>Ga0099364_10003862_pt1 | contig 22974 bp, 10 predicted proteins | sample TergutTh196P3_FD_73070 | JGI IMG/M metagenome (GOLD analysis project Ga0099364, IMG submission 73070) | Microcerotermes parvus P3 segment gut microbial communities from Pointe-Noire, Republic of the Congo - Th196 P3 | ecosystem: Host-associated > Arthropoda: Insects > Digestive system > Gut ...
ATTTCAAATCTCATAGCAACATCGTCGTCTTCCATTTCAAAATGAAGCTCGTTGCCTATGATTGTTCCCTGCATCTCATTTTCAGTCCCGGGATCAAGCGTTACATTTGTGCTGGATTGCATATAGGTTCCGTCGTCTGACTCAGGCTCATCATTCCCCGTTGAGATAGTACCCGTATACCGCCCGTCCGCCCCAAAGTGAAATGTCATCGACATCCCTATTTGTTCGGCTGAAAACTCAATACCCTCCGCGCGAACTCGGACGAGTTCCCAATTAGTCTCTGCAAGGTTTGTCTGAGCATAAGCTAAGGGTATGCCGTTTAGTAAAAAAACCAGGGCAATGGTCAAAAATATTGAAACTCTTTTCATTTCTATTCTCCTATCTATTCTCCTGTTATGTTAACCTTAACATATAGACTCCTTATATCTCTGCAACTCATTTCCGAGAGCATTTCATTGCACATAAACTGTACCATAAAGAGACTTCCCTGTACTCCTAAAAATTATAGGAGTTTAGGGAAATCTGTCGGATCAATTTATCAAAGCGCTGACCAGATTGTTCAGTGCCTTGCGTTCGCACAGCTATACTCACCGGCACTGAATAGAAACTCCCCAAGCGTATCACTGTGCCGCTTGTTCTTCTAAAAAGTCCAAATACTGACCGCCAATGATAGCCGCGTAGTCGTCGATCTCATCTTCGATTTCGCTGAATAAAAACCCGACCCTGGCTTCCAGTACATCTTTATCGGTTTCCCAAGGCAGCCCGTCCGCCGCAAACGCCGTGAGGCTCGGGAGAAATCCGGACTTGAAAGTCTCCAGAACCTCGCCGCTTTGCTCACAGAGCAAGTGATTCAGTCCGATGAACTCCAGTTTCCTGTCAAGCGCGTGAAGACTCACGTTGAAATCGACAGTATGTCCCAGCATATCATTCAGCGAAGGCGCTTGCGACAGATAGCGGGAAAGCAGCGTCAGCGTTTCTATGTTTGCTTGCTTGTGGTAGTCGGCGTATTGAAACAGCGCGTCGTAGTCGGCCATGTTTATCCCCAACGCAATCAGGCCGCCCCGTTCCCCCTCCGTCAGCGCGGACTCGCGCGGTACAAGCGCCTCAATACCCGAAAGCGTGTCCATACACGCGGATTTGGCTGCATCAAGGGTTTCGTCGCCGGGATTTTCTATGTACGCCCCAATGGCCGCCAGCGCGTTTTCATAGAGAGAAAAGCGCTCGTCCATAAATATCAGCGGCCCTTTGATATCCTCAAGAGCCTGCGCCAATAGCGATTCCTCGGGAGAAAAAACCTCGTCCGCAGATGTTTGTGTTTTTTCCTCCAGGCCCTCAACCACCTGCGCTAAAGAGGATTCCACGGGCGCTTGGGAACAGCCGCCCAGAGCAAGCAGGCATATGAATAGGCAAAGCGCTTTTCTAAAATCCATAACTCTTTAACCTCGCTGCAATGTCCCACAGCTTCACGTTTTCTGTTTCCAATATGCTTTCAAGCTCATCTTTATCGGCCGTAAACGGCTGCGCGACAAACTTTTCTCCAAACAGGGGGATGTATGGCAGTGCGTTCAGTATCGGCCTTTTGCCATCCGTGTTGAGGGGTAAAATTGCAAGCCGGAGCTTTGCGTAACATATCGCGGCATAGCAGTCGATGTAGTCCGCGAACATTTTAGAGATCAGCTCCCTGTCGGATTCCGGGTATATGCTGCCATCTCGAAACATTATTCGCAAATACTCAAGCATACTGTCAGACCAACCGGCGTAATCTTCCGGCGCGTTCAGCAGCTCGGTCACAGTTGACAGCGGCATGGGGGAACGGGCACCCAGCATGGTACGAACGTAGTCGCGGGAATACGGCTTGCTTCTGAGCAGCGCGGCATTGGCGGCCGCGTATCTGTCTTCGGCGTTGATATCGCCTGTGTTGTAAGCCTCCAAGACCCGCAAGTCGTTGTCTATCCGTCTCCCAATCCGCCCGAGGCTTTCTGCCAGCGCGGCCGCCGTGTTTTCCGCCGCGTAAATCTCCTGCCGCGTGCGTGGGTAGGAGGTTAGATACTCCGAGGCGTATATAAATCCGAAAACGAGCAGACAGGTCAGTAACGCTCCCGCCACAAAACCCAAAACGACGCGCTTCCGTTTGCGCGACCGCAATACGCTCAAAAGCTCAATCAAATCGACCTTGAGTTCCAATACGCTCTGATACCGCCGTCCGGGAGATAGCCGCAAGCCTTTCTTCACAATCATCAGCGCCATGGATGCGGCTTTGGTCGGAACACCGCTCAATAACGGCGTTTCCTCGAAAGGCTCTTTCGCCCCGCTGTAAAGCAGAGCAAAATCCAGCGGTTCCCCGCGTAAAAATTCAAAGAATATAGCGCAGACCGAAAACAGATCGGATGCGGGGGAGATCGCGCTGCTGTCCTGCAACCGAACCTCCGGCGCCGAATAGCTCTCTTTTACGCTGAAGCTTGCGGCCGATTCGGGCAGTTCTTTCACGCTCCACACGCTGTTGTAGTCGATCAGCATAGCCCTCCGATATGACCGCCCGCCGATTTCTGGCATCAGCAGGATGTTGTCCGGGCTGATATCCAAATGCAAAAGTCCGTGCGTATGAAAAACGTCCAGCGCGTCCAGCACGGTGATAATGTGCCTGACTACTTCGGCCAAAGAACCTGTGACCTCCCCGCGCTTAGCGGCAGCTTCAAGAGTTTCACCGTTTGAGTCGCCTACGATCGTATACACCGTCCCGTTCATTTCGTAGGAGTTGATGTTGACGTTTGTCATGTCCGCTCGGACGCTTGAAAAATCTAAATGGGCCGCGTTTCCGCGCATAAAGCTGTTCTTATGATGCGCATACGATTCGGCGGCGTCTTCATCGCATACGATCCATCCGTCCTCTCCGCGGGTTATCAAACCGTTCGGGTGATAGGGGAACAATTCCTTGATCAGCACTGTATGAGTTTTGTCGGGTTGGAGGTTGTCGCAGTAGGCGGCTTTATATACAAAGGCGTTTGAACCGTAACCCATCATATCCTCAATGGCATACAATGTATCGCCCAAGCGCAGCTCCGCGCCCGCGTTCAGTGGTGTCCTGATATCCATTTTGCCACCTCACAATCTTCTACGGCTGTAAGTAAACTTAGTATAGCAGGGGCAAAATCAAAATCATTCAAATCGTTTCCGTTTTGAATATAAGGTTCAACACACTAAGCATCCGTTCGCTCATGGCTTCGTCGCCGCCTATTTTAAGACAGTATAGTACAAGCCAGTCAAAAACGCTGCGGGGATCAAGCCGGCTCATGCCGCAGTCGTGAAGCATGGAATTCAAACGCCAGTAGTGTTCGTCAAACAGCTCGCGCTCGCTCAACTCCTCGTCGTAACCGCCGTCGTCGGGGGCAGCGCCCTCTGTGACCAGGTATAGCAACAGTAACACCCGCCGCGTTACATCCTCGTCCCTGTTCCGCATTTTGACGATGCTTGTGGCGTTGGGCCAGTATTTCCGTATGGTCTTTTGCAACAGGGTCATTTTTGCTGTCCGCTTGTCAAAGGGGACATTCATCCTCAAATACAGCTCTACGACCTCGTCAACAGAATATTTTTTATCCGCCTCCGCGTAAAGCGGATTGGACGGGTCTATGAGCATATCAAGAAAAAATATAAAACGGGAATAGGCCGTGTTATGAAGTTTTCCGAGGTTATCGTATTGCTCTGCATAGAAGCTATGGAACGCGCTGTCGTCATAAACACCCTGAAACGCATCGGCGACCGTTTTGGTCATTGCGAAGCTTTTACCGGCTGTGGCGCCTAAAGGCTTCAGCGCGGCAATCAAGGAAACGGCTTCATCGTAACTCTTGCCGGTTCGCAAGCAATAGGCGTAAGCAAGCTCATCCGGATTTCTCAAATGAAAACCACCTTCGGCGGTCATGGACAAAAAACCATTCGCCTGCCTTTCACCAAAGCCCAAAGCAAAGCATATCTTAATTAATTCGTCCCGTTCGGAAGGCATATACTTATCTGACAGCCAGTCCCGAACCTTGCGGGCTATACTGTCCCTATGCAAGCCTTTTTCGATCTTACACAGCCCGTCTACGAGGGCGGACTTATCGCCGTCATAATATTGAGAAAGAATTTCGGAAAATCCGCGTATTTGAAGCCCTTCGCTTAAGTATCGGTAAGCCGCGTCTGCGGAGACGTTTTGGAGCATCAGGCGGTCAATTTCATTTTTTGACAAAACCGTGAGATTATGATCTGTCCGCAAATCCTGCGCCTCCTTAAATAAAATGACAAACTTGTTTTGATGAAAGAAACGCCTCACTCTCCGAAATCGCCGCCGTCAACACTCACGCGTTTCGACGGCAGCGTTATCGTAATTGTCGTTCCTTCGCCGGGCGCGCTTTTCGCCGAAATACTCCCGCCGTGGCTATGTACTACATTTTTGCAATATGCGAGGCCGAGTCCAAAATTCTTCTCCGTGCTCTTGGTGGTAAAGTAAGGGTTGAACACGTTCGCAAGCAGGTCTTTTTCCATGCCGGCGCCGCTATCGGTCACATGCAAAGAATAGTGGAACTTGTCATATACGCCGGATATTTCGATAGTACCGTTTTTTTGTATGGCTTCAATAGCGTTAGTGATGATATTGGAAAACACCTCTGTCATATGGCTTTTGTCGCATACGCAACTCACACTTTGGGGGATATTGACACTTACCTCAATCCCGCTGCGCTCATTCAGCGCGGCGGGCATTGCGTTTGTGAGCAGTTCCGTCAACTTGCAGGGTTCGTCCAGTATACGGATGCTTTGAGAATGACGTTTTATCTTGTCAACATAGTTCTTCAGCGATGTAATCGAGCGGGACAGGATAGCAAGTTCTTCCGGCGGCTCGCCATCTTCATATGAACTGAACTGCTGCGTCAATTGCTCGATGCAAAGCTCCATTTTTGAGGTTTGGTTTTTCAGCATATGGTTCGTGTACTCCGCCCCGGTGTTAATAAGATCCATATTGGTGTTCCAGTTATATGTCTCTTTTGACAGCCTGAGTCCCATGAATCCATCGCGAAAGACTATGATCACGCTCATAGCGACACAAGCCAGCAGCACCACGGCATTCACCTGCCATAGTTTGAACAGGCTCTCTATTTGAAACGGATGGGTGAGAAAGATAGAGATCAGCCAAAAAATCACAGGTGGCATAATGACTAATCTGACCCACTTCTTCTGATTTGCTTGTTTACCGGGTTTTTCTGTTCTGATGCTTTTTATCATCAAGAAAACAAACACAACGCCCAAGCTAAGATTGTAAACGGCAAACGCGATCCAAAACGAAAGGCTTTCCAGTTGAAAAGCCCTAAATTCCAGAGGCGGGAAAATAATTGAAATGATGAACGCCGGTATGTATATGGCAAATCTAAAACGCGTCAACGCCGGATGTGTGTGTTCAAAACCTTGAAAATAAACCGCGAATATAACGGTTGTGGGCATTGCCAATGTGTAGATCGCCCATGTCATCACGGAGTAGACGGGCATGAACCCCCTTTGCAGGTTTTGATTTCCTGAAGCTGTCTGCATCCACGGAATTATAGTATACATCAAGGCTTCTTTAATAACGCCGAACCAAAAAAGAAACCCCGCCATTGCGCACCATTTATTCACCTTATTCCCGGGGTTCGTCAGGAAAAGAATCAAGACAAGAACCAGCAGGATAATCGAAAAGCCTACATTCATAATGTCTCCTACTTAGGACGTTTGTTTGTGTTGCTCAAAGTATACCACATGCACCGCCGGGTTTCCAGTTCAAACTCTTGTTTATGGCTTAATTAAATTTCATTGACCGGGCGGTATTGCGCCTCGATATGATGTATGATTTCTTTTATTAAATGAGTTGTCCATGAAACTGTGCCGGAGAGGGAACACGATATGGCGGAGCAAGTCTATCAGAAGCAGCGGGATGAGAAGCCGGAGGCAAAGGCGAAGAACGCGGCGCCGGAAGCGAAGGGGGGCATATCGAATCAAGCTATGCTTTCCGCCCTTGGGGTGGGCGCGAGCCCGAGCGACCCCAATTTGGGCGATAAAATGAGATCAAGGGTTCGCCATATGAGGAAAAAACCCGAAAGCATCAATACAGGAAGCCCCTATTCCGGCAAGCCGCTCCAAGTTTCTGGCAGCTTGAGCGACAGAATCGAAAGCTCATACGGTGTCAAGGCAGAAGAACTGAGCCTGCGGGAATCTCCGCAGGTTGCCGAGATGGGCGCCGACGCCATGACGCAAGGCAATGTCATACGTTTTGCTCCGGGCAAATTCAGCCCTGAGACAAAATCAGGACAGGAGCTTCTGGGCCATGAGCTTTCCCATATAGTAAATCAGGCTCAAGGCGGCGTGCGGGCAAATATCCCGGGCGCCGACATCCATTTTGACACAGGTCACGAATCTGTGGCAGACGCCTCAGGTAGGGCATTTGCAAACGGAAATCTAACGGCGGACGGGCCGGTCTCCGTGCCTGCAATGAGCGCGTATAGCGCGCCGGTGCAGGGGAGATGGAGCTTTCTGAAATGGCTGTTTGGCGAATCCGAAGAGGAAAAAAAGAAAAAAGAATTAGAAAAGAAGGAAAAGGAAGAAGAGGAAAAAAGAAAAGCCGAAGAAGAAAGGCAGCGTGTCGCCGAGCTGACCGCGAAATACTCCGTGCGCGCCGAAGAACAGTTTTTACAATCCTTGAGTTCGGAAAAAGCGGAAGAAAGCGCGGATGATGCCGAGTGGGATCTGTCGAAGGACGAAGGATATATAAAGAAACTGGGATATGAACAAGATCTGGGTTCTGTTGATACGAAATTTATTAAATGGGACGACAAAAACGAAAACAGTAACAAAGACCAATTGGATGTTGCACGATCCCTGAAAGAGATTCGTGACATACTGACTAAGGAAAATTCCGCGCAAAAAAAGAACGGGGAAAAAATCGCCGCGCTGCACGGAATTGAAAGTCGGCTGAAGCTATGCGTCGAAGACTTCATGAAAAACGAGCGCGAACTGTATAAAGCGGTCACGCAGAGCGAATCAAAGATATCGGGTATGGACGGACTCGACACGATGTTCGGCATGATGGGGGTCGATGTCAATGAGGCGGATCAAGCCGTTATAAGAAAGACCGTCAACATGATGCGTGAAGCCCGCGACCGTATGTTTTTTGAAATATCGAAACTGAGGGCCTATATCATATGCGCGAAGGATTGTTTCAAGATTGAGCCGAAGAGCGACAGGAGCTATTTAGAGAGCATCGGCGTCAATCCAGACAATTTGGTCAGCAAGACGGTCTTTGAGCCTGACAAAGCCGAAGCGGTTGTCTCCAAACCTGACAAGATCGACGAGGTTATCCCCGAGCCTGTCAAAGCTGACGCGATTGTTCCTGAACCTGACAAGGCTAAAGCGGCAGCCGCGGAAGAAGCTGAGCTCGCCTCAGACGAGGTTTTCAATAATATAAAAAACAAATACTTTACGGAGAAGGGCAAGAGCCTTGAGCTTGACGACGGATTCTTCAGTGAATTTGAAGGCGCTATCGAGAACCCAATGCTGGTTGATTCCCATCGTAAGTTATTGATGAAGATGCTAAGTGAAGCGGTAACAAATGACGCGGTTATCGCGCAGCTTAAGGACAAGGAAAAGACCCCCAAGGAGGTTATACAGAAAGCCGGAAAGCAGGAGACAGAGCTTGTTGAAATGGCGCGAAAAGACCGGGAGTCCAAAATGATCGCGCTTGCCGGAGAAGAGATCGCGCTTAATGTGCCGCAGTCGAAGGGCGGAACACAGACGGACGCTGCGGACGGCACGGGAACAAAAGAGAAGAGCGAGTACTCCCTAGCGATAGAAGAAGCCCGCAAGGCCAGAGACAAAAACAGGCAGGCGGCGCGAGGAGACTACGGGAAGTCGCTCGAAGAAGCCAGAGGCAGCTTGCGCATGGCGCCGCATAAGCGGGCGATTGCGTTTAGCGGGAATATGGAAAGGGAAGACAGCGGCAAGCTGTCGGATATTAAAAATTCCATTGAAAACAGAAAGCACAAAATCAGCGCCTCGGAGCTCGGCGCTATAAAGAAGTCGCTGCTGTCAGGAACTATAAATGATGAAGAGAGCAAGAAGCTGTATGACCTGATAATTGATTCTGTCGGCGATTTTGAAAAATCAGCGTTCAATATGCATGATATAAAGAGACTTCTCGTCTCGGGGCATAAATTTACCGATGAGGAAAAGGCGGGCATTCTAGCGGCGTCTGACACCATACTGACAAATGAGGACGCGGACGAACTGAAAAGCGATATAAGCAAAAAGTCAGCCGATGCACTCAAAAAGCTGGAAGCTGAGCTGAAAGCGCTTAAAACGTCGAGCCGAAAAAGCAAGAAAACGGAGGATGAGCAAAAGGCGCACCGCATGAACATAGGCGAAAGGATGGCGGCTCTGAACAAGCAGGCGGTTAAGGCCTTGCTAGACGAGCAAAGCCTTGAGAGCGAGGAGAAGACGCAGGAGGGCGTACAAGACGTGAAGCCCGGGCATCTCACGCAGTTTAACGCAAAACTTCAGGAGATGATGAAAGAAGAGATGGGTCCGTTTATGACCCACGAGTATGATGAGTGTGCCGCAGCGGGCGAGAAAGACGACCCTGACATCCGCAAACGCGCCGAAAAGATTCTTCTTGCCTCCAACCTTCACCCCGGCGTGGCGCGAGAGCTTGCAAAACTGCCCAAGGATGAGCGCGCCGATCTGATAAATGACATAACCAATAGCTATGATTCGGATAAAGCTGTTTCAGCGCTGAACAAATTGATGAAAAATGACGAGAGCTTGGACGATGTCGTTTTATCGCTCAAAAAAGCCGCTGCAGCCGGCAATCTGCGGTCGGGCGACAGCGAGGACATGGCCGAAGCTCCGACCTCTTCCAACAGTGAGCTAACCCCTGATGGGGATTTTGACAAAGTTAAGGCCGCGCATGAAGCGACGCAAATAATTCGGTTTATACGCAAAAAGATGGCGTCTTATGCCAAAACATTGCCAAAGAACGATGCGTTCCACGTTATGGTGGACACGTATAACAAGATGAGCGACGAAGCCTTTGCCGAGACATTGCTGTCGAAAATGATGACAGACCCCGACATTAAAGGAAGTTTGGGAGGGAAAGAAGATTTCCTTTGCATACGGGCATATTGGCTGTTTTTATCCGCTAAAAACGGCAAGAAAGTCTCGATTGAGGATTTGACAAACGAAAGCTGCATAAAACCATTCGGTAAAGAGCATGTAGCGCAGGCTATTTCCACAGACCATGACTCAGAATCAAAAATATCCAAATCGGCTGATGTCTTAGTGGGTCAAATGGAAAGTTATAACGCGACCTCTTTTGGCAACAGGGCCATGAACTTTTTTGGCGATATAATCGGCAAAGACATCTCATCGGAGCGTATGATGATGCGCGCATTGCACGCCGCAATGGAAAAGAACGGACGCTACGACGCCGCACAGGTGGAAAACGCCGTTCTGCAGGAATTGTTTAAGCTAAAGGGCGCGTTCAGCATACATATTGATCCGAAGCTGATGACCGCCGCGATAAAGAAGCTCAGCGAAAAAAAGTTTATCTTCGCGGAGTCATGGGATAAGCAGCTTAGGCTGGCGGGCAGCGCGGCGCAGAACGAAGCGTCGAAAACGAATCGGCAAAAGGCAAAGACCGAGCGTGAAGAGACAAAGAAGCAAGACCAAAGCAAAGAAGAGCTGGAAACGATTGAAAGCATCGAAAAAAAGAAAATGGAGGCGATGGGTTCCGAGTCCGAGAGGGCCAAGTCACAGAAGGACTTGCTCGATGCGCGGCGTACACGTATCATAAAATATGGGAGGGCCGACAAGGTCGATAGGAAAAAGGATGTGGAGCTGGGAGTACAGATCATGTCGCTCGGTCAGGCTTTGCGTCGGGCGAAGGATGTTAAAAGCGAGGAAGATTTCGCGACTGTGTGGGATTATGTCAAAAAGATTCTCGACGCTTTGCCCAAACAGTTCAATTTGGACGCCATGACGGACGACACCGACCTCAATCAGCCGAAAGATATAAGCGAAAAATCGGAAAAATTCAAAAGAGAGATTCAAAATGCATTTATTTCAGAGAAGAACTCCTTATCGAAGGACAAGAAGCACGATGCGAAGGATATCTCGGAAAACGTCAATAGCATTCTTGAAAAATACTTTGGCGCCGCCAAACTCTCAGGCCGTTCGGAAAGCGCGGTTATGGAGGGGTTTTCGCAGGGCTTGGATATCAGAAAAGAGACGGTGGTCTCGCTGGAAAAAACCGCCAAGGGTTCTGCTGCGATAAAAGGCGGGAGCGAGGACGGATTTGGCAAGGAGGTCGGCGACTCCGTAGTCAGCTCTTTAGACAGCCTAAAGGCCGAAAACGATAAAATTATACTCGACGTGAGCGGCGAAGAACTGCTGAAAGCGGCTCTTGCCGAGCGCCATTTGGCCACAAAAAGAGATCCTAAAGACGATTCGCCAAAAGATGTCTTCAATGTGTCTATGGCTGTTTTGGGTATTGAGGAGATATTAAAGCGCCTGTACGAATACAGCGACCTTACGGCCGCGCCCGAAAGCGAAGTGGCCAAATATCCCTTACAGATGAGATCCTTTGCGAGCAAGTTGGATGATTCTAATTTGCAAACGATGACGGTTGATAAAGACGTCAATCATGCAAAGGATATGACCAAAGGGTTTATAGAGTTGGTCAATAATACTGCGGACGCATTGAGAAAGCTTGCGAAAGCCGTTAAACCTTCGGACAAGGGAGCAAGCTTACAAGAATATCGGGATGCCGCCGCCAAACTGACGGAGTTCATTTCGTCAACGGGCCTTGGCAAACGAGCCGAAGCCGCGCTTTCGACCCGTGTCGGTATCTTTGTGTATGAAGGCTATTTGGATAATGTAGCGGGCGAAGAGCCTGACAAAGGCAAATCCACAGCATCAAAGAAGTCAGTCAGAGAAAGCTTGTCGGATAAGTATAAAGAGCTTCACAGCAAACAGCTCGCGAAAAGCGACGAGTCCAAGGACGGCGATGGGGGAGAAAACTCAGGCGACAAACTCCTTGAGGAAGCGCGTGAATCCCGAGGGAATGCACGGCTTGAAGGCGAGGCAAAAATATCTCTTGCAGTCTACGCCGTCGCCCAAATAGTCAAGGAAGCGGTTTCCGGCGCTCTGGGCGGCAAAAGCAATATAGAAGAAAAGAAAAAGACGCTTAATACACTAAAAACGCAATTTGAAGGAAGTAGATTCGGCAACGAAGCCAATCTGCTTGCCATGTCCCGCGACAAAATCAAAGACGATTCGCGGCTGGATTTGATAAGAAAGGATTTCTATAGGCTGATAACGGCACTCGCGGAATCCGCGACAGAAGAGAAGTTTGCGGAAAATGCAAAGACATTGGGTGATTTTATGGCATGGCACAATCTTGCCGAGAGAGCCGAATCCGCATTTAATATAACGTCAATGGCGTCAAAAGAGAGGCGCAAGAAAGATCTCGACGGCATTTTCGGCGGCAAAGATGAGGACAAAAGCGGAATAAGGGACATAGTCTCCAAAAAATATGACGAAGCTTACAGCGCCGAACGCCTGACAGACGAGACAAAGACCGGCAAGGAACTAATAGATATTGAAAGAGCTCAGTTCAGCGGCGAGGTGAAAGGGGCTACTCTTGCATTGGCTATACTGGGCATAGAGCATATTGTCGATTTAGCGGCTAAGACCAAGGATGAAAGCAATCTGAAAAAACTCACGGGTTATATGAAGGCGCTCAGAGAGAATAACCTCAAAGGCAAGGAGTTTAATCTGCTTTCCATGACGTGGGATGTAAACTCGGAGGACAAGAGAGCTGAACGTCTGCGGCAGGCGTTTAAGGAAATGTGCGATGAATTTTCCGATTCAAAATCTTTGGAAGAGATGCGTAAAAACGCATTGAATCTCCGACGCTTCTTTGAAAGGTTCGATATCAGGGGCAGGGCTGTCGCAGCAGTAGAGGGCAAGGATCCGAAACAGAAATTTGCGGACAAGCTGGGGGAGGTTGTTGGCGAAAAGGCGAAAATGACAGAAATACATGAGCATTTGAAAAAATATGAGAATGTTATGGGCATTGATGTGAACAAGCGCGGCGAAGTCTCAGGGTATTTGCACAGCGACATGCTAAAACAGCTCATATCTATAGCGGAGGCCGCCGCAATGCTGCAATTCCAAGGAGACGTTGTATCTAAGGACTTTGCGGAGTTTTGCAAAGGGCTTCGCAAAGAGGGCAGCGATATAAGGCTCGCGCTGGAGGCGACTATGAGAATGAGCCTTGGCGCCCTGAAGTCCGCCGACAAGAAAACCGGCGGGGAAAAACCGGTTCTGTCGGAGAAGCACACGGAGGCGCTGTCCTCATGGGTTATCGAGCGGTTCTTGGGTAAGATTACGGGCGACGCAAATAAATGGCTGAGCGAGAGATCGCATAATAAGATGAGTACGGAGTCCAAGCAAGTCAAGCTGCTAAAGAAGGATCAGGACAGAAAGTCAGCCGACGCTCTGAATAGCACATTTAAGGAACTCACAATAGCAGATGCCATTTCCAGCCTAAAGCCGGGAGAATCCCTGACAGTAAAAAGCTATAAGTCCGGCGGGGTGGAAGTGAAAGGCAAAGTGGCTCCCAGCGTGGGGCTGGGCGTATCGCTGGATGTTGCTGCCGGCAACGACTTGACCATTGCGCGAGAGGGAGAGAAGGAGTCGTTTTCCGTCTATCTCGGATCGGAAATGATGGGTAAGCTGAAAACAGCGGTGCAGTTCAACATTGCCAGTATTGTGTCGGCTGAAGCAAGTGTGGCGTTCAGCGGGGATATTGCTAAAGGACTAAAGCTGGACTTCAAGGATTCCTCCGATTGCCGTGTATTCCTTAACATGCTGCTCGGCGTTATGAGTGAGAAGGAGTATGAAAAAGGAGTTAAGGACAGCAGCGTCAAAGGGGAGGCAAAGGCGAGAGAAATGCTTAAGCTTGCCCAAAAATCTGATTTGATCCGCTCGATAGGCGGAAGGCTTGAGCTTGGTTCAAAAATTGAAACGGGTGAAATCTTTGAGGTTAAGAGCATAAAAGACGAGCTTGGGAAGCTCGGCATCGATAAGGGAATTAAGTCTGCATTCGACCATATAGCGAAACTAGCCTTCGGCAGCAACACGAGCGCTTCGAGCCTTATATCGGAGATTACGGGAAAGGCGCTCGATAAAGCCTTGGAAATCGTCGATGTCAGCGAGGAACATATGCCTTTGGCGCTGCAAATCAGAGCGGTCATTGAGAGCAAAGCGGATACGTTCGTTGACGATATGATAAAGCTTCTGCATGAAAAGTCTATTGATCAGGCAGTGGATCAAGTCGTGTCGCTGACTGCGAAATTTATGGAACATATCGATAAAGATATCAAGGACACTGATCGCCAGTATGCGACGGGTACTGAAGCGCTGGAGGAGGAAACGCCGGAGGCAGCGGAAGAAGAGAAAAAGCTTTCGGAAAAAGTGATTGAGGCGGTGAAGAAACAGCTTATCGGGAGTGCCACAAGCCTACTAACATCCGCGGCTTCGACCGCCGCGAGCAAACTGACAGGTGGCGGCGAAAAGGAAGACGGCGCCGAAGAAAAAGATGAGAAAAAAGACAAGGAAAAAGACGATGACGACGAGGGCAAGCTCAAGCTGATAGACGCGGCGCTGTCGGCGAAGCTTTCTGTTGGCGGCACGTATAAGACGCGCGAAGGCGGCTATGGCAAAAAAAGAGTTGAAACAAGCGCCAGCGTAAATGCCTCTGCCGGAATAGAGATGAGTATTGCGGGGAAGAAGGCATTTAATGAATCCGTGGAGGGCGAGTTTGACGCGATGCTCGAACGGCAGTATTCCGGCGACAATCTGACCGGCGCCACTCTGAGCAGGCGGTATAAAATCAAAGGCGGAAGCGATGGCGCAAGAGAAATGAGAGAGATTCTGGATAACTTCAAAGTAGGGAATGAAACACTGATAAGCGACATCAATGGGTTTGAAGGGAATATTTCGGCGGAGCTTGTCGCAAAGCTTACACAGAGCGGCTTGGCAAAATACAGGGCGGAGCTTGACGGGCGCTCTCCCGTGAAGGCGTCGATGGCGCTCACGGACAGGAAGAATTACGATGTAACGGAGATCAATATCGAGGTGGAGGAATCCTCGGGCAAATCGAGCATTGGAAAAGATTTCGGTTTTTCCACCGAGGCGATACCGCTTATGTCGAAAGCGAAGATTAAGGCAAAGGTGGAGCAAGGCGTCGTAGGCTCACGCAGCCGTAAGTATAAGTATTATCCAAAAAAAAGCACCCGGTGAGGGTGAGTGGTGACTGTCAGCGTAGTCTACTTAGAAGGGGCTGCTCAGATCTTTGCGTAGAAACCCTCCAAATCTCGTCATTGCGGCCTCCGAGCCGCAATCCCATCCAGTTCTGCAGGGGATTGCGGGTCAAGCCCGCAATGACGAATTAGTAGTTCTCCTTCGAGACCTGACGATCAGTGACACTATGAGCGTCACAGCTCCCGCGCTGAAAAAGCACACGTAGATAATGGCATAGGATTTCAGCAGGCTGATGTTGTATTGGTTTACATATTCCGAAGAGACTGTCAGCGAGACACGCATGTATTCGTTGACGTTTACGCTGTGGACTGCCATATCGTTTTGCATTGATTTTTGAAGCCAGCTATTCAGGTCATACAGCGCATCCGTCGGAACTCCCTTTGCCAAAACGGAGTCAATTTCGCCCTGAAGCATGTTTGCGACGCGATTCACCGTTTGGACCGTCGCCGCTTCCGCCGCTTCCGAGTAAAATATATATGTCAGCCCGAGGTCAATGGACAGAGCGGCAAGCGCGAAAACGAATATGATAATGGCGTTGTTCCTGATAGCCTTGCGTTTTTCTCCAGTTCGTCGGTTTACGCTTATAATGGCAATCAGACCGAGACCAAGAAACAGCGCCGCGATAACCACGCTCTGCACGAAACCCCTGTTTACCAGCCTGATGAAAGAGTTGTGCAGAATTTGACTGTTCAGCCGTACTATTATTATCGCGGCTATTCTGCCACGAGTGCCAAACACAGGCATAAACACATCATAGTAATCGCCGTTTAGCCGTATATGCGAACTGTTTTCGGTTTCAAAGGACATGTCCGCAGGGCGCAGCAACGGGGAGTTTCCTGCATCCGCGCTTTCCAGACTGTGCAGAAGCGTATCGCCATATCCGACGACATACACCCCTTCCGTATAAGACGAGCGGCGCCGAATATCCCGCAGGATATCGTAAATGCCGTTGAAAGCGATAATATCCTGTCCATATTTGAGGCCGGTTTCTATCTTTCGTATGTGGTGGCGTATTTCCAGCCTGAGGCCCGCGAATGTTTGGTTTCCGAATATTTGAGCCGCCATGTTGGACTTAACCAAGAACGAAGGAAGGAGCACGCCCGCGAATACTGCGGCAAGCGCCAGAAAAGCAATGAATCCCCTCATTGCCAATCTATGTTCTGCTTTATCATTCGAGTTTTTTCTCGCAAACAACCTATGCATTAGTCTAACCCGTTTTCGTTTGCGGAGTATGTGGAGAACATAGTCCGCTTATCGGTATTTCTCATGTTGTAATCCGAAAGGTATAAATAATCGCGCGAAATGCCGTCGGCAGTCGAGTGCTTGATTATTTCCATAAACATCCCGCGCGCGTTATTGTAATCACCCTTCTCAAACAGATTTATCCCCACTTCAAACTTATCCGCGAAGCTTATTTTCAGGTCCAAAAGGGTAGGCGGGTCGCTGTCGTAAATATCGTAGAGTTCAACCGTCCCTTTGCCGGCGGAGGTTTTCCCAAGCCTGCGTATCCGATAATCCTCGGCTTTGATCTCATTGCAAAATTCCTTCGTGGCGGCGATGTAAACACTGCTGCCCCAGCAAATCCGCATCAGCGGCTCGGCAATCGAATAGGCGTCTGATATCGCCGTAGGCTCCATGCGGCTGCTGTCTCCGATAAAGCCAAGCGTCAGGTCGTCTTTTATCAGCACAATGCGCAAATCGGAGCGAATATCCTCTCCCTCGTTGCAGCGCATATCGAATTTTTTGCACATATCACGTATCGAAAGGGCGGCTGCCAGCGCGTCCGCCGCGCTGTTTTCAAAAATCCCCTCAAAGCCGTTATGCGAGAAATTGTAGACCGTTCCGCCGTTCTGCGCTACGATCGGCACTATGTTTTCAAGGAATAGGTTCGCCTTTTCAAATACGCCCATGCCGTCGTCCCCTGACAGCGAGAAGCGTACGAAGACGACATTCGCGCCCTCGATTCTCGTTTGCAGGTCTTTGCCTACGTTTTCCAGACGAGTTTCGCCCAGCAGTTTTAGAAATCTTTCCGGAATGAATCGGTGATACGAGGTACTGAGGATTTGCAGGCTTGATTGCTTGTCAACCAGAACGTCGGCCAAGCTTTTGATATGCTCGTATATCTCGCCGGTTTCGTCTCCCGAGCGTATCTCAGGTATTTTGTCATACCGACCGAGCCCGAAAGTGTGCAGCGCGAGACGTAACTTTTTAAGGGTAATCACATGAATAACGATTATGAGTGTCAGCAATGCCAAGAGCGACGAACCCGCAATGAGGAGAACGTCGTTGACCGTTGATCTGAGAGAGCCTAGCGTACTGTCCAGTATCGACAGATTCTCAATAATGCATAAAACCGTCTCGCGCCCGTCTGTGTAGATGTCCGCCGATTGAATGAACGCGAGCTGCCTACCTCTTTTTGAGTTGAAATCGACATACACGCCTTCTTGCGGTATATTGCTGCCGAACTGCTGCAACACCCCTGAATATGGCACAACAGCGCTGAGCAAGGTCCCCGGCGGATGCCTGTCGCTTGACGCAATCAGTTGATAACCGCCGTCATACACAAACAGATATGAGGACTGCGGGTTGGTTCTGCTCTCAACCAGATTATACCTTGCGCCGTAATCCCCCAAAAATCGGCTGTAGTCCTCGTCCGGAGAGTCCGGCGGCAAGATTGATTTCATTGCTGAGAGCAGCACTTCGGCGCTGGAACTGAGGCTTTTGTCATATGCCCTAGTCAATGAGTTCATGGCGTTGGGGATTAGCGCGTATTCCGACAGCGCGTAAAATGCGATGAAGATTGCCAGCGCGCTCAGCAATACCTGCTTTATAATCAGCGACATTTTCATACGCATGAAATGGATGAAAAACTCCCAAATAAGCACGGATACAACGAGGACCACGGCGATAACGGCTATCAGCACAAGCCAGTTAGTCAGTTCTGCCTGCTGTGCTTTTCCGACAAACGTAATGCTTGGCAAAAACGTATATCCGCCCATGAATAGTTCAATGCCGTCGCCGGTACGGTAGCCGCCGAGCACATTGCCGACCCCGCTGAAAGCAACTTCATTAAAGTCTTTGAACCTGATGCCCTTTTCGGAGGATACTTCAAAGTCGCCGTCAACAACGGGGGCAAGGCTTAAATGTTGCGGCGGTGAATAATAAACTGTGCCCGTTATCACGTCGCGGGCATAAAAAACATTAGCGCCGCCCCAGAAATGGTCAATACGCGCATCAAGCAAATCGGCGCTTTCCCTCGACAGCGTTTCAGCCGCTTTGCCCATGTTGTAAAGCGTCACAGAGCCGTCCGAATAGGACACCACCAAGCCGCTGTCCGAAGTTGCGTGGAACGCCAATATTTCCGAATCGGGTTGCGTCGGATAATACTCGGCGGTTTTCCTCGGCGGCGATGAATCGCCTTTCCTGTATGCATATACGGAGATATGCTCGATATCGCGTATTGCGAAATAAACGTGATTTTCGTCCTCGCCCATTGACGAGACAAAACGGAAACGGCTGTCCACAAACGCCGTCCGTTCAAAATAGAACCTATCCCCTATATAGCTGCCGTCCTCGTGGAACTCCGCTATTTTCGCGCTGATAATCATGCGCGTGTCAGGTTCGTATTCATAAATGGTCATCCATATGTTTCTGCTCTGCGGCACATAAAAACTGTCAACAAAAAAATACTGTCCGAAATACTGGGCGATGTCCGTCCGCAGCCATTCCGCGCCTGTGGAGTCCAACGCGACAAGCGTCTGCGCATCGCCGTCCTTGCGGACATAGTAGATATTTCCCGTCTGACTGACGTAAAAAGAGTAGTCCCTGACGTTTGAGCCGCTCTGAATGAAGGGTCCTGTCAGAACCTCTCCGAACAACACGAACACGCATGTCGCCAGCATAATAATTATAATAATCAGGCTAATAAATTTAAACACCTTTGCAGAACCCTCATGTACATATGCGCTCTGCGGAGCGCAAGGAGTCAGATGTCAGGAGTCAGAAGTCAGAATACGGGGATAGGACGAGAGAATTTTCTTGTTTTTATTTTCTCTGATTGTCTGTAAGACTGTTGAATCGAATCTACCAATGATGAACCAGTATACACGATACCAAGCAGGTCAGCCGTTCGGTTAACAAAAATTAACTGAAATGAGGTGTCTATTCAGGTGGTATAGCAAATCTCACAGTTTCGTCGTTGCGAGGAGCGAAGCGACGCGGCAATCCAGAAAGAAACGTAAAATCGACGCAAAAAGGACTGGATTGCTTCGCTGCGGCTCGCAAAGACGAGGGGGTGCTGAATAGACACAAGAGTGCGTGTCAATCAAATTTTATTAACCCAAGCGTATTGAGTGTCAACATGTTATATGATACCGTTGATTAAAGAGATTCAAGATATGCCGCATCATATTGGGGCTATCGAAGTTAGGAAGGAAGGTTAAATATGAATTACAAACGGAAAGAGTTAAAGACAAAGGCAAAGCAAGTTCTGCGCAAGAGTTATTTCAAGGCGCTCATCATCAGTATTATTCTCGGCGTGGTGTCCGCGGGCAGTTTAAGTGTCCTTTTCGTCTACAATCCTTTCAGCCAAAGCTCCTTAACGGGCGGGAGCGATGCGTCTAATTCCGTCGATTCCTTTTGGGATCAAGTCACAGACATCGATTGGAGCGAACAGGAAGCCGCGATTGCGGATGCGATTGACGAAGCGGGTGGAGTTATCCCGGAAGGGGAGTGGCAGGGCGACATTGACGAACTGATCGATAATATATATGCAGAGCTTATAAGGCTTGCATTTATGATCATTATGGCGGTGGGGGTATTCGGACTAATTCTCAGGATTTTTGTGTTTAACCATTTAGTGGTAGGCGCAACCGGATACTTTGTCGATACCGCGCAGGATTTGCCGTCGGGGTTTTGGCGGCTGAAGCATGGTTTCCGAAAAGGGGCGTATTTGAATATTGCTGTCGTCATGCTTCTAAGGGAGATATTCATCTCATTATGGTCGCTTCTGCTCATAATACCCGGCATCGTAAAAAGCTTATCCTACGCGATGGTTCCCTATCTGCTTGCGGAAAACCCCTCGATGCGCTATAAAGACGCGCTGAAAACAAGCGCAGCAATGATGCGCGGATATAGATGGCGCTTGATTGTGCTTCAGCTTTCGTTTTTCTGGTGGATATTGTTGGGAACGCTGCTCGTTGGTGTAGGGCAGTTATTCGTCTGGCCTTACATAAACGCCGCCCTCGCTCAGTTCTATATCCATGTCAAGGAAAACGCAGCGCAGACAGTTGAGAGTTGAGAGTTGATAGTTGATAGTTGATAGTTGAAAGTTGAGAGTTGAAAGTTGAGAGTTGAAAGTTGAGAGTTGATAGTTGACAGTTGACAGTTGACAGTTGTCAGTTGACAGTTGACAGTTATCAGTTGAGAATTATGCATTATGAATTATGCATTATGAATTTTAAGGGGGGCGGATTTGTGTGGATATAGTTATTGGGGTGATTGTTAACGCGGTCTTCTTAGTCGTGCTGATTGGGGGGCTTGTCATATGGGCGCGTATAAGGGAACGTAAAATGACGACGGAAGCTTTCACGATCAGAAAGCCTTTGTTACCCGCATATGCGGGGACAATCATCATTGCTTTTTTTGGATTTCTGTTGTTCGCGCTGCTGATCGGTCCCGAAGCGGATAGGGGAGACCCTGTACTGTTGCTAGTGATAGCCGCTTTTTTGCTTGCAGGCATATTCATGCTTGTGGATACCGTTTACTGGAAAGTCAGCGTGGATAAAAACCAAATCACATACCGCTCGCTCTTTCGCAAAAGCGGCACAGCAGAGTTTGGCGATATCATTCACGCAAAAGAGGTAAAAAGAATGAGGATGAATGTGTACACCCGCAATGGCAAGCTGTTCACCGCCGCCGTCACATATGCGGGCTATAGAATACTGACCGAGAGATTGAAGCAAGAGAATGTAACGATAGAAATTCAAGGGGGGATTTTGTAGCGGCACCACACCTATAATAAACTTCCGTGTGTCTATTCAGCACCCCCGTCTTTGCGAGCCGCAGCGAAGCAATCCAGTCCTTTTTGCACCGATTGTCATATTTTTGTCTGGATTGCCGCGTCGCTTCGCTCCTCGCAACGACGAAACTGTGAGATTTACGATACCACCTGAATAGACACACTTCCGTCAATCTTTTTCCTTTGCGAGGAAATCGTTGTTGATGACTTTGAATGACAGCTTATCGTTACCGATGCGCCCATACTCTCGCGTGCGCACGACTATGCCCTCTTTATCCTGCCCGCTCACGTACTTACCTTTTGCTCTGTCAATGAGTTCAGGCAGCGCATAGTTGAAACTGTCGCCCGTTTCCTCAATCGGTACGCTCTCGATGCCAAGCTTGCCGCAATAGTCCTGAATCTCATCCAGCCCGCACTTTTTAAGTCTGTCGTCATCGCTAATCTTAATAACATCAAACACGTACAATACAGGTTCAAAAAGGTTTAGTCGATTCTTTTGGATGCCTGCACCGCAAAACTCTCCCTGTAAAGCGATATCCTCCCCGAGCGCAATCAGTTTTTCTTTAATATTGTGTTTATAGACATATGCCCACATCGAGCATGTGTCCGTATCTTCCTTGTATTCGTTGTTTCGCCCGCAGACCCCAACCTTTCCATCTTTGACGTACACTGTGCAAGATGTGCCATCCATCTTGGTGCTGATGTAGTAAGGCTTGCCCATGAAGTTTTCAAGAAAATCAGGCATCGACTGGATACGCGTTTCGTCCGTTGTTGGTATGCCGTAGGGTTTGTCGCCGATGGAAATACCCGCGCTGCCCACCTGCTCCGGCATTTCCCATTTTGTTACTTTTAGAATATCTGTAACATCCTCGCCTTCTGCAGAGGAAGACACTTCCGGGAACGCGCTAACGGGTAATGCGAGACCTTGCGATATCTCTCCTCGAAACTTGACCGTCTTGACGCGAAACCCCTCGCCCATGTATTCGTTGTTGCGATAACTTGTCTTGCGCAGGAACTCGAACCGTTCGTCTATTGGGAGGTAACTATCGACCTCAAAGTAGACGCACCTATCACCCGGCCTGAACTCACCTTTCTTGGCGACGCATTGCCATCCCATAATAACGACGAGCTCAATAAAGTCGGCGTCCGGTATAGGCTTGACTTCCGAAATTTCCCTTATTGTTACTAATTTTCGCATTTGCCTTTCACCCTCTCTCCATTATCTCGTATTCAGGATTCCCTTTAGCTCAGTCAACGCATTTCCACTAAACTTGGAACTATTGGTATTATAACTTGATGGATATGGGAATGTCAATAAATAATTTCAACATTATTGAAAAAATTTCTGCACTTGTTTTCCTGCTTGCCCATCTGTGTGTTTTGTTGCAAAAAAAGAGAGCGTCAAGGCTTTGTATGGCCTTAACGCCCTCTGGTTTTGGGTTCGGCTATATGGTGCTTATTCAACTAGGAACAAAAGGGCGATAAAAGTAATGTACACCTTGCTTTTCCCATAGACAGATGCTATCATCTCAATATGAGCGCAGTAATGAGCGCAGAAAATGAGAGCAGTATTTCTTTTTGGAACGGAGAGGGTGTCATGGCAATACCAATAAATATCAGTGATTTGCTGAACCGAAGAGTCGTAGAGAATGCCCGGGTTGAGTTTAAGGCAAACTGGAATCCCGAACCCATCTTGCACACGATTTGCGCTTTTGCAAATGATGTGGACAACTGGGGTGGCGGTTACATCGTGATTGGTGTCGAAGATCAGGATGGTTCGCCTCGCCTACCTCTCACCGGCATATCGAAGGGTTCTGTTGATAAAATCAGCAAGGAACTGCTCAATATATGCAATCTGATAGAACCCAGATACATCCCCATTTCCGAGCATGTTGTAGTTGATGGCAGGGATTTGCTCGTGCTGTGGGTTCCGGGCGGCTCAAATCGACCTTATAAATGTCCTGACAGGTTATCTGAAATTTCCGGAAAGTCATATTATATACGCCGACTGGCCAGCACAATCAAGGCGAATCCGAGGGATGTGCAGGAGTTGTTTTCCCTGTCTGAGATCATTCCTTTCGATGATAGGATAAACCCCAAAGCAGATATTGAGGATTTGCGACCCGCTCTGATAATAAATTATCTCCATGAAGTAAAGAGCGGGCTGTATGAAGCGTCAAAGACAATGCCCCTTCGATTGCTGGCACAGGACATGAGAATTGCAGAAGGTCCGGCCGAGTATTTCAAACCGCTTAATGTGGGCCTTATGTTCTTCAATGACCGTCCCGATGCTTATTTTCGGTATGCGCGAATCGAGGTTGTCGATAAGCCTGACGAAACGGGGACCGGCATGACGGAAAAGATGTTCACTGGGCCTTTTGACAGGCAGTTGCGTGACGCTCTGGCTTATATCAAAAATTATATAATCAAAGAAAAGGTTGTTAAACACGCAAACGTAGCCGAAGCGGAGCGAATCTACAACTTCCCGTACGCCGCCGTGGATGAGGCCGTTTCGAACTCCGTCCATCACAAAGATTATCAGATTCCTGAACCGATAACAGTGACAGTAACACCCG
>Ga0099364_10003863_pt1 | contig 22969 bp, 14 predicted proteins | sample TergutTh196P3_FD_73070 | JGI IMG/M metagenome (GOLD analysis project Ga0099364, IMG submission 73070) | Microcerotermes parvus P3 segment gut microbial communities from Pointe-Noire, Republic of the Congo - Th196 P3 | ecosystem: Host-associated > Arthropoda: Insects > Digestive system > Gut ...
TCTTTGATCGCAATCAAAGGCGGCTCAAGCGCCGGAGACGTTGTCGCTGCCTCCACCGTCAGGAGGAAGCTATCGCTGCTCTCCCCATATTCGTTTTTCGCCGTAGCCGTCACCGTATACATCCCGACTTCCAGGTTATCCGGGGCATGTACCATGCGGGTAGCGAGATCCAATGTAAAACCCGGGACAGAAGCGTTGCGTAGTCCCGTCGCCACCACCGAGACCGTGTCCGCCTCGCCCCCCGCTAGGCTGTAGTTCGTCTGAAAGGTCACGCCTTGGCGGATCGAAAAGCTTTTTTCCGGGAAGGTGAGTACAGGGGCTTCCCCTTCATCGGGCTCATCCGGTTCATCGGGGAGCAGATCATCCGGAATGAACGGCGCCATCATGGGCGTCATAGCAGGGCGACGTACGTTGACCGACGATGAAAGGTCAAACTCCGACAGGTAGCCGCCTGTATCCAGCACTTTGACGTTGTACCAATTGTCGGTATACACGTTGGCTTCCCCATCTATGTAGAAAGTGTTGAACAGCAAGGGGCTGTTTTGATAGTACGGGCCGGCTTGCGTATCGGCGCGATAGACGATATACCCCACCGTGTCCTCTTTGCATTGCTCCACGGTAAGCCCTTCTGCCGCCATAGTGGGCGGATTCCAGGTGACAAACGGCGCGAGAGTCCCTGCGTTATCTATTTCCTCGAGGACGCCGCGGATCCCCCGGATCGGATCGAAGGGGCCTTTTCTGCGGGACGCACCCTTCACCGGCTCGGAAGCCGGGGAACCCAAGTTGTCGTCATTCCAAGCCCGTACCGTGTAAAGGTACATATGGCCGTATACCGCCGTCTTATCCTCGATAGATAAGGGCGCGAGCAAGCCGTTTTCATCCAGTTTCTCTTCCCCGGCGTCAAGAGGCCCCCCGACCTCTTCCCAGACCACTTTGCGCATCAGGTCATAGCTGAGGTCCGCATAGTCGGCTAGGACCAGGGGACCGTAGGTATCCACGAGCTGCCGGACGAGCCGGATTTGCTTGTCCTGGCTGACGGCGGCAAGGCTTTGCCTCAGCCTTGCTTCACTGACCTGAGATACCGTCATAAACTTGCTTAAGGCGCTGATTTCGCCGATCTGCGCCTGCACCGGAGTCAGCACAGAGGGGATCTGCACCGGGAAAGCGCCCACCTGGGTCATCAGGGAGGCAGTCGGCGAGGCGCCCAATAATGTATATGACGGGACGGGCATTTGACCGTCTGCGCTTTGGAAGGAATAGCGGCCGCCGGAGAAGGCGCCGCCGGAGAAGGCGCCATCGGAGAAAGTCCCCAGGGCGCCCCGCAGCGAATTCGCCATGACCCGGCTCAAGACGGCGTCATTGACGGAAATGGGCTGGAACAGGGCGCCGAAGACGTCCTCGTTGCCTTCCATGATCGCCTGGATCTGCCCCTCGGTCAGGCGGGTGACTTCCGTGCGGTAAAGCCGATAGTGGTCTACATGGCCCACTGCGGAGAAATTAACCTTGACGCCGTTTTTGCTGGACAGGGGCAGTTGCATGACCGGCGTGGCAGGGGGCATGGTAGCCGGCACACGGAAGGGCTGTATGGCGCCGGCTGGTATTTCCTGGATGGTATCCAAGCCATTCGGAACGCTTATCGTCTTGCTGACTGTGGTTTCCACGCCCCAGGAGGATACCGCCGAGACTTTATAGTAGTAGTAATGGGCAATGACCTGCTCCACGGGGTCGGTAAAGCAGGGCTCGGTGACCAGGTCGCCCACCATGATCCATTCCAGGCTGTCTTCCTCGACGGGCACGCTGAAGTCAGGAACCTCCGCCCGATAGATCCGGAAGTACTTGACCTGGGGGTCGTCCGGCCTATCCCATTTGAGCTGGACATAGCCGGTGATCATCCGCTTATAGACGGCTTCCTTATAAGCCGCTAGCGCTTTATCGTATTCCGCTCTATCGATATCATAGCGGCGCTGCATCTCTTCGTAATACGCCCAGTTTAAATCATTCTGGACCCTGGCGTCCATATAAGCCGAATACTTCTCCTCATAATTGGCAAGGGCTATTTGGAATAGCGCGTTTTTCTCTTTCCAGATGTAGTAATCGGTATAGAATTGGTCGTATAGGGAATCAAAAATCCCGACGATAAAATAAAACTCCTGGTCGTCGATATAGATTCCGTTGGTTGTTCCTATATAACTGGGGAGTATATTCCTTACGTCCTCCAGACAGAGCAAAATGAAATGATAGGGATCCACGGCATATTCATTATTATACTGTGCTTGCGCGTGCATGGTAAACACAGATGGAGCACCGCTCCCCCGGTTAATGGTAAAGGTCACGAGCCCATTCCCCGTGTTGTTGACGCTTATCGTAGCCGTGGTCGAATAGAAAGGATGAGAATAAGGCTTTAGTGCCGGCGGGGCAGGCGCCACGGGCCGTACAGGTTCGGCGGGCACATAGATGTACGGCGGCTCCTGTGGCGGTATCGGTTCTACCGGCTCCACCAGTTCGTCGTCCGGACCGTTGCCCGTCCGTCCCGATAGGGTGTCGGAAATATATTGAGCGGAGGTGATGTCGTTTTCCGGCTCCAGGCAAACCAGGAAGAGGTTCAGCGCCTCGCCGGTCAGCCCGCCGGACAGATAGACCTGGTTTTGGGTAATAGCATAATCGTTCACCTTCTTCCAGGCACAGAGTTGCGTCAGCTCCCGGAGCGTCATTTGCTGCATGGTTTTCAGGTCAGGCAGATCGCCGCGCATAGGCTTGTAGAGTATATAGCCTTTGAGCCCGCCGCCGCTGTAAGCCGGCCATTTCAGAAGAGCGCCGCCCCCAGGCTTGAGATCCTCGCCCCGGACGGCGACGAAAGTGTGGATGTATCTGTCCGCCGGCAGGGTATCGTATTCCTCGGAGGCCACGGAGGCCAGGGAAACCTGGGTTGTACCGGTGGTAAAGCTCCCTATGGTCACTCCGGCGTTTTCAGCTTCTTGAAAGGTCGCGGTGTCGATGACGTCGACTGAGAGAGGGCTGTACCGGCGAAGTTTCCTTTCCTGCATCAGGTCCTGCATGTACGGCTGATCCATGGATTGCCCGGTCAGCGCAGAATCTTCCATAATCCCGGGCGGCAGTTCGGATAACTCCGGCAGTTCCTTGAGCAGCATCTTGATCTTCAGAGACTCCGTAGCCGGCGATTGGGGCTGGTCCTTAGTGGGGAGGCTTACGGAGACAGCCTGAGACCAGGCGCTCTCGTTGCTCCATTCCGGGTCGTCCCAGGCGGAGACCCAGTATTTATAGGTACGCCCTTCTTGGATATCGCTGTCATAGAAGACCAGGTTGGGCTCGCCGGGGGTATTGCTTTCCAATGTCAGTTGCGCGGCTGCGCCCGGCTTCCCGGTAACGCTGTCGATGAGTTTTGCTAAAGCGCTCACTTTATGCACATTATAGGTAAAAGCCGCAGGCTGCGGAGCGGCTTGCGTCAAGGCGCCCGAAAGAATTGCGTTGCGGGCCGAGCCGGCATTGCCTGTCGAGCTGGAGCCGTCTGTCGAGCTGGAGCTGTCTGTCGAGCCGGCGCTGTCTGCAGTCGCCGCTGCTTCGGCTTGCGCCGCACGGGCTGCCTCTTCCGTCTCGCGGATTGCCTTCAGAGGATTATCATAGAGGAGATCGGCGATGGGAACCGGGGGGCCAAAGGCTTCCGCGCCCACAGCAACGGCTCGGTAAACGGTGAACCGTACCGCGTCTTCGGATTCGGTATAAATGGGCAGGATGACGCCGTTTATGCCCTGGTTTGCCGCATGGGACGCTTGTACCGCTTCGGAAATACTTGCCCCAGCGCCGCTGCCACCGGACAGTTCTTCCGTTATCTTTGCCGAGGTTACAGGCGCCCCCACGCCCGGGGTGTTTGGCGGCGTCACCTTCTCCACTACAGCCGGCTGGCGCGGGGAATCCCCGTTGATGACAAAGACTTCAGAGTATCCGCCGGCGCGCCCGAAGATGTCCAATGCACGGATACGGTATTGGGCCCCCACGCCATTTTCTACTTCTTCCTCAAAGAAAACCACGGATTCCATATAGCCGGCCCTGTCGTCCAACATATGGGATATGGCTACAGGCACTTCGTTTCTCTTGGTAAATTCGTTTTCGCCGGTCAATTTGCGCTCGACGTCATAACCGATGATGATGCCGGATTCGGGCATATCAGCCTCGTCCCAGCGCAGCATGACCAAGCCGTCTATCCCAATGCCGTCCAGGCCCCTGGGCTGGCTGAGGTTGAACTCCACGCCGTAGGTTAGCTCCAGGGAGGCGCTCACGGAGCTGCCCGGGGCGCTTATCCGGTACAGGACAGGCGTACCCGCTTCTAGACCGAGGGCTGCTAAGTCGTCATGGATCAGGAGTTCCGCAGCTTCGGCAAACTCCGAATCCACATAGCTTAAGGTAGCAAGCTGCTGCCTGGCCTCCAAAACCTCCTGGGCGGCTTTTCGCTTTAGCTGCTCCTGTTTTGCCGCTGCCAACAGTTCCCTGTCCGGCATCCCGCTTCCGGAGCGCCCATCCAGAAACCGATACTCCTTCAATCGTCCTAAAGCGATTTCTTCCTCCATCTGCGCATCGGTCATCAAAGCCAGGTAAGCATTGCTGCTGCGCATCGTTCTATCCTGGACGACGGAGAATTGCGCCCAAAGGTTTGTTTGCGCGGACAAACCGCCGCCCGATCCGTTACTCAAACCGCTGGTTATGCCGCTGCCCACGCCGCCTGCGACAAGCTGCTTGTCCATCACCAGGATGGGCTGGCTGATTTCCTTATCCAGTTGAGGTATCAACTGATCGATGTGATCGATGCTTCCCGGCCTGGTCCGCAATGTCTCTCTCAACCAAACGAAATCCTCCGCGCCGGAAAACACATCCTGGGGGATGAGGGGGTTCGTGACATAGAACTTTTCTCTAAACTGCGCTTCGCTCATGCCCAAACTGGCTTGTTTGCTTCGCAGATCCGCTTCCCGGTAGAGGTATTGGATGCTTTCCCAGTCCTGCGGATCGTCATAGACGCGGCTGACGTCCGGGCTTTCGCCCAGGGCCGGGATCGCGGCGATCCCTTCGGCGATCAATTCGCTTTGCCCATCGATGATACGATAGATAGTATAACCGGACTCCGTAAGCCAGTCGGCTTCAGGCATCAGGTGCAGGAGCGCTTCGCCGTCCTGCCATATCCCCTTCAGGTTGATGGCAGGCGGTATAGGCATAGTATCGTCAACAAAGGGCGAAGGCGCCGTCAGCCTTTGTATCGCTGACTGTACAGACGATAGCGTCGCGCCTTGCTCCAGGAGCGCTTGTGCTGCCGTGACGAAAGCAGTATCGCCGGGCACAAACAATCCCGGCGTCGCAACGGTGATCGTTGATTCGCCGCTCGAGGCTGTGCCGGGCGCTATAGCGGCAGTCGCGGCGCCGCCTTGCATCCCTGCGCCTGCCGTCCCTGCCGTCGCCTGCGTCGCCTCTGCTGCGGGTTCAACCCTAGCCTCCGGCGCGGTCCCCCCTTCTTCGTCAGGGAGGTCAAGCATATACACTTGCCCGGGCATTTCCTCGATCCACGCCGTAATCTGCCGGTCCAGTTCGCTGAGGTTATTTAAGGTACGTCTGGAGCTGACAATATCGCTGACCGATTCTGCTTTTATGATCTCCTCCGCGATAGCCGGATTCTTGAGTAAGCTTTCGATGCTGGGGTTATCGGAGCGCAATAGCTCCGCCAGCGTTTGCGGCTCCGGTTCCTCGACAGGCGCCAGACTATACGCGCGGTTTGGCAGGTAGTCCCAATGCTCTTTCGGTATAAACGCGCCGCAGAACCAAAGGATTCCCACAATAAGAGCCGCCGCAGTCGGAACGATAACGGCTGCCGATCTAGCTTTATGCTCTTTCAATTGGTTGGCGATCCAAGCTCCCGGCGATTTGCCGCCTATCGTTTTATCGTCTTTCGTCTCGCTTGCTTGTATATCATTTTTCGTAGACATTCCATTCTTTCCTTCCATAACCGATTCGCGTGTTTCGTCCAAATACGCCGTGCAAAACACGCCTATTCCTAACATGGGTTGCCGCCTATAGAACGGATCTTCGCGCGATACTTTGCCCTGATGCGTGATAGATGCGTCCTTGCATGACGTATATACTGCTGTCCAAATCCCTGATTTGCTTAACAGCAGCTATGCAAGGCTTGCCCAAGAGGATGAGGCATATGCCGAAGTTCGATTGGCTGCAATGGATCCGTTTAGCCAGGTGAACCCTGTCGGCAATCGTGTGGATGTGTCAAGCACGTCTCGCAGTGAATTCTTTTTTATAACTGACAAAGGCTATCGCCTACTATGACTTCATTCTACTTATCTTCATCGTTTCATTATAGCAGGAATGTCGAATTAATCCAAAGAAAAGCTATTTTGTTTTTCACCGGATAGATATGTGGTATGATGAAATCGCTACCGGAAAATAAACGCTGGGCGAGACTTCTTTTTGGGCTCTCCCGCATTTAAGGAGGACATTTTCATGAAGTTTTCAAAAGAAGATTTGCTTCAAATGCGTTTTGACGACCCAGTCCCTTTACCTGAACCTGACGATGACGATGATGACGATGATATTTTTGAAGATGCGGAGGAGTGCTGCATCATTTGCGGAAACGAAATAGCAAACCTCAAAATCAGCTTTAACGAAAAGGAACAACTATACAAATATGAGTGTGCAAACTGCAAAACAATCTACGTCATGCCCGAAAATGCCCGAATGAAGGATAGCGTCCTTCTTCAAGGCGAGGAGCGTGATTGGCCTGCGTATTTACAGGAGACGCTAGCATTCCCGTTCAATGCTTTTATTTGTGAGTCCAACGACCGGGAATTTTTTGATCCCCATTACGATGGCCCGCGCCTATATGATGCCGTTAAAGTACTCGAAGTATTCTATTCCCTGAAATATGGCGTCGAAGCCGTGATACGAAAGGGCAGGAAGGTTTATTCGCAAATACTGTGCTTTTTAGAAGTGGAAGATTTTGACAGTCGTAATTATGAAGAGATAGAAAACTACAAGAGATGGCGAGAAAAATACTGGTTGAGTGATTTTCTCGTGGCATTGGCCGATTGGACGAAGGAGGCTCGACAGGAGCAGGACGAATAGTACCTTTTCTACAGCCGCTACCAGTTGTTCGCCTTTAATATCGTGTACATTAAATAGTACTAGAACTAATCATGTTTCTTTAAGAATTAAAGAGAAAGATGAGAATGCGTTAATGGCGATTTCTTTCCCTTTCAAAACATTCCTCGATATCCTAATTCAGCATCTCTTATCTGCTTATTGCTCCAAAAACCGTCCAACTCAGGCAAGGCAGCTTGATTTCCCACAAGGTAATGGCTAATTCTCAGCAGGACAAACCAGACTTACTTGCACCGCCCGTCTTAAACCAATTCATTTCTTATATTCGGCGTGCTGATTTTCTAGAATACTGTTATAGCTGCACTACTTGATCCCCATATTTTACCAACGTTAAAAACCTGTTATTTATTATCTGAAAATATTTGTTAAAAAACTCCTCCTTGTTATTGACATATATAATTATCTTGTATATCATATAAATACAGTAAGATTAGGAGAGGGGGTATAATGATGCTTGGAGGTATTGGTTTAGGATTCTTTATCCCGGCGACAGTTTTGGCAGCGGTTTCTGTTGTAGGCTTACCGTTGTTAGCTATTACTATTCCCGGAATAGTGGCGTCGGGCATTTTGGCGATTCTCGGAATCTAACGATTTCATAATACGCCAAAGAAAGGATCGCCGTAACGCGCGGGTAACCGGCGTTGCGACGATCCTTTTTTGTCTTCCTGCCGGAAGCAAATTCGTTAACCGCAAAGTCAGCTTTAACGAAAAGGTATAACTCAACAAATATGAGTGTACAAATTGCGAAGCAATCTACGTCATACTTGAAAATGCGCGATAAGAGGAAGGCATGAGCGCGTATGTCCGAGGTTGTAGCCGGCAGCCAATCGGGCTTCGGCAGAAGCTTCACCCTCCGAGTGAAAATTCGTTCAATAATTTTATATAATGCACAGAAAATTCAGCTAATGTAATCTCAATTAGCAGCATACTTTATAGACAAAAGGGCGGGGAGATGAAAGATGCCGCAGAGAAAAGGTTCGACGATTTGACCTGTGTATATTATTCGGGATTTTAGGATATCATCTTGTGTATTATGTAAATACACTTAAGATAAGAAAGGGGGTTTTCTGATGCTAGGTGGAATTGGTTTGGGATTTTTTATCCCGGCGACGGTGTTGGCAGCGGTTTCTGTTGTAGGTTTGCCATTGTTAACCCTTACTATTCCTGGAATAGTAGCTTCGGGCATTTTGGCAATTATGGGAATCTAGTGTTTTCGCAAAGATAAGGAGAGGGGGTTTTCTGATGCTTGGTGGAATAGGTTTGGGATTTTTTATCCCGGCGACGGTATTAGCAGCGGTTTCTGTTGTAGGCCTGCCCTTATTGGCTATTACAATTCCCGGAATAGTGGGTTCTGGCATTTTGGCGGTTCTCGGAATCTAATGTTTTCGTAGCCGACTAAAGATACCGTAAAAAAAGACCTCCGTAACGTACGGGTAGCCGACGTTGCGACGGTCTTTTTTTTATGGAAAAACCGAGAACACCCGCGAGAGTCATTTCATCAGCTGAACGAATCTTCGCTCAACGGCCCTTCCAGCCCATACCGACGCATTGCGGATTCGCAGGTAAATAATCGGCGCCCAGGAGCGGATCGGCTTCCAACGAGCCGCTGTCGCCACCGATATGGGCTTGCCACGCGGAAAGACCCGCATCTTCTAATACGCTGCCCGGCCGGGAATCGGCAAAGGCAGCGCTTTTGCCTGTGACGAAATAACAATTATCGCTCATCCGAGGATTGCCTTCAAGGGCGGACATCCCTCCAAGATCATTCGAATAACGGATTTCGATCATCCGGCGATTGAAGGACGCCGGCTGGCACACGATATTATGGTGAATAGCCGGATTGACGCTGGCCGGACGTCCCGCGTAAGCTTCCCAATCCTGGTAAGTAAGCCCAAAATAGATCGCGCTGTGGACTTGCGACCTGCCATTGTCCACATCGATCAAGGTGTTGTTGTAAACCTGCGCGTCTTGGGAACCGTAGAAACCGATACCTTCCCAGCCGGTGCCAAGGATCAGGTTGTGGCGGACTACGGCTCGGATATTTTCGTAATACCGCGGATTCGCGGCAAGGTCAAACCATTCCGGGCTGGTATCAAAGCCGACCATGATGCCGGCGCCGTAAATGCGCTCAATGCGGTTGTTCTCGATCAGCGCATCCGTCGCTCCGCCTTTAGCATAAACTCCGTTGCCGCCGATATCATGGATGTAGTTGCCTTGTACTACCATAAAATCGCCATTCACATTATCGATACCTTCGGCATTGGCTTCCCCGTCGAGCCAATACGGTTGATTGACCAAGGCGCGGCCGGAATTATAAATCTCGTTGCGCCGAATGGTGATGTTATTGCAATTCGGTTTGACCTTTACCACGTCATATTGAGAATCATGGAGTACGCAGTCTTCGATGACAATATTGGACGCCGCGACCCAGTCGTCGTCGCCATGCCAGCCCCACTTGGTTTCCATACAAACGGCATAGTATCCTCCCATGACTTCGACCCTCTGCAATCTGCCGCCCGAGGAGTCCACATCGAAATACACGCCGGAGTCTTCTTCGCAGCCGGGATTATGGACAGTTAGGTCGATGACCGCCCATTCGCCTTCCGCCGACCGGATGGTGATATCCGGTATCCGTATGCGGACATTTTCGCCCTCCCGATACGTACCGCCGCGTAGGATAACGGTATCGCCCGGTTGAGCGACCGCCAAAGCGGCGTTGATGCTTCGATAAGGCGCGTCCATTGCGCCGGTAGCGGTAGCGTCGTTACCGGTTGGAGAAACAAAGAGGCTGTTTACCGGGTCGCTGCTTGTACGCACAGAATCGCTGCCAGTCATCGCAGGGGCGTCGGCATTCGTCTGCTGCTCTGCATTGCCGTCGCTGCCGCTGTCCGGCGCTGTACCGCTTTCATCACCTGTGCTACCGTCGCTGACGCCTGGTGCTGCGCTGCTTTCATCACCTGCGTTGCCGTCGCTGCCGCTGTCCGGCGCTGTGCTGCTTTCGCCGCCTGTGCTGCCGCTGCTGCCGCTGCCCGGCGCCGTACCGCTTTCATCACCTGCACTGCCGCCGCTGCCGCTGCCCGGCGCTGTACCGCTTTCCCCGCCTGCGTTGCCACCGCTGTCGCTGCCTGGCGCCGTACTGCTTTCACTGTCTGCACTGTCGCTACTACTGCTTTGATCGTTGCTACTTTGGCTGCCTTGGCCGCTGCAGGCGACCAGCAGGGACAATACGAATACAATAGCCAACGTAAATGCCAATGCTCTTTTCATCTTCATAGCCTCCTCCGGATAGTTCGGTTCGCGGATTCCTATATCCTGTTTCGTCAATATGTGCATCCTTAAAATGAGCTTCACACATAGAACGAATCTTGACGCTATGTCTTGCTCTATTGCGTGATAGATGCGTCCATGCATGTCTCAGCCGTTCTTCTACCCCTATTATGATACGAAACGGAGAAAAAATATACCCATTTCATCAGCAAAGCAATTTCATGATATGATAGTGGTAAACGTTCAGCATGGGTCCGAATCCTGCGCTGAATGAAGATTTGTTCATGCTCGTCAAGCTTGTCAGGCTAGTGGTTTGAACTTAACAGACCACTGGGGAGGGTGCGCCGGTGATCACGCTTCAACATATATGCAAAACCTTCCGCGTCGCGAAACGCCGGGCTGGGTTCGGTCAAGCTGTGAAAGCCCTTTTTTCCCGGGAATACGAACTCGTTCACGCCTTGCAAGACGTCAGTTTCCACATCGACGACGGGGAAATGGTCGGCTATATCGGCCCAAACGGAGCGGGGAAGAGTACGACCATCAAAATTATGTGCGGGATTCTTACCCCGGACAGCGGCGAATGTGACGTCGACGGCCGGACGCCTTGGCGGGAGCGTGTCGCGCATGTACACGAGATCGGCGTTGTATTTGGTCAGCGAAGCCAGCTTTGGTGGGACGTCCCCATTATCGACAGTTTTGAGCTGTTACGGGATATTTATAAAGTAGAAAAAAGGCAATTTCAAAACAATCTGGATGAATTGACCGCCCTTCTTGATTTGAGCGAAATCCTCAAAACGCCGGCAAGAAGCTTGAGCCACGGCCAGCGTATGCGCTGCGAAATCGCCGCGTCGCTTTTGCATAAACCCAGGACGCTTTTCCTCGACGAGCCGACCATCGGCCTCGACGCCACAGCCAAGATCGCCTTTCGGCAGTTCATCAAAAAGCGCAACGCGGAGCACGGCACGACGGTGATCCTGACCACCCATGATATGCAGGACATCGAGGCGCTGACCGGGCGAATTCTGCTCATCGGGAATGGCCGGATCCTACTCGACGGCAGCCTTGCCGATCTGAAGAAACATGTATCGGAAAGCAAAACGCTTATCGTGGAATATGCCGGCGTCCAGCCTGACCTGGACGAGGGCATGAGACTCTCCGAGGCGAATGAAGGCCGGATGATCGTTACTGTCGACCCTTCGGTGCTGTCGGTATCCGACGCGATTATTCGCCTTGCCGCGCAAACAGAACTGCTGGATGTGTCTGTCTCCGGCGTCTCCTCCGAAGAAATGGTCGCCGCCCTGTATAAGGAGTACCGCATATGAAAAAGTATCGGGCCTTGTTTCGTATCCGCTTCCTTAACGCGCTGCAATACCGCGCGGCGGCTGTAGCGGGAATGGCGACGCAATTCGCCTGGGGCTTCATGGAAATCTTCGCTTTCGCCGCCTTTTACCGTACCAACCAGGCTGCTTTTCCCATGACCTTTCCGCAAACGGTTTCGTATATTTGGATGCAGCAGGCTTTCCTGGCGCTGTTTATGATGTGGTTTTGGGAAAACGATATCGCCGATGCTGTCGTAAGCGGCGGCGTTGCTTATGAAATGGTTCGGCCATTGGATCTCTATAGCCGCTGGTTTTGCCAGATCGCCGCCAATCGGTTGGCGCGGGCTTTATTGCGCTGTGCGCCGATTTTGGTGGTAGCCTTCCTTGTGCCGGAACCCTATCGCATGTCGTTGCCGCCCAATCTATCCCAACTCTTTCTCTTTCTCCTGTCCACAGCACTGTCGCTGGGCGTGGTCGTTTCGTTTTCCTTATTGATGTATATTTCTTTATTCTTCATGCTGTCGCCCATGGGCGTGCGCATCATCGTCGCTGTCTTTTCCGATTTTCTCGCGGGCGCGATTATCCCCTTGCCCTTTTTCCCGGAATCCCTCCGCGCCCTTGTCGAGTTGCTGCCTTTCGCGGCCATGCAAAACATGCCGCTGCGCATCTACAGCGGCCATATCGCGGGGGCAGCCGCCTGGCAGGGTATCGCATTACAGGTATTCTGGCTCGCCGCGCTGCTGCCGGCTGGGCGCCTCGCGATGCGCCGGGCGCTGAAAAAAGTCATTGTGCAGGGGGGTTGATCATGGGGCTTTACCTGAAGTTTTTCAGTCTGCATCTGAAAAGCCAAATGCAATACAAGGTTTCCTTTTTCCTGACCGCCCTCGGCCAATTCCTTGGCGCGTTCACGGCGTTTCTCGGTATCTATTTTATGTTTACGCGCTTCAATGCCATTGAGGATTTCAGCTACGAACAAGCGCTTTTATGCTTCGCCGTTATCCTGATGGCCTATACGATGGCGGAAATGCTTGGCCGCGGATTTGACCTCTTCCCGCAGATGCTTGGAAACGGCGAGTTCGACCGCGCCCTTGTCAGGCCGATGCCGATCATCTTCCAAGTTCTCGCGGCTAAAATGGATTTTACAAGATTTGGCAGACTGGTGCAAGCGATCCTCGTATTCTGCTATGCGATCCCCAACAGCGGCGTCGAGTGGACGGGGGACAAGATCCTCACGCTCTGCTTAATGGTCGCTTGCGGAAGCCTGATATTCTTTGGGTTATTCCTTGTCTATGCGGCGTTTTCTTTCTTTACTGTCGAAGGGTTGGAGTTCATGAATGTGTTTACAGACGGCGGGCGGGAGTTTGGCCGTTACCCGTTTTCGGTTTACGGAAAAAATATTCTGCGATTTCTCACTTTTGTGATTCCTTTAGCACTTTTTCAGTACTATCCGCTGTTGTATTTGCTGGACAGGGAGCAAAGCGTATGGTATATGCTTCTCCCCTTGGTCGCCCTGCTGTTTTTGCTGCCTTGTTATGCTTTTTTTCGCCTGGGGCTGCGGCGGTATAAATCGACGGGCTCCTGAGCGCCGCTCGTATGAGAACGAGTGCCCTGCCGGACGCCGATGAAAGGAATTTCCACGAAATGACGAAAAGAATTGCGGTACAGGACGTCTATTTACAGTATCCAGGCGCCAAGCAGGATACCATAAAAGGGATCAGTTTTGAGGTGGAACAGGGCGAGATATTGGGATTCCTAGGCCCTTCCGGCGCGGGAAAAAGTACGCTGCAAAAGATTCTGACAGGGGTGTTTCGCCAGTATCGCGGCAAGGTGCAGGTACAAGGCCTCGAAGTGAAGAACAGGACAAACATATTCTACGAGAATATCGGCGTAGATTTCGAGTTTCCCAATTTCTACGGGAAATTCAGCGCGTTGGAAAATCTGAAGTTTTTCGCTTCTTTGTACGCGACAAAGATCAGCGATCCGATGCCCTTGCTGGAAAGAGTGGGCCTGCATCTCGACGCGGATAAAAAAGTCGGGGACTATTCCAAAGGAATGAAAATGCGGCTCGGTTTTGTCCGCTGTTTACTGCACAATCCGGAATTGCTGTTTCTGGATGAACCGACAAGCGGCCTTGATCCTGCCAACGCAAGGACGCTGAAGGACATGATTGCCGAGCAAAAAAGCATGGGTAAGACGATTATCCTGACTACCCATAACATGCACGACGCGGAGGAACTCTGCGACCGCGTTGCCTTTATCGTGGACGGCAAACTCGCAGCCTGCGGCACGCCGCGTTCGCTTCGGCAAAGCGACGCGGACGCTAAGGTTGAGTTCTGTTATCTCGCGGACGGGCGCGAAGTCCGGAGCGATTGCTTGCTCTCGGCGCTTGGCGCGTCAGACGCGTTTCAGTCCGCTTTACGATCGGGTACGCTGACAAGCATTCACTCCAAAGAGCAGAGCTTGGAAGACGTCTTTATCGCGATAACGGGGAGGGGCCTGCAATGAGGTTCCTCTTGACGCTCATCAAGGATATCCGCTATCAGATGAACTATGGGTTTTATTTGCTCTATGCTTTTATCAGCGCGCTATATATTGCCCTGTTGTTTATCCTCCCCGTCGAATACAAAAGAATGGCGGCGTCCGTCCTTATCCTGAGCGACCCGTCGATGCTTGGCGTATTTTTTATCGGCGGGATTTGGCTTCTCGAAAAAAGCGAAGGCCTGCTTAGTTTGTGGAACATCACCCCGCTGCTTCCGATCGAGTATATCTTGTCCAAGGCCCTGTCGCTGTCGCTGATCTCCACGCTGTCGGCTGTGTTGATCGCGCTGTTTGCGTTTCAGGGAAACTGCGATTATGTTCTGTTAACCGCCGGCGTATTCACAGGTTCTGCGGTATTTACGCTCATTGGCCTGCTGGTGGCGACCTACTCCCGCTCCGTCAATCAATATATGCTCCTGGCTACGCTGCCCGCCGTCCTGCTTACAGCGCCGGCGCTCCTCAGCGCATTCGGCATATCCTATCCGGTTTTCGACCTGTTTCCCGGCACAGCTTTATGGCGCCTGATCGCCTTTTCATTGCAGCCCGGCGACCGTTCCCCAGCCTGGCAGTGGGTCTGTCTTGCTTTGTGGCTTGGCACAGTCCTTCTCTTGGCGAACAAGCGCGTTCCCGCCGCCATGCTGTCGGAAGGAGGAGAAAGAAGATGAAACCGGCCCTGCGATTATTCCGCATCGGATGGACGCAAATAAAAAGAGACGGCATGCTGCTGGCGCTATTGCCCTCCCCTTTTTTAGCGGGATTGATCTTTAGAATAGCGATACCGGCGATCAACGATATTCTGGAAGAAAGGCTTTCTGTATCGCTGACCGCCTGGTACCGGCTCGTCGACGGCTTTCTTTCCTGCCTTACCCCGCTTATCCTTGCTATGGTATTTTCATTCCTGCTTCTGGAAGAACGCGACGAAGGCATAGGCGCTTTCTACCAAATCACCCCCGCCGGAGGCTACCCGTATTTGGCCGCCCGCATCGGAATGCCCATGGCCTGGTCATTCGTCGTCAATGTTGTCGTTCTATCGCTGTTTACGCTTTCGGATTTAGCGTTCAGCGCGATTCTGCTCATCTCCGCGTTGAACAGCTTAGCGGGCCTGGTCATGTCGCTCATGGTCGTTTCTCTCGCGGGAAACCGTGTGGAAGGACTTGCGCTCTCCAAGTTGATGGGCGTCAGTTTCTTGGGGCTGCTGGCCGAATGGTGTATTCCTGCGCCGTATCACTTCTTCGGCGCCTTTTTGCCTTCCTTCTGGATTGGCAAAATCCTGACGGAGGGGATCAGCTTGTTCGCGATGGCGTCCGGCATAGCAATCAGCATGCTTTGGGTCGTGCTTTTCGCAAAGAAATTTAATCAAAAAATGGGGTAAAAAAAGCTGAACAGAGCGCTTCAAAATACAATTTATGCATTATCCGAGGAAGAAAGCTATCAGACAGCCATTTTTCGGGTGTATTCCGGGATGCATAATTTTTACAATGGGATATTACGCATGGGTCCTTTGGTGTTTATTCTTGTATGGAAAGATAAGTAGCGTTATGGTATGGTATAGTAATCAGGAAAGTCTTAAAGCATGGTGATTAAATGGTAGAAAATGACAATCTGTCAACCAAAGAGAGAATACTGCATACTGCGGTCGCCTTATTTGCGGAGAAAGGATTCACCGAAACGACCATTCGCGAATTAGCCGCCGCTGTCGGCATGAACGCAGCTTCTATTTATTATCATTTTCCGTCAAAAAGCTCCATTCTTGATAGTATTCTTGAGGATTACGTGAACAATATCGCCAATACTTTTCAACAGGATCGATTTGATAAGTTGAAAGGGAATATCACCGCAGAGGGTATCCTGTCCTGTTTGGAACTGGTTTTCCCGGCTGATAAAGCAGCGTATTATCTCAACGTTCTGCGTGTGATGCTCCAGGAGCAGTACCGCAACGCCCAGGTTCGCAAGATATTGACCGACTATATTATCCTTGGCGGCGAGCAAGTCATCAAGAAGATGATTCGTCAATTAATCGACAATCATGTACTGGCGGAGAATACAGATGCGGATTTTTGGGTAAAAGCGCATTCCAGCTTCGTATATACCTTTTCCTGCCGTATGGCGCTGGGAATCGGAGACCAGTCGTCCGCGTATACCGGTATGGATTTGACGGAATTATTAGGCTTTATGTATGATCTTTTGCTCAAAACCTGCAAAGTCGACGCCGGGTCCGCAACGCAAAGCGAATACTGATCGCTGATTGAAAACGTGAATCGTATTATAGAGCAAGCTTGCTGTTTCGAACAGCTTACCGCTTGCTCTTTTTCTTGTCGGGCGGCTGTCTCCAGCATAACTTCACACGAATAACAACTGATGTACAGGGGGAGTTCAAACAACGCACAACCGGCCTTCAAAAAAGCTCGCTATAGTGATAACAGAAGGTTCTTCACGAAAGGAGCGAGCGAAACATGAGTTATAACGAATATGAGTATATGCGTTTGAATCCAGAGGATCAAGGGAGTCCGGCTGGTCAGGGGGATCCGGTGGATCAGGTGAATCCGGGCGCCCCCGAGTATCCCTGCGGGGGCCCAATGGCTGCGCAATCGGACGGCTGGGAGGAAACCGCCGCCGCAGAACCTGGCATAAACCAGAGCGCTGCGCCGCAGCGGGAAGAACAAGCGATAGGTCTACAAAGAAGCCCTGCGAAGCGATCCGGGCTGCGTACCGTCGCGGCGATACTATGCTGCCTGGCCCTCATGCTCGGCAGCGGATTCGCCGGGGCAAAGATAAGGGATACCCAGTACAGCGCTTTATTGGCAGATAGGGAAAACGCATGGAGCAGCCATGCAGAAGCCGACGTGATGGGACGCGTGGATCCTGGCTCTATCCAATTGACCGGCGGCGTCAATCCGGGAGGGCAAACGCTTTCGCTGACCGATCTTTTCGCAGGGGCGAATCCGGCAGTTGTGGCCATATCCACCGAAACAACGGGCCGTAACGTATTTGGCCGGACAGTGACGCTGCCCGCGGCTGGCTCCGGCTTTATCATCTCCGAAGACGGCACGATCGTCACCAACAATCATGTGATCGAAAACGCCGGGAGCATAACCGTATTGCTGCATGACGGGACGAAGTATCCCGCAGTCCTGGTTGGCCGTGATCCGGAAAGCGATCTGGCTGTACTCAAAATCGAAGCAAAGGATCTGCAGTATTTGTCCTGGGGTGATTCCGCCGCCATGCTGGTTGGCGAGCAGGTTGCGGCAATCGGCAACCCGCTGGGAGAATTCGCGAACTCCATGACAGTCGGGTATATCAGCGCACTCGACCGGGAGATTAATATTGACGGCGTCCCGCGGAACATGCTTCAGACGGACGCGGCAGTGAATGAAGGCAACTCCGGCGGTCCGCTGCTTAACATGAAAGGGCAGGTCATCGGCATCGTCAGCGCAAAGTCATCCGGGATGAATGTAGAAGGACTGGGCTTTGCCATTCCCTCCGGCAAGGCAAAAAGCATCGTCGAACAGCTCATGCGGGATGGCTATGTGAAAGGAAGGGCGGTTATGGGCGTCACCGTCGGCACGCAAGCTACGGGAAGCGGACAGGCTGTCTATGTGGAATCGGTCAATGCGGGAAGCGCGGCGGAAAAAGCGGGCATGGCAGCGGGCGATCTCATTCTTTCCGCCAAGGGTATAGCGGTTGAATCCTTCGAAAAGCTCAAGGAGATACTCAGCAGCCTGTCGCCCGGCGACGAACTGGTCGTGGAACTGCGGCGCGGAGAACAGGAGATGCGCCTGACGCTTATCCTGGACGAATACAATCCTTCCAATGAAGTCCAGGTTATGCCGAATAGGAATCCAAGACAGTTTCAGCCGGATCAGGAGTATGGTGTGCCCTTCGACCCGCGAGGCATGTACCCCGGCGGCGGCATGCCACAGCAGCCCTAAGGTTTTTACTCCCCAACCACAACCATTGATCACAAAGGGTAGACCCCCATCCGGAATGTTTACCGGACTCCTTATAGAAAGAGACTAAGACGCAACGGTGATTCTGTATACCTCGCCGAATCTTAGTCTCTTTCCGTTCAATGGCTTAGTCGTTTTTTATTTTAAATAGTCATGAACAATACGCCCGGAGGCCAGCGATCCATATACTGCGGTTGGCGCAGAGGTATAATAGGCGTCCAGAATCTTATTGATCTTTACACCGCTCCAGGGATCTTCTGTCGAATTGACGCCCCAGGAGATCGAGCCGCTGCATTCCCAGGTATCCGGGGTTGGCGCGTCGCCCGGAGGGGTGCTTCTGGTAATGCCGACCAGTTGACAGACCTGCGGCGGCGCCCCGATAATCGGGCTGGGGATCACTTTGAGCAGCAATATATCGCGCACATCTTTCGGATCGATTTGCTTTGGCCTCTGCGTCCTCACGGAGGCGGAGAAAATCCGGAACCCTTTCGGTCTTTCCACTGTCATGCAGATTTGGCCGCTATCAATATAGTACTCCATATGGGCAAATTTCTTGGGATAACCGTATACTTCACGCCCTGCCACAAGGGCTTCCACTTGGGATACAAACAGGTTGGCAAAAAAATTGTAAGGCTTTCCCTCGTAGGTAACATGATAGATCAGATTCGCTTCCATATGCGGCGTCGAATCGGATACAAAATGGGCGCTGGAACAAAGAAGCGTGCCGGTAGGCGGGTCGTTCAGGAATTCGAGCGGTTCCGGTATCCGGCGCGCGACGCTTTCATAGTCCGTCTCGAAGTTGATCCTGAAAAGCTCCGTGCGCGCCCAGGTCGGCGGTCCCGGTACATACGGATCCGTGACAGGCATGACGGCGCCGAACTCTTCTACCTTGAGTAATCCTTTCTTTCCCATGCATATTCCTCCCTCATTAACATTGTTGATCAAAACATAGTTGATCAAAGGCCTAACTCGTTCCATCTCTATGCCCCATTATAACAGACGCAAAGAGATTTATCACTGACCCAACTCGTTCTAATACCCGTGACTTTAGTCGTAGGACAAGAACTCCTAGGGTCTGCATGGACTCATCTAACGTTCAGCATGGGTCTGAATCTTGTGCTGAACGAAGATTCGTTCAAGAAATGTAGCCTAAAACAAAAACTCTAAAGGCTTTAGCTGAGTTGGAAACCATGGAAAATGGCTTGATTCAGGCTTTACAGGGTATCCGTTATGTGATAACCTTCCTTGTTGTGAGCTTTCTACAGAAGGATTCTACATCCTATTGCAGAATAGCTCGAAAAGGAGTATAGGCAGCAGACGAATCAACCTTATTTCAGGTTCAACAAAGGGCGGTTTTTCTGGCTTTACGCCAATGGTTATTTAAGGGGGTGTAAACAAAGAGACGCTTGAAAAGAGTATGGGTTAACCACGTTTCTGTTACCATCAAGTCTGAAAATAGAGAAGCCCGACTCCAGAAGAAATGGGGCATATTTTGATTTGGAGGGATACATCCATGAAAAAAAGTTTAGCGATACTACTATCATTTCTGATGGTATTCGCCGTTATTGCGCCCGCTTTCGCGGCCATCAACAGCTATCAGGTTACCTTTTATGCCTTTGATGGAACAACCATCGTCCATCAACAATATGTCCTTGACGGCGGCTTCATTGACGGCAGCAACCACGAACTGTACAATTCCTGGAGCAACGAAGGCGGCATGCTGGCGATCAACTATAAGCTGCCCGCCGGTTGGGAACCCATCCCCAACATGGTAGAAGATATAGACACCGGTGAAGTGTTCAACTGGAAAACGACGCCCATCACGAAACCTACCAATGTGATGCTGGCGGTAAACAAAACAGCGTTTCTCGTTAGCTTCTACGCGTTGGATGGCACAACCTTCGTCTACTCACAGCTGGTCTCCGCTGGCGACTTCCTCGACGGGACCGATCCCGACCTGGTGGATACCTGGAGCAGTCCGGCTGCGCTGTGGGCCAACTATCAAATATCCGCTAATTTAAGGGTAAACGCCAATTGGCTAGTGGATTTGGACACCGGCGATGAGTTCGACTGGACAGTTACGCCCATCACGAGTGTCCTGAATGTGACCCTCGCGCTGGAAGACCAGTATAACCTGCCTCCGTCTCCTGTCACGCCGGGCGAATTTGTCATTGAGCATCCGACCTTGATCAATCTCGGCTTTGAGTGGTACGTGGAGGGCGACGACAACGGCAACGCCGTTGTGGACGTAAGCTATCGCGAAGTAGGGACAACGGAATGGAAAGAAGCCCTGCCCTTGCTCCGGATGAACCGCACTTACTCCACCTATAACTTTGGCGCTTCCGGAACACGTTGGACCTATACCTCGCCCAATATGTTCTCCGGCAGCATCCTGGATCTGCAGGAAGACACCGAATATGAATGCAAATTTGTCATGTCCGACCCGGACGGCGTCATTGGGAACGATACAGAAATTGTCACGGTGCGCACCCGCCCAGAGCCGAAGCCAGCCTTAACACAGGCGGAAGGCGGGGAAGGAAGGGTCTATCACATCTATCCCCAAGACGGTTGGGTAGGCCCCAGGGAGACGCCGAACTTTGTTAACCTGATGCAGGCGTTCTACACCGGTTATAACTCCTCGGATTTCTCGACCTTTGCCCGCGCCCGGGTACAACCAGGCGATACGATCCTGGTCCACGCCGGCGTCTATCTGGAAGACCGCACAGCCTATGGGCTGGATCTGCGGAGCAGGGGCATGGGCATTCCCTTTGACGGGACCTACTACTTCAGAGCGAGCGGGACGGCGGAGAAGCCCATCACAATCAAGGCTGCCGGCGACGGCGAAGTCATCTTCGACGGCGGGCACAACTACAACCTCTTCAACGTGATGGGGGCCAATTATCTCTACTTTGAAGGGCTGACCATCATCAACACCGAAGTCGCCTTCTTAGCCGGGAACAAGGACATCGCCGGTTCCAGCGGCTTGACCGTGAAGAACTGCAACTTTGAGAACATCGGCATCGGCGTCCATACCGACTGGTCCGGTTCGAAAGATTTCTACATCGGGAACAACCGCTTCATCGGCAGGGAAGACCAGACCCAATTGATGGGATGGACAGGCGGGATCTGGACCAACCTTCCCGGATATCCGGCCCTGTTGGAATCCTACTACGCCGCAAAAGTCTATGGCGAAGGCCATGTGGTCTGCAACAACTATGTCGCCTATTTCCATGACGGCATCGACGTGGCGACCTATGGGCTGCCGGATGGTTATCTGGAAGACGGCACAGGAGAAATCGACCAGTCCAGAAAGTGCTGCGCCATCGACATTTACAACAATGAAGTTCATGTCGTAGCGGATAACTTCATCGAGACCGACGGCGGGATGTACAACATCCGCGTCATGCGGAACCGCAACATGAACGCCGCCGCAGCCGGGATCAGCATGCAGCCCATCTTTGGCGGCCCCGTCTACTGGATTCGCAACGTTCTGTATCACGTCCCGAACAGCGGCGCATTGAAGTGGCTCTGCGACCCCTCGGGCGGTATCATCATCAACAATACCCTCATGTCCGAGTCCTCTGTGGCGATCTCGTCCAACATGCATTTCCGCAACAACCTGATCCTTGCCCAGAACCGCACAGCCAGGGTCTGGTCGGTGACCCAGCGTACCAACTACTCGACCTCGGACTACAACGGCTTTGCCCCCGCGCCCAATCAGGCGCAGCCCTTCCAGTGGATCACACCAGATTTCCGCTACTATGACGACAACGCAGGCGCAAGGTCGCGCGTAACGCGTAGTTACGCGACCTTGGCGGCTATGGCTGCCGGTTGCGGGCAGGAAGCCCACAGTATCCTGATCGACTGGAGCGACTTTGTGAACGCCCAGGTACCGGGGACCGAGCCGCGTACCATCTACACGCCGGATCAGTTTGACTTCACCCTCAAGTCGGACTCTGCCGCAATCGACGCCGGGGTGTTTATGCCCACTGTGAACGAAGGCTTTACCGGGGACGCCCCGGATCTCGGCGCTTACGAATACGGGCAGCCCCTGCCCATCTACGGGCCGACCTGGCTGGACGCCGGAGCATGGTGGAATCAATAAGCAGCCAGGCTACATCCTGTTATAGGGGTCACTGAATATACGATACACAAGGCTTACTAGACAACGGTTCCCCGGATTTAAACAACCCGGGGAACCGTTATTTTTAAATGAACCATTTTCAAGATAGAGGAAAATATTTTGTCCAGGATACAGACCGTCGTAGTTACCTTTCTTCACATGTTAGACACACAACGTTCATTAATGATTGACAATTCTCCAGCTCGATGATAACCTTATATTTAGTTTATAATATACTTTAATATCCAATAGCACAATACACGCATTGCATACGTAAAGAGAAAACACGATTGCTTATTCTTCCTTCTTTATTCGGAATCCTTCTGTTTCCAGGTGCTTTGGTTTCCATACTGCAGCCGGAACATTCATGTATTGCGAGTATTTTTATGCGCCATTTTAAAGGAAAAAAACCTGCAATACATTGCCCTAAAACGGATACCTATCCCGTTTTTTCTGCAATTCTTCTTATTCGAAATATAAATTGGTTTTATTTGTGCTGGAAGAATTGCTTAAAAAAGAAGTACACAGGAGTGCACAGTATTATTATGGGGGGGTGATAAAAAACAGGGGATTATCCGGTCAGTGACAGACCGCAGGTTCAGCGCGTT
>Ga0099364_10003864_pt1 | contig 22965 bp, 14 predicted proteins | sample TergutTh196P3_FD_73070 | JGI IMG/M metagenome (GOLD analysis project Ga0099364, IMG submission 73070) | Microcerotermes parvus P3 segment gut microbial communities from Pointe-Noire, Republic of the Congo - Th196 P3 | ecosystem: Host-associated > Arthropoda: Insects > Digestive system > Gut ...
GTTGTGGTTATGTTTCTCGTTAGAAACGCTGAAAACGTAGATTTCAAGCGCGTTGGCAAGGTAGTTTTAACCCTGCGCGCTTTTTTGATTGGCCTTCCAACAATGTCCGGCGGGCGGGCATAAGCCTCCTTCGCGTCGAAGGAGGACAGGCGCACAGCGCCAGGGGGTTGTCCGTCCGCCGGTGATTTTGGGAGGGGCGGCTAAGATTATGAAAAAGCTGAACAATTCTTTTATTGGGATATCAAAACGTGCGCTGTGCTTTATTCTCGTTCTGCTCATGTTATCATCGGTGCTGCCAATAGCACCGTCTCAGATGGCGGAGGGTAAGTACAGTTCGTTACCATTCGATATTGTGGAGGAAAACAGCTTTCCCCCACTTGACGAATGGGCGGCAAGCACGTATGTGGATATTCCTTTTACTGCGTCGTCAAACATGACGGTTGAGTCCCTGTCCGCAAGTTACACCGGGCCAACCGGTGGAAACTTTATTGCGCCAATAGTTCCGGTTCAGAGTCTGCCGGATTTCCATGATTACACAGCAATCAGCGATCGTGTGGGGCTTGAGGCGATAAGTAATAACTTGAGTGGCAAGTACTATCTGACAAATGACATTGATTTGTCAGGTGCGGAGTGGGTGCCGATAGGTGATGCTAGTGACAACCGCTTTACAGGTGTGTTTGACGGTCAAGGTTATATAATACGAAATCTTACAGTTGCTGGGGAATATATGTATGCAGGGCTGTTTGGCATTGCTTCTGATGCAATGATTAAAAACTCTGGTTTGGAAGGAACGAATATTGAAGTTACATCTCTTCATTCAACTGCGTTTGCCCCCGATAATACAGTAGGTGGAATAGTTGGTATCTTTTACTCAGGATCCATTTATAATTGTTACAATACAGGCGTAGTTAGCACTTCGGTTCCGATGTGGAGAGACAACCCTTATGGGGGAGCAACTGCAGGGGGAATTGTTGGTTTTTTTCTTGGTGTAGGTACAATTAGCTATTGTTACAACACTGGAGATATCTCAGCTTTTGCTCCTGATTTCATAGGTTGTGCTTCTGGTGCTGGTGGGATTGTTGGTGGTTTTTCCCAATCCGAATCAGGCTCAATAAGTTACTGTTACAACTTTGGAGACATTAGTGCTTTATCAACTGCTTCTTATGCAGGAGGAATTTGCGGGCCTACAAATACCAACATTGTAATCAACAACTGTTACAACTCGGGCAGTGTTTATGCCCAAAACTCATTCGCTGCTACATACCCTGTGTACGCTGGGGGAATTGTTTCATATGCTGCTTTCCAAATCAATAACTGCTACAACACAGGCGGTATTACTGCTCGTAACTTATCTACTCACCCTCTTACAGCTGTGCGTGCAGGTGGAATTGTTGCACAAAGTGGAGCGTCAATCAATAATTGTTACAACAAGGGTGGTGTTACTGCTTATAATACATCTTCTGCATTTTGTGGGGCAGGTGGGATTGTCGCCTCCACCTGGGCTGGTGTAAACATCAGTAACTGCTATAATACAGGTGACACAAATGCTACTAACTTGTCTTCTTCCGCTATATCAAAGACTGGAGGAATAATTGGGGAGGAGGACGCCGTTAGGTTCGAGGGGTCGTTAAGCAATTGCTATTGGTACGTAAACAACATGCAGATTGTAGATGGTGTAGAACGCACTCACGAAGGTAAAAAAGGCGTGGGTAATGGTGAAGACACAACAACACCGCTAACCTCCGAAGAGATGAAAAACCCGGCTAGCTTTTTCGGATTTGATTTTATTAATGTTTGGGATATTAGCCCTACTGAGAATGATGGATTACCAGTTCACAGAGAACAACCTGCGTTTACTTCCCTTGCAATAGATAAATCCGATTACACTCTATTTGAAGATATTGTAGTTACTTTCACTGCTCACGCAAATCAAACATGGCTTCAATCCATCCTTAATGATAATCGCTTTGAAGTGCGGCATAATGACGATGATGTACTCGTTTTGTCGGATAAAATATATAATCCCATTACTGAAACCATAACATGTATAGTCAAGAACCCTATAAATGCGACAGGACTAGATCGGCTTGACACTTTAGCGATTTACATAGATGGACAGAATACAGATATACTTACTACATACACTAACAAAGATACAGTAACATGGGCTACTGATATCACCATCAACAGCCCGTTAAATAACGACATTATTTACTATACTGGCGGGACTCAGGAGTTCACCGCGACGATAAACCCGACAAACGCTTCTTTCGTTGAAGATGACTTTATTTGGTTTGTCTCCATCAACGGTGCGGCTAAAGAAGAAAGAGCAACAGCGAAAAGACTTACGATAAATCCATTAACAGATGATTATACGCCCGGTACGCAGATTACATTGACCGCATATTCAAAAACTGAATATGAACTAAGAGGCGAAAGCGCGGCTTATGGAGAAATCACATTCATCGTTTCCGGCGAGGCTCCGCGCACTCTTGATGTCCATGAACTTGACCGCTATCAAGATATACGCGAAGGCGAAAGTTTGACACTGCGTTTAATAAGCCCCGCGCACGTAAACCTTATGGGCGAGGGTATTCGATATGTTGCAAGGGTGTGGGAGTATGTTGAAGGCTACAACCTCGAAAACTATAAAATGCAACCGTCTTTGCTGCTGCCGGAGGCAAACTATAGCTATCAGGACACGCTCATTGTTATTGATGATTCTTCGCTTGGCCTGTCTAGCGCCCCGGACGGGGTTGCGCGATATTTCGTATACGTGTCTTTTACCGATAATGCCGTTGAAGTTGGTGATTCGGCTGTTTTGACGGTCATGCCTCGGCCACTTAATGTCACGTTTAATGACTTCGTTGTATTTAATGCCGGATCAAGCCCTGCGCCGATCTCTTGGAACCTGAGTGGCTCGGGTACATATACACAAACGGTCGATGTGAGGAAGAATGGCCAATCCCTCACAGGATTCCCACAAAGCGGAAACGGCAGCATATCAGTTCAGCCGGAGGCAGTATCCGGACTCAGAGATGAGTATACGGTCAGAGTGACGGTCACAAATCAGTTCGGCGGCTTCGCTACCGAAAACGTGACATTTTACGTGTATAACAGTAATGCGCTTAGCGCTGAGTTGGGTACATCGATTATAATTGATAACTCTTTTTTAATCGCGGATAAATCCAGCGATGAGATACTGGCAATGCGCGACCAACTGTCATTGACGCATCCTATTCAGCTTGGCAATGCTGGCTTTGCATGGGGCATTGACGACGGCCTGACATGGCAAATCGAGAATAATGATGTTGCAGACGTATTATATCTTGCCGCAAGAGGCTGGACAAGAACAACTCCGGACTTGGTGCTACCGGCGACCACTCCGATAAGGATTACAGGTAATAAGGAAGGAACGACAACCCTCACTGTCACGCATAAACAAGCTGGGTTTTCGGCAAGTGTCCCTGTGTCAGTCGCCCTGCTTGATAACAAACTGTACATTATAAGTGTGACCCCGGCGCAAACGTCACAAATTATGTATGACGGTTTGTCTTCACCATTACAGACAAACAGCAGGGGTGAAATAGCAATTTATGCGCCGAATGGAATCCCAAGCGATGTGACAGTACAATCCGCTTTAGGTGATGACAGATGGATTGGAACACTAAAGCAAGCCGGCTTAGTAAGCGGAGAAAATCCAAGCGGATTGTATCCCACGAACTCTATTAAACTAACCTTGCTGTCAAATGTCACATTCTTCGCCGTAAAACCGGACGGAACACGGTATCAAGGCAATGTTCAAATCACAGGCGGGCTTTTTAGAAACGGAAACTACTTGCAGTCATCGGAAATCAGAAGTGATAGTTTTACAAACACCACCGATGCTACGGGGCGCATTTTCCTTCAACTAAACACGGACAGCTTCGGGCAAATAAACCCTGCGGATACATACAAATATGTGTTTGAAGTCCGCTTTTTGAGCGGTAATTACGCACCGCAAATCGTCGAAATCGATGCAATGTATGATGCAAGGGATGCTCTGCGCGGTAACGCTTTCACAATTCATCTTTGGGAATGGTATGGCGACAGGCAGGCATTAACATATTCATACAACGGTAATAACGTTACGAATCAGAGAGGCAGCATAGGCCCGTCTGATGAAACGCCGACCGGTACTCTCGTTATACGCGCCGCGCTACCGGGTGGGAAAACGCTGACAAGAGCGCAGATCGTAGGGGTTGACGGAAGTGTTACACCAGGGCAGAGTGCTAAGATCATAGATAATCTACCGTTCTTGACGGACATATCATACGCCGAAATCACTTGGAATTTGGACAGAAATACAGTACCCGTCGGAGCATCAAAGAGCTTCAACGTTTTATTTTCCTACACTGATAACACATCCAGAATGGAACAAATGCCATTTTCTGTGTCAAATACATTTGGGATGCGTGCGTTGGCAAATAATGCTGCATTTTTAAGGATTCCTGTGAACACGAGAGTAAATACAGCTTTATTAACACACCAAAGAACACTGGATGGCAAAAGACTACCGGATTTTGCACTGAGTGTTCCAGAAATGAGATTTAATGTTGAACTCGAAGAAACCGGCAACACCGAGATATATAAGTTTTATGGCTATTTGACTTCTACAAGTGCGATATTAAATGCACTTGGGGTCAATGACAGGCGTCCTTTCAGTGATCGTTTTGCAGCAGTGAAGAGTGACGTTATCAGGAACAAGATTAATCGCAATTCCTATGGTGCAGATATACAATGGTACGATTGGTCAAAGTTTGTCCCTGAGAAGACAGTGAAAACTTCAGTTAATATAACAGATATGGCCATTAGAGCATATGTAGAAGGATTTCTAGTTTGGAACCCAAATAAAAACAACTTCGATTTAATTATTTCAGAAGGTGGTATGGTTGGAGAAGAATCGATAAGAATTAACGTAACCTTGTCATTTCCACTAGTCTGGTTCTTTAAACTAAATGTTGCTGCTGAGACTAGTGTTTATTCAGAAATGTCTATGAATATATTCGACAACCCGAATGATATACTTATTACTAATTACACGGCTAATCGTAATAAGTTATCAGCAGGTGTGTCCATAGAACTATTATTAGGGGCTGGTGGTGCCGGTGTTTATGGCGAACACTTATATAGTGTTGAAAATGCATCTAGATATAATGTTGTGAATAGAACAGTTAGACATGGAAGCAGAGACAGCGTAAATGGTGAAGTGGGCTTTAACTGGTGGGCAAGGCTTGGCCCCCCGTGGCCTAATTTTCTTAACAAGCGTTGGAGTGGCAAGATCGGAACCTCATTGATAAATACGGGATGGCAATACCAAGGTGATTCAACTATCTTTGCTGGTCCACGCGGAGTTCAAGCTTTTCTCAACTCAACGGAGATGTCTAAATTCAATACCCACTTCTTGACGTCGCAATTCGCTCCGGCGGAACAGATGGTTCAATTATCCATGTTTCATGACAATCCGAGTGTTGAGTCCGAACCCGTCATTGTCGGCGACTCTAGTTTTGCCATAGCTGCTTGGGAAGGTATTAATTCACATATTAGCCAAGAGTATTTGGAGGAGCTTGAAGCTTTAGATGAAATTGATTTTAATGACTTTCTTGTCATAATGAATCAGACTGAAATATTTGCGAGCATCTACAATGGTACTTCATGGTCAGACCCTCTGCCCCCGTTGACAGATAACGGTCTGCCGGATGGCAATCCGGTTGTTGCTGTAGATGCGGCAAATAAAAGCGCGGCCATTGTTTGGCAGCGCCAAATGATTCGCGGTGATGATATTGACGGTATCGACACATATGTAGAATTATGGTACGCAACGTACAGAAATGAACTATGGTCAAATCCCGCACGACTGGATTATATTGGCGAAAACACCTTTGCAGATTATCAAGTCGCCATGAATAGCGCCGGTTTTGCAGTTATAATAGGTACAAGCAGCATAGATTCAGACACAAGCGATGTTACGGCATACTTTGTGGATTGGAGCAATAACATCACAAAAACTGTTTTGACGAATAGAAATGCATTAAACCTCAACCCGCAGATAACAGCGGCAAATGACGGATTTTACCTCTCTTGGTACAGCTTCTCGGAAAACGGAAATGATATCATTGTGAGAAAAATGTTAAGCGACGGGACGATGAGCGCCCAAGCCGCATTGAGCGCGTTTGATGTATCCGGCTTGAGTGCGCTTAATCCCACAATGGCGTATAGATTAGTGGGCGGCAGTGGCAATCAGGTGGCGATTCTTTGCAAGGCATATGACTTTGACGCGCAAGGCGACGCAATTTATGCGCTCAAACTGACAGATACCGGCGGTCAAATATCATTGAGCGCTCCGTTGGAGATAGTAGCCGCAGAGGAAGATTACTGGCTTGAAATAACCGGCGGCGAACTCAGCGGAAATCAAGTTACGGTTGAGTTTATTAAGTATAAGGCTCCCGAAAGCTCCGAAGATGATATAAACGGAGTCATCGACAGGGAATCAAAAACATTTGCGAACACGATTCTCGGCGGAGCTGTATTCAGTGATCTTGATGTGGCTGCCGACAGCGACCTGCTTGTCACCTTTGGCGTTGCAAATACCGGTATAGACGCTGTTAACTCAGTTGTAATAACGGTTGGCGCGAACACATATGTTACAAGCAGCGATTTGATTCAACCTGGGGCGGTTTCGGTGTTTGAAGTTAAGCTGCCTGTCGGTGAAACGCTCAGCAATATCGCGTACAATATTGCGGTTACTTTCACTAACGGCAACACCGATTCATTCAGCGACACACTGACCCTTGCCAAGCCGGATGTATCTATAGGACAAATAACGACGCTCGTTGCTGAAAAGGGTGAGCGTGAGTTTTCTGTCCACTTATTCAACGACAGTGATGTACCATTAAAAGGCACGGGATATGAAGTGCGTTTGTCATTTTTCGAGGATCCTATGCGCACCATCCCGGCAAATGTGACGGGCCGTAAGGTCATCACATCATCGGAAGAGTTGGAGCTTCTCGACGTAGGCGGCCTTAATATGCATTACAGCTACGCCATTCCCGCCGAACAATTGGAAAACGGCGAGATTCCGGAGTTGGGTATCTGGCTGTATGTACAAGCGGAAATCTGGAATGGAAGCAACTTGGTTGAGCAGCGCAGCTATTTGGCAAATCAAGCTGCTATTGGACTGCAAAGCCTAATCAAGCATGGAGAGCCGACTGCCGTGATAGTTGCGGATACTGAGCCGGAGACAGGCGGAACAAAGGCTGATTTGCACATAAGTAACCGCTCAATTCAGCCATTGAGTGCGAAGTTTGATATGATTAAGGTCAGCTTATATGATGCTAACGATAATGTAATTGAAGTTCTGTCTGTAGAAATGAAAAATGACATTTCAGCGGAAAATACCGCTACACAGAGCATTCAATTCACTAAAAGTGGAACCTATGCGTTGGCCTTATTTGAGACTCTCACAAACGACAGTAACGGCAATGGCAATAACGGTGGATCACCGGCCATCCAGCCGCAGGTGCCTGAAGCTAAAGATTCCGAAAACGCCGACCCTCATAACACCATAACAAGAGCGCCCGAGACATCAAGCGGCTTCACCGCAACAATAACCAAAACAAGAACATACACGGACAGCACCTTCACCGACGTTGTGCCGGGCGCATGGTATGTTGACGCCGTAAGATTTGTCTATGAATACGGCGTAATGAACGGCGTCAGCGCGACGAGGTTCAGCCCAAACTCCAATACCACGCGGGCGCAAATTATCACGATTCTGGCGCGTTTGAATGGCCTCGACACCGACGGTGGCGAAACATGGTACAGCAAAGCCGTCGAATGGGCGATGCAAAATGGGATATCCGACGGTACAAATTTGTATGATAATGTGACGCGGGAGCAGCTTGTGACAATGCTGTGGCGCTTTGCGGGCGAGCCTAAAGTTGACTTGCAAATCAATTTCACCGATGCGGGTGAGGTTTCATATTGGGCTGCTGACGCAATGAAATGGGCGATTTCTATAGGACTTATTAAAGGTTATGATGATGGCAGCTTGATGCCAAGAGCGCCGGCGACACGGGCGGAGGTTGCGACGATAATACAACGATATATGATTTGATTTGACCGAGGCTATCAGCCCAAATAAGACGACGACTGCAGGAAATAAGTTAACTCCCTTTTGTAAAATCATCACAGTATTGCGTCTGGCAAAAATGAGTTTAACTTTTGGGGTAGAATAAGTTAAACTCATTTAAAAACAAATCTCGTCGATCATGTTGAATGGGATAGAAGGCTTGCTGATCATGATGTCTTTGTCCAATTGTTTATATCGTTGGTGGCAATTATTCCTAAACCAGTTTGCCGAAGCTTGTGTGTGAGCAATAATTGTTCCAACAGTGAATGTCTTAATCACAATTGATTGCGTGTTACTAGAAATAAAGGGATGACACAGGATGAACTGGTCAGGGTTTGCGGTGTAACGAGACAGACGGTAAAAGAAGACAACCAGGCAGCCAAGCAGACGATTCCTCCGTTTGGTTCAAATGTTGCGGTAGAAATCAAAACCAAGCAGAGGAACCCACCCCTGCTTGCGGATCAAAGGCATTGTAATAGGGTTTATTCTATGCGCAATACTCTCCGCCGGCGTGGCGGCGACGGCAAATACCACGGTCACCTGGCAGAGCCGGTGACTTTCAGCAACGATGAAAGCAGTTCATTTTTTCGCTGTCAGCGTTACCGGAACTCGGCATCGTTATCCGCTAACTGTATGAGTTCATCTTTTACACGTTCGTCCCTGTCAAAAAGCAGCCATAAGAGTTTTGGGAAACAACTGTGCTCACATATACACGGCATACTTGAACAAACACCGCATTGCAAATCTAAACACCCAAGCTTCTTAGTCATTGACAAAAAGTTTCTCTGCCAGCAAATCACATAATACGGTTCCTTGCTGAGTAATGGGTCTTTAAGCGCCGCCAAGAAAGCCTCTTCTTGACCGAAATCACTTCTGCCTAACACTACGGCTACGCGCTGGGACTTTGTATCCTTTTTCAATCTGATAATCTTATCAATAAGTATTTCGTTTAGTTTTTCCGATAGTTCTCCCTCGACGCCTTTTTTATCGCCGATCTGCTTCAAGTCGGCCCTTTCGTTATTACTTAGCGCAGCTATTGTAAAAGTGTTGGGCTTTTTTGACAGCAACTCCTCTAACCATTTCGTGCGACCTTCAAGCGCCCGTTTATCATCTGGCTCATCTTTTACAAACACCACCAGCCACTTAGGCCTACGCAACTCCATTCCCACACCCCCATGTTGTCGCACTGATTCCTATACAATAACGTCTTCAAAATTGCTTGGTATCGATCCGAGTAAACCTTCCAGATAAACCCGGTCATACCTTGCATCCATACGCACCTTACGACCATGTTCATCCACACAATCCGACAACCTAAAGATGGACGATACCCCATCATCGTTTTTTTCTACAATATGGATTTCGTCCCTGCGCAACTCTTCCCGGTTCATGACCTCTGTGTTATGCGAGGCAAAGATGAGTTGCGCTTTATTTGGATTTGTACTCTTATCATTAAACAGCGCTACAATTTTTTTAAATACCAGAGGATGGAACATTGTATCCAGTTCGTCAATAACAAGTGGTTTGCCGTTATCCAACGCATCGGCCAGCATCGGATAAAGTTCAAGGATTTTCTGTGTTCCGTTTGATTCCCGCGGTGCGGGAAAAAATTTCACACCAGTCGAGCCATTTGGGTTACGAAAATTATGGCCAATCCCTAAAATATACTTGCTTTTGCCCGATTCTTCCCCTCTGATATCGAACGGACGTACAGATGTGATAGCCGGATCAAACCTTTTAATAAATTCGGATAATCGGTTTCTTAAAGTAACGTTTCCAGCAAGCTCACCTGCGAAAGCGTCTAAATGCTCCCAACGCTCCTTTTCGCTTTTAATAAGAGTAACTGCCAGAACAGATCTGCACCACCGATATATTTCTGAACATCCCGGAATACCCAGCGTTGCAACTGAGTTGACAATAAGATATTCCGTATTTTGAGCGGCCTTCTCAATTGCGCCAAAGTACGTTTTGTCCAGAAGTGCATCAGGATTTTTTACCGTTTTGCCTTCCCGTGAAAAAACGAGTTTAGAATCTTTGTGTCCTATTGGACTTCTTTTCAAAGATTCCCTAATTACTTCCCTTTCATTTGCGGTGTATGAATAAGTAAACTCATATTCACCTATCAAGAGATTCAGGTTATGCTCAAATTCGTCATTCATCTCATCAGTAAGAGAAAACGGGCTATTCAAAATCCAGCCAGTCCTCTCGCAAACATTTTTTGCAGCATCTCTCAAAGCGCAAATAACGTTGCTCTTTCCCCCGGCGTTGGCTCCGAATATGGCGGCGACAGGCAAAATGCAATTCCTGTGACTCTCTCCGCCAAGATCCACTACAAACCCCCAATTATCCTTCATAGCGTAAACAGCTTCCATTGATAGGACTGTCTCGTCCCTGAATGAATAACAATTTCGAAACGTGAACCGCTTTAGCATCGCATCACAAGGCTCCTTTATGAATTATTTTTAGTGGTTATCCCGTAGTGCTCCTCACTCTATCATTTCAACACCGACTTGTCAATTAATTTTGAGAATATTTCACAAAATATAAAACTTTGACAACCCCTGGCGCTCCGCGCTTCCGGTCTATACTGCGGATTCGCGCCGCACAATGTTTGCGATTACCTCGCGTTTGACAACATCGCACTCCCACCCGCTGCCACTGGCAGCAGTCGTGCTCCGTTCCCCCTTCGACGCGGGGCTTTTTCCCGGAAATATATTTCCAAAAAACCCTTGAAAATGCACAAATCCTATGATAGTATAACTCCTGTGAAAGGCCATAACAAGGGCCGCAGCGACCGTGAGGTGTTGACACCACCGCACGGCGTATGTAGGGAGCAGTTAACTAAACGCCTACAAACACGGGAAATCCCCGCCGCTACAGCTAAGTCAGTATACCCGATAATCCGGGTTCATTCAAGCTGATTTTGCGGTAGTTGTGGTTATGTTTCTCGTTAGAAACGCTGAAAACGTAGATTTCAAGCGCGTAGGCAAGGTAGTTTTACCCCTGCGCGCTTTTTGATTTGGCCTTCCAACAATGTCCGGCGGGCGGGCATAAGCCTCCTTCGCGTCGAAGGAGGACAGGCGCTCTGCCCCCTTCCCGGAAGGGGGATGCCCTGAAAGGGCAGGGGGTTGTGCGCCAGGGGGTTGTCCGTCCGCCGGAGATTTTTGGAGGAAAGGTGATTTTTGAGTTGGGGAAACAAGTAAACCGTAAAAATGCACACTTTTTATAGAAGGTCAATTCTGAAAGGATGGTAATTTCAAAATGAAAAAATGTATTTTATTACTCGCGTTAATAGTAGTGCAAATAATAGTGCTTGTACCATTTGTTCCACAAGCTACCGCAAGCACTGATGTGGTGTACCTTACCGACATGAATTATTTTGCAATCTCTCCGGCAGCGGGAAGAAACGGAAATGGGTGGGTGACCGACGATGGTCGTAATGTGAGAACAGTTGATTCTTCATGGCAAGATAATGCGGGCAATAGGTACGCTCACGGTGGTATTGTTTCTGGTAATTCTGCTGAAACTGAAAGCTACACATATGGCAATAGCAACAAAAACCGAGCTAATGAGCATAGCATTACCTACTTGTTAAACGGTAATTACGCAAGGTTTACAGGCATAATTGCGTTAAGTTGGAACAGCCGCGGTGCCCAAAGAAATTATCAAGTCAGGATTTATGGCGATAACCAACAGCTTTACACAAGCCCTCAAATAACGGGAGGCTCTCTGCCTGTAAACTTTGATGTTGACGTTACGGGTGTGACACAACTCCGATTTGAGCGAATGGCAGGCGGAAACGCCGTTGTCGCTGTCGTTAATCCTGCATTATATGCGGTATCTGCAGCACCACCACCGCCACCGCCACCACAACCGCAGCCACAACCACAACCACAGCCGCAACCCGAAAGACCATCCACATGGGCAGAAACCGAGGTAAACGCAGCGATAGCGGCGGGCATTGTTCCGCAAGCACTGCAAACCCAGTACACGAATTCGACAACTCGTGCAGAGTTTTGTGCTCTTGCAGTTTTGCTTTATGAAACTGCAACAGGAACGGAAATAACAGAACGTCTTGCGTTTAATGATACTAATGACATTAACGTTCAAAAAATGGGTGCTCTAGGCGTCGTAACAGGTGTGGGTGGTGGTAATTTTTCGCCCGACAGCAATCTCACTCGTGAACAAGCGGCCACTATGCTTGCGCGGTTAGCTACGGCTATTGGTGCGCCTTTACCTGTTAGCGCAGCGACGTTTGCTGACAATGCTGGGATATCAACATGGGCATTTGAAGCTGTAGGACAAGTGCAGGCGGCGGGGATAATGACGGGTACAGGAAATAATATGTTTTCGCCAATGAATCCCTATACCAGAGAGCAAAGTATTATGACAATGTTTCGGTTGTTTGAGGTAGTGAGATAAAGCAATAATAGAATGAAAGGAATGGTCACAACAATGAAAAAAGTCATAGTCATAGTACTCGCAATAATAATCACGCTTTCCGTAACTTCTTGTTTCCTGCAACGATTTGAAAAACCAATAGAATTGCACGAGACTGAAGACACGTCCCCTCCGATTGAATCACCCCAAGCCCCGGAGTCAGTATCACCGGATAATTCACCTCACCCCCCGGAGTCAACTCCGTCGGCTGAACCGCCTCAAGTCGCCGTTCCAATGCCATCGGTCAGTTTTGAGGCCACATCGACATCAAATCAAACGGAGCCGCAGCGTTGGGAGTACATTCACTGCTCCTTTAATGATCTCCAGGAACTCAACAGACTGGGTGCAGAGGGATGGGAGGTGGTTACGTCGGGAGGTTATAATACCTTTAATCTTCTTCTCAAACGCCCATTGCCATAAACGATTCAATTACAATTTGCGGCTCGTCCGCTTTAAGGAGGAACACACTATGTTCTGTGGTAATTGCGGCGCGGAGGGCGTCAAGGACAGCAATTTTTGTGCAAGCTGCGGGAAACCGTTAGCGGTGTTACCCGCACAGACGCCGGGGTTGGCATTGGCGGCTAAAATAACCCCGAAACGAATGATCGTAATTGCGGCTTGTTTTGTGGCCATTATCGGGATCGCACTCATAGTTCTGCTTACCGGAAACAACGGCGACCCTGCGGACGATTTGGGCAGCGCGGAGACTGACGGCGCCGTTGTCGCGGTGTCCCCGTCGCCTGCGGCGTCACCCCCGCCCGCGGCTTCTCCTCCGCCTGCCGCCACGCCTGTACCCACGACAACGCCCGCGCCTGTGCAGTCGGAACCGCTGCCTGAGATGCCGCTGGTTCAGGCGGATGGATATGTGGAAGTTATTCCGCTAATCTATGACGGCGCGCAGTCTTTTTCCGAAGGGTTGGCGGCGGTCATGGTCGGAGAGTGGGGGAGCGGGAAATGGGGTTTTATTGATAAGACCGGAAAAGAAGTCATTCCATTTGTCTACGATAACGCACAATCTTTCAGCGAAGGGTTGGCGGCGGTCAGGCGTGGGGATTGGGCGACAGGGAAATGGGGTTTTATTGATAATACCGGCAGAGAAGTCATACCGTTTATTTATGACGACGTGCAATCCTTCAGCGAAGGGATGGCTGCTGTTTGCAACAACGGGAAATGGGGATTTATTGATAACGCGGGCAATCTGACAGCGTCCATGAGATATGACGTTGTGGAGCCGTTTTCCGAGGGGTTGGCGATGGTCAATATAGGCGGACGGAGATTTTCTGGGGATCATGGGAACGCCGGTTTTGGCGGCGGCAAGTTCGGATTCATTGACAAGTACGGCAATGAAGTCCTTCCGCTTATATACGATGGCGCGGGTTCTTTCTCCGAAGGCCGCGCGATATTCAGTATAGGCGGAGATTTTGACCCGGACGGCTTTTATAGTTTATATGTCGGCAAATGGGGTTATATCGACCCCGATGGGAACGAAGTCGTCCCGCTTGTGTATGACAGGGCATACGGATTCTCGGAAGGTTTAGCTATAGTCAGCCAAAATGGCATGTATGGCTATATTGACAGATCCGGAACTGTCATCATACCTCTTATCTATCACAATGCAATCCCCTTTTCCGAAGGGCTGGCCGCAGTTATGCAAGATGATGATTTATACGGCTTTATAGACAAGACCGGCAATTTAGTCATACCCTTTTTGTACAGCAATTACGGTCTTTATTACTCAATTGCGAATTATGTGTTCTCTGAAGGACTGGCTCCGGCAATGGAGGAAGACATGATGATCGGTAACGCCGGTTTCATTGACAAATCCGGTAATACTATCGTGCCATACGTGTACACAAGGGTTCAACCATTCTCGGAAGGCCTTGCGCTCGTCGCAATCAGCGAGTGGTTCGATGAGCCTGACGCTAAAATGGGTTACATATCTATAATTACTGAATAGCCAAGCAGGGGGACGGTTCTTCTGCTTGGCGGTTTGTTTTTAGTTTTCCACTTCAGTGCCAAGCAGATGAACCGTCCCCCTGCTTGGCGGTTCCTCCGCTTGGCTATGCATTGTTGACCTGGAGATAATATGAGACAGGAACGGTTCTCGCGTCCCAATGTCACGCCCCAACGTCATTGCGGCCACCGAGCTGCAATCTCGGTATTGCTGTGAGCTGAAGAGAATATATGAGAAAGATATTTACTATTGGACAGCCGAGGGTACGGGTAAGGCGGAGGTCGATTTCATTATTCAGGACGAAGCACATATAATACCGATAGAAGTCAAAGCGGGAACAGCAAGCCGCGCCCGCTCGCTAAAGCAATATTGCATGAAGTTCAACCCGGAAAAATCCGTCCTCACGTCTTTAGACTACGATAAGAAAAATGTTTTGCCCCTGTACGCTTTTTGGAATTTGAAACAGTGGATCAAATGAATGTTCACGTGTGTTCTCACGTTGATCCTATATAATATCCAAGCAGAGGAACCGTTCCCTGCTTGGCAACGCGCAATACGTTGTGGTTGTTAATATTACAGAAGTGTTCTAAAATCAAACTGCACTATGACATCAAGTGCGGTTTGCAGGTCAACAGGAGAACCGTAACACCTCGCTCCTTGCGACATATTGTTGCAATAATCGCATCTGTAATCCCACCAATTGCTTACCCCCTGTGGCGGCGGCTCACAAGGTGGGTTAGAAACATAAATAGAAACATATTGCCCATTTATATTCAAATCAAAGTAGGCGTGGGTCACTCCGCGCCAACCAAATTCTTCGTCAGGCTCGGAAGGCTCTTGTGTTAGATAAATCTCCACGTCCCCTATTGTTTTAATTGGCGATAGCGATTCAAGATGCTCTTTTATCCAGCCTTCATTGGTGCTATACATCGGATGTACCGCAACGGTGAAATTCATACCGTTGATTTTTCCATACGATATATTGATTTTGTTATTATGCCCCTCGTGTAAAACAAGCACTCGCGTAGGTTGGGGTCCATTTATGATGGGGAATCGAATCTCGGTCATATCCACGAAATCATTGAAAATGCTGTTAAGTGCAGCTTGCGTCCGATAAGGACAGGCACAATTCTTTACCCATCCTTGGTCGTTTTCGTTAGCAACACAAGCGATTGTTTTCATGCGTTCGACTATTGCTTCTTCATCTTGGCTTAAAAAAAGGTGATATAATTCTAATAGTTCATCAAAGCTACTCAATGCCAAGAGAGCACCACCACCATGATATGTGTCCGTGCCTCTGCATACCAGTTCTCTTATAGCGAGCCACAACTCATCACTTGTAAGATTCCATATGTTCGATGAAGCGCCTTTCGGAAGAGCGCATAAACCACACAGTGCTTCTTCGTCCCATGCGGCGCAATATGCACCACACTCGGTACAAGTAAATTCGGGCGGTGTTGGCTCGGTTGTAGAAATCGGTGCTGCTTCAAAAATTAGTGTGGTTTCCCTTTTATTTTCGGGTGCATTGTCGCCGTTTTGTTGATCGTTTCCACTTTGATTTTGGATGTTGTTATTCGCAGTCAGGTCGCCGCCGCAAGCGGCTAAAGCAAACACTATTATTATTACTATTGTAAACGCAAATGTTTTTTTCATGGCATTGGCCTCCTATTTTTAAATATATTAGACGTAGAAAACGTAAAAAAAGTTCCCTTGCTTATGTCGTTCCCAATCGGGCAAGCGTAGCCGAAACGCCAACAGGCGGGGAGGTTACATCGAATGGGGACGGTTTCCTGCTTGGCCGCTGTTCAAGCGATGCATTGTCTGTGTCACAAAAACATCGCCATGTAAATCGGCAGGCGGATAATATCATCTTTGATCAAAACATCCTTTGTATGAAGGATGTATGATTTGGATAGCTTAGATGAAAACTTTCTCTTGAATTTGTCCAAAGAGGAATATGACTTATAGCTGCCGGACTTAATCTCAATGGGAGAAATCTTTTTGCCTTCTGTTATCAGAAAGTCTATCTCCATGTGGTTTTCGCGGCAAATCTTGTCGTTTCGGGAGTAGAAATAGAGCCTATGGCCGTTTCTCCGCAGCATCTGAGCGGCGATGTTTTCCATGATCATACCTTCGTTTATGCCGAGCTTGTCAAACAAAACCGCTTTGTACAGTTCGTTTTCTATATATGGCCTGTCCATGAAAGCATGTGTAATAAGAAGTCCCGTATCAGCCATATAACACTTTCGTGTAGAAAAATCCGCGCTCAGCGCAAGTCCGATCCCGGGGTCAGTTGAATTAAAGCAGGTATTAACAACCATAGCTTCATTTAGCCAGACAAAAGAATCCTCGTAGCTCCTGAAACGGGCTTGCTTTGAAATGGAGGACATCCGGTATTTTTTCTCTTTTTTTGAAAGCTGACCCGGGATCCCGTCAAATATCGCAAAAACCTTATCCTTATAACCCTCTGCAAATTTGGAAACATCATCACGGTAAAGCTTTAAAATCCGACGCTTGATGATGTCAACCGCTTCGAAATCTTTAGTTTTTGCATATTCAAGCACAGCTTGAGGCATTCCGCCAACAAGGACGTACTGCCGGAAGTCGTTCATTACTTTCCTGTGGAGCGCCTGTCCTAATGCAATCTTTGAATCAAAGCATTGCCGAATAAAAGGAACTGTTGAACTGTCGCCCAACGCCCATAGGAACTCTTCAAAATCAAGCGGGAACATATCAATATGCTCTTCCTCAGAAGGGATGATAATATCCTGCACATTCTTTTTCAGCCTTATGAGCGAACCGGTTTCTATAAAGTCATATCTACCATCTGCAACGAGGTATTTTATAAGCTGCCTTGCACGCGGGAACTGCTGCACTTCATCGAAAATAATGACCGACTTTCTTTTATAAAGAGTTTTTGAATAAAAAGCGGACAACTTTGCGAAAAACAAATCGAGATCAGAACTATCGTATTCAAATAAATCCAAAATATCCTTCGGCGCATTCCCAAAATCAATAATGATATGGCTTTTATACTCACTTACAGCAAATTGGCTGCATAGAAAGCTCTTTCCGACCCGTCTTGCTCCGTTAATCATCAATGCAGTTGCTCCGTTGCTTCTTCTTTTCCAGTCCAACAAATCATCATATATTTTTCTTCTTAGTATGTCCATTCGCTCATCCCCTGCATTATCGTTATAAATACAGGCTTTAGCTTAACCCGAAAATCACGAAAAGTCAAGTATAATTGACTTGTTTTTGCACGAAAAGACATCAATAAGCCAAGCAGGGGGACGGTTCCCCTGCTTGGCATTTTCGCGGATGGCGCTCCGCGCCTGTCCTTCTTCGCGGCGGAGATGGGAGGTCGTGGCGTATATACTTGAACACTTCTTTTGTCTCTGATAAATTCCTGTATAAAAGAAGTCTTCCCGACCCGACATAGCCTCATTTTCATCAAGACCAGTTTCAAGAACGACTTTCTTTACTAAACCTGCGGATATGGTCAGCAATACCATTTCAAAATGATTCTTATCTATCACTCCGCGCCTCCTAGTGGTCTGTAAAGCAGATATAGGTCAGCGACTTCATTGAATGAAAAAGAATCTGGCTGAATAATTCCTCAACTTTTAATCGCTTGATTGCTTCTTCTTTATCATAGACTCCATTTTCATAAAATTGCACAACAGAATAAACCTTATCGTTCGCAACCGGGCCGATAGCAATATCGTACGTCAGAGAAAATAAGTACTGAACATAATCATACCAACCCCAAATACTTCTCAAAGAAAGCCATCAGCTTATCAATGATACCCTGCTTCTTCTCGGCGCGGCCCGTGCCGCCGAAGCGTGACACAGGCGGCAATATCTTATCAATATCTGTCCCCGTGGTCTTCAGCATCCCGTCACGGAAGGCGATGTCAATATAGCGCCGTGTTTCGTCCTCTTTCAGCCTCTCAGCGGCAATCAGCGCGGACAAATCTTCCTCTTTCCTCTCATGTACGAATCTCTGCCAGCTATCGTCCACCTTGCCGTCCACGTTGACCCTGGCTATGAACCCTTCAATCAGTTCCTTCTTGCTGCGAAGCTCCATGCTCGAATTGACGGCTTTATTGATAGCCGCCAGTATGGTCTTGTCCTCACGGTTAGATGCGTTATACTGCTCCACCAACATGAGGATATAATCAATGTTGACTTCGATTTGCTTGATCAGTTCCAGTTCGAAAACAACATCGTCATTGATATTTTCCTTGTCACCGTCAGCCTTCGGGCGTATTTCCTGATATAGGTCGATATATACGCTCTGGTAGTCCTGAAAGTCCCGGCTGCTGAGAATCTCGTTCCCCTCGAAATCGTCGAATGCCGTCAAAATATTACGCAGCCGCAGTATCGCGCCGTATAAGCGGATAAAATCCTTCTTTGCCTCCTCGCCGATTATCGGCTCGCCAAGCGGGAACCGTTCTATGAGCTCCGTTATAAGCTCCACATACCCCGGCTTGTACTGCCCGTTATGATCGAACCCGTTGTAATACTCATCATAAGTTTTGAGCAGCACTATGCCGCCCGCGTCCTTGTCACCGAACAAGGCGATAGCGTCATCAGTGGCTTGCTTCAAGTCCCGGAAGCACACTATATTGCCGAAGGTCTTAACGCTGTTGAGTATGCGGTTGGTGCGGGAATACGCCTGTATCAGACCGTGCAGTTTCAGGTTCTTGTCAACCCACAGCGTGTTGAGCGTGGTCGCGTCGAAGCCCGTCAGGAACATATTGACCACAATGAGTAGATCCACCTCGCGGTTCTTTACTCGCTGCGAGAGGTCTTTATAGTAATTCTGAAATTTATCCGCCGAGGTGTCGTAAGTAGTATTGAACGCTGCGTTGTAATCGGCTATCGCAGCTTCAAGGAAATCGCGGGAACTTTTATCGAGCCTGTCATTTTCAAACTCCTCGTCAGGCAAAGCGTCCTCCGGGTCATCCTCGTTGGCACTGTAACTGAATATGGTCGCAATCGTAAGGGCGCGATTAATCGCGCCCCTACATTGCGCTTTAAACTCCTCGTAATACTTCATCGCCATCGGAATGGAGGACACGGCGAATATTGAATTAAACCCCGACATGCGCTGCCCTTTGAGGGTGTAAAAACTGTTGCGCTTAGTCTTCTGGTCGAAGTGTTCGAGTATATACGCCACAATCTCCCGCACACGTTCCGGCGCACCCATTGCCTTCTCAACGTCAATCGCCCTAACGTTTTTGTCGGCTATGTCGTCTTTCTGCTTTATCGTGTTAATGAAGTCAATGCGGAACGGCAACACGTTTCCGTCATTGATTGCGTCCACGATCGTATATGTATGCAGCTTATCGCCAAACGCCTGCTCCGTAGTTCGCAGTAACGGATTGCCGCCGCTTCCTGCATTTGCCGCGAAAATCGGCGTTCCCGTAAATCCGAAGATGTGGTAGTTACTGAAAGCCTTTGTAATCTTTTGGTGCATCTCGCCGAACTGCGAACGGTGGCATTCGTCGAAGATAATGACAACGTGTTTCTTATAAATCTCGTTAGTCTTGTTCCTGCCGGTAAAAACGTCCAGTTTCTGTATCGTTGTGACGATAATGCGGGCGTTTGGGTCGGCAAGGTTCTTTTCGAGTTGCTTTGTGGACTTGCTCCCATTCGCAGCGTCCTTTTGGAAACGGTCGTACTCCTTCATCGTTTGATAATCAAGGTCTTTACGGTCAACCACGAACAGCACCTTGTCAATACTTTCCAACCCGCTTGCAAGTTGCGCCGTCTTGAAACTAGTCAGCGTCTTTCCGCTGCCTGTCGTATGCCAAATATAGCCGCCCGCATCGGTCGTGCCTGTCTTTTTATAGTTGCCTGAAATTTCGATGCGACTTAGAATCCGTTCTGTAGCGGCAATCTGATAAGGGCGCATGACAAGCAGCAGTTCCTCCGATGTGAACACGCAATATCGCGTCAGGATATTTAGAAGCGTATGCTTGGCGAAAAACGTTTTGGTGAAGTCTACAAGGTCAGCGATGACCTTGTTACTTGCATCCGCCCAACAGCTTGTAAACTCAAAGCTGTTACTCGTCTTCTTGCTCTTACGCCGCTGGCTTTCGCCAACCTCCCTGATATGAGCCTCGCGGGTGGTGTTGCTGTAATACTTCGTGTTCATGCCGTTGGATATAACGAATATCTGCACGTACTCATAAAGCCCGCTTGCAGCCCAAAAACTGTCACGCTGATAGCGTTTAATCTGGTTAAACGCCTCACGGATTGCCACGCCCCGGCGCTTCAACTCAACATGCACAAGCGGCAGACCATTGACAAGAACCGTCACATCGTAACGGTTTGCCCGTAGGGGTTGAAGATTTTCAACCCCTACAACGTATTGGTTTATTACCTGCAAGCGGTTGTTGTGGATATTTTTCTTATCAAGCAGCCGGACGTTTTTCGTAGAGCCATCGTCACGGGTCAGCAGCAAGGCAGTATCACCCGCCTGTATCTTGCGGGTTTTCTCAACTATACCCTCGTTGGAGCTTGCAAGCTGCGTTTTGAAAAACCGCTCCCACTCGCTGTCGGAAAACGCGATTTTGTTTAGGACTTCAAGCTGGATGCGCAGATTGTTTATCAGAGCCTGCTCATTGTGAAACGTGATGTACTCATACCCCTGCTCCGAGAGCTGCCGTATAAACTCGCGCTCCAAATCAGCCTCGGACTGGTATTCTGCGGCAGTCCTATATTCGGGTGTATATTCGGCAACGACGGTGCTTTCGTCGGTACTGGCGATGAGGTTGTATAGGCTCATGTGTTTGTGTCCTCCTAATAAAAACGGTCTTCCTGCCATCGGGTGGGGTTATTGACGATGTATTCTGCGATGCGTGTGTAATCCTTGTCATTGCGGATAATGTGATCATGGTAATTACGTTGCCACGCAAATGTTATCTGTTCATTTCGGCATTCATAAGTTGTTCGCCCTTTGAACCAACGGATAATCCGAGCCAAATTCACATGTGTCATAGGATTATTCTGCCCCGCAACCCCGCCCGCAACCCCGTCCGTAACCCCGTCCGTAGGGGCGCGATTTATCGCGCCCTGTATTATCGCGCCCTGACCGTTGCATTCAGGGTTGTTTTGTACGGCATTGTTATTGGGTACGGCATTGTTGTTGGGCGCGATAAATCGCGCCCCTACGGGTGCATCGTTTGTCATTGCAATTTCGATGATTCCATGTATGTGATTTGGCATGACAATATGTTCGTGTAAAACAACATTTGGGAAATGCGTTGGTATGTTAACCCAACAATCCTGCGCAATCCGTCCAAAATCATTCAATTGCATTTCGCCGTCTGTTATTCCGCCAAACAATGGATGCCGGTCATGCGTGCAGATTGTGACAAAATACATCCCTGCTCGCGAATAATCGTAATTACGAAGACGTATGCTGCGGCGATTATGAATGTCGGGATTGAATTGGTTCATTGTTTTCTCCGCATTTCGTGGTTTCCCGTAGGGGCGCGATTTATCGCGCCCAAATTATCGCATTCAGGTTTGTTTGGCGCGGCGTTTTCATTGGGCGCGATAAATCGCGCCCCTACGGGGGATTGTGGTTGTTTTACGGGAAATTACAATAATTTATTGCGGAATATTCATTCTGCCGCCACCTCGGATTGGTATTCTGCGGCTGTCCTGTATTCGGGGGTGTACTCGGCAACGACGGTGGGCTCATCGGTGTTTGCTACCACATTGCAGATACTCATGTGTGCGTATCCTCGTTAGTTGTACTCGTTCTAAAATCAATCCAATTATCCATCAATTCCCATAAGTATTCTTGGCATTGGCGAATACTCATCGGGTTTGCAACATCACCGCTTTTTAAGGAGTGTCTGGAAAATTTTATTCCTACACCGTATGGGTCATTTAAACTGTGTGTAAAATCAGAAATTGTAAAACCACTTTCTTTTGGTAGCAATCCTTTCGGCACGTTCTTTCCGCAGTCTTCTCTAATCAACTCAAGAATCTTATATTGATTCCCTGCACTAAATGGATTATCTACTCTCAATAAAGTGATTACTAATCCAGCAAATTTGTTGTTTTCGCTTAACTCCAGTAGTTTTTCAATACGATTAATACAATTCTCATCCACTGACACTTTCTTTGATAAATTTGCGCTAAATCCGGTTTTAATACGCATATCTGCGGAAATAGGTAGGATTTTTAATTTGTTACCATTTTCATCTGTATAGTGAGAGATTTCTTCTTTAATTGCTGTTGCATATATAGTTTCCCTTTTTACCGCAAGACTGCCTTTTTTGAATAAGGCAATTACAGTGTCACGCGACGCACTAAAGTGTGAGCATATCGCCCTTAAGCGTCAAAATAAAATCTAGAAACATAAACGTCATATACC
>Ga0099364_10003865_pt1 | contig 22949 bp, 18 predicted proteins | sample TergutTh196P3_FD_73070 | JGI IMG/M metagenome (GOLD analysis project Ga0099364, IMG submission 73070) | Microcerotermes parvus P3 segment gut microbial communities from Pointe-Noire, Republic of the Congo - Th196 P3 | ecosystem: Host-associated > Arthropoda: Insects > Digestive system > Gut ...
TGCGCGGATTGAGCAGCCTGAAATTCAGTTCCCCGACTTCCATTTGAACCGTCATATTATAATTCGGCATAACTCCCGGCATATCAAGATTATAGTCAAAATCATTTGCAAAAGAAAAGCTTTTCAGCTGTTTGTATGGTTCAGATATATATATCACCGTAACAGCTATTATGCCATTGATACGTGCAACATCTTTATTTGCATATTTGTTTTTTACAATTGGTTTTGCATCGACTCTTATTATTCTGTTTATATCGTCGCAGTAATCCGGCAGAACAATATCGTTTTGCATTTCCCGTGCAAAATTAATTTCTATTTTTTCAGCCAAGTTAATATTTTTGTTCAACTCTAAGATATTTTCCATGCAATCAATTCCCCTCTTGATTTTACAATTTTTTTAACTCCATGAAATTATTTATTAAAGTATATTAACCTGAAATATTTTTTATTCTTAAATATCTGCACTTTTTTGTTTATTATAAATTATGCTCTGATAACATTCGCATAATTTTTATTTCATCAGATTTTGCTGCCAAACATGAAATACTTATATCCGAAGTTGTCACAAGCAAAATATCTATGCCAAGATTTGAGAACGCCTCGAAAACAGTTGCGGCAACTCCGGGGCTGTTTACCATCTTTGCACTAAAAAACGAAATTATAATATTATTGGAACAGACATTGGTTTCGACTTTTTCAAACTTTGCCTTATAATCCGATATTACTGCGAGAGTTTTCGTTAAATCTTCATCGGGCAGAGAAAATGACAAGGTTATTTCTCCCCCAAAACAAGGGCTTTGGGAAATCATATCCAAATTCACTGCGCTTTCTGCAAGCTTTCTGAAAATATTTTTTCTGCCGCTGTCGCTTCTCATATTATATATTGTCACGAGCGTTACGTTGTTAAAAATTTTTACGCTTTCTATAATATCACTTAAAATAAAAATTACCTCCCAAATTAAATTAATATTTATCTACTTTTACTGCTGCTTTTCTATTATATTATATCATTTTTTTATACACATTGCAATAGATTTTACTATTCCGTATTATAATTATGGTATTTTCTGTAGGGTCGGGCTTCCATGCCGTCCCGCCGCATAAAACCAGCGTCCTCGACGTCCCGCCATATAAAACCAGCGTTTTCTTTATTTCGCGGTCGGGCATGGAAGCCCGACCCTACAGAATGGTTCAAAAAATGGAGATAAACAAAATTTTTTACAAACAAAATTTGCCGATAAAACCGAATACATCACAGTTTCGAAATTACCTAAAACAATTAACGAAAGGATATAGATTTATGGGGAAAATTATGCTTGATTTTGTTCCGAAATTCGAACAGCCCGAACATATTATTCATTTAAACGCCCGCAACCGTGAACTCGCTCTTTCCGGCAAGCGCAGACTCGGCGGCTGGGGCGGCGGAGAGGAGGACAGCGGAGCGGAGCAAATGTCTTACGGCGACCATGCCTGCTGGATCGACATAGGCAGGTTTCCGCATTTTGACGAACTGCCGTCGCGCAAGCACGGATATGAGATGTCCGCCGAGAGTTGGGGTAAAGATTATGCGTTTATGCTTGACAACACACCTGCCAACATATTCCCTTATGAAAATATCGTCGGGGAGATTTACTGGGAGATGCATAAAATCCGCCGGTATGACTGGAAAGATACGGGTGAAGAAGCCGCGCGCTTGACGGGGACAGCATATGAGCTCGGAGCTTACGGCATGAGTACCGGACATACCTGCCCTGATCTGATGATCGGGTTAACCCAGGGATACGGCGGCATACTAAAGCGGGTCAGGGAAAGCCTGAAACAATACGAACGGCTTGATAACCCGCGCAAAGCCGGGTTTCTCAAGGGTCTTGAAGCTGTTTGTGAGAGCTGTATGCGTTATATAAAAAGATATGCCGCACTTGCAAAAAAATCAGCGGCTGAAACAACCGATCAAAAAGAAAAAGCGCGTTTTAATAAAATCGCGGACTGCTGCAGTCATATAGCCGCGGAAGCGCCGAGAGATTATTATGAAGCCGTACAGTGGATTCATTTTGCCGTATTGTTTGACCGTTCGGTCGGACACGGAAACGGTTACGGCAGGCTTGATTTATATTTAATAGATTTTTACAACAGAGGAACAGCCGATGGCACCCTTACGCATAAAGACGCGCGGGAATATCTCGCTGAAATGTATATGAAGCTGCGCGGGCACTTTTTTTGCGTTGGCGGAAGGGATAAAAACGGAAACGATGCGACAAATGAAATGAGCTGGGTTGTGCTTGAAGCGTATGATCTTGTCGGCGATTACAATAATCTCGGAGTGATGTGGCATCCGGATATAAATCCTGAATTTTACGGATATGCCTGCGACGTTCTTGCAAGGCACGGCGAAAGTATTCCCGTGCTTGCCAATTACGACCTGATGTACGAATCCGAGCTGCGGAGCGGAATCCCGCACGAACACGCATGGAACGTCGCATACAGCGGCTGCCAGTGGTTCTGTATTCCGGGTATGGAGTTCTGCGACCAGGACACAAATTCGCTTATAGCAATAAAACCTATGCAGCGCGCAATCATACGGGCTGTTGAAGACGAAGCGGAGGATTTTGAGGTTTTATATGATTATTTCCGTGAAGAAACCGCGCTCACAGCAAAGGCGCTGCGTGACTATAAACGTGTGCACGATGAGTTTCTCGGAGACATCTGGCCTGAACTGTTTACTTCGCTTCTGGCGCACGGTCCTATAGAGCGCGGACTTGATATCGTCGCGCCGCGCGGCGTGGATTATCAGTATACCTCTGTGAATGTGCTGGGTATACCGAATGTTGCGGATTCGTTTTATGCCATAAAAAAACTGGTTTTTGAAAAAAAATTATATACACTGCGCCAAGTCAGGGAAGCTGTCGAGAATAATTGGGAAAACAACGAGCTGATGCGAATACATTTTTTAAATGAACAAAAATACGGCAACGATATGGAAGAAGCCGACGCTTTATTTGTGCGCGTATGCGAAACAATACGCGGCGAGCTGGAATGTTTGTATAACCAGAAAGGTCAGCCGTTCAGACCCTCGCTGTTCCATTTTCAGGGTCACACGAGTCCTGCGGAATACGGCGCGACGCCGGACGGAAGGCGCGCCTCGGATTATTTGGCGCATGGGGTAAATCCAACCGGCGGCGCGAACACAAGAGGACTGACGGCAACGGCAAATTCGCTTTCATCTGTCAAAGCCAATAAATATCAAGGCTCCCCTCTGCAGGTTGATTTACAGCCGGATTTTTTTGACGGCAAAGAAAAAATCCCGGAATATATCCGGAACTTTTCGGCGGCTTATTTTAAAAAAGGCGGAATGCAAATTAATCTGCATATTATGGATTTATCAAAACTTGCAGACGCGATGGAACACCCCGAAAACCCTGAATACCAAAATATTATCGTCCGCGTAACGGGGTACGCGTCGCGTTTTGTGGCTCTGCCGCGCGTTTACCAGGAAGAATTTGTATCGCGTGTCAATTATGGTCCCGCGCAGCCGCAGTAATCAAAGAACAACGGAGTGAAATAAATATTTTTTCAATTTTTTAAGCTGTGGATGGGAGCGGGGATACGTCCGCCGCGCGCTATGAATTTATCGCTGCCGTATTTATTGACCGCCATAACCGGCGCTTTGCCGAGAAGCCCGCCGAACTCGACATATTCTCCCTGCTTTTTGCCGATTGCCGGAATAATGCGCACCGCCGTCGTCTTGCTGTTGATCACACCCAGCGCCATCTCATCCGCTATAACGGCGGAAATCGTGGCTTCGGAGCAGTCGCCGGGTATTGCGATCATATCGAGCCCAACGCTGCAAACGCAGCTCATCGCCTCAAGTTTTTCCAGTGACAGCGCCCCGCATTCAACCGCGCTTATCATGCCCGCATCTTCGCTTACGGGAATAAACGCCCCGCTCAGCCCCCCCACATAGCTTGAAGCCATAACTCCGCCTTTTTTTACGGCGTCGTTGAGCAGCGCGAGCGCCGCCGTCGTACCGTGCGTACCGCATTTTTCAAGCCCCATTTCTTCCAGTATATACGCCACACTGTCGCCGATCGCCGGTGTGGGGGCAAGGGATAAATCAATTATACCGAACGGCACATTCAAGCGTTTCGCGGCTTCCTGCGCAACAAGCTGCCCCACCCGCGTTATTTTAAACGCTGTCCGTTTCACCGTTTCGGCCACCGTTTCAAAATCCGCGCCTTTGACACGTTCAAGCGCAGACTTTACAACACCCGGTCCGCTTACCCCGACGTTTACCGCGCAGTCCGCTTCGCCGACGCCGTGGAATGCTCCCGCCATAAACGGATTGTCTTCGGGCGCATTCGCGAATACCACGAATTTGGCGCAGCCGATGCAGTCTTTGTCTTTTGTCAGGAGTGCGGTTTTTTTTATTATCCCGCCAAGCTCGCGCACGGCGTCCATATTTATCCCCGCATGAGTGGTCGCGGCGTTCACAGACGAGCAGACGCGCTCTGTCACACTTAACGCTTCGGGAATCGAAGCGAGGAGTTTTTTGTCTCCCGGGGTGCAGCCTTTATGTACAAGCGCCGAGAACCCGCCGATAAAATTCACCCCGATATTTGCCGCGGCCGCATCAAGCGTTTCGGCAAAACATGTATAATTTTCCGCATCGCTTGAGCCTGCAACTATTGAAACAGGGGTTACCGATACCCTTTTGTTTATTATGGGTATACCGTACCGCCGCTCTATATCCTCCCCTGTTTTGACCAGGTCTTTGCCCAAGCGGCTGATTTTATCATATATCTTTTCGCATGAATGTGCGGCGCTGCCGCCGGTACAGTCAAGCAGCGATATTCCCATTGTGATTGTGCGGATATCAAGGTGCTCTTCCTGTATCATTTTTATTGTCTCGATAATTTCGCCTGTGTTAATCACGCAAAAATCCCCTTTTGTATATTATTATATTTTATGCATTGAGTTGAATATATCTTCGTGCCAAACAGAAATCACAACACCGATTTCCCGCCCGGTCCGCTCCAAGCTGTCCGCGAATTCACCGAATTCAACGGCGCATTTTGAAATATCAACCAGCATTATCATAGTTAACAGCTCTTGCATGGTTGTTTGGGTTATATCGAAAATATTTACATTTATATCCGCTAAAGCGTTGCTTACTTTAGCAATAATTCCTGTTTTATCGTTCCCGATAACGGTTATGACCGCTCTCAATTTTTTTGCCCCCTCCTGTATTTTTGTTATATATTTATAATATCAGCATTATATGGATTTTCTTTTTCTTAAGTTTAAATTTTTTATTGACTTTCGGCAGGTTTTGATATATAATATAACATATTGCATATTAATGATTGTTTTGGGGGGAGTATGTTAATTCTCGGAATAGAGTCGTCCTGCGATGAAACAAGTGCGGCGGTCGTAAAAGACGGACGCGAGGTTTTATCAAATATAATACTTTCGCAGACCGAAACCCACGCAAAATACGGCGGAGTGGTGCCGGAGATCGCCTCCCGCGCCCATACTGAGGCGATCTGCCCGATCTGCAGCCGGGCTTTAACTCAGGCAGGGGTAAATTTATCCGATATAGATATAATCGCCGCGACAAACACCCCCGGACTGATCGGAGCGCTGCTCGTGGGTTTGAGTTTTGCCAAATCACTCGCGTATAAACTGAATCTGCCGTTTGTTCCGGTAAACCATATAAAAGGGCATATCGCCGCCGCATATCTTGAATACCCCGGACTTGAACCGCCTTTTTTAGCATTTGTCGCTTCGGGAGGGCATACCTCAATAATGGACATAAGAGATTATCTCGACCATCAAACGCTCGGCGCAACCCGCGACGATGCGCTCGGCGAGGCGTTTGATAAAATTGCGCGGGCCATGGGACTCAGCTACCCCGGCGGCGCGGAAATTGAAAGATATGCCAAATCTGGCGGCAGCTCTGCCGTAAAAATACCTTTAGCCAAAGTGGAGGGACATGAGCTCGACTTTTCGTTTTCCGGAGTCAAAACATATGTTATCAACCATATCAACACTTTAATTCAAAAGAACGGCGGACTCAGCGAAAAGGACAGATGCGATATCGCCGCGTCTTTAACCGGAAACGCGGTAAAATCGGCGTCGGTGCGCATAAAACGCGCGCTTGAGCTTACCGGTCATAAAAAATTGGTATGCGCGGGCGGCGTGCTCGCAAACTCGCATATATGCGCCGCTTTAAAAGAGCTTTGCGGAGAACTGAACACGGAGCTGTATATCCCCGATAAAAAATACTGCGGGGATAACGCGGCGATGATCGCGGCTCAGGCATACTATGAATATAAAATGGGGAGTTTAAATTAAAAATTGGGAAAAGAAAGGATGGCACTTATGCAAATTACAACGCTGTCAAAAAAACTCGGAAACGGGGAATATGACGAAAAATTAAAAAAACTGTACGGCGGAAAAAACCTTGAAGCCGCGAAAACGAGGTATCTCGGCGCTCTTGAAAATTTCAAAAAAATTTACGGGGACAGGGACGCCGGAATATTTTCCGTCCCGGGCAGAAGCGAAATTTTGGGGAATCACACCGACCATAACAACGGCAAAGTTCTGGCCGCGGCGATAAATCTGGATATTATCGCGGTTGCCGCCAAAAACGACGAACAAAAAATAAATATAAAAAGCGAAGGCTTTGATGCCGACAGCATAGATTTGAGGGATCTTGCGCCTAAAGAAAACGAACGCTTCACATCAGCGGCGATAATACGCGGAACCGCGGCGAGATTTAAAGAACTCGGCTGTGAGACCGGCGGGTTTGACGCTTATACCACTTCCGATGTTTTGAAAGGTTCGGGGCTTTCGTCGTCCGCGGCGTTTGAGGTCTGCGTGGGATTCGCGCTCAACAGGCTTTATAACGATGAGCGGCTGACCCCGGTTGAAACGGCAAAAACAGGACAGTGGGCGGAAAATATATATTTCGGCAAACCCTGCGGGCTTATGGATCAGACCGCCTGCGCTTCGGGCGGATTTGTCGCAATTGATTTTAAAGATCCCGGGAATCCCGCCGTTGAAAAACTCGATTTTGATCTGACAGCTTCGGGATACAGCCTGTGTATTATATCAACCGGCGGTTCTCACGCCGATTTAAACGAAGAATACGCTTCGATAACACAGGAAATGAAAAGTACCGCCGGATATTTCGGCTGCAAGGTTTTAAGAGACATCGAAGAATCAAAATTCTATAAAAATATAAACATTCTGCGGGATAAATTCGGAGACAGAGCTATTCTCCGCGCCATTCATTTTTTCGATGAAAACGCGCGCGTTGCGTCCGGCATCGAATCCTTGAAAAAAGGAACATTCGCAGCGTTTCTGCAAGCTGTGAGCGCTTCGGGAAATTCTTCGTTTAAATACCTGCAAAATATATATGCCGCCAAAAATCCGGAAGAACAAGGTCTTTCGCTCGCCATCGCCCTGGCCAAGCAAGCCCTGAGCGGGAAACAGGCGGCAGTACGGGTACATGGCGGAGGATTCGCCGGAACAATTTTGGCGTTTGCGCCGAAAGATGAAACAGCGGAGTTTTTTAAAAAAATTGAACCGGTATTCGGTGAAGGCTCATGCCTCGAACTGTTTGTGAGAAGCGAGGGAGCGGTCGCTGTTATTTGATTTTTTAAAAAATCCGGATAAATACAAAAAAAAGCGGTTTTTTACAATTAAAAGCGGTTTTTTTATGATATAATTGTGTGGTATGATTGTTTTGTAAATATTTTTATAAATCGGGTGCGGGATGATAAAAGAAAAAACATACGGATTTGAAACCGGCGGCAATATATCCTATCCTTACGACAAAGAGAAACTGCTGATATATTCGATAACAAACAGTGATTTGGAAAATTCACGCAAATATTTAAACGAAATTTTAGGGCATATATTTTTTTCGTCCGCAACCAATCTCGACGTCATAAAAGTACGCGCTATGGAACTCGCCGTTATGATTTCGCGTGCGGCGATGGACGGCGGAGCGGATCAAACCAAAATTTCAGATATAAATATGCGGTTTTTAAGCGAATTTTTCAATTATCAAACGATAGAAGAAGTGTGCTGGTCGCTGACCGACATTTTAAAAAAGTTCACCCGCGAAACATTCGAATTTGCTAAAGTTAAACATATCGATATAATTTCAAAAGCCATAACCTATATAAAGTCAAATTATATGCGGAAGCTTACGCTGAACGAGGTTGCGGAGTATGTTTTTTTGTCGCCTTCCTATTTCTCAAGGGTATTCAAACGGGAAACAGACTGTTATTTTAAAGATTATGTGAATTATATACGGGTGGAAAAAAGCAAGCTGCTGCTGCTTACGGATAAAATGAGTCTTGTGGAGATAGCGGATAATGCAGGGTTTTATGACCAAAGTTATTTTAACAAAGTCTTCAAGAAGATAACAGGCTCCACACCGAAAAAATTCAGGGAAACAGGCGGAAGGACGCCGCCGGGCGAAATGCCGCACCGCAGCCGGCAGATTCCGGAAAATTAAAGCGAGCAGTACAAATTAATATAAAAATTTTAAATCAGGAGGAAAAAGTATATGTCAATACTGAGCGAAATATCCGAAAATTTGCAAAAAGGCAAATCAAAAGACGTGAAAGCGCTGGTTGAGCAGGCTGTAAAAGATGGGCTCGGCGCAAAGCAAATCCTCGAAGAAGGGCTTCTTCCGGGTATGAGCGTGATCGGCGAAAAATTCAAAAATAACGAGGTTTACGTGCCTGAGGTTTTGATTGCGGCAAGAGCGATGAAAGCCGGCACAGATACCCTGAACCCGTATTTAAAAGCCGATAACGTTCAGCCTTTGGGCAAAATCTGCATAGGCACGGTAAAAGGCGACCTGCACGATATAGGCAAGAATCTTGTTAAAATGATGATGGAAGGCAAAGGTATTGAAGTCGTGGATCTGGGCGTAAACGTCGGAGCCGAACAGTTTTTGGCGGCCGTCAAGGAACAGGACTGCACAATCGTTTGCTGTTCCGCGCTTCTTACGACCACAATGGGGGTTATGAAAGATGTTGTGGACATATTCGTTAAAGAAGGGATCCGGGATAAAGTCAAAATCATGATAGGCGGCGCGCCGATAACCCAGGCGTACTGCGAGTCCATAGGGGCGGACGGCTACACTTCCGATGCGGCGAGCGCGGCTGATTTGGCTGTCGAATACTTGAAGTAAACAGTATAAACAATTAAAATCGGGAGCGGGCAAAAACGGTCCGCTCCCGTAATAAAAACGGGGGATAATTTTTAATAATTGGAATTTATTAAAGCGATAGTTTTCGGTATTATACAAGGCGTCACGGAATGGATGCCGGTCAGCAGCACGGGTCATATGATTCTTGCGGACGAATTGGTGCGCATGAATGTGAGCGAAGAGTTTATGGATATGTTTCTTGTCGTGATCCAGCTGGCTTCGATAATCGCGGTCGCGGTATTATTTTTTAAAAAATTAAACCCTCTCTCTCCCGGCAAAACACCGGCGGAGCGCCGGCAGACCGCGATGCTTTGGGTTAAGGTGCTGCTCGCCTGTGTTCCCGCCGCCGTCATAGGGTTGCTTTTTGACGATATACTGAACGGTTTATTTTATAATTATATCACCGTAGCCGCCATGCTGATTTTATACGGAGTTATATTTATTCTGCTTGAAACATACGGCAGACACCGTATTTATGAGGTGACCGAACTCGGGGGGCTCACATATAAAAACGCCGCTGTAATCGGTATGTTTCAGCTGCTCGCACTGATCCCCGGAACCTCAAGATCAGGCGCGACAATTCTCGGCGCTATGATTCTCGGCGCCTCAAGGCCGGTCGCGGCCGAATTTTCTTTTTTTCTCGCTGTACCCGTTATGTTCGGCGCAAGCGCGCTGAAACTTTTAAAATTCGGTTTTGATTTTTCCGGTTTTGAGCTGGCTGTACTTTCGGCGGGTATGATAACCGCTTTTGCGGTTTCGGTTTTTGCGGTCAAATTTTTGATGAACTACATAAAAAAACATGATTTTAAAGCGTTCGGTTATTATCGTATTGCGCTCGGTTTGGTTGTATTTGCGTATTTTATATTAAAAAAATAAAAAAACAGCTTGCAATATGCGCCGGAAAGTGATATAATGTATATAAATTAAGATTATAAAGATAAAAAAGATAAAAACATTCGAAAGGATACAAAGTATGCCGGAAGGAATCAGGCTGGAACCGATAGGACCTAACAGCGGTGCTTCGTCTTCGCGTGTTGCAGGCAGAAGACAGACCGCCGTCACCGCCGAAAACATAGGTACACAGGCCCGCAGCATAGCTGCGGCGGAAGTAAGCCCGGAAACCGCTGAAGCTATCCGCACGGCCCTTAAAAGCGCGCCTATCGATATTCTGCAGAAAGCGCTGCGCGATGCCGATGTGCAGATAACGCAGTACACTATGGATATTGTAAAATCCTTAATCAACGGCAGTCTGCCGCTGACCGAGGAAAATATTGTGGATCTGCTTCTGCAGTCACACGTTTTTAAAGATGCGCAGCCGGATATACTCGCCCTTATGATGAGGCTTGAGATCCCGGCCACCCCTGAAAACATCGAACAGTTTGAAAATTTGATAAATAACAGCGAAAAACTGGCTCAAAATCTTGAAAATCTGATAAACCGGCTGCCTGCCGAAATATTCAGGGGCGCGAACAGTTTGCCGGAGCTTTCGTTTGTACTCGATGAGATAGTAAAAATGACAGCCGCACAGCCGAATCATACGCTTTTGACACAGACCGGACAGGATGAGCAAAACCGCTCGGCGGAACTCCCGAATGCTGCCCGGGAACAGGAAAATAATCAAACGGCGCGTCCTGTGCTCACCAGAGCCGAACTCGGCAGCCTTATAAATATGCTGAAAAATTTCGGCGCGAGCAACCGTATATTGAACAGGATTATAAATATAAACAGGCAAAACGCTGAGGTTATGCGCGCTCAAACCGCTGCAAACTCAAACAATGCCGTCCGGTCGGGCGGGAATACTCCCGTTGCTCCCGCTGTTCAAGGCGGCGAGCCGCTGACCCCTTCCGCACTCGGAATCATAAGCGGGGTTATCCGTGAAGCGGCGGAGAGGGTCTTACAGAATCCGCAGGAACCGGAAGCGAACCGTGTTTTGCTTGAAAACGCAAAAAATGTGCTTGAAGGACCCGCTGTGCAAAAATTAATAAAAGCCGAAATACAGGGAAAATGGGTCTTGACTCCGTCAAATCTGACGGGCGGTCCGCCTGAAATTTCAAGATATTACAACGAGCTCAACGGCAGTCTGCATAAATTCGCGCGGCTGCTGCAGCTGCTGAGTCCGAAAACCGCGGATAACCCGGTTCCCGTTTCACAGAATACAAGAACTGAAAATCATTTATATATTCAAGCAAAAAATGTGCAGGACAATCTCAGGCTTATGAACGAATTCGGTAAAACCATGCCGTTTTTACAGATCCCCCTCCGGCTGTCCGGCAATAAAATCATAAACAGCGATTTATATATATTCAACAACAAAAAAAGAAAACATTCAAGTCCGGTACAAAGCGCGAATGCTATGATAAAATTGGAGCTTGAAAACATGGGGGTTGTCAAGGTTTATATAAATTTAGCGGGCAGAAGCGCGCGGGCGCGGTTTTTAACGGACAAAAGCGAATCGGTGCGTGAAATTGAAAGGCATCTGCCGGAACTTGAAGAGACCATCCACAACCTCGGATTTAATTTTACGGGCGCTGCGGCCTCAGCCGTAAGCGAAGAGGAGTTTGATGTGATTGAAGATTTTATAAACCGTGAACTACCCAAAACAGAGATAAAAAAATATATATTAAATAAAAAAATATAACAGAAAACAGGATAATTTATGGCAGAAAACAATAAAACCGAGCAAGTGGTAGCTCTGAAATATGACAAAAGCTACAAAGCTCCGAGAGTGGTGGCTAAAGGCAAAGGTTACCTCGCAGAGCAGATTCTTAGTGTTGCGGAACAGCACGACGTGCTCATCCACACGGATAAAACGCTTGCGGAAAACCTGAACAAGCTTGATTTGGGCGAAGATATACCTCAGGAGCTGTTCGAAATTGTAGCGAAGGTTTATTCATTTATCGATAAAATAGATGTGATTATGGCTGAAACAAAAGAAAAACGCACTAAAAATAATTGACTTATTATGCGAAAAAATTCATATTTTTGTCGGTAATTCAAAATAATTTATGCAAAATAGATAAATATTAATTAAAAAATTTGTTGCTTTTACCGCTATTATTTTTTTGGTATCTCTGATATAATTATTGTTAAGATTATAAATCTATTTTTATATGATTTTTGTAGGAGGATTTAAAATGGCAAGCGTATCACTAAAGCATATTTATAAAAAATTCCCGGGCGGCGTTACGGCGGTTGCGGATTTCTGTCTTGAGATCAAAGATAAAGAATTCCTGATACTGGTCGGACCGTCCGGCTGCGGAAAATCCACTACTCTGCGTATGATCGCGGGGCTTGAAGAAATAACCGAAGGCGAATTGTTTATCGGGGACAAACTTGTAAACGATGTTGCTCCTAAAGACAGGGATATCGCGATGGTTTTCCAGAACTATGCTCTTTATCCGCATATGACGGTTTATGAAAATATGGCGTTCGGTCTTAAACTGAGAAAAACAACCAAAGAAGAAATAAAAAGAAGAGTCGAAGAAGCCGCGAGAATACTCGATATTTCATATTTGCTCGACAGACGTCCGAAAGCTCTTTCCGGCGGACAGAAACAGCGCGTTGCTTTGGGGCGGGCGATTGTGCGCGAGCCTAAAGTTTTCCTTCTCGACGAGCCGCTTTCAAACCTTGATGCTAAACTGCGCGCCACAATGAGAACCGAGCTCACCAAACTGCACCAGAAACTCGGCACCACTTTTATATATGTTACGCATGACCAGGTCGAGGCTATGACCATGGCTTCGCGTATTGTCGTTATGAAAGACGGACTGATCCAGCAGGTCGACACTCCGCAGAACCTTTATGATTTCCCTGTGAATCTGTTTGTCGCGGGCTTTATGGGAACGCCGCAGATGAACTTCATAAACGGCGCAATAGAGAAAAAAGGCAACGATTTATATTTCAATTTCGGCTCACATTCGCTTAAACTTCCTCCGGAAAAATCAAACGAAAGCGAGCTTCAGGAATATGTCGGCAAAGAGGTTATCGGCGGACTGCGGCCGGAGACCATCCACGACGAGCCGGTGTTCCTTGAACAGCTTGCAGATTGGGTGATCGAAGCAAAAGTTGAAGTCACCGAGCTCATGGGCAACGAGATTTTCCTTTATCTCTTATCCGAAGAACAGCCGCTCACCGCACGCGTTTCGCCGCGTTCCACCGCTAAACCGGAAGATGTTGTAAAAGTCGCGCTTGACGTCGGTAAAATCCATATTTTCGATAAAGACACAGAGATATGCCTTGTCCACTGATAAAACCGGGAAACGCAAGTTTAAAAATTAGCGGGGCAACCCCGCTTTTTTTGTTAAAACCGATAAAGACAGAGGTTTAAAATTTTTATGCACAGATATTTAAAAATATTGAATACAGCGGTATTGTCAATCCTGATAATACTGGCGGAACTTGCGGTTTCAAACAATTTTTTTGTCCGCGAACCGCCGAAATATATATTTTTATTTATCGGGGACGGAATGAGTTACCCGCATATAACGCTCGCTTCATTATATAAAACGCAAGTGCTCAAAGAAACCGATTTGATTATGAACAGCTTTGAATACAGCGGCATCGCATATACAAGCAGCGGGGATTCGCCGATAACCGAATCGGCGGCGGCGGCTTCGGCGATGGCCGGCGGGATAAACGATAAAAACGAATGGCTCAATATCAGCGCGGACGGCGTAATATACGAAACTATCACAGAAAAGCTGAAAACCCAGCTCGGTTATAAAATCGGAATTATATCATCGGTAAATATAAATCATGCAACGCCGGCGGCTTTTTATGCCCATCAGGATTCAAGATACAGCAGCACAAATATTTTTTACGAGCTCGCAGAAAGCGGTTTCGAGTATTTCGGGGGCGGGGATATTATAGGCAAACCGGCAGATTTTTTTTCGCTGCTCGAAAAACGCGGTTATCGGTATATAACCGGACGTGAAGAATTTGAAACCGCCGATTTCAGCAGAGGAAACATAATCGCAGTCTCGCCGAACCTTGACCAATACGCCGCAATTCCGTATATGATCGATAACAAGGACAACAGCCAAGAAACCGTTACTCTGGCGGAGCATACCCGGAAGTGCATAGAGCTTTTAACCGGCGGAAACGGTTTTTTTATCATGGTTGAAGGCGGCAAGATAGACTGGGCGTCTCACGCCAACGATGCGGCGAGCATGATCTATGAAGTTATAGCTTTTGATGATGCGCTCCGTGAGGCTGTTGAATTTTACAAACTGCACCCGAGCGAAACGCTTATAATTGTCACGGGCGACCACGAAACCGGCGGGCTGTCTTTGGGATATTCAGCGACCACCATCAATTTATATTTGGATTATCTTGAAAAACAGAGCGTATCTTTTACGGCGTATGAGCCGAGAATACGTGAGTTCAGAGCTGAGGGCCATACATTTGAAGAAGCGCTGGCTGACATCAGGCGCGTGTTTTTCGGGGTATATGATGATACCGTTCCGATTTTTTACGCGGATGAGCTGGAGCAGCTGCGCTCAGCGTATAATTTATCGATGACAGAACACGATGAGCGCCAGCTCACCATGCGCGACTATCTCGATTATGGGTTTTATGACCCGCTGATAAAAACCGTGATAAAAATATTAAATGCAAGAGCGGGTATTTCATGGTCAACATATTCGCACACCGCTCTGCCTGTGCCGGTTTTAGCGCTCGGCGCGGGGGAAGCGGAATTTACCGGGGTGTATAAAAACAGCGAAATTTTTGTTAAGCTGAAAAAACTTACCGGCGTCAATTGAAGTTTTTAAATAAAATATATGAGGAGAGTAAAATATGAGTATATTCAAAGTAAACTTAACGGCGATCAACCCTAAAGAAGAAAACAGATGTACAATGCCGGTTGAAGTGCTGGTTGACACAGGCTCGGAACTGTCCTGGCTGCCAAGACAGCCGCTTCTTGATGCCGGTATAATCCCGCGCGGAAAAAAGCGGTTTAATACCGCAACCAACCAAGTTGTCGAACGTGACTTCGGTTATGCGATACTGACGGTCGAAGGGTATACCACAAACGATGAAATCGTTTTTGCGGAAGACGGCGATATGTGGCTTTTGGGCGTGCGCACCCTTGAAGGGTTCGGCGTAATGGTCGACAATATCGGACGCCGTTTTGTCGCAACCACAAGCCTTGTTGTTCCATTGATAAAAAACTTGAAAACCATAAAACAAAAGTTTTTCAGTCTCGCCGTTATTTTAACCGCGTTAATCTTAATATGCCTGCCGGCGGTTTTAACCGGCTGCGGCGGAAGCGAAAATCCCGGCGGTTTAACGGAACCGGGTGAAGAAAGCGGTCCTAATCCTTACCCCGAAACCGAACCGGAGCCCGAACCCGATTATCTTGAGATGCTTCCGGCTGAAGATTTCGGCGGGTACACATTTAAAATCATAGCGCAGCATTTCGACGCGCGGCCGAATTTCCCCGCGGAAGAAGAAACAGGCGAACCCATGAACGATTCTCTGCTGCTGCGCAACCGCCGGCTTGAAGCGCGGCTGGGTATAAACATCGAGAATATCGCGTTTGAGGACCGCGGTCAGGTGCGCGACAATGTCAACAGATCCGTCAGAGCGCAGGACGCGGCTTATGATATGGTCATCACCTCGATGGCGGACGGTATAAATACCCTTGCCCCTTCGGGAGCTCTGCATAACCTCAACTCGCTGGATCACCTGCGGCTTGAGGAGGTATGGTGGAGCAAAACGATGTATGAAAATATGCAGGTTGACGGCAAGATTTTTTATACCACCGGTCCCCTTTCACCGTTTTTCTATTACACCCCCGTGGTTTTTGTGTATAACAAAAACAAAGCCGCCGATTTTGACATCGGTGATATGAACAAACTGGTGTTAAACAACGAATGGACCGCAGATAAACTCGCCGAACTTAAAAAAGACAAAAATACGGATTTAGACGGGGACGGGGTTTTCACCGCAAACGATTTTTACGGACTGGCGCACGATAACGGTGTTACCGGACAAGCGCTGTTCGCCGCATTCGGCCAGAAAATGACCGTCAGGGACGATAATTCTTATTTCAGATTAAACTTTGAGGACGAAAGAGCGATCGATATAATCCGGCAGTGCGCTCAGCTTTTGAGCGACCCTGCAACCAGTTACAACGGAAACATGAGGAATTTCGAGATGTATTCCGAGCTTCCGCTTTTTATCGACGGCAAAGCGCTGTTCCTTATCACAACAATGAACAATATAATCGAGCGTTTCAGGGCGATGGAGGAGGATTACGGTATCATCCCGCTCCCAAAACTCGATTCCTCGCAGCCCGATTTTATCTCTCTGGGAAACCCCTGGGGTCCCAACGGTATCGCTGTGCCGAACTACTGCGACAATCCCGGCCGTACAGGGCTGATTATGGAAACAATGGCGTATTTATCATATGAAATGGTGCGTCCCGCTATGTATGACATTATAATCCAGCAAAAAATCGCCCGCGACGAAGAATCCCAGCAGATGCTCGATTTGATATATGCTAATTTTTATTTCGATTTAAATGTCATCCACGATTTCGGCGGAAGCTCGATATTCATGCGTGAAGCGGCCTGCGGTCTGCACGCCGATTTTGTTTCGGGATACGAAAGAATAAAAGACAGGGCGGAAACCGCGTTAAACAATTTAATCGAAGCATATCAAGCGCTTGAATGAGCATATTTATTAAATTTCACAAATTAAATTTGAAATAAGTGCGGAATAAGTATAACATTAGTATCGCGGTAAGTACGGCGTATGATATAATGGTTGTAAGTACGCGAATACAGAAAGCTGTATTTTATTACCAAAACCAAAATTTTATTTAGGAGGATTTTAAAAAAATGAAGAAAAAAATTTTAGCGGTGACGGTGGCGGTATTTATGATGCTTCCGTTGTTTTCGACAGCGGCGCTGTCTTTGTCAGGGGAAGGTTATGAAACTGTAGCGCACTGGGTATTCAGCGATGAGCCGGAATATTCGTCGGGTTCGCTGCAGGACAATGACCTGGTTATTCTTGACCAGTCGGAAAACGGAAACTATCTTAAACTCATGACTCAGAAAATAGCCCCGGGACAGACCGCGGCCAATTCTCTTTCATTCAGCGACAATGTTCTGCTGGGAAGCGAAGGACCTCTCGGCACCGCCTCAAGAAGCATTAAGTTCGATCCGAACAACAACCTCGGTGCGTATTTTGCCACCGCGGCCGGCGAGCTGGACACGGAAGAATTCCTTGAAGGCTATACTTTCGAAATATTCTTTTCGGTGGGGCAGTCCAACCAATGGGCCGCTATTCTCGGCAAACGCGGCACGCCCAACTCCGCTTATGATATCAGAACGACCTGGAGCTCGGAGCTTGACGGCTCAAGCCAGGGTTCGTTTAATACCGGCGGCGGCAACGAGTATGTAGGCGGAGACTATAACACCAATCAAAGCAACACGGCAAATAGGGTCAAAGGCGACCTGCAGCTCACATTCAACAACACAAAAACAAAAACGCACGACCCCAGAACTTATCATCCCATAAACAACAATACAAACTATCAGGCCTGCCTGTGGAGCGACTCGCAGGGAATAACAAGAGACAGACTGCATTATGCCGTAATAAGAAACGACGGCCTACACACTGTCCTGTACCTCAACGGTCTGCCCGTTTTAAGAAGCGACAATCATAACACTCAGCCCGGACTTGATATGCTTGACGGACTCGGCTGGGTAATCGGGGCAAACTACAGCTATCTGAACGGAACGGCTCTTAACGCCGGCGCAACAAACTGGAACAGCACTTCGCCCAACGGTTTGACACAGGAACAGTTTTTAGCAAGAGAAGCGGCGGGCGACTTCGCTTCGGCCCAGTTTAGAGGCGAGATCCAGGAGATCCGCATGACCAAAGGGTTCAGACCGGACAGCGATCTTCTCGTCCCGAATAACGCCGGCATAATACCGGATGAAGTGTATACTTCCCATCTGGGAAATAACGATGATGCCGAGTTCCTTGCAAAACCTGAAAACTATAATTTTGTATTTATCCCCGACACACAGTATTATGTACAGTATAAACGCGGCGCCGACGGCGGTTCGCTGATACTCAGCACAATGCTCGAATGGATCCGCGACAACAAAGATAACTATAATATTTTGGGAGCTTCGCATCTTGGCGATATAACCGAAAACAACTCATCACCCAGAGGTGACCCCGAATGGGCTGCGGCGTCAAAAAGCTATGAAATACTGGATAACGCTAACGTACCGTACACGGTGCTTCCGGGCAACCATGACTGGCGCGCGAGTTTCCTCGCTAATTTCCCCGAATCGAGAGTCAAAGGCGACAAAGGCGAACACTATAAATTCGCCACTTCGGCGACACGCATCATCGACCCGGCGACAGGTTCGCTGACAACCGCCGCAGGCGGACATTCGAGTTATATGATCGTCCGCGGGGGCTCTTATGATTATTTGATACTGTCAACCGGCGGGCCCAACAGCGGCTCAAGCAGTATCGGAGGCACAACGGGAGCGCAGGGCAACGAGCTCAACTGGTGCAGAGCAGTGCTGAGAACATACTCTGATCTGCCGACGATTGTGCTTGAGCACACCGCAGCAAATACCGTCCGCAATAATTTAATCCATCCGTTCCCGCAGGTGTTTATGCACGTTTGGGGGCATATTTCCGGCTCATATGCGGAATGGAGAACCGGCGGAGATAATCCGGGATTCTGGGCTGTTCAGATAGACTATCAGTCCGATGTATACGGCGGCAACGGCTGGCTTGACGTGTTCGAATTCGACGAAGCGGAAAAAACCATAACCATGCGCACTTTCTCACCTTGGGTTGAAAGAAAACTCACCGAAAGCACGCTGGATTCAGACTGGTGGAAATCTTTGCCGTTACAGGACCAAAAAATATACCCGTTTGATATAAAAAATCTCACAAGATACACAGACGATTCAAGCGCTTTGATCGGCTACAGAAGCCCCGCCTCAGGCGGAAACAGCGGATTCCGCACAAACGAAAAACCCAACAGTTCAACCCCCGGCGTTCTCAGTTTCGATTTTGCCGCGCGTTTCACAACGCTTGGCGCAAAAGCGCTGAAAGACAGTTTGTCTGAAATTTCGCTGCTGCTCGCTGATGTGAATACGGTGCTCTCTAAACCCAGAGGAACCAATATGACCGCAAATCTTTGGGCGAATGCGCTTTCGGCGTTTGTGCCGAGGCTCGAAGCGTTTGAAGCGGCATACCAAAACGAAGTGTACCTGGACAACACGGGTGTGCTCATAATTGACGGGATCACTTTCACCGCGGCTGATATAACCAACTGGTCAGTCAACGTAAGAAATATATATAATCTTTTGAGTGCCATAACAGGTTAAAAAAATACAGCCGCAGCAAGCTAAAGCACAAATTTCAAACTGATATCGAGAGCCCTGGCAGAATGTGTCAGGGCTCCTATCGATATTATATCCACTCCCGCCGCCGCGATTCCGCTTAAATCTTTTTCCCCCATATTGCCCGATGCTTCAATAACCGCTCTGCCGGCGGCAAGCTCAACCGCTTTTTTCATTTCGGACAACGTCATATTATCAAGCATTATAATCTCCGCGCCCGCTTCAAGAGCTTCCGCGACTCCGGTCATATTCTCACATTCCACTTCTATTTTAAGCGTATGCGGGGCATTTTTACGCGCGGCGGCCACAGCCTGTTTTATGCCGCCGGCGGCGGTTATATGGTTGTCTTTGATCAATATGCCGTCGGAAAGGTTAAACCTGTGATTTAATCCGCCGCCTGTTTTAACCGCGTATTTTTCAAGCACGCGCAGGCCCGGAGTGGTCTTGCGCGTATCCGAGATTTTTGTTTTTGTTCCCTCGGTCTGCTCTGCCAGCCGCGCGGTCAGCGTCGCAACGCCGGACATACGCTGCAAAAAATTTATCGCGGTGCGCTCACCGGTCAAAAGACTGACCGCATTGCCCGATACCTCCGCGAATACCTCGCCGGCATCAACCGTTTCGCCGTCTTTTTTTATCGCTTTAAACTCGATGTTTTTATCGAGAAGTTTAAACACGCGCTCACACACCTCAAGCCCGCAGATAATGCCGGGTTCTTTGGCTGTAAACTCACCCCGCGCGAATTTATCCGCCGCAACGGTCGAACACGTTGTTATGTCCCCTGTTCCTATATCCTCACGCAGCGCGTTTAAAATGATTTCATCTATGATTATATTCATACTTTTATTATAACCTTTCCTTTTTTTGTCTGCCCTTTTTATCTGAAGAAAAACTCTTTGATCGTTTCAATTTCCGTTTCGGCCCTTGGGATAAGGCTTTCGTATAAAGAAACAAATCCCCGCTCCTCCCTGCCGATAACCCTCGCGTTAAGCACATTATCAAACGCCACAAGCCCGTACCTGTATGTTCTGCTGCCCCAAATATACTCGAACATATCGGCAGATTCGTCGTCGCGCACCATTTTTGTCTGAAGCAGCACCTCTTTGTATTCGGGGGATATATTCTTCCAGCCCTCATAAGCGAGGTCCTCAAGCAGAATACTTGTCATTTCAAGTTTTGTGTTGGTTATGGGCACGGTTGTCACCGTTACCACGTTGTTGTTTACAAGCTGTGTATACACCGGGGGGCCCTCTCCGGGTTTCGGATGAGGTATCATGCCGAAATCGTCTTCCATGTCCCTGAAGCCGTACCTCGCGATCTCGAACATTCTTATATCAAGAAAATACAGCCGGCGGTTTTGGAACATATCCCTGCATACCCCGTAATTGCCGTTGTTGTAGTACCCGCCGTATTCGCTGAACAAATCAAGGGTCTTTTCGACCGCGCTTATCGATCTCACGCTGAAAATATCTATCTGCGGAAAGCCGTCGGCGTCCTTGATAACTTCGTTTCCGCCGAGCACCGTATGGAAGTTATAAGGCAGCTCATACTGCCAGCCGCTGATTGTATATAAATCGTCCCCCGGTCTCATAACTCCGTCCCCGTTTAAATCGCGCGCTAGATCTTTTATGATTCCGGTAAATTTATCGTATGTCCATGTACCGTCTTTTACCGACTGGTAAGGGTATTCAAGATTTATCTCGTCAAAAAGGTTCTTGTTAAACAGCAGCAGAGTCGTATACCCCAGCGTCGAGTGCGTTATATCCCCCGCTGCAAAATATACTTTGTCGCCGTAGCAAACATCAAGTATACCGCTGTCCCACCAGGGTTTGCTTAAATCAACATGAGGCAGCGTTTCGCCGAACTCGACATTAAGCCCATTCATCGAATCCACCAGCGACCACTGCTGTATGCCGAAAAATACGTCGTATTCGTCCGCGCCCGCATTGACTGAACGGCGGTATGATTCGTTTGAGGGTCCGAAACTGTCAAAATTATCAAGGTTGGCTGTTTTGATTGTAATATCATATTTTTCTTCAATAAACTTGTTTCGGGTAAATATCGCATCGTCAAGGCGGTCGCCCGTTGTTTCCTCAATTTCAAAATCCACCCCTGACCAGCCGCTGAGCAGCAGCCTGAACTCCGCTCCCTCAAAACTCACGCCAACGGGCAGATCGGGAACAGTTTCGCCCGGCTCCTCTCCGCCGGTTCCGTTTTCATTTTCAGCGCTGCCGGAATTATTGCTGTCATCACCGGACAGAATATTATCCCCGCTCTCGCCGGAATCCGCACATGATGCCAGCAGCAGTACGGCTGCCATCGCCATTATCAGCATAAATTTAACACATTTACGGTACATAATCTATTTCCTTTCTCTTGCTAATATATAAATTACCAGTACATAATCAACTAAATTATACATTATTAAATATGATTTGTCAACAGGATTTTTAATTAATTATTCGTTTAAAATGCAGAACTATCGGTTATTTTCGAGGCGTTAAAGATGTGTTATTGAGCGCGATAAGTGGCTCTGCCTGTTGCTCAGTTCTATCTCGCTGTAAAAATCCGCAAAATAATCTTCATCGAATGTGAGCGCAAGACCCGGCGCTTTTTCTTCAAGTCCTTTTAACTGCAGATAATCGGAAAAATCCTCGTTTTTAACCGAACTGTAATCCGAATAAGATTCAATCCGGTCAGAAAAATATAAATATTCTGTAAAAGTCAGCAGAGGCAGTCTGAATAATTTTGAACGGCAGCCGAGTTTGCCGCTTTTAAGTTTTATTATATGCGCCGGAGACGAACCGGTAATAACAGCTTTAAATCTTTTATTTTGGCTGCCGGCGGTTATATTATACAACGTTTGTGAAAACATCTCATAACCGTCCAGGAAAGAAATTTCATCAAGCAGAAGCAAATCCGGTTCTTTTTCGCTGATTTCATCGAGTATATTACAATCGTCAAGCGCGGCGTCCAAACTTATTTTTAAAGTTTTAAAGCCTTTTTTATTGTAATAATCCTCCAGCTGATTCAAAATAGTGGTTTTGCCTGTTTTACGTATCCCGGCAATAACCGCGACGTTGTCTTTTTTGTCGTTTTCGATAAAATCACGCAGCTGTTGTACCAGTAAACGCTCTTTTTTCGGTATTGCGGCTGTGTTCATGCGTGTGCATCCCTTTCCTGTCATTTTAAGATTATATAGCGGTTTGATTTAATGTAGACTGTAGGGTCGGGCTTCCATGCCCGACCGCGAAACAAAGAAAACGTTGATTTTATCGGCGGTACGGCATGGAAGCCGTACCCTACAAATACCGACAACAAAAAGTCAAACCGCTATA
>Ga0099364_10003866_pt1 | contig 22949 bp, 4 predicted proteins | sample TergutTh196P3_FD_73070 | JGI IMG/M metagenome (GOLD analysis project Ga0099364, IMG submission 73070) | Microcerotermes parvus P3 segment gut microbial communities from Pointe-Noire, Republic of the Congo - Th196 P3 | ecosystem: Host-associated > Arthropoda: Insects > Digestive system > Gut ...
GTAATCCCTGCCGTCAATTTTCGTCTGCTCCAACACGTAGAACTCGGTCTTTTCCGTACTATTTTGAATACCGCTAAACGTTATTGTTTTCATTCCGCATATACTCTTCCAGAATCAACGCCGCCGCAACCATGTCCACGTAGCCTTTTTGCTTGGCCCTGGGTGTTCCGGCTTCGTTCATCTTTTCCATGGCCTCGGCGGTGGTCAGCTGTTCATCCACCAGTATGACCTCCAGGCCGCTTCTGCGCTCCAACTTTTCCTTGAAGGCCAAGGTCTTTATTGCCCGTTCCCCCATGCGGCCGTCCATGTGGCGGGGCATGCCCAGGACAATCTTGGAAACACCGTATTCGCAAATCAGTTCCTCTATCCGCGCCAAAGTGCGGCGCTCCTTGTCTTCCCTGCCGCGCCGGATGACTTCCACAGCCTGGGCGGTCAAAAACAAGGAATCGCTTATCGCCACGCCGACCGTCTTTGCCCCATAATCCAAGCCCATGATCCGCAAATACCACTCCTGTCATTCACCCAGCTGGCGAATGTACTCCGTGAGCAGCTCCTCCACCAGTTCGTCGCGCTCCACCTTCACAATCCTGCTGCGGGCGCCCTTGTGGCTGGTGATATACGCCGGATCCCCTGACATGATATAGCCGACTATCTGATTGACCGGGTTGTAGCCCTTTTCCGTCAGGGCCCTGTATACATCCGTCAGGGTACTCTTCACGGTTATTTCGTTAATCACTTCCACGCTAAAATGCTGCGTGTCCTTGAGTTCTTGATGGATTTCCTCGTGTTGCATATGCCTGCCCCCAATTTTCATTGCTTCATTATAACACAAGATAGCATAAAAAAACAAAAAAATAAAAGCACGTCATTGCCTCGCCAACGCCTCCTTCTGTCGGCGTTTTTCCCCGTACATCTCATCGTCGGCCCGCTGGATCATGTCTTTTAAGCTGTTGTCCACGCCGGGGGTGAAGGTGGCGGCTCCGCTGGCGCAGCTGAAACGGTGGTTACGCAACACCGGCCGCTCCTCTTTACGCAAAATCTTTAGCAGCCCGTCAATCTCGGCGGCGTCCTTGTCCACCACAATGGCGGTAAACTCGTCGCCGCCAACCCGGTAGAGTTCACCGAAGCCACTCAGGTGCTCCGTGATTATCTGCATGGTATTGATGATATACTTATCCCCGGCCTCATGGCCCAGGGTATCATTCACCGTTTTTAGGTTGTTGACATCAAACATCAGCAGACTGACACTCACCCCCTCCTTAATCAGGGCCTCGCAGGACTGGAGTTGCTGCTCGTAGGCCATGCGGTTTTGGAGGCCCGTGAGGATGTCGGTGTAGGCGAGCTTTTTATAAAACGGCTCGCTCGCCCTGTTCATCGAGACATAGGCTATCAGCGTGAACACAGAAATCAAAGACGCGGCCAACATCAGGCTGTAGAGTGCGGTCCGGCGGAAAGAATTGTAGATGCCGTCGGCATCAAATTCCATGCCGACGGCCCCAATGACAGTGTTTTCATCCTCCATGACCGGCCAGTATATCGAATAGACCGCACCGCCGTCCGTGTGGTAGAGGCCGCTGCCGGCCACGGCAATCCCGGCATCCAGGCTGCGGGCCAAGTCACGCGCCGGCTCCCCCTGGGGAACATAGGCCACCCCGTCGGTCACGAGGGTCGTCACCAGGGCGCCCGTTTCGTCCTCCATGGCGATGTAGAGGCGTTTTAAGCCGCCCGCGCCGAGCAGCCGGTCCAGTTCCGCTTGCAACTCCCGGCGCTTGCCGGCATCTTCCATGCCCTCAAAATCCACGGTCGTGAGGGTTTCCAGTATGTAGTCCCTCACGCCGGCCGCCCGTTCACGGATATCGTGAATGATCGAGCTGTAGGTCATGCTGAAGAAAATAATGTAAAGACCAATGGACACGGAAACCGTAGTCAGCATCAATATCACGTACATCCTGCGGATGAATTTGTTTTTCATGTCCTTGCCTTAACTTTCTTCCAACCTTTGCGGACAACCGAAAAGGCGAATATCTCAAATATCAATAAGCTGCCGTGTACGGCGCTCCATACATCCAGCAGTGCCGGCGTTGCGCCCATGTCCTGGCTGAGGGTGAACGTAAACGCGGCAACAATGCCCAGGCCCATCACGGCGGCCAGGGCGACGGAGTCGGAAACTCCCGCGTCCGTGGCCCATTCATCAAAGTCGTCCGTGGCCGTGCCGGCCGCATCTTTTCTGCGCTTTTTCGCCATCAGGCTGCCGATGGCCGCCACGATGGCCAGGACGAGGCCCGCCACGCACATGAGCAGGCTAAGTATCGACCATGCCTCCATCCCGAAGGGGGCAAACCACAAGACATCACGACCCCCGATGCTTAATCCGGGAATGGCAAATGCGCGGCTGCCAGGGTTGCGGCCTATTCCCGGCCACAGCCAGCTCCGTGCGCCGGAGGCGTCTCCGGGTATCGGTTCTCCACCCATCCTCTGGGGAATGTCCCCCATGTTAATGAGCGAGCGGTCCGGCGAAGCCCTTCTTGCGCCATCGTTCCTGGCCGGGGCATCCTGCCTAACGAGCAGTTCCTCATCCTCAGATTCGGGCGGCCGTGCGGGTTGCTGATTCTCCGGATCAGCCGGGCCTGGCGGCAATTCCTCCGGATCCAGTGGTGGTTCCTCCGGGTCGCTGGGGTCTGGCGGGGTCGGCAAGGTATGGACAACGGCGAAGGTCGAGAAGCGGCTAAGCTTCATCTCCATGTAGCCACCGCAGTCGGTCAGGCTTGCGCTCTCCCCCTGGTCGTTGGGGGTCTCCGTCAGCCGATCAGCGGGATAACCATTGTGGACACGCAGAAGGGACATCCGCTCCAGGCCCTGCATCTCGCCCAGCGGCAAATAGATGGTAATCAGTTCGCCGTCCAGGTTGTCCAGCGTCTCGCTGGCAAACATATGGGCCGCACTGTCATAGCTGGATTTAAGCAATGACAAATCCAGGTACATCCCCGCCCGCTGTCTGCCGCGCAGGGCGCCCGATATCGCCTCCAGGTCACTCTCGGACGGTTCAATTTCTTCCACTATCGATTTAAACTCCACCATTCCGCCGGCATCGACAATGTTGCGATCCGAAGTTGTGAAAAAGGCGTTGTTTCCAAACAGGTCCGGCAGACGGTCCACCGCCGCCGGCGGCGATTCATCCGTGACAATGTCGACGACGCTCTGCATCATGCCGCGGGTCATGCTGATGTGCATCTGGATGTCATCCCCGGTCACGGCGATGGCCCGTGTCACCTTATAACTGCCGTTGTCGGAGACGATGTTGTAATGCCCGGGCAGGATGCCCTCAAAGCGGAAGGTATAGATGCCGTCGCCCTCCAGGGCACTGCGGGCCGCCACCGCCGTATTGCCGCGCTCAATCGTGACGCTAATCCGCGGCGGGTTCTCCGGATCATCCACTCCCACCTCGACCTCGATACCGAGGCCGTCGCCGTCCTTTTCGTGGGTGATAAAGCTGATGTAGGCATGGTAATCATCCTGGCCGTCATTTACCCGCAGTCTGTATTGGTAATGCGTGTCCTCCGTGAGTCCCGTTGCCATATACGAGCGCTCGATGAAGGTGGGCTCTGCGGCATCGGGAACGGCCATCCATTCGCCGTCTGCGTCCAGTGTTTCCAAGCCGCCGATGGCAGGACGCGCACCGTCCACCACCAAATAACTAATTTCCGCCGTGGTCTCGGTCAAATCGGCCAGCCAAATTCTGAGCCGCGGGCCGTTGGCCTCTGCCCTGGGCGTCGCCACGAGGATGGCCTGGCTGCCGGGGCCGACGCTGTTTATCGCCCGCAGCCAGAAGATATGGGGCAGGTCATTCGTCAAATTTGTGACCACATGGGAGTTGGCCATGGCCACGGACGACCAGCTCTCCCCGCCATCGATGGACAGTTCATACTCCGTGATGGGGCTGCCGCCATCGGACAAGGGGGCCGTCCATGAAAGGGCCACCCGCTCATCGCCGGGGATGCCGGCAAAGGCCCGCGGAGTACCCGGAACATCGGGGGTTTCGCTGGGGCTGATATCGGCCCTGGCTGCCGGGCCGGGGCCAACGGCGTTGACCGCCCGCACCCGGAATACATAGCTCGTGTCATTTATTAAACCGATGACGACATGGCCGGGCGTACCCGGGGCAATGTGTATCCAGTCACCGCCGTCCACGGACAATTCATAGCGGATGATATAGGCACCGCCATCGCTCGCGGGCGGCAACCATGACAGACTGACCTGGCCGTTGCCCGGCGAGGCCGTCAGTTCCCTGGGCACGGTCGGAACCGTCGGTGTGTCAGACGGCGTGGCGCTCAGGACAGCGTGGGGGCCGGGGCCGCGCACATTGACGGCCCGCACCATGAACGGATAAGGGATGCCGTTTGTGAGGCCACTAATATGGCGTGACAGACTCATGGCCACCGATGTCCAATTATGGCCGTCCTGGCTTATTTCATAGCGGCTAATCGGGCTGCCGCCGTCGCTCATGGGGGCCAGCCATTCCAGCGTGACCGCCCCGTCGCCCGGTGAGGCACGGAAATTCCTCGGCATGCCGGGTGCATCATAGTCCACGTTGGGGAAATCACGCGGCGTGGCGGCAGCATAGGCGGGCATGCCGGGTCCGACCATGTTCACGGCGCGGACGGCAAACATATATGTTCTGTCGTTCTCCAGGGCGCTGGCCAAATGCCAGTCAGCGCCTGCGGCCGGCTGCCAGCTTGTGCCGTTATCCCATGATACCTGATAGCCGGTGATGGGGCTGCCGCCATTGTTTTCCGGCGGCGACCATTGGAGCGCGGCCTCGCCGTTGCCCGGGGAAACCGTGAAATAGCGCGGCATGCCGGGTACACGGAAGGCACCGTCTTCCATGGGGGATGCGGCCATGAATGCCGCCGCACCCGCGCCATGGGCATTGAGCGCCCGCACCCGGAGGCCGTATAGCCCATCGTTTGAAAGTCCCGTGAAGGCATGGCTGTAGGCTATGCCGACATATTGCCAGTCGTCCGCCCAGTTGCCCTGGCCATCATCGCGCTGCACTTCATAACCGATGATGGGGCTGCCGCCGTTGTCATAGGGCACACTCCAGCCCAGGACAATCCTGCCGTCGCCCGGGGTGGCGGCCAGATAGCGCGGGGCGGAAGGAACACCCGGCGTATCCGTCGGCGTGCTCATCAGGGATGCCGACGGACCCGCGCCGATGATGTTTGTGGCCCGTACCCGGAACACGTAGGTATCGCCGTTTGTCAGGCCGGAGACGGTGAAATGCGTGGCCAGGCCGACGGACTGCCAAGTGGCGCCGTTGTCGGCGGAGACCTCATAGCTAAGAATCGGTTTACCGCCGTTGCTGGCCGGCAGACTCCATTGGAGCATGACCTGACCATCGCCGGGCAGGGCCCGGAAGTCGCGGGGAACAGTGGGCACGCCGGGTTGGGCGAGTGGACGGACGGATATGGAAGCCGCCGGACCCGCGCCGATAGCATTGAGCGCCCGCACTTCTATTAAATACAATGTATCGTTGGTCAGATTGTCAAATTCATGGCTCGTGTCCATGCCCACGCCCTGCCAGGGACCCATGCCGCCAATCCGCAGTTCATATCCCATGAGCGGGCTGCCGCCGTTCGAGAGCGGCGCGGTCCACGAAACGCTCAGGCGTCCGTCGTCGGGTGTGGCGGAAAGCTGGCGCGGGGCGGTAGGAACATCCACCGTGGCGGAAGGCGATATGGACAAATAGGCCGCCGGACTGGCGCCAATGGCGTTCACTGCCCGCAGTTCAAAGAAATATGTCTGGCCGTTTGTCAGGCTGGTGACCGTGCGGGCTCTATCCAGGCCCACTGCCACCCACTCGCCGCCATCTTGTCTGAGCTCGTAGTACCAAAGCGGGCTGCCGCCGTCGCTCTCGGGCGATTCCCACTGGAGCGTGACCGCCTCGTTTGCGGGCTGGACCCGGAAATCGCGGGGCATGGCCGGGATTCTGGCTCCCTGGCCTTCTTCCGCCACCTGGGCGGCCAGGGTGGCCGCCGGGCCCATGCCCGGGCCGTGGCCGATGTTGACCGCCGCCGCATTGAATGCCCGAATCTCAAAGGCATACCATGCTCCGGCCTCCAAGTCAGTCACGTTATGGCTATGGCTGTTTGCGGACAAGGTCTGCGTACTTTCCTGGCCGCTTTCATCCCTGATGGTCAGCCGGTAGCCCAAGAGCGGGCTGCCGCCGTCTGTTGCGGGGCTGTCCCAGAAAAGCAAGATGCTCTCCTGACCGGGGCTGGCCCGGAAGCTGCGCGGAACCGAGGGCACAGTGGGCGGCCCCGCATGGGGTGAAGCATTAAGGCCTGCGGCCGGTCCAATACCGATGGCGTTTTGGGCCTGTAGCTCAAAATAGTAGGACAAATCATTCGTCAGGCCGCCGAGGACATGACCCGTTGCGGAGCCGTCCAGCAGCAAAAGCCCTGTCGTGCCGTCTTCAGCCCAGTATGTCAGGCGGTAGGACGTGATGGGGTTACCGCCATCGGAGAACGGCGATTCCCAGTGGAAGCTTATGCGTCCGTCTCCCGGGCTGGCGCGGAAGTTCCCCGGCGCGGCGGGTACGGAGGGCTGCGAACTGGGGGCCACGCTGAGCGTCGCCGCCGGGCCGGGGCCGGTCGCGTTCAGCGCCCGCACCCGGAAGTTGTAGACCGTGCCGTTTGTCAGTCCGTCATAGAGGTGGCTGGTGTCCAGGCCAATGGCAATCCAGCTGCCGCCGCCGGGGCCGTCGCGCCAGACCTCGTAGTGGGTGATCGGGCTGCCGCCGTCACTCGCCGGGGCATCCCATGCCAGGCCGACCCGGGCGTTGCCGGGGCTGGCCCGGAATGCGCGGGGGGTGCTGGGCGCGGCGGGGCCGTCGGCGGTGGGGCTGGCGGTGACAGACGCCGCCGGGCCGCGGCCCGTGCCGTGGCCGATGTCGGCCGTGCTTTCATTGTATGCGCGGACCTCGAAGGCGTAGGCCGTGCCGTTTTCCAGGCCGCCAAATGTGTGGCTGCCGGCCAGGCCGATGTTTATCCAGGCCGTCCAGCCGTTGGTGGCGGGGTCCGTACGGCGGACCTCGTGGCCCATGAGCGGGCTGCCGCCGTCCGAGGCGGGAAGATTCCATTGCAGGCTCACGCGCCCGTTGCCGGGGCTGGCCATGAGGTTCCTGGGAACGCTGGGCACGGTCGGCTCCCCGCCGGGGGCGAGGGTGGTGACCGCGAGGCTGGCCGCCGGGCCGGTGCCCGGGCCATGGCCGATGTCGGCCGCAGAGCCGTTCACCGCCCGCACTTCAAAGGTATAGGCCGTTTCCGGGTCCAGGCCGCTGAAGGTGTGGCTGCCGGCCATGTGGACCGACGTCCAGGCGCCGGTGCCCATGCGGACCTCATAGCGGGCGACGGGGCTGCCGCCGTCCGTGGCCGGGGGATCCCAGCGGAGGGTCATGGAATCCTCGCCGGGGCTGGCCCGGAACGAGCGCGGGGCGGAGGGCACGGACGGGTTGGCCGGGTCGGCGGGGGCGGCGCTGATGTTTGCCGCCGGGCCGGTGCCCGGGCCGTGGCCGATGTCCGCCGCAGCGCCGTTCACCGCCCGCACTTCCAATAAGTACCAGCTGCCGTTTGTCAGGCCGCCAAAATCATGGGACGTGGCCAGGCCGGCAGACGTCCAGCCGCCCGTGCCGCCCAGGCGGACCTCGTAACGCTCCACCGGGCTGCCGCCGTTGTTTTCCGGGGGCTGCCAGGTGAGGCGCAGCTGCCCGTCTGCGGGCCAGGCCTGGAGGAGGCGGGGGACGCCGGGCACGCCCGGGCCCACCAGGGGATCCAGGGTGGTGGCGGACAGGCGGGCCGCGGGGCCCTCGCCGATGGCGTTTGTCGCCCGCACTTCCAGGGTGTAGGTGCGGTTTTCCACCAGACCCGTGAACAGGCGCTCGTATGCGAGGCCGGCGGGGGCCCAGGGCGTCCAGCCGCCCGAGGAGGAGCCGTCGCGGCGGACCTCGTAGCCGGTGATAGGGCTGCCGCCGTCGCTCATCGGGGCCGTCCAGGCCAGGTGGATCTGTTCTTCACCGGGGGTGGCCACGGGGAAGCGCGGGATGCCCGGCGCGGCCAGTTCCGTCCCGGGCGTGGCCTCGATCGCGGCCGCCGGGCCGAGGCCGTTGGCGTTTGCCGCCCGGACGAGCAGGGCGTAGGCGCGGCCGTTATCCAGGCCAGCGTAGGAATGTTGGGTATTCAGCGAGACGTCCGTCCAGCTCGCGCCGTTGTCGGCGGAGGTCTCATAATACAACACGGGGCTGCCGCCGTCCAGGGCCGGGGCCTCCCAATGGAGGTCCAGTCGGCGGTCCGACGGGGTGGCGCGGAAGTTGCGCGGCAGGCCCGGCAGGCCGGTGCCTTCCCCGGGGATGGCGGAGACTGCCGCCGCCGGGCCGCTGCCCACGTCGTTTGCCGCCCGGACGCGGAAGTGGTAGGTATCACCGTCCGTCAGGCCGTCAAACATATGGCTGAAACTGTATGCCGGCACGGGGGCGTAGTTTTGGCCGCCGTCCCGCGATACTTCGTAGCGGATTATCGGGCTGCCGCCGTTGCTCATCGGGGCCGCCCAGTTTATGGTCACGGAGCCGGGGGCGACCGAGGCCGTCAAGCTGCGGGGGACCCCCGGCACGGTGACAGTGTCCGACGGCGTGGCGGCAATGGCGGCGGCGGGGCCGCTACCGATGGCGTTGTGTGCCAGGACTTCAAAATAGTAGTTCGTGCCGTTGTCCAGGCCGGCAAAGGTGTGCTGCGTGACGGCGGGGTCATCGATGTCCGTCCAGGGCCCCTCGCCGCCCACGCGGACGCGGTAACCCAAGAGCTCACTGCCGCCGTCCGAGGCGGGATGAGTCCAGTCCAGGGTGACACGTCCATCCCCGGGCGTGGCCATCAGGGAACGCGGGGCCGTCGGGACGTCCGGGTCGGCGGGCATCGCCGTCAGGACGGCGGCCGGGCCGGCATCCACGTCGTTCACGGCCCGCAGCATGAAGACATGCCAGGCGCCGGTCGAAAGGCCGGTAATCAACTGTTCATATATATCGCCCACGTTCAGCCAATCGTCTGCGGGCCGGCCCGTGTGCCAGATCTCGTAGCGCGTGACGGGGCTGCCGCCGTCCGAGGCGGGGGCGTCCCAGAACAGCCGCATGGAATCACTGCCGGGGCTGGCGCGGAAATTCAGTGGCATGCCGGGGGCTTCCACCTCGGTTTTCCTGTCCTCTTCCTTCTCGCTGGGGTAGGCCGATACATAACCCGGCTCCCCCTTGCCGCCGTTCGGCGTGCTGTCATTATAGGCCCGGATGGCGAAGCTGTGCCACATGTCGTTGTCCAGGCCGCTTTCCGTGCGGCTGATGTTGGCGACGGCCTCGCCGTCCCAGGCCACCGGCTCCCATCTCAGCCCGCCGTCCCTGGACAGCTCGTAGCCCAGGATGGGGCTGCCGCCGGTGCTGGCCGGGCGGTCCCAGAGCAGTTCCACCCGGGCGTCGCCCGGGATGGCGCGGATGTTGCGCGGCGGCGAGGGCGGGACGGGGTCGTTGCTGGGTTGGTCGGGGTCGCCGCTGCCCGGCAGGGCCTGGGCGCGGCTCTCCGGCCCGTGGCCGGCGCCGCCCAAATGCCCGTCGTCTATGGCACTCCCGTTCACCGCCTGGATCCAGAAGATGTGCCAGGAGCCGTTTTTGACCCCGTCCGCGCTGACAAACGTGTGCTCATATGTCAGGGCGCTGCCGGCGGGGTAGTTATTGTAGCCAAACACATACCCCTCGTCGTTTATGCCGCGGATGTTGTAGTGGGTGACGGGGCTGCCGCCGTGGCTTTCCGGGTGCGCCCAAGTCAGGGTGATCTGGGCATCTCCGGGGGCGGCGACGAAATCCAGCGGCGCCGTGGGCGGCACCGGCTCAGTGCCGGGTTGGTCTATGTCGCCGTCTCCCGGCCTGGCCGGGGTGGCGGCGGCGGGACCCTCGCCGACGGCGTTTACCGCCCGGACATGGAAGATGTACCAGGAGCCGTTTGTCAGGCCGGTATAGGTGTGGGTGAGGCCCAGGGCGGGTGACACTGTGAGCCAGCTCTCCGGCGTTCCGTCCGGCTGGATCAGGCGTACTTCGTATTTTTCAATCGCACTGCCGCCATGGCTGGCCGGATGCGCCCAGGACAGTTCGACCTGGGCATTGCTGGGCGTGGCACTAAAGGACAGCGGCGCGGTGGGGCGCACGGGTGTGGTCTCAGGGTAGGTGGCGTGGGGCATGGCCTGGGTGGTGGCCACTGCGCCCTCACCCGCAACGTTCACGGCCCGCACTTCAAAGATATACCAAGAGTCGTTTGTCAGGCCATTGTAGATATGGGCCAAATCCGCATCCGCTCGTGCCCAGCCGGCCTCTACCGTTCCATCAGGGCCGGTGAGCTGTACTTCATAGTGGGTAATCGCACTGCCGCCATGGCTGGCTGGATGCTCCCAGCTCAGGTTGACCCGGCCATTCATGGGCGTGGCGACAAAGCTCAGCGGTTCGGTGGGCGGTACGGGTGTGATGCCAGGGTCGGTGGCGTGGGGCTTGGCCTGGGTGGTGGCCACTGCGCCCTCGCCCGCATCGTTCACCGCCCGCACTTCAAAGATGTACCAAGAGCCATTGTTCAGGCCGATATAGGTATGGGCCCGATTCATTTCCACCGACTCCCAGCCGGCCTCAACCTCTCCATCGGGGCCGATGCGCTGTATTTCATAGCGGACAATAGGGCTGCCGCCATGGCTTTCCGGGGTTTCCCAGGTAAGTTCGACCGTGCCATCATCGGGCGTGGCGACAAAGCTCAGCGGCGCGGTGGGTGCCACGGGGGTGGTGCTGGGGTCGGCGCTGTCCGGCTTGCCCGGGGTGGTGGCAATGGGGCCCTCACCCGGCGTGGCGCCGTTCACGGCCCGCACTTCAAAGATGTACCAAGTGCCGTTGTTCAGGGAATCAAACGTATATTTCAATTCCGTGCCGTCCGTGACAAGCAGGGTCTCCCATACACCATCGTTCATGCCGTCATGGCGGATCTTGTATTGGGTGATGGGGCTGCCGCCGCTGCTAACCGGCCGCTCCCAACGCAGGGTGATGCTCTCGTCCATGGAGACAGTGGTATCCACGTGGAAGTTTTGGGGGATGCCGGGGGCCTCCGGGTCATCCGTCGCTTCCGCACCCGTCCGGGCCTGGGCCTGGGCAGCGGGGCCTGTGCCCACGCCAAAGCCGTCGTTGGCCGGGCTGCTATTTTTCGCCTGAATCCAGAAGACATACCAGACATCATCCGTCACGGAGCCTACGGTATACGTCCGGGCAAAGGCGTCCACAGTGGTATTAAAGGAATCCCCGGCATCGCTTATGCCCCTGATGATATATTCCTCGATGGCGCTGCCGCCATGGCTGGCCGGCGCATCCCAGGTCAGGGTGATCTGGCCAGTGCCGGGCTCGGCCCGGAAATTGCGTGGCACGGTGGGCACGGTGGTGGTCGTGGTCGGGCTGTCCGCGTCGGGCTGGGCACCGACGGAGGCGGCGGGGCCGGGGTCAACGGCGTTTACCGCCCGGACCTGGAAGATGTACCAAGTGCCGTTTGCCAGGCCGGTATAGGTATAATCCAGATCCATGCCCACGGACTCCCAGTCAGCCTCTACCTCTCCATTGGGGCCGATGCGCCGTACTTCATAGCGGGTAATCGCACTGCCGCCGTGGCTGGCCGGATGCGCCCAGGACAGTTCGACCTGGCCATTGCCGGGTATTGCGCTAAAGTCCAGCGGTGCGGTGGGCCTCACCGCCTCGATGCTGGGGTCGGTGCTGTCGCCGTCTCCCGGTTTGGCCGGGGTAAAGGCACTAGGGCCAAAGCCGATGTCATTCACCGCCTGGATTTCAAAGATATACCACCGCCCATTGGTCAGGGAATCGAATCTGTGGCTGTAGGAGCTAGCGGGGGTGCCGATGCCACTCACATGATCAACCACTACCCAATCCCCGGCATCCATGCCGTCATGGCGGATCTTGTATTGGGTGATGGGGCTGCCGCCAGAACTGGCCGGCGGATTCCAGACCAGCGTGACCTCTTCATTCATGGACTCCGTAAGGTCCACGGCAAAGTTCTCCGGTACCCCGGGAACAGTGGGCTCATCCGTTGGATCACTGCCCGCGCGAAACTGGGTAAGGGCGGCAGGACTCTCGCCATAAGCGTTTACTGCCTGGACCTGGAAGTAATACCAGACATCCTCTTTGGTATCCGGGAACGTATATGTTTGGTTGGCGTAAGCCGACACACCGGTAGGCAGAATAATCTCTTGAGATAATTCATCCCCTTCGTCACTGAGGCCGCGGAGTATATACTTTATCAGGGGGGCACCGCTATGCCCGCTGGGCGCGGCGCTCCAACTTAATCTAATCCCCCCCGAAACAGCGGATTCGGCCCGGAAATTCTCCGGTGCCGGAGGGGGCCCGGGCAGGTCATCGGGATGGTTAATCCGCTTGGCGTGGCTGGCGGCCGGACCGGCGCCAGGGGGGCTTGCAGGCTCCAGCCTTTTTGTGCTGCCGTTCACCGCCCGCACCTCAAAGACATACCACCAGCCATCATACAAATCGCTAAACTCATAGTCGGTATCCAGGCCCACGTCTATCCAGGTCCCGCCCCACGTTGGTGGAGACCCCGCGATGGGGCCGTCATGCCGGATCTCGTAGCGGATGATGGCACTGCCGCCGTGACTGGCGGGATGATCCCAGCTCAAGAAGGCCTTGCCGCCCGTTAGCTCGGTCGTGACCAAAAAGTCTAGCGGCTCGGTGGGGAGATCTGGCCCGTCGCTGCCCGGATCACTGCCGCCGGTGTGGACAAACGTACTCGCGGCGGGGCCGACACCCTCGCCACCGTGGCCTGCGTCAACCCCACTGCCATTCACGGCGCGGACCTCGAAAATATACCAGCTGTCCGCCAACAAATCCGGAAGATTCGCGCTGGTCGTTGCCGCACTGACATCAGACCAGATGCCCTCAATCCCATCGGGACTAATGACGCGGTACTGATAGCCGGTGAGGGCAGTGCCGCCGTTTGAGAGGGGGGCTGCCCAGCTCAGGCCGACATTCCCCGGGGGGGTGGCGGTGGCAGCAAAATTCTCCGGCGGACCGGGAACGGTGGCGACGCCCATGGCGGGGAAGGTGTATGAGAGGGTGGCCGTGGTCGCGCCATCGCTCCACACAGGCGTGACTTGTTCCCCATTAATCCAGGGGTTAATCAGGCCCGTGAAGGTATAGTGTTCATCCGCCGTGAACTGGACGGAGACGGTATAGCTCTCCTCTGCGCGGGCGAAAACATCATTCGGGCTCCAAGTAGCGGGCCCGTACGTGAAATGCTGATCAGCAGCCAAAGCCGGATTGGTGATCGTGACATTGTCCTGGAGCACCTCACCCAGGGCGGGCGGGGTGACCGTGAGCATCACCAGCGTAATCCGCTTGGGATTCACGGTGAAGACGATGTTGGTGACCGCCGAGGCCGTGTGGGTGGCAGTGGCCTCGCGGACGACCTGGAAGCTGGTCGTGCCGGTGCCGTGGATGGTGACCAGGCCGCTGCTTTCATCGATGGTGGCAATGGCATCATTCCCGCCGGACCAGACAATGACGCCGGGGTTTGCGGGGCTCACGCCCTCGGTCAGGCTGAGTTGCCTGGTATTGCCCGGGGGCTCATCATAGAAGACGGTGATGGGCGTGGTCTCGGTGAGTACCGGCGCGGCCTGACCCAGGGTGGTGATGTCCCCCGTCAGCTCCGTGGGCTGGGTGAAATCATAGTTTGCGATGTCAAAGTTGCTGGTATCTTTGGGGGAAAAGCTGCCCGTATAGCTGACGGGCTTCCCGCTGCCGACAGCGGCATCTTCATAGGTGGCGTTCACGCCGCTGGCATCCACGGCGGCATATTCGTCCGGCGAGAGGAGGTCATAGACATTGGAACCATCGATGACATGCGTGCGGCCCTCGGATGCACATTCCTGGCAGATCTCACAAGTGGCGGGCTCCTCGCCCCCCTCATGGCTGTGGCAAAAATTGCGGAAGCCCGGAACCAGACCGTCAAAGACCAGGTCGCCCAAGTCCGAAACGGTATCATTTCCATCCCAGGGCTTGCTGATGGAAAAACCCGTGATACTCAGCGGCCGGGGGCCGACACCAATCTCCACGGGCACAATGATGCAGCCCAGGTCCGGGTCATATTCCGCCCCGCTGACAGAGTCTTGGTAGCCGCTGATGTCATAGTTTTCCAGGTCTATCAGCTCCCCGGTCGTGCTGTCATAGATCTCCATCACGGCCACAAAGAACTCATTCGGGCCGGGAATGGGACCCACGCGGGTGAAGTCCGGGGAGGGCATCAGGTAGCGCATTTGGTCGCCGTCCCCGGGGTAGGCGGGATTTTTCACTGCCCAGCTGTAGATGCCGTCGGTGGTGACATAGTCACCCTCCGTATCATCCCAGCGGGTGAAGGCAAAACCCTCTGCGCCGGGGCCCAGGTTGGCATTAAAACTGACGGCCACATCGGCCAGGGTGTCGCCATAGGCGGCCTGCCAATCTGCCCCGGTGATGGGGGTGAGGTCTATGCGGGCCTCGATGTCCTCGCTGCTGCGGGCAACATAGACGGGCACGTCCAGGGAGGCACTCTCATAACTCCCGGGATCGTCCGGGGTGAAGTTCAGGCGGTGCATTTGGGTGCCGGCATGGCCGACGTTGTCCGTTGGGCTCTCCCAGGTGAAGACGCCGGGTGGATGCCCCGGCGAGAGAGCGACATCATCAGCACTGATGTGGGGGAAGTTGCCGGCTGCGCTGTATTGATAGGTATGGATGACATTATCCGGCTCGTCCGGCTCACTGGACAAGACATATTCCCAGACCACATCGGCCAGGGTCTGGCCGTATTGGGCCCGCAGCGGATGCGGCCAGTTGACATAGTCTTCATAGCCCCCGGGGCCGTCCGGGCCGGCACGGCTCACGGTGACAATGACGTCTTGGCTACTGGGAACAAAGTTTGTAAGGTCATCCGGGGTGAAAGTCATCTGATGGGTCTGCGTACCGACGGCACCGACCAGGTCTTTCGGGTTATTCCAGCTGAAACTGCCCGCCGGGTAGCCGCCGGCGATGTGGGGGTAGGAGGCGGCCGGCAGATACTCATGACGGTAGTCCATGTCCTGCGGGCCATCACCCCAGTCCTCGCTCACGGTATAGGTCCAGGGCAGCTCTTCCAGCTGCTGGCCGACCGTGGCGGTGAAGCCCGATGGCCAGATAATCACTTCTGGGTCCGCCACCACCTCTACGGCGATGGCTCTACTGGGGGGCGTGTAGTTGGGGTCCACGGGGATGAAGCGCAGCATATGGGTCTGGGGCGTGGACGAGGGCAGGCGGGCGGTGAGAATGCCGACGGGCGTGTCCGGCTCATGCCATTCAAAATAGCCGGCGTAGTTGCCCTTATCGTCCGTGTGCTGGAAAACGCCGTCATAGCGCTCCAGGCCGGGGATGCCCCCGATGGTGTCCACTTCCCCCAGTTGCACGCTGAACGGCCCGGGCCAGGCAAAGGCCGTGTCATTGTCCGGGCCATATTCCGGCGGGACGATGGAGAAAGGGATGCGGTACGTGCCGGTGTAGTTGCCCTGACCCTGGATGACCACAAAGGCCATATTCGTGCCGGTGTCCACGTTGTTCTCATATCCAGTGATGATATAGTTGCCGGGGCGGGTCACGGCGGTGCCGGCAAAGCGGACATTGGTGGGGAGGGGGGTGAGGGGAGAGCCGGTGTAGGTCTGGGGCGGGATGGGATCGTGGGTGACGGCAATCACGGAGATGTCAAGAGGTTCGACGGTGATGCGGCCCAGTACCTGCGGGCTGCTCTCGGGTATGGCGTTGAAGTTTTGCCCCTGGGCGATGTGAAATAAGACCTCGTAGGTGCCGGGAGCATTGGCATTGGGTCGGGTGGTAGTGATGGGGTAGTCCGTACCGTCCACGCCCCGGTAGCGGATAATCCTATTCGCGCTTGTCGCCCAAAAAGTATCGGCAAAGGGTGCGTTGAGGGTGACTTGGGGGATGGCGACGGCATTGCCGACCTTGTAAGTGACATCTACATTTGAAGCCCGGTAGTGGTGGTTGTATACGGGGTTGGCGCGGCGGATGGTGGTGCTGTGATTATAGACCGCCCCATCGGCCATGTCTGTGAAGGCGTTTGTGAATTCGCTTGCATTGTTACCTCTAATTGAATCAGAGTTCCACGAGAAACGGTAATTGCGCGGATTGACATTGCTACCAGACTTGGGCCTCAATGACACCTCGGTCATGGCAGTGGAACCGACATTCACACCGGTATAACCGAGCGGGGTGAAGATTTTGTCGAACTGATCTAGCTCTGCTTGATAGAGCGCGCGCGAAGCATCACTTGGACTCATACCATTACCACTAGTCCCTGTCGCCACTGCCACTCCCGCTGCATTCAGCACGCTCGTCCGGTCGTGCGCGGTCGGCAGAGCTGTTCCATCGTATTCTTTGCCCTGATAATCAGGAATATTCACTCTGTATGTAGCCGGCAGCACCACCGAGACCACGACCTGCTCATTTTTTAGATCAGAAGCAGAATCCTGCCGGAACTCATACATTTTCTCGTCATCGTAGTAGGTGTAGATGGCTTGATATCTGCCGGCATTGACGGGATATTGGGGATTACCTTCCGGCAAACCCGGAACGTACAGGGCAACGGATTCATTCCCTGTCGCCGCCAGACTCGGAGCAGAAAACGTACTGGGGATTATGCGCCCGCTCCATCTCGATGTATTACCTTGGAATACATTGTCTTCGCCAAAGTTTCCAGTACTTCTTTCCCATTGTTCAAGACTGCTAGAAGACGGAGTTAGAACAGCTCTAGTTTTATAATCCGACTCTAACTCTAGCCTAAACGAAATGCCATAAGGAGCTCCAGAACCCCATGCCGTAACTGGAAGAGTCGTTCGAGTTGCCAAACGGTCCAGTACTGCATTCCAGCCACTGTTTTGCGTAAAAGCAGAACCATTACTGTTTGATGCATAAAAAAGAAAAGAATTTGCTAAACTCGGACTCACCCCCGCAGTCCTACCGTAATACGCAGGACGGTCTGACCTACTAGCGGGACTGTTGATTTGAGGCAAGCCTGTAGCATTATTATAATCCAATCTAAACATATAAAACACTTCAATCTCTCTCCCTATCCGCTGCAAATTTAGGGTGACATAGAAAGTCTTATAATTCCTCGATTCGACCCGCACGGTGACGGTTTGGGAGTAGGTGTTTTGATCAGTACTGCTCCCAACGACCCGGTTGAAGCTCAGGCCACGACCCTGCGGGGTGTCTGAGTAGAAATTACTGACATTGGCCGTACCCGTTTGGGTGGGGGTGCCGGTGAATACCTGGCCGCCACTCAGGCTGCCCTCGAGCATGATGCGGTGGGCGCCGAAGGAACGTGGGGCATCGGGAACGGGAATGAGATCGGAAAATTGAATGTTCAGATTAAAGGGATTAGGATTATCGGGGGGGAGCGACAAACCGCTTCTAAAAGTGTAGTCTTGGATAATGTCAGCACCCTCATAGGGGGCCTTGTCGATGAAAAAATCTGACGTGAGTGTATGCGTCTGGGCGTTAAAATCCGTGCCGCTGCTAACGCGGACACGGACGCTGTAGCGGCCGGCCTCGGTGGGGGGGGTGGTGCTCCAGGTGGTCGCCGTCGGCCAGAAGGTGCCGTTTGAACTCATTGCGGTCAGGGTTCCCGTGGCCCCACCATCGGCAAGGCGGCCCTGGTATTCCACAGTCAAAACTCCACCGCGGGCAGTGCTTGTCTCCAGATGGTCCAGGGCAGGGATGAGGGACACATCGCCGATGCCCTGGGGGCTGCCGTCATAGACCACGTCGGTGGGGATGTTGCGGACGATGTCCGTCAAGGCGATGTTGATGGGGCTGACAGTGACACTCTCGGGGATGACGCCCGTGTTTGTGCCGCGGCGGTATTCTATGCCCGTCGTGCCGCCCACCGTGTTCCAACGGGCATAGGTGGTGGATGTGAAGGCGGGCAGCTGCGAGAGATTATTCCGTGACTGGCGGGTATAGCTGGTGGTGGTGGGGCTGTTCCAGCCAATGACAAGGCCGTTGCTGTTGGTGGTGGGGGTGGATGAGACGGTATTGTTGGTCCCGACCACGGAGCTGGCGCCATTGGCATTGTAGGCGTAGACCACGCCGTTATCCCTCACCACGATACTGGAAGCGGTGATGGCGTTGCCGGTCTGGGCGCGCTGGTAGACGGCGCCGCCGCTGACAGTGACCGTTGATCCCGTGCCGGTGGCGCGGATGGCCACGCTGCCGGCCCCCGTGGCTTCGACCAGGCCGCCACTGACAGTGACGGAACCGATCGAGCGGATGGCGGTGCCCGCCCCGTTGGAACTGACACTGCCGCCGCTTATGCGGACAGTGGGGGTGGCAGTGGCACTTGGCAGATGGATGACATTGGTGGATGCGTTGGGGTTGCCGCTAACTGCGCCGCCGCTGACAGTGACGGAACCGGTCGAGCTGATGGCGGTGGCGGTGGCATTGCTGGCCTGGACAGTGCCGTTTCTGACGGTGACATGGCCGCTGGCCGATACGGCAACGCCGGCCGCCCCCGTCGCCTGAATGGTCGGTGTCTGGCTGATGTCCACCGCACCGGTGGTGGCATTCACCGCCACGCCGGTGCTGGTCTGGAGGGTGACGGAGCCGCTGACATTCACGTTCGTGCCGCTAGCGGCGATATTTGCCCCGCTGGAGACACTGCCCGTGCCATTAACGGTCAGGTTGCCGGCAGAACCGATGATACTTTGGCCGCTGGCGGCCTGGTGTCCAAGGGTGTTGGTCGTGTTCACGGTCACGGTCGGACTCGAGCCGCTGACATGGACGGCGTGGCTGCCCGCGCCCTGACCCTGCAGCTGGACAGTATCCACCACGGTGACAGCCCCGCTGCTGCTTACGGCATGGCGGCCGCTGGCCGCCGTGAGTGTGCCGCTACCACCCACGGTGACAGCACTCTGGGAAATGATGGCGGCAGTGGCGTTTGGCCCGCCGTTTAAGGTGGCGCCGCCCACATTCACCCGCGCACTAGTGGCCCCGGTGGGGATGAAGACGGCCGCGCCGCTGCCGCGCCCGCTGATGGTGCCGCTGGCCAGGGTGACGGTGCCCGTTGCCCGGACGGGTGGGGTGTCCGTGGCAGAGCTGCTTTGCAGGGTGGTGGGGGCGTTGATGGTGGCCGTGCCGGCCACATTTATCAGGCTCTGGTTGGCTCTCAGGCTGCTGCTCTGGTTGGTGATGGTGGCCGTGTGGCCCGCAGGAACGAAAACGACACTGGCATCCCCCATGTTCGCATTCAGGCTGCTCCCCAGGGTGACAGTGCCCCTGGCCTCTACCACATGGTTGCGGTCGCCGTTGCGGTCGCTGCTGTATGTGCCGTTGATGGTCTTGGTGCCGCTGCCGCTTGTTAAGATGAGGCTGCCGCTGCCGCCGTTGCCGGCGGTTCCGGAACCGCTGATTCTCGTAACAAGGTTTCCCACTTGGTTGGTGAAGCTTTGGTTGGCGCTGCCGTCCAGGTGGATGGCATGGCTGGCAGCATTGGAGCTGGAACGTATGCGAAATTCCCCCATCTCTGCGACGGGGGCCACCGTCAGGGAGCTGCCGGCGGTGTGGCGGATGAAGGGACCGATGCCCTCGTTAGCGGGTCCGAAGCTACCCTCGCCATAGATGTTTACCGCATTCGCATTGCCGCTGGTCAGGATGACCGGGGTATTGTGGCGGGCGCTTCCACTAATGGCAGCAGAGTCGGAACTCCAGAGCGTCAGGGCGGCGCCATTCACTATCTCAATGGGAATGGCATCGTCAAAAGCTTCGATTCTCGCATGCCGGAGGAGGGACGAAACGCTATAATTGGAAGAACCATCCAGCACAATGCCGCGGCCATTCCCCCGCGCTCTTATCATCGAACCCGCGATATCGACCGAGCTGGCACGAATCCCGACAACATTTGAATTTTCGCTTAGTGTATTAATATTTACTGCGGCAGCGGTATGCACCCCGCCCCTGCTGCGGACGGCGGCGGCATCCAAGGAAGCGGCCGTTGACCGCACGTTGCCAGCGTATAGGAAGACATTCCTGGCAGAGGTTTGGCCCTTCATGTCGATGGTCGTGCCCGATGAGCTCAGGGTGGCCGTTCTGTTTGCATTGATGGTCACGGTGGAGCTGGCGTGCTCGGCACTCACGGCCCCGCCGTTGCCGCCGCTAATCGTAGCGTTGTTGATGGATAAATTAGCGGGAGCAGTGTGCATACGGATGGCCGCCCAGGTCCCAGACTCACTCTTGACGGTGCCACCAACAGTCACGGTGCGCGCGTTATGCATCCAGATGGCGGAGCCGCCTTTGGCACTAACCGTTCCGGTGATGTCCAGGTCGGTATCAATGTTGTGGAAAATGGCATAGTTACTTGCAGTTTCGCTCGCGTTCCGGTTTTCCACCGTACCACTTATGGTTATGCTGCGGAAGCCCCTGTAGCTCGGATGCGGCTCTAAGTACAGGGCGGGGCCCAAGCCGTCATTTCTGATCTCCGCCCCGTGCGCCAGCGTGAAATCGTCATTATAGCCATAGCCATTGGCACTGGAGCGCCCGCCCCTGATACGGACCAAGGGGGCTAAGGAGCTGCTGGTCGAGCCGCCCAATCTGGCTTCCCAGCGGTAGTTGCGGCCGCCCATGTGGTGGGTGACATCTATTGTGATGCCTTGGCTATTCCGGAGCCAGACGTATACGCCGTCATTTGTGCCGTCGCAGGAGACGAATTTGAGGGTGTGGGCACCGGCGGTGGAGGAGCGGGTGTTCATAGAGCCGCGGGCGTATTGGCCGATATGGACGGTGCCGCCGGCCCTGGCCCCGATGCCGTGGGCGCCGGAACCGTAGGACCAGTCGGCGTTTTTCTCCGTCGTGCCCCAGTTCATGTCATTGACGCCGGTGGCCATGATGTTCAGGGTGACGTAGATATCGCGGTCGCGGGTAAAGATTTCGCCGCTTTCCGGGTGTTTGGCCGCATAGGTGATCAGGTAGGGGAAGGGGCCGGCAACCACCACGCCGTTTTCATCGTAGATGAAGTTGGGGTGGGGGTCGTAGAGGTTTAGTTCGGGGTCGACAAAAGAGACGTAGACGGGGACGGGGTTGCCGTTTTCATCGATGGCGCTGACGCCCTCCAGGAGTTTGGGGTCGTCTTCAAAACCCTCCAGGGATTCGTATTGCATGAGGTAGAGGGCATCGCTATAGAGGCCCGGCTCAATCAGGATGGTGACGATGTGGGGTATGGTTGCCTCGTAGATCATGATTTCGCGTGTGGCGAAAAAGGGCTCGTCCGTGAGGGGATGGACGGCCACGTAGGTGACGGTGTAGGCCGGCTCCGCCGGGGGGTCTTCCGGGTCTTCTAAGTCCTCCGGGTCCTCCGCCGGGCTGGGGTTTTCCAGGTCCAGGCCGCCCAGGTCATGGATGCTGATGGGCACTACGGCCTCGGTCTCGTCTTGGGCGGACAGGCCCTCCAGCAGCTCAGATTCGGATATCGGCTCGCCGGCGGGGAAGCTGAGGGGGGAGGAGGGGTTGAATGTTATGGTGCGGGCAGGGGCATCCGGGTCCTCCAGGATGTGGACCTCGCGCATGGTGGTGTGGGCCGCGTCCGTGAGGGGGTGGGTGGCTTCATAGGTGATGATGTAGGGGAGGCCGCCCTCGCGGGGGGCGGGGTTTTTAAGGTCCAGGCCGTTCACGCCGGCAACACGGACGGCTACTTCCGCGCCGGTCTCGTCGTGGGCTTCCACGTCCGCCAGCAGGGCGGATTCCAGGATGGGCTCGCCGGCGGGGAACTCCAGGGCCTCGTTGGGGTAGCTGAAGGTGACAACGCGCTCTTCTTCCTCCTCCTCGGGGTCTTCTTCCCCGGGCTCTTCCATGGGTTCTTCTTCCCCGGGTTCTTCGGGGTTTTCAGGGTTTTCCGGGTCGGGGCTGGGGCTTTCGCCCGGGTCGGGGGTTTCCGGGTCGGGGGTTTCGCCTTCACCGCCGGGGCCGGGGCTTTCCGGGTCGGGGGTTTCGCCCTCACCGCCGGGGCCGGGGGTTTCCGGGTCGGGGGTTTCGCCCTCACCGCCGGGGCCGGGGGTTTCGGAGCCGGGGTTTTCGCTCTTGCCACCGGGGTCGGGGGATTCGGAGCCGGGGTTTTCGCTCTTGCTGCCGGGGTCGGGGGATTCGGAGCCGGGGTTTTCGCTCTTGCTGCCGGGGTCGGGGGATTCCTCCCCGGAAGATGCCGGCGAAAATACGGGGCCGCCGTTTACCGCCCGGGTAATGACATCGGTGGACAATATGGCCAGCGCAAGGATAAAGGCGAGGATGACGTGTTTTCTTCTTCTCAGGTTTTTCATGGGCAGTACCTCTTGGTGGGGCAGTTATCAGTTGGCAGTTGGCAGGGGGTTTATGCTGCTTGGTGGCATCCCTGGATTTTTGTTTGCCGCGGGTGTTTGAAACTAAAAACAGACCGTCGATATGGCAAACCAATCCCCAAATAGAGAATGCTTTTACAACTGATGGCGGTAACGTATTGGTATTTGGTACCATTGTACTGTATTTAAAGGGAAAGTGCAAGTGTTTTTTGCGAGAAGACAGGATAATTGTTTTGTTTTTTGCGAGAAGACAGGATAATGTTTTTTTTGTTTTTTTGTGAGAAGACAGGATAAACGGGTAAAATGAGCGGATTATTAACAAAGTGCAGAAAAGTTACTTTTTCTTACCCAGTAACTCCGAATAAAAATTCTACGTGATGATATTGTAGCAACCACAGTAACTTTAATGATGGAATAAAGAAAGCATTAAAAATTTTTACGTTTTAATGCTTTCTTTATTGCCCTGTACATGG
>Ga0099364_10003867_pt1 | contig 22941 bp, 13 predicted proteins | sample TergutTh196P3_FD_73070 | JGI IMG/M metagenome (GOLD analysis project Ga0099364, IMG submission 73070) | Microcerotermes parvus P3 segment gut microbial communities from Pointe-Noire, Republic of the Congo - Th196 P3 | ecosystem: Host-associated > Arthropoda: Insects > Digestive system > Gut ...
GGTGGAAGCCCCGACGTTGACGTCGTTTTCCACTTCTCCTATCCGTTGGGTGGAGGACTGCGTTGTGTTGGAAGCGTCGGACGATGCGGTCAAGTTGGCCGATGAACTTCGGGAACGTCTCAAAAGTTACCGAGAAATCAGTCAAAGGGGGGCGGATGATTTGCTCATAAATTGGTTGATTGACATCCCGCCGGGGCCGTTGGCACATCAATTACGCCGAAGCGGGCTTGCGCAAGATTTGTTAAGTGAACATCGGGCTCTGTATAGTCAGGATGATCCGATGACTTGGTCGGTTTCGATTTCGGTGCTCGTTCCCGATCAACTTCCAAAGATTCACTATGAACAGCAAACGATTTTAGGCGATTTTTTACGGAGCGTTAAGCATTTTCAGGATAATCCGCAGGAGATTATTCACTTAGGCGGTTATATTCCAAAGCATTGGAGTGCTAGCGTCGAGTCTTCTGCAACGATTACGCAACCTTGGGAAGACGAGTCGGCCAGGCAAAACATCATTCAGCAAATGCTGTTCGCAGAGAAAGTCAAGGATGAGATTGTCGATGCCGAGGATAAAGAGGCGAAGGAGCGATGGGTGCAATCTTCCGATCAGTCCAAAACTCAACAGCAAGTATTATGTGAATCCGCGATGACGGGAATAGAACTCTTTTCCCGTTAGAAGAAAAGGTCGGGCAAGTATCTTTGTCCGGTTTTGACATTGCACTTCCCTCAATAATTGTGTAGAATCGGCGTTTGGACGGAGTGCGGACTCGCAATTCTTAAGCGGTAAACGGATGAACGTTTGGAACAAAGTATTTTTAGGCTTAATTTTCGTCGCATCGATTGCAGTTCTCGTTTTCGGTGCCGTTGAGTTTCATGTTCGTTATACCGGTCAACGGCATATTGTTGAACTGACAAAAAGGACAGCGGAAACCGAATCTCGCATTGCGATAATTCAGAATGGTTCGGCAGGGACATTGAGTTTTGATCAACTACGCGGTGCCCTTCGGGAACGTTATCTGGAGCGCGGCCAAGCCTGGTCTAACAGTATCGTACACGGTATGACCGAAGAAGTGTTGCCGCCGGCGTTGCCGCAAGTTACTGCCCAGATAATTATCACCGAACCGCTCGTTGCCAATGAGGCCGGCGTTTTTAGTCAAGTTGCTCCGCCCGACACGCTGCGAGGGGTGGTGTATGTATTTTCGGAAGGCAATACGTCGGCGGCAGACCGTGCAAGCCTTGGCGCATTTCTAGGACGTTTTCAGGTAAGTGCCGCCCCGACGCCAACGAAATTCAGAGACGATACGGGCAACGAAATCGACGGATGGCGTGTTAATTTAGTGACGAATGATCCGATTAGCGATACGGAAATCGAAAAAATTTTTAATCAATCCCGGCAGCGTTGGTCGGTTTTCGTAAGCCCGCCGATAGATCGGGTTGCCGGGATTTTTAACGAATTGTCTGAAGAGGAAAAGCAAATCATTCCTGCGGAATTTCGGGAGAAGTTTCAACCTCGTCCGATGCCTGCGTTGCAATCTGCTGATATAGAAAATGTTTCAAACGCTCTGCTTGCCCGGTGGGAAGCGATTCGCGAGACCATGGACGATCCAGAGTCTGAGTTCGCTGACGATTTTGCGTCATTGTTAACTTGGCTGTATCAACGCCGTAGCGATGCATTGCGTGAGATGGTGAATCTTCGCATAGACATTGAAACCTACGAAGCGGCCGTTGAGCGTGCCAGGGCCGAAAGTCAAACTTTGGCGGCCAGGGAAATTCCTTTAGAAGAGAAACGTCTAGCGGCGATGAACGTTCAGCGTGATGCAGTTCGTTCGGTTTTAGAGCAGTATGGTGCTGAAGTTGACCGTCTGATGTTGGTGCAGGAAAAACTGCAAATTTTGTCGAAGGTATTCCTTGAAGGTATTGCGGAAGCCCAGATTCAAGCGGCTGAAAAAATTGAGGAAAATGTACGCAGAGCGGACAGGGAGGCGGAGACAAGCCGTTAGTCTAAACCGATTCGTGCAAAGCCGGAGGCTGTTTTGAGCGTCAACTTTTAACTTCTTAAACACTATGGAAACAGGCGATATATTATTACAGCACGGCCTTTTGACCGAGACGCAGTTGGAAGAACTTCGAACGATTCAACGCGGCGAGATGCGGAGCGGACAACGGGAAGATATTCGGCTTGATCAACTGGCCGTTTTGCGAAATATGGTATCCGAGGATACGGTGCTTAATGCACTCGGCCAGGAACTCGGTATCGGCTATATTGATCTGCATGATTATCCCGTCAATCTTTCGTTGCTCAAAACGTTTCCGACTCGTTTTATCCATCGGGAACGGATATTCCCCGTTGGGCAATATGAAGATACGCTCATCATCGCAACGAGCGATCCGCTGGATTTGTATCCTCTGGATGAAGTTGCTGCCATAACGGGTATGCAAATACAGCCGGTGTTGGCACTTGAAGGAGAAATTGATAAACTGATCAAAGCCAACCTTGGTGTAGGGAGCGAAACGATTGACGGTCTCATCGCTCAAACCGTTGATGAAGACGGCGGCGTTGAGTTGATCGGCGACCTCGAACTGGACGGCAGCGAACTTTCTCAACAAGCCCAGGAACCTTCAGTCATTCGGCTTGTCAATGAGATTTTTCTGGAAGCGATTGAGTCTCGGGCAAGCGATATTCACATCGAAACGGAGTCTGACGGACTTTCAATTCGATACCGAATTGACGGCGTGTTGCATGTTCAAAATTTCCCGACGGAAATTCACCGTTTTCAGTCGGCTATCATAAGCCGGTTGAAAATTATGTCTAAGTTGAACATTGCCGAACGGCGATTACCGCAAGACGGGCGAATACAACTCAAATACTCCGGCAGAGAAATCGATGTTCGCGTTTCCGTCATTCCGATGATACACGGCGAAGGAATTGTGATGCGGCTTCTCGATAAGGGGGCGATGGAGTTTTCGCTTCAAGGACTCGGCATGAATCCAACGATTTACAGACAGTTTTCCGAGTTAATCCGTTTGCCGCACGGGATTATTTTGGTCACCGGCCCGACGGGGAGCGGCAAAACAACAACTCTGTATAGTGCCTTGACGGAAATCAAAGATGCTACGACAAAAATTATCACGACGGAAGACCCGGTTGAATACCGGCTGGAAGGAATTAGCCAAATTCAAGTACACACAAAAGTCGGATTAACCTTTGCGGCTTCGCTTCGGAGTATTCTTCGGCATGATCCCGACATCGTGCTTGTCGGAGAAATCAGGGATTTGGAAACGGCGGAAAATGCCGTTCAAGCCGCCCTGACGGGGCATTTGGTTTTTAGCACTCTTCACACCAACGACGCTGCCGGGGCATATACCCGGCTTATCGATATGGGCGTTGAGCCGTTTTTGGTATCGAGTTGCGTCGAGGCCGTTATGGCACAACGGCTCATCCGGCGGCTCTGTCAGCATTGCAAGGAAAAGTATATCCCCCATCAGGCCGATATGCCGCCGGATTGTCCTTGGGATTTGCTGGAAAAAGAGGCTGGCGGATATTTTTATCGGGCAGTGGGATGCCGGGAATGTCGGCACGTCGGGTATCGGGGGCGAAGCGGGATTTATGAGTTGATGACCACGTCGAACCCTGTCCGAGAGATCACGGGGAAAAATGCGACGGCTTGGGAAATCAAAAAACTGGCGTTGAACGAAGGAATGACGACGCTCCGAATGGACGCCTGGCGCAAAGCTTTACTCGGCGAAACTTCCGTAGATGAAGTTGCCGGAAACACAAAACAAGATGAATTTAGTTCCTGAAAACGGACTCCGAAAACGCCCGATCGAAAACGCCCGATTCGGCTTACTCTATGATAAAATCATACCAGATAAAAACAGACGACGATAAACATTGGACGCTTTAATCCCCTATTCATTGGAATTGACGGCCATGCTGGTCTTGCTGATGTGTTCCACATTCTGTTCCCTCAGCGAAACAGCGATATTTTCGTTGAACCAAACCGATCGGCACGAACTTAATAACAAGGGAACGCTGGGGAATATTCTCATCCGTCTGCTGGAACAGCCCGAAAAATTGTTGAGTTCGATTTTGTTCGCTAACCTTTTAGTGAATCTTCTGTTTTTCACGCTGGCTTCCGTGATTGCTTTTCGGCTTGGCGAGCAAAGCCATTTAGCCTGGTTTTTCGGCATCGCTTCTCTTTTAACGGTTATTGTGTTTGCTGAGATGTTGCCGAAAAATATCAGCGTGATGTTTCCGCAAACGATTGCGTTGTTCGTTTGTATTCCTATCGCCGTATTAGTCCGCATTTTGCAGCCGATCTTGCCGATGATGTCGTTCGTCAATTTGCTGTCCCGGCGGCTCGTTTATCCCGAATTCAAGCCGGAGTCCGACCTCCGGGTAAGCGATCTCGAACGAGCCATCGAACTTTCCGGGAACGATACGGCCATGCTCAAACGCGAACAGCGTTCACTGCAAAATATCGTCGGGTTGTCAGATATGCAAGCCGTCGAATTGATGCGTCCTCGGTCTTGGCTAAAACTTTTTTGCCCGCCGATTACATTTGAACAAATCTTGAAAGAATTAAACGGCACCCTTCCACGCGGCGGGTATTGCCTGCTGACGGAGTGTGATTCCGACGAAATTGAGTATGCCTTATGCCTTAATCGGTTGAATGCGACGGATCTCGAAAACAATTGGACTCAATACCTCGAGGACGTGATCTATTCGCCCTGGTCGACGCCGGTTGCAGAAGTTTTTGACCGATTGTTGCAGAAAAACAGAAAGGTTGCCGTCGTCGTCAATGAATTCGGAGAAACGATTGGAATCATAACCATAGACGACATTATCACGGCAATCTTTTCAAGAGAACAAGGCCGAAGTTTGGGACTGCTCAATCGCCGGGAGATGAAACCCCTCGGGAAAAATCACTGGGAACTGACAGGCTTGACCAGTTTGCGGACGTTGGAACGAAAATTTAATGTTTCCTTTCGGCAGTATTCGAGTATAACCGTCGGCGGACTCCTTCGGGAAACTCTGGAACGCTTACCGCGAGTTGGAGACCAATGTCAAGAGGAAACGTTATTTTTCCGGGTTGTCCATATAGAAGAAGGTACCGACCTTGTCATCGAATTGCGCAAACAGGACGGACTCGACGCCGAACAGTTTTAGCCTATATCATCTCATCCTCATCACAGCGAGAGTATTTTTTCAACAATATCATCCGGCTCGGCCATCCGCCCGATACCGGCCTCGCCGCAACTCAAATTACCCGACTCCGGCCCGATGAAATCCATGCCGTCTTCCCGCAACTGTTTGATATTACGCTGTACCGAGGGTTTGTTCCACATCGTTGTGTTCATTGCGGGAGCGAACAGTATCGTTTTATCGAACGATAAAATGAGCGTACTCACCAAGTCGTCGGCAATTCCGTGTGCGGCTTTAGCCAGGATATTCGCCGTTGCGGGAGCAATGCAAAACATGTCCGCCGACCTTGCCAATTCGATATGGGCATGCCGCCTCCTGTCGTCAAAAACCGCCGAGTGAACCGGCCTTCCGCTGAGTGCTTCAAATGTGTGCGGCATAACAAGTTTAGCCGCAGACCGGGTCATGACGACTTGAACACAGATCCCCTGTTGCGTCAACCGGCTGACGATGGTTGCAGACTTATACGCCGCAATCCCGCCCGTTACGCCGAAAAGTATCTCTTTCATACCGTGCTAATATAGCGTAAAATAGGACGGTTGCAATTCCAGGGGCGTGTTTCGATCCTCCCAAAATGTTAAACATACCCGAACTCGTTGGACTTGATTCTTATACCGCCTCCATACGTATTCCGCCGGAGTTAAATGTCCCCCTAACGGATCGGGTACGGCGTATCATCGACACTGCCCCTTTCCGCCGGTTGGCCAGGATTTCGCAAGTTGGACTCGTTTCGCTTGTCTATCCCGCTGCCCGACATACTCGGTTCGAACACTCTCTCGGCGTCTACCGGCTGGCGTTGTTAATTCTCAAACGGTTGAGTCACATACCCGAATTCGTAAACAGGGTTACGCAACGCGACGCCGAAAAACTGATTATCACAGCCCTGTTGCACGATGTTGGACATTATCCTTTTTGCCATCTGATTGAAGATATTCGTCTGGAAGGCCCCTCTGGCGACTTACCGCATCATGAAGAACTGGCGGTAAATTTCATCGGGCAAAACGAACTTGCCGATCTCTTGCGAAAGGATTGGAATATCGAACCCAACGAAGTGATCCAACTGCTAACCGGAAAGACCGAAAACCCAACCGCCGTTGACCGCCTGCTTTCCAGTATTCTCTCAGGTCCGATTGACATTGACAAGATGGATTATCTGTTTCGGGACAGTCTTCATGCCGGCGTACCTTACGGCTTGCAACTCGACCAAGGCCGGCTCATCGGCAGTTTTTGCTTAAACGCATCGGAAGATGGACTCGCTATTACGGAAAAAGGCAAGACGGCGGCCGAACTGATGATCTTTGCACGTTATATCATGTTTAGCGAAGTGTATTGGCATCATGCCGTCCGTTCGGCAACGGCGATGTTGCAACGGCTTTTTGGTGAACTGTATTATGCTCGCAAAATAGATTTTTCACACTATATCAACCTGTCGGAAGATGAAGCCGTGCGGTTTTTGCTAGAAACATCGGCGAATACTCCGATGGAACGGCTTGCTCACGGACTCTTTGGAGAAAAACGGATGCTCTATAAACGCGTCGCTCAATACAGTATGATGGAAGAACCGGAAAAATATCATCAGTTTGCGGGGAAACCTTATCGGCAAATTTGCGAACTGGCCGACAAACTGTGTGCCGACGAAAACATGCCGCCGATGTCGATACTGATTGATGCTCCGCCCGTCAAGAAAGAAATCGAATTTAAAATTGATGTCAAGATGAAAACTTCGCTCCTACAAGACTCACCACGCCAACCCCCAGCCTACGCCGCTCTCGAAGACATGTCGCCGGTCGTCCGGGCGATGGCGAAGGAACAGTTTGATGATTATGTCAAACGAGTTCGGATATTCCGCTCGATGTCGTGCCCCCCGATGTCGTGAACCCGAAGAATAGACACTCCGCTTTCTAGCAGTTGCCGGGTAACCTGCCGAGTTCCCTCATCGCGGTCGGTAAAACGTTCGGCAATAAAACGTTTACGAGAATGTCCTACTAAAACCGGAGCACCAAGAAGATGAAATGCGGCGATATTTTCAACCAACTGCCAATTATGAGAAAACGTCTTACCGAACCCTAATCCGGGATCAACGGCTATCGAGTCCGGCGAAATACCTGCATCAAACATCATAGAACGTTTTTGCTTTAGAAAATCAAACACTTCCTCAACGACGTCGCCGTATTGCGGGTTATTCTGCATAGTTTTCGGAATCCCCTGGGTGTGCATTAAACAGTATCCCGCTCCCGTTTTTTGCAAGACGATAATCATGCCGGGATCGGCCAGTCCAGACACATCGTTGATAATATCCGCACCGGCCTCCAGGACTTTTTCGGCAACGCTTGCCTTGGCCGTATCGACCGACAAGGGAATATCCGGCAGATGTTTTCTTAGTTGTTCTATGACGGGCAGAACTCGTTTCAGTTCTTCTTCGGCGGGAACGCTTTCAGAGCCGGGCCGAGTGCTTTCGCCGCCGAGATCGATGATGTCCGCTCCGTCTTGAACGAGACGCAAAGCATGTTTGACAGCCAGCGATGTGTCGAAGAACAATCCGCCATCGGAAAAACTGTCGGGCGTGATATTGACTATTCCCATCCAAAGGGGAACGTCCAGCGACAACGTTTTAGACCGGCATTTCCATATCATATCCGCAGAATCAGTGTATCATAGACTTATCCCCTTGGCAATGCCGTCGATACCCCCGTGAAACATCCCTGTAAATTTTGACACTCCAACGCAGGATGTTATAATGTGGCAGTACTATCAACACGATATAATGAATCGGAATCCGTTTGCCCAAATCCGGTGGAGTGAAGCATTGGCGTTTTCGACAATTTTAATTGTCGGAATCGTAATCTTTATCCTGCAACTTAATACGTGGGCCATTCCAAAATTGACCCTGTATCAGGAATTCGTGCCGTCGTATGGAATCGTTGCCGATATTCGGATTGCCGAAATGTCCATCGGGGCGGAAACACGATACCGCCCGGAACTCTTGCTTGAACACACAGTCGATGGGCAAATATACCGGGTTTGGACGTTCGATTACAATACCCTTCGTCCAAAAGACGGTTTTGTCCCCAGTCGCGAAATGGCCGAGGCAGCCCTTGAACCGTTCTCCATCGGACAGCAAACGAACTGTTGGTATCGAATGAACCATCCCGAACAGGCGATTGTCGTTTGGGAATTTTATGTTTGGGGTTGGTTTTTGCTTTTGCTGTCCTTTTCGTTGATTGTCCTCGGCGTCATCGGTTTGCCTCAGTCTTTTCGGCTTTTGTCTGTATCCAAAGAACGCCGGGCGGCGGTATTCCTTTCGCAGGCGAAACGTTCCAAAATACCGCCCCGCACGGCGGATTGGCCGACTATTCCCGACATTCGGAGCATTAACGAAAGTCCCGGCACTCATCTCTCCTATCGTTTGCCGTTGGGACATCGCCCCATTTTTCCGCTCGTCGGTCAAACCCTCTTTGCAATCACATGGATGATCACTGCTTTCGTGATTCTTATCCAATCTTTCTTCGACGCCTCGGATGCCTGGCTGGATTATATTCTGAACATTTTGTTCCGCGGAGTTTTTTGCGGGGTAGGAATCGCCTTGTTTTATGGGGTTGTCCGGCAACTTTTAATCACATTCCGTGTTGCACCCACCTTGCTTGAACTGTCTGACCATCCTGTGTACCCCGGCAGAAAATATCGCATTTTGCTCCATCAAGACGGTATTTTACAGTTCCAACATCTCTCGGTTGACTTGGTCTGCGAAGAAATTACCCGATTCCATCAAGGAACCGATACGGTAACACACCGTCAGGATGTCTTTCGCCAAACGATCTTTTCGCGTGCCGACTTCAGCACAAAACCGGATTCGCCTTTGCACGAAGAATTCTTTTTGTATTTGCCGGAAGGTGCCATGCATTCTTTTCGGCAAAAGAATAATGAAGTCGCCTGGAAGTTAGAATTCGTTGCCCAATTAAAAGGCTGGTCGGAACTGCGGCGAGATTGCCCCATCGTCGTCAGGCCGAGTCTTTACCGAGATTAATCCGCCAGCCAATGGGTAGGAAACCAATCAAAGTCCGGCCAGGGAACGGAATCCGCAGAGTGCAACAAAAGCACATCATGCGGTAAATATCGCGACATCGGCTTGTTCAGGTCGTTTAGAATCAAAGCGTTGATTTTCGTTTGGTCTTTGAGTTCGGGAGTCCAACGTTCACGCCAGTCTTGCAATGACATATGATAGGCCGTGCCGGCATCGTGTGCGGACGATGCTGTCCAAAAACGAAGTCCCATGACATCTTGAAAATAATTCCCCACACCGCCTGACCAACGAAACTCGTCTAAAGCACGTTGCTCAGAACGAATGTCGCGAAAAAAAACAAAAGGAGAACGATTGAGCACAAAAATCGAACGTTGCGATTCAAAATCAATAACGGCCGGCCCCGATGTCAATTCTTTGAACAGCAAGGCAAATCCTTGACGACCCAAAAACAATACCCGATCCCATTGAACCTGTATTCGCGTTGAAACCAAAGCACGCCGGCTTTCTTCAACCTGAAGAAAAGGCCGGGCCAACGCAACAATCGAATTCGTCAGTTGAATTTGCATATCCTGCGACACCTCGCTTTGTATCAACACAGCCTCGCCGCGGAACAGCGTGTCCGTTGCGGTAATCGAAAGCGGTGCAAAAGCCGGAGATTCCACATGAAAGGCTTCTTCGGTCCCGCCCGTCGGGATGCCGCTTCGGAAAAAAACAACGTGTTCGTGAGCAACGGAATCATCAAACAGCGATTTATTACGGACGGTAAGCAAACATCGATGAAACAACAGCCGAGTGTTGCCTATCAACTCAAAAAGCGACCAATGCGACGAAACGATGGTCGGGTCAGGATGTATTTCAATTCCTACGTGATGGAACTCTATATCGCTCGAAAACACTGCAAAAAAACTACGGATACTCTGCAATTCCGAAGGTTCAAAAAGCAAAATGGGCGAATATCCTTCGGCCGCAACAAAATTTAATTTTCGGTTGTCCAGCCGAATCGGAGTAGTAATCCGCCGGGGGCCATTCCATCGCAATTCGATTGTTGTCCCGTCGGGGGCATCATTTAATGCCGAGGTGAGCGAGGAAAAGACACCGGGCGTATTATCCGCCGGATCTACCGTCCGGCGAGACGTCGTCGCAACAGCACCCGGCACCGCAGTTCGGGAACTTGTCAACTGATGGCTGGACGTTTGAATATCCGAAACTTGAAATTGCACATTCGCAAGCCCCGAGGAAACTCCTGCCCCTTCCAAAGAGGGACGCAAAGAACCTCCCGTAATTGCCGGCCGCAAACCTGTAGGATGCGGCGAACCATGCGGTACGAAAGCCGAAACCAACCGGCCTATATCAGAAGACGATGGCGGCGAAACTACGGCCATCTCGACAGATTCCGGCAAAGAATCCGCAATTTGAGACACCGATAAACCCGATTCCGATATGTTCGGTAATTGCAAAGGCGAATGAAAAGGCCCGGAAAAAAGAGTGAGTAAAAAAAATCCAAGCAACAGAAGAATAACGGCTGCCATCCAAGGAACGTGCTTTAACAAGGCGGGACGTTTAAGTCTGCTGGTTGTCCACATCAAATTCCCTTTTTCCGTTTGATGCACCCCCAAACGCCGCGCAATGCCGCTTAGAGACTCTATCAAAACGGCTGGCGTTTGAAACCGCTGTTTCGGGTCTTTCGCCATCATCTTTTGCATAATGAAAGCAATTTCGGCGGGTACAGACGGTTGAAATGTCCGAATATCCGGCGGCGCATCGCCTTGGTGTTGCAATAACTTCTGCAAAACCGTACCTTCAGGAAAAGGCGGCCGGCCAGTCAGCATGAAAAAAAAGGTACATCCCAAAGAATAAATATCACTCCGTATATCCGCATTACGAGGGTCGCGGGCTTGCTCAGGAGAAATGTAGTCAAATGTCCCTAACGTAACACCGCTGGCCGTTAAATCACCACGACCCTCCGCCGTATCCGATAGACGCGCTAAACCCATATCGATCAACTTAGCACGACCCGAACGGGTAATGATTATATTCGATGGTTTCACATCACGATGTATCACTCCATGCAGTGCCGCATGAGCAAGAGCATTCGCAATTTGTATGAGATAATTTAGAGCCAACGGCAACGGGAAGAGACCATGATCTTCAACCATTGCCCGAACGTTAATCCCCTCGACATATTCGAATGCAATATAAGGAATACCAGACGTTTCGCCAGCAAAATAGACTTGGGCAATATGTTCGTGATTGAGTCGGGCTGCCGATTTTGCCTCGTTCATGAAGCGGCTAACTATTCCCGGATCGTTTGTCCGTTGCCGATTGAGAATTTTGACCGCAACATCCCTATCGAGGGCGGTGTCGGTTGCTAGATAGACTCGCCCCATACCGCCGCCGCCGATAAATTTTTTAATGATATAGTGTCCGAGTTCCGTTCCAGTGGCTAAAGAATCGATGTCTTGTTTTGCAGTTTCTTTTCGGGCAGTATCTTTTCGCGGGACAAATTGCATCGTTTCGGCGACAGGGGGCCGATTTTGCGAATCGCTCATCGTTTCGTTTTGCCGGACATCGGAAAAGCCTTGAAACATTGTACCAAAAAACAGTACTCTTCGCTATTGCGAATCCGCTATGGCGAAAGGGATCGCATCCCATCAAAAATTTTCGGCGACAGGGGGTGTTCCAAATTTGTTGAATTGATTCCAGATTGAATTGACTCCAGGAAGACTACAAAAAAACCTGCCTGCCGCATCAACAAGTTTGAAACACTACCCAAAAACACGTTCGTTCGGGTTTTACAAATCTGTCGGCCATATCATTCCGCCGCCGTGAACAAAAGCCGATACATATCTAATGCGCGTTTGACAAACAGATCGTCGATAATTCCTGGATGTCCTACAAAGGGAAAACGCTGTATTTGTATGTTCGTATCTCCCCGCCGGGAACCCCCCGGCGAACTGACGGCGACGAAAACCTCTTCGCTCCGTGTCCGATCCGGCTTGCCCGACGGATACGGGCCGACTAGAAGAAAATCATCTGCTCCAAAAAGCCGTTGTCCGATTTCCGTCATCATTTCGGGAAATGCCGGAATCGTCGGAGGCAAAACAATACCGCCTAAAACAATACCGCCTAAAAATGGCGATTTCCCCGCCTGCTCATTTAAACGATTGGCAGCGGATAATTCATTCGCCAATAATCCACGCGTACCCGACTCGACGACGGCAAACGTCGTTCCACGTAATAAAGCCATTCGGCTGACTACATCCGCCAACGTGTCCGGCCCCTCTCCAAAAATTCGATCACCCAGCGTTTCATAGATCAACTTGGCGACGGGTTCGATCAACACATCGCACTCGTCCTCTGTATCGCCCTCGGCAACGATCCGCAACGTAATCGTTCCCTGGGTTGCCGTAATTCCCACTCGGGGAACATGGCCTCGCTGTGTTATCCCCGACAACATGTTCTCTACAACACTTTCTCCCAAGCCGAAAGAGTGAATCGACCGGTCTTTGATCACATGCTGCTTGCCGATGACTTGAGTAAGCAAGGCCGACAGAGTTTGCCGACCGCTGTCATTCCACATCTCGACCATTTCGGCGGGGACACCAGGATAGGACAAAAGACGCACAAAATCCAATCTTCCTTCGGGGATCGGCATCGTCCGTTTGAGAGTCAAGTCGATACCCGGCGCTGTTCCGTGAGGATTATGAATATGCTTAGCCCCTTTCGGTTGCAACGTTTGCCGTCGTGCATTTTCGGGGACGGGAACAGAGCGCCGCCGGTATATTTCTTGAACATGCCGAAGAGATTCGGGATGTTCAATCAAAGGGACTCCGGCCAGGTCGGCAACGGCCTGTCGCGTGAGATCGTCGGCAGTCGGGCCTAATCCGCCGGTGATTATAATCACATCAACCCGGCTCATCGCAATCCGAAGAACGTTAACCATAGAGCCGAATTCATCGCCGACAGCCGTATGGTATTGAACGGCGATACCGAGAGATTCCAGTTCGCGGCTTAACCATTGCGAATTGGTATCGAGTACTTTTCCGCTGGTGATTTCGTCTCCGTTTGCAATAATTTCTGCGAGCATATCCTCCCATTGTATCACAATAACTATCTATCATAAATATGTATCATACTAATACCGCGGCTGCCAAAAAGACCATTGTCATGCCGTTTGCAGTATAACACCTACACCAATCCTGCCGTCTACGACTATCCTGCCGCCTACACCCATTCTGTCATCTACGACTATCCTGCCGCCTACACCCATTCTGTCATCTGCGACAATCCTGCCGCCTACACCCATTCTGCCGTCTACGACTATTCTGCTGCTTGCGCAAATTATGGTGTTTAGGTATGCCGGGTACTTTGCAAAATATAGAAAACGTGCGTAATTTTTTTTGACAAACCCGATTCTACACCGCATACTCCCCATAACAAATAGTACATCGACGTAGATGTGCTGCCGATGCAAGGATTACATCGGATCAATGCGTGTTTAACCCCCGTACATTACGGCACACGCAATAAAAATAACGCACGGACGCTACATAACCTTTAACAAAAAGGAAATCACCATGACAGGATTATATGTAGCATCAAACACCACTGGTCTCGCCGCCCAATTCGGCTTAACCCGAAACGTCGGAGCACTCGGCGATACTCTCACCCGGCTTTCAACAGGTCTTAGAATTAACTCCGGTAAAGACGACCCCGCCGGTCTTATTGCATCTGAGTTGCTCAAAGCCCAAATCACCGGGACAAACAAAGCCATCAGTAATACGCAACGCGCCAACTCTCTGATCGCTACCGCAGACTCGGCCATGAACCAAATCGGCGTACTTCTCAATGACGTCAAAGGTCTCGTCGTCGAAGCCGCTAACACCGGTACTATGACCGCAGAACAAATCTCTGCAAACCAAATGCAAGTAGACGCCGCGCTCGACTCCATCGACCGTATTGCCCGTACAACTAACTTCGGCGGCAAAAAAATACTTGACGGTTCGCTCGGATTCCGTACCGCCGGAAACCAAGGAGGTCTTAGCAACATCCAAATCAACAGCGCAAACTTCGGTACCGCTGACGCCATCGGCGTGAACGTCAACGTGACGCAAGCCGCTGACTACGCAAGACTCGTCTCCAACGGTACCGGCGTCGGAGTCGACACCGTCATGGACATCGTCGGAAACCGAGGCTCCTCCACCATCGCCATCGGGGCAGGAGAAACAAACGACGCCATCGCCGCCGCTATTAACCGAGTAAGCGACTCCACCGGCGTTATCGCCTACGTCGAAGGAAAAGAACAAGCCGGAAGCGTCACTCTCTCCAGCGCAGGAGCAAATAATGACATCGTCATCACCGCTCTGCAAGCCGGACTCGACGCCGGTGACTACGACTTCCGTATTACCCGAGGTGATACAAACGACGTCCGGGTTGTCTCCGAACCAGGCGCAGGAAACCCCGGCGTGGTCGAAATAACACTACAGTCCGCCTACGAAACACGATACTCCAACTTCGCCGGACTCTTCGATATCAATATCGATACCACCAACCGCGATGACGCCCTGAATGCATCAACCAAAATTAACATGCAGCAAGGAGCGAACAATAACGTCGTCTATAACTCCATCGATAAAGCCGCCGCTACTAACGTCGTTGCCGGTAAATCACTCGTGGCGGAAGTCAGAGACGCGGACGGAGTCAACATCAACTCCCAACTCAACGGATGGACGATCGCCGTCCGAAATGACCTCGCGACTGCCGCTGATCACGCCAACATCGATCGGGATACCAAAACGATCTACGTCAACTCCGGCTCGTTCGCCGACAGCGATGTCCTCAACTCCGCCATCAAAAACGCCTTGGCTAACAGCGTTGACGGTACCATCGCCGACTTCGACGCGAACATGGAAGTCGACGTCTCCATCATTGGCCGGGCAGAAACGTTCGCCAACGGAGACCGCTTCACGTTCGCCGGAGGAGCATCCGAAGGAGAAGTTACCATCACCTACGCCGCCGGGGCTACAGCAAACGACATCCTCGCCATGCTCAACAGTGCTCCCAACGTCAACGCCTCGCTCGCACAAGGCGTCAGAGGAGACACCGTTATCCCAAGTATGCCCAACGGAATCACCAGCGTTAACAATGCCGGCCAGCAAAACGTCGAAAGCCGATACACCTCTGGAGCAACCGCCAACGAAGTCATTGACCTCATCAACTCCAAACTCGGCTACATGTTCAAAGCCGAATCCCTCGTCTCGGACGGCAGTTCCGGCGGTCGGGTATCCTACATGGACGCCTCCGCAGTGCACGGCGATATCAACCTCGGTAACGCTCTGCGATTTACCGGTATGGATAACGGCCCCATCGTCCGGCTTACCAACACCGGCACCAACGGGCAAGCCGTCGCCAATCAGCAGTTGAGCGTCAATATCATCAGACCCAATGAAGCCGACATCAAAGCCGGTATTCATACGCCTATCCTCGAAGTCAAACTCGCCACCGACGCCCAAGGAAACAGTATCACCACGGCAAAACAACTCACGCAACTGTTCAGCACCCTCACTGCCGAACAAACGATGGGAGTTTCCGTGACACAACTCTTCCCGCCGGGAGTCGATCCGAACAACTGCGTGCTCGAAATGGACGGTATCGTCCAACCAACCGGGTTGCCGGGGATTTGCGAAGTTCAAGAAGGCGACATCGTCCTTCTCGGCGGTAATCAATCGATTGTCGCCGACAACGCCGTCGCGAAAATCGCCGGACATAACAGGCCTGACGTTTCCACAACGCAGTTGACGTCTCTTACGAGCAACAGCCATATCACCAGGCCGACGTCGCAAACGTTTGTCAATCTCGACACAGGTGCAACAAGCATTTCGCTCTCCAATGCCCTGGCAGAACGGTTGGACGGCTTGACCATCGCCCTGTCCAATGTGGATTCCCATCACGGAAACTCATTCGCCGTCAGCGGGACTACCGGGACGTTAACACTCGCCGTGGGAGCAACCGCCAATGCCGACACGATTGCCAGTGCACTCAATCACGCACTGTCGGGTATCGGCGATGATGCCGACCAACTGGCCGCCATCAATGCCTTCCTGCAAACCACGCAAGGACGCACCATTGAAAGCAGCGCAGATACGGCTGTTACAGCAGCGGATATTACGGCGAACGACATCGCAGTAGCGACAACACCCGGTAACGTGAACTCATTCCTGGTCACCAATAATGATCCGTCCGCCGGCAACGGCCCGCAACTGTCCTTCTCGAACGAACTGGCCGAAGCATTCGACGGCATCGAATTCCGATTCGCTACCGGAGCCGCCAACACCAGCACATTTGAAGACGGCGTGATCACACTCGCATTGGGTACCGGCATCACGCAAGCGAACCTGAAAGATCAGACGGATGCACAACTGCTCACCGCCATTGATGCGGCCCTTGCATCACTCGATACTACAATTCGTGAGGAGTTAGGCTTGGAAGCGACGTCCGCCGGCGGGCCGGCTCTCACTGTATCCGGCATCGAACGCAACAATATGCAAATCGCCGCCAGCGTCTCCGCAGCGGAAGAAACGAGTTCACGAACCACGATGAACTACGTTAACGTCAGCAACAACGCCCAAACCGCCGCCGTGCAAGGGGCGGTGACAAGCACGGCTGCAGGCGACGAAACCGGCGGATTTTTCACTTTCTCCTTCAACGGCATGGACTTCCGCGTGGACGCCAGTGAGGCTACGCCCAACTTCAATATGACGATTACTGCCGGGGGAACAGCCGGAGTAACCTGGACGACAGGTAACGTCGCCGTTGAACTTGGAGACGTCCTAACTGCGACGGCTGTATTCGCGACCGCAGAGAGTTTTGCAACCGAACTCAATAGCCTATTTGGAGCGACACCGACATATGCCACTGCCGACGGTGGAATCACAGACGGCCCTGGTGCAGCCACTGGCCCTCCGGCTGTGCCGGGTGTAGCAGCGCCCACGTTTACCGTGAGCGTCGTCGGCCCGAGTACGGGTGCAACAGACCACGGGACTTGGGACCCCATTGATATGGCAGATACGGCTATGACCAATGCCAACTTAGTAACCGCCATTGGTGCAAGTCAATCCTTCACCAACACGGCTGGAACTCCGGCCGAGACTGCTGCCGGGACAACGATCTTGTCCTTCGACAACACTTCGGCGATGAACGGAATGACATTCACGTTCACCCGGGATGAAACCAATGAAGGCTTTAACGATGTAACCGGCCAGTTGACGATATTCCTGGGTTCCGAGTTTGAGGCGTTGAAGAGTGCCGCCGAGACTCAAGGTCCGGGTAGTGATGCGGAGAAAGCCGCCGATGCAGCCCTTCGGGCAGCGGTTAACGGCGCTATTGCGGCGAACTGGGAAGGCATTCGCGCATTCACCGGAGGCGGTACGACGAATACGTCCGCTACAGATCCGGTTAAACTGTCGGATAAACAAACCAGTGCGTTTAATGTCTCCAATGCGATCCGGGACGCCGCCAATGCCGACAACCCGTTTGCGATGGCCGGCGACGGTAAAACGATGATTACCGGCTCGTATGTCGAAACAGCCAATGTAACCGGGACTCGCGGTGTATCGACGGATGACGCCGTAATGAGCATTACGGCGAAAGAAGCGGGAACTCACATGGCCGGCATTAACATTCACTTTGTCAATGACAGCCAAAACGCAGGCTTGCAACAGTGGACGAATGCCTACGACGCATCGTACGGCCGGGATGAACCGCTGCCGCAACTGAATGTAGTCATGCAGATGAACACAGACGGTTCCCGGTCGATGATTATCACGGCGAACCTGGGAGTTGATGAAAACGGCAAACAGATCAGCGAACTCAACGCAGGCTTGCTGGCGAAAGCGTTGGCCGCGGCGACGGTGCTCGATACCGAAACCGGCAAAACGTATGCGTTCAATTCGGCATTCGACGCCAATGCAACGCAGTTCGGTGCCGGTACAGAAAACGGCGGCGGGGTCGCCGGCAGTGTTTTGTTTACTACGGATATTTCGGCCTCCGCCGGTAAAACGACAGGCGGGTACAAAATCAGTTCCGGGCCTGGGACCAGCACCTCGAGCGGGGTGGGAATGATCGGCCAATCCGACGCCAATGAGAGGCTCGTGATTGAATCCGAAGAACTCGGCAGCGAACAGTTTTTGCAAGTCAACATTGTAAGCGGGCACATGAACCTGACGGATGCCTCCGGGCTTGGAGCGAACTACTCGTCCGGTAGTGATATGCGGGCGACGATCAACGGTATCCTTGCCACAGCCCAGGGGAATAATATCTCCATCAATACGACCGACTTGTCGCTGTCGATGGATGTGGCCAATGGTGAAGGTCAAACCGGCTTTACGATCACCGGCGGCGGTGCCTTGTTCCAACTCGGCCCGGATGTCGTATCGCAACAGCAAGTCCGTGTCGGTATCGGCTCGATGATGACGACAGAACTCGGCGGTCGGGATGGTCAGATGTACTTGTTGCGAAGCGGTAATGCTGCGGCGTTGACGTCGGATGACAACGGCCGAAAACTGGCGGACAGGATTGTGAATCAGGCGATTGAAAACCTGGCAGTCCAACGCGGGCGGTTGGGTGCGGTTCAACGGGGTACATTGGAGCCGAACATTGCGAGTTTGCAAGATTCGCTTATCGCGATGACGGATTCGAATGCGTTGTATGCGAATGCGGACTTTGCGGTAGAGAGTGCGAACATGACCCGGCTGCAACTGCTGATCCAAACGGGTATGCAAACACTGGGTATCGCGAATCAGATGCCGCAATATGCAGCCCAGTTGGTCCGTTAGTAGAATGGCCGTTAGTAGAATGGCCGTTAGTAGAATTGTTAGCAGAATGGGAAGAGCGTAGCCTGGCGGCGTGTAAACGCCCCGGGCGCAGGCGTGTTGCCGGACAATACGGCTAACGGGAGATATGTGTTGTGTTGCTTGTTAGCCGCCCCGCCCTGCGGGGTGTTTTTACGTTAAATACGGCGTGCTGAAATACTGCGTGCTGCCGGACAATACGGCTGACATCCCCTGACGCGGCCAGCGATAAATTGCTCCGCATGTCTTTGAATACACATTTTCTCCGCTCCCGGCAATCTTTTGTCCGGCAATCTTTGCAGCCTTCAATCGGAACAGCCGACAGTTTGCTCGATTGGTCCGCCCGGCTTTTGCCGGCTCTATTTCATAAACCTCCTTCCGTCATGCATCGCTGGCTGGCGCAGCAACTCGAACTGTTCCACGAACAGCGAGGCACCAAATTAAATATCCTCGCTCCGCGAAACTCCGCTAAATCAACTCTTGCGTCTCTCGCCTATCCGCTTTACGAAATACTGACACGCCGGGAACCCTATATTTGGATTCTCTCCGATACCATGTCCCAAGCCCAAACACATCTCGATAATATCAAAACCGAACTTATTAGCAACCCGTTATTAGCAGATGTCTATCCGCACGCGGTCGGGAAGGGCGGTCTTTGGACCCGATGCTCGATTCGTCTACGACATGGCGGCGTCATCGAAGCCTTCGGGACGGGCCAGAAACTTCGCGGCCGGCGTCGCGGCGAACACAGGCCGACGCTCATCATCTGCGATGATCTGCAAAATGATAATCATATTTTGTCCGCGACGGCACGCGAAAAAAGCCGAAACTGGTTTCACGATGCTGTTCTCAAGGCCGGCTCCCAACGGACCAATGTCATTCATCTGGCCACCGCCCTGCACCGCGATACGATTGCGATGGAATTACTCCGCACGCCGGGCTGGCGTTCGCATCTCTTTAAGGCGGTCGAAGAGTTCCCAAAAAATATGCCGCTTTGGGCACAATGGGAAGCAATCTATACCGACGTGACGAACCCGAACCACCGAAACGACGCCGACGTGTTTTACCGGACAAACCGAGATGCGATGGATGAAGGAGCCCAAGTGCTTTGGGAAGAACAGGAATCGCTTTATGATCTCATGAAGATGCGTGTCGAAAGCGGTCACGCATCGTTCGAACGGGAGAAGCAGAATTCGCCGATCAATCCGGCATTGTGTGAGTTCCCCGAAAAGTATTTTGAGGAACATATCTGGACGATGCCGAACAGCCCGGCGACAGCCCGAAACGTCATCGCGTCGGCGTTAGCACTCGATCCGAGTAAAGGGATAGATTCAGCACTCGGCGACTATTCGGCTTTCGTCTATACGGCATTATGTGACGACGGGCTGATTTACGTCGATGCGTATCTGGAACGCCTGCCCGTCTCCGATTTGATTGTCAAAGGCGTCGAACTTTATACGAAGTATCAGCCGATGATTTTTGGAGTAGAAGCGAATCAGTTTCAGGAACTTCTTTGTACCGGATTCGAGAATGCAATGTTCGAGAATGCAATGTCGGCAACACATCAACCGGCCGGCAACGATTGGCAACCGGCCGGCGTGTATCCGATCCGCAACACGCTCAACAAAATTCTCCGCATTCGGCGATTGGATTCGTATTTGTCGATGCGGCGGTTACGGTTTAACTCTCAGAGTCCGTCATGCCGGCTGTTGGTGGAGCAATTGCGTTCGTTTCCGCTGGCGTCTCATGATGATGGTCCTGATGCTCTTGAGATGTCTCTTCGGCTGGTCGAGGGGCTGGCGGAGAAGCCTGCCCCGACTCATTCTCAAACATCGAATCGGAGTCCGGAAGCCCCGACTCATGACCAGACATCGTCTCTAATCCCGCAATACTTGCCTCCGGGTCAAACACCGTTTCGCCATCCGTCGGATCCGCTGGATTAGCGTCGGCGTTCACGCCGTTTGTGTTTGTATCATTTGTATTTGTATCGGTCGCCGCCGCCGCCGGGAAGAGTCGTTCGGCCAGAGGATCAACCGCTCTTCGTTTGACTTCGATAAATGCTCCAATCGACGCAAGGATAAGAGCAATCGTCAGCAGGAAATTAAATACGGCTCTCTTCATACCGCGGCCGACGGTGTCTCCGATATAGGATCGTCTGTTATTCAATATCAAGAACAGAAGATAGGCAATCGGGAGCATGGTGAGGCAAATTGCCGAGGCCGCAACGGGGAACCAGAAAGGCAGTTGGAATACAACTCCAAAAACACCAATCGACGGGGCCAAGGCAAAAAGCCGAAACCGCCAAGTCGTTGGCTGCAACCCGAACATTTCGTTCAAGACGAACCCGCAACACGTCATGTGAGCCGAGATGGCGCCGAACGTCATTCCGATCAATCCGCCGCAGAAGATAATTGTTGCAACTTGCTGCGATATGAAACCGCCTTCTAAAGCCGCTGCGGCTTGCAACGGGTTGATCGATCGGTTGACGACATCGCTTCCGTCGTAGATGCCGGAAACGGTCATTCCGATCATGATGAGCGAAGTAATGAGTGTAAACGGAATGAACATCGTCATGGCAAGGTCCCATTTCGCCAGCGTTTTATGTTCCGGCCCCCAATTCTTTTTGAGGAGCGAATAGGGGTACATAAAGGTCATATTGATTCCGACGGCGGCGCCGAGCATTCCGAGAATCAGGGTAATCGTTGCCGGATCGTTAAACAGAGTGCCGTCCCAGGCGTACCAGCCGATGAAGCCTTTGCCCATTTCGAGTAAATCGATATTGCGAAAGTTCAATACCACGACCATCAGGAAGGTCAAGAAGACCAGCCCGATCATACAGCGTAGAAACCATTCATAGATTCGTATCCCGACTCCGCCGCGCCCGTAATTGAAGACGACGAGCATATTGATCAGCAGGATCATAAAACCGGCGGCGAAACTGATTGCGTAACCGAGTGGTGTGAATTCTTTTCGTTCTTCGATGCGTATGGGATTACCCTCTTCGTCTGTTTGATCATTACCTTCTTCGTCTTTCTGATAGAGATATTTGCCTTCTTCATCCGTTTTGAAGACGGGGACTTGCAGTTCGGCATCGGGCGAGAACTGTTGCACAACGCTTCGGACGGCTCCGGCGGCGAGGCCGTATTGGGGGAAGTGCCAAATGATGGACGCCATCACGGCGCCGAGTGCCCAAAAGAAGACGAGGATTACAAGGGGGCCCCAGATTTTCCCCATTTCCCCCATAAACCCCCAATATGGCCGTTCTCTGGTTGTCAGAACGATGTTTGAGAGAGCGACGAACATCATGATACCGAGGAACATCGCGACGGGTTGAACCCAGAGGAGTTTGTAACCGAAGGATGCACCGGCAACGACGGATGCGGCTGCACTACCTGCTCCGAGTGTCATAGCACTTTGCAGCAGGCCGGGCCCGGTCAGTTTGATGTATCCCAACGCCCTGGGGACGGGCGGTCGGGCGGCGATTTCGCGTAGATGTTCTATCTCTTGGGTGTGTTTATCGGTCATGAATCAAGGGAGTACGGCACCATGGCCTAAAAGGAGGTCGGGAAGATGATAAACGGACTATTGTAAACGAAAACGGATACCGAGTCCAGAGTCCTGCGTGCCGGGGGCAAGTTAGCGGCCTTGTTAGCCGCCCCGCCCTGCAGGGGGGCTTTCAACGTAAAATACTGCGCCCCGCAAGGCGGGTCGGCTAACGGTGGAAACACACGCAGGCCGCGGCAATTCAAAAACGCTCTGATACCAACTCGGCCCCCGCTTGCATTCCCTTTTGTCCAATGGTACAATGCGATCCAGTACTTCTGGTCATACTGGACTTTTTTACATCGGAGAACCTACTATGAAGAACGAAT
>Ga0099364_10003868_pt1 | contig 22941 bp, 19 predicted proteins | sample TergutTh196P3_FD_73070 | JGI IMG/M metagenome (GOLD analysis project Ga0099364, IMG submission 73070) | Microcerotermes parvus P3 segment gut microbial communities from Pointe-Noire, Republic of the Congo - Th196 P3 | ecosystem: Host-associated > Arthropoda: Insects > Digestive system > Gut ...
TTGAACGGATATTAAGCATTTATAACGGCAAAAAGGGTGAACTGGAACCGCTTTACAAAGCATACAATCAACTGTTTCCGGGTAACTTTTCGATGAAAAACCGTTTTTGCATGGCTGTCAGACAGGCTAAGGAAAAGGGTGTTTTGTCGGTTGCGGTCAACGGTTCATGCCTGAACAGGGGGAAAGAGATACACGGTGACGAACACAGGGCTGTTGCCTCCGAATATTTAAGCGATCCAAAGGGTTACGACACTACCGATGCCTGCGAACTGTTTGTAAGGGACTGCGAATATAACGGTATGAACGTTCCGAGTTTCAAATGGTTCTGGACTTACCGAAAAAATAACCTGAATATTATTAAACGCGGCAGTCATGGCAAAACCCGCTGGGAAGAAAAGAACGGCATACGCGCAAAGATCATACCGGCTCTTTATGCGGGCGATCAGTGGCAGATAGACGGATGGAAAATACCTCTCCGGGGTAAAAAATGGAATGAAAAAGGAAAGATGGAAACCTTTGTAGATCATATCCTTTTTACGGTCGTTGACGCTCACAGCCGTAAAATTATCGGTTATCATATTGCAGAAAGCGAGAATACGGAAATGATTTTAAAGGCTCCTGAAATGGCTGTTAAAGAAACCGGAACGCTGCCTTATGAAATTGTTTCGGACAGTCATTCGTTTCACAAAACAAAGGAGGCCGAACATCTGAAAGAACAGTTATTAAAACTTGGTTGCAGGTGGTCTGTAAGTATGATCCCGCAAAGAAAAGCCATTGTAGAACGGTCTTTCGGCAAGTTGGGAGATAAACACTATAAGAAAATTAACGGCTATACCGGTCAGGGAATCAGGACGAAAAAGGAAACAGGGATTACACAGCCGGAACTGTTGACCAAATACGCGAAACCGGAAAACATGTATACATTCGATCAGATTGTTGAGGTTGCTGCGCAAATGATAACAGACTATAACGATTCACCGGTTAAATGCCTGCACAGTACTCCCGGTGAACGATACGAAAAAAGCGAACGCAAGAACGCAATAGAGGTAAATGATTTTCAGCATATTGCGCTGTTTTTCCCAAAACACGGACACACGATAAGAGACGGACAGATAACCATCAGGAGAAAAGAACATACTTTTGATTATCAGTTATCTAAAAATTATTACTGGAAATACAACAATCAAAAAGTGGGTGTGCGTTACGAAAACGAAAATTATGACAGGATTTATCTGTATGAACCGGAAACCGGTGAACCGATTTGCGTTCTTAATCAAATGACTGCAATTCATGGCGCATTAGCCAGTCAAACGCCTGAAGATGAGAAAAACCTGTATAAAGTTGCCGGACGTATGAAAGGGATTGAAGTGTCATACCGTAATGAACGTGAAAGAATAAGGGAATGTTCGCAGGATTTGCCGGAAAAGGCAAAACTGGCGAGAATGGGGCACGATCAGCGCGTAAACAAACTGACCACAGGCAAGGAAATGCAGGATAAAATAAGAAATAACGCTTTCTTACGGAACCAATTAAGCGAACGGTTTGGCATTAACGTTGACAGTGTGCCTGATTTGCCGATGCTTAATGATCTTCCGAACTCTGCATTCAAGCCCAAAAGGGAAAAGGAGAACAGGCGACCGTTTCACGTCGGAGATGGCACAATGGAGAAATTAACAGTAGATATTAATAATTGAAAGGAAGCGCATTAAGTCAAAACATACGCCTCCTTTCACTAAAAAAATTTAGTGATGGCAAAATTAGAAAAAAATCTGGAACTAAACTACCTTCGGCTAAAAGCCGAAGGGTTTGGGATCGGCTAAAGCCAACTTAAGATTGGTTTCTACTAATATCATCTTAATGTATAAAATATCCCCTACCCTGCATATGACAACGAAAAAAAACTTCGACAATGGCAATGCTACTGAAAAAATCTCACCAATAAAATACTAAAGTCTTCGCCTAAAGGCGAGGGATTTTCCCCCAGATTGATACATTAAGACAAGCATAAAACAAGATATTGAACATGAAAAAAATTTGCATAATAACCGGCATTCGTGCTGAATATGGCTTAAGATATGATGAATCAAACATACAGTAAGTATATTACAGTTATTCCTGCTCGAGGAGGTTCTAAACGTTTTCCGGGGAAAAATATAATTCCGTTGAATAACAAACCACTTATAAACTATTCCATTGAGTATGCGTTACATAATTGTGTGTCTTCTATTATTTTTGTTTCGACCGACGATCCGGAGATTGCTGAAGTAGCAGAAATAGCCGGAGCAAAAGTTCTTTGGCGACCGGAACATTTATCGGGAGATTTTGTTTCCACTGCCGTAACATTACAGCACGTGGGGATGGAATTGCAAAACAATGGTATTGGATTTGATTACATGATGTTGCTGCAAGCGACTAATCCTTTACGACCGGAAACCATGTTGCAAAACGCTATAAATATCATAGAAACAAATGTTTGTGACAGTTTAATGACTGTTTCTCCTTCCTATACAAAACTGGGAACAATAACAAATAATCGTTTTGTGCCCTGGAATTATAACTATGGTCAAAGAAGTCAAGACATGGAGCCTTTGTTTTATGAAAACGGATTACTCTACATTTCTCAAAAGGAACTTATTCTTAATGGCATTATTGTTGGCGAACACATGTATCCCATGATCATTGATCATATTTATGCGTCTGTCGATATTGATACCATGGATGATTTAAAATATGCCGAATTTATTATAAACAAGGAGAACTGTGAATAATGTTTTATGCAATTTAAAGAATGGATTGATTGTTTCATGTCAGTCAGAAGATAACGATCCTTTTAATACCCCGGCAGGCATTACCGCATTTGCACAAGCTGCTTTTATGGGTGGCGCCATAGCCATCCGAAGTGAAGGAATCGAAAAGATTAAACGCATACAAAAGACTGTAAACCTACCGGTTATCGGATTGTTGAAATCAACTTTCTCTGACGGATATGTAAGAATAACAGGTAGTTATAAGGAAGTCGAACAGTTGCTTGAAACAGGATGTGACATTATTGCAGTAGACGGTACATTTAGAGAAAGAGAACATCTTAAAGGTCCCGACTTTATCGGAAAAATAAAATCCAAATATGCATGTATAATTATGGCGGATATAGCAACCGTCAGTGAAGCCATTGCGTGCGAAAATTCCGGGGCTGACTGCATTTCTTCAACATTAAACGGATATACACCAGACACGATACATCTTATCCATAAAACCCCCAATTTTAATATCATCAAAAAATTAATTCATCAAAAAATGAATACACCCATCATTGCCGAAGGAAGAATCAATACTCCTGTCGATGCAAAAAAAATGTTGGAATATGGAGCCTGGGCTGTGGTTGTAGGAACGGCAATTACTCGTCCACGCATTATTACACAATGGTATGTTAATGAAATAAAAAAAGCACAAATATGAAAAAAAGGCTAAAACTATCGCATAGACGATACATCGGCGAGGGGGAAATGCCATATATTATTGCAGAAGCAGGCATTAATCATAACGGAAATATTGACATTGCAAAAGAATTAATTCGTCAAGCCTCATTGAATGGTGCAGATGCAATTAAATTCCAAAAACGAACAATTGACGAAATGTATATCAAATCGTTTCTTGATGAACCTTATAACAAACCGTATGCTTTTGGAAAAACTTATGGAGAACATAAAAAAAACCTTGAATTTTCAAATGAGGATTATTTGGCGCTCCAAGATTATGCTCGTCGGTTAAAAATTGACTTTTTGGTTAGCGCATTTGAGTTTACCGGTTTTGAGTTTGTCGAAAAACAACTGAAAGCGCCCATACACAAAGTTGCTTCACCTTTTATTACGCATTTTCCCTTATTAAAACAGGTTGCCTTATATGGTAAGCCAATCATATTATCCACAGGTATGCACACCTTTGAAGAAATAGAAGCTGCGGTGAATTATGTAAAGAAATATAATAATCAGATCATACTTTTTCAGGCAACAACACTATATCCCTGCCCTGATAAGGATGTTAATTTGAATGTACTAAAAACATTCAGAGACAGGTTGGATGTATTAGTAGGCTACTCTTCTCACGATAACGGCGTGGTTTTGCCGGCCGTTTCCATTGCCTTAGGGGCTTGTGTAATTGAAAAGCATTTCACATTGGATAGAACAATGATCGGACCTGACCATGTCGCTTCTGTAGAACCAAGAGGGCTGGAACTCATCGTGAAATATTGTAAAAGCGCTCACTATGGATTAGGAACGTATGTAAAAGACGTGCATGAATTGGAAAAAGCGCAACGTATCAAATATGGAGTGAGCATAGTAAGCCTTAAAGATTTGAAAAAAGAAGATGTCATTAAGGAGACCGATATAACGGTCAAATGTCCCGGCGGAGGCATATCTCCTGCTTTATTTGATCGGGTGATTGGTAAAAAGGTTTTGGCAGACATAAAAGCAGATTCAATAATAAAAGATGAAGATGTTGAATTGTAAAGAATTATCAAATAAGGCAGAGCCAATTGAATATTTTTTTTCAGATGTTGACGGAACGTTAACCAATGGAACTGTTCTATACTCCATCCAAGGGGAATATTTAAAGCAGTTTTCATTCAGGGATGGTACCGGCTTTTATTTATTGAAAAAAATGGGAATCACAGGAGGAATTATTACTGGTGAAAACTCGGAAATTGTTGTCCGAAGGGCAGAAAAGCTAAAATTACAATTTTGTTTTTTAGGTATTGAAGACAAGTTGGACGTTTTGGAAGATTTCTTATATTCCCAAAATCGTTCACTGATTAATCTTGCATATATCGGTGATGATTTAAATGATTTAAATATTCTGTCGAAATGCGGTTTATCATTTTGCCCGAATGATGCAGTAGATACCATCAAAAAAACAGCGGATATCATTTGCAAAAGTAATGGTGGATTCGGAGCATTCAGAGACGCCGTCGAGCATTTGATTTATCTCAGAAATGAGAATATAACAGAAATATATAATAAATAAACTTATCCATTGGTGGTTATGAATGACAGGTTCATGCATGCATTTTATCTTTTTATCGACACATTCTTTTCAATAATAAGAGTAGCGCTCAAAACTTATATTAAAAAGACAATACCTTTCAACAGGAAAAGTAATAAGTGTTTGATCATGGGAAATGGGCCTTCTCTCATAAAGGCTGTTGAAGACAATAAAAGTAAAATTCCTGAATGGGATATGGTCGCTGTGAACTTTATGGCTCTATCTCCGGAATACATTGAATATAAGCCCAATATCTATATCCTGTGCGATCCCGCATTTTGGTTTGATGTGACATCTGATGAGATTAAAATCAAAGTAAGAAATTTTTACGCGCAAATAACAGAAAAAACCCGTTGGGAACTGCAATTATATTTACCCAGTCAGGCATTAAAAAAAAACGAAATAAAAGAAACTTTATCTCAAAATCCTAATATACGCTTGCGCTACTATAACAAAACCAAGTTTGAAGGTTTCCATTTTTTAAGTTATCCAATTTATAATAAACAATGGGGTATGCCAAGAGCGCAAAATGTAATTGTGGCAGCATTGATGTTGACTGTTTATTCCGGTTATCAAGAGATTTATATCGCTGGAGCGGATAGTGATTATATGAAAACTATCTGGGTGGATGAGGAAAATAATGTGCTACATAATGATTACCATTACTACAAAGATTCCAACGAACAGACAGAAATAATCCTGCCTGAAAAAACTCATGAAGTCTGTATTTCACTTTACTATATGTTTAAAAGTTATATTGATATTGAGAAATACGCTGTTTATCGAAAAACAAAAATATATAATACCGGACTTTATTCCTTTATTGACGCATTTGAAAAGAAAACTGAAATTTAAAACGATGATTGAGCAAATAAAATACAATGACATTATTTTAGGGATAATTATCCGTCACGATTTTCAAAAAGAAAACATTGCTTTTTTTACGCCTGAAAATTTTTCCCAGCAATTAGGATATATGAATCGTCCTAAGGGTTATCAAATTGTTCCGCATATACATAAAGTTTTTGATCGAAAAGTCGAATTAACGCAGGAGGTTCTCTTTGTAAAAAAAGGAAAAGTGAGGGTAGACTTTTATCATGCAGACAGGACTTATTTAGAGAGTAAGATAATAACAGAAGGGGATGTGATTCTCCTTGCTCATGGAGGTCATGGTTTTGAAATGCTTGAGGCATCCGAATTGATTGAAGTAAAACAAGGACCCTATTGCGGAGAAATGGATAAAGAACGCTTTCATTTAATTTCCAATGATGAAATAATAATCAAATAAATGATCGTATGAACAGATTTATTATTCCTGTCTGTGAACCATCCCTTTTAGGTAATGAGCTAACATATGTCACAGAAGCAGTATCATCTGGATGGATTTCTTCTTCGGGAAAATATGTTTCCGCCTTTGAAGAAACCTTTTCTTCCTATTGTGAGTGTAAATATGGAGTAGCCGTCTGTAATGGCACAGTTGCACTTCATTTGGCTTTGGCCGCTTTAGATATCGGCAAAGGAGATGAAGTAATTATTCCAACTTTTACAATGGTCGCTTCTGCATTTGCCGTATGTTACACAGGAGCTATTCCTGTATTTGTAGATGCAGACCCCTTGACTTGGAATATGGATGTCTCAAAAATAGAAGAAAAAATTACCCATAGAACCAAAGCAATTATGCCGGTACATATTTTTGGCCAGATATGTCATATGGAGGTGATTGAGGAGCTGGCAAAAAGATACAATCTTTATATTATTGAAGACGCAGCAGAAGCGCATGGCGCTGAATATAAGGGTAAAAAAGCAGGATCTTTATCCAACATAGCCACCTTTAGCTTTTTCGCCAATAAAAATATTACGACCGGAGAAGGAGGTATGCTGGTAACCAGTAATGAAGAACTTTTTAATAAAGCGAGATATTATAAAAACGTCTGTTTCCCTTTAGACGGAAACAGAAATTATACCCATGGTAACATCGGCTTTAATTACCGTATGTCGAATGTTTTAGCTGCAATAGGCTTGGCGCAGGTAGAGAAAGCGGATGAATATAAAAAAATGCGTATTACCAATAATCAGAGATATCGAAATTATTTATCGGAAATTCCGGGTATCCGGTTTCAACAAATTGAAAAGGATACTGTCTCCGCCTGTTGGATGAATGGAATTATTGTAGACCCTGCGTATGGGAAAACAAAAAGCCAGTTAATGTCTTATTTGGAAGAAAATGGAGTTGAAACCCGTTTGTTTTTTAACGGAATGCATCATCAGCCTTCTTTGATTTCGTATGGTTGTGACTGTAAACAAAAATATCCGGTTTCGGATTATCTGACTGACAATGGATTTTATCTTCCATCCGGCAGTAGCCTTGATAACAAAACAATCCAATTTATCTGCAATTTAATTCATGAATATTATTTAATAACATTATGACTAAAGATGAAAATGTGAATTTTGATGATTATGCAAAGTATTATAATCTCTTATATCAAGATAAAGACTATAAGGAAGAGGCTGGTTATCTAAAGAATTTAATTAAAAGAACACATCCCGGCGCTTCTACCATTTTGGATTTAGGCTGCGGTACAGGACAACATGACCGGATTTTAGTCGAGGAAGGGTTTAATCTGACCGGAGTAGATTTATCCGAACAGATGTTATCTATCGCCAGGAAGAACGAAAATGAACAATTAACGTTTATTCATGGAGATGCACGAACCATTAATCTAAATAAAAAGTATGATGTTATTGTTGCGTTATTCCATGTAATGAGCTATCAGGTAACGAATAAAGATATTTTATCCATTTTCAATACCGTATCGGCACATTTAAAGGAAGGAGGAATATTCATCTTTGATTGCTGGTATGGCCCTGCAGTTCTGAGCGACAGACCAACAGTCAGGATTAAAAGACTGGAAAACGAAAAAATAAAATTACTCCGGATTTCCGAACCGGAAATGAATTCTATAGATAATACGGTCAGTGTGTTTTTCGATGTACTTATTACAGACAAAGCCACAGGAGAACGGAAAGAATTAAAAGAAAAACATATCATGAGGTATCTGTTTTACCCTGAAATAGAATTTTTTGCTTTAAGCACCGGGTTTACTGTTATCGGATTTGAAGAGTGGATGACTGGAAAACAACCGGATTATAACAGTTGGAATGTTGTATTTATTACAAAGTGTATTCATAACAGAAAACATCAATGCAAATGTTAAAAGTCGCTATTTGGTTAGACCCCAATTATAAACCGACCGAGGGAGGAGGATATTCATATTACGAGAAATTAGTCAACCAGATTGACAATTACAACTTTTCTTCAAATCTTGAACTTGTTTTCTTAACAGAAGACAACATAAAACATCACTCATTTAAGAAACAGGTACTGACCATCTCATTACTCAATAAATATATCAAATATGATTTTATTATCCGGAAATGTATCCCTTTTTTATTCAAACATTTCAGAAAATTACGCCGGATTGCTGAAACTCGATACTATCATTGTTTATTTCATAAAGAAAACATTGATGTTTTGTATTACCTGAAACAAGAAGAATGCTATGTTACTGATTATCCATTCATCGCCACAAACTGGGATATTGGCCATATCAGCACCTATCCTTTCCCGGAAATAACTGAGTATTATAAACGCCGGAAAAGATATTATACAAATATTTTACCGAAAGCTATTTTTGTGTTTTGCGAATCGGAATCAGGAAAAGAAGAACTCAAACGATATACGCCCATTGATGAATTTAAACTAAGAGTGGTTCCGATTTTCAGTGGCAATAGTGCAATCGGTAAAATGGATGAATCATTTGCTACAGATTTTTTGCATAAACACGCATTAATAAAAAATAAATATTACATTTATCCGGCTCAATTTTGGGCACATAAAAATCATTACGGGCTTTTACTGGCATTTTCGCATATCATACCGGATTATCCGGATTTGAAATTGATTTTTACAGGGTCTGATAAGGGAAATTTGAAATACATAAAAACGATTATATCTTCTTTAGGATTAGAAAACCATGTTTTAGTACTCGGATTTGTCAGCACAAACGAACTGTGCGCATTATATAAAAATGCAATCGCATTAGTCATGCCTACATATCTCGGACCCACAAATATGCCGCCAATCGAAGCAATGGAACTTAACTGTCCGGTAATCTGTTCCGATTTGTCCGGCCATAAAGAAATACTTGGAAATGCAGCTTTATATTTTAAACCACAAAATATGCTGGCCATTGAGGAGCAAATGAGGACTCTATTGAACGGGGACATCAGAAAAGAATGGATTGAAAAAATTTCTTTAAGAAATCATGAATCCCTGTTTAAAATAGAATATTCGATTAAACAGATTGAAGAACATTTACTGGAATTGTCATATATACGTAAAACGTGGAAATAATACTGCTTTATATAAATGGACAATGAAGCAACTGATTGAACGCAGGCAGTACATGCAAACGCTCCGTAATTTGAAAGACCAAAATATCATCAAGGTCATTACCGGAGTTCGCCGTTTTGGAAAGTCGACGCTTTTACAGATGTTTGCAGACGAACTGCAGCAAAAGGGGGTTATGCAGGAACAGATTCAGTTCTATAATTTTGAAGATTCTGATATTTACACAATTGGAAACTGGAAAGAGATTTACGATTATATCAAGATTCGACTTGTATCCGACAAAATGAATTACATTTTTTTGGATGAAGTTCAAAACGTTGATGTCTTTCAACGACTTGTCGATGGCCTTTTCATCAAAAAAAATTGCGATGTATATATTACCGGCTCAAATGCGTATTTACTTTCGGGAGAGCTGGCAACTTTGCTTACCGGAAGGTATATTGAGACTTCTATTTTACCTCTACAATTCGCTGAATATTACGAATATACGATTCTGAAATCCCCAAACTTATCAAAAATGGAAAGTTTGGGGAATTACGTCATGGAAGGCGGTATGCCTGAATATTATACGCAAAAAAAGATCAATCAAAAACAGGCGGACGATTTTATCAAAAGCGTACTGCAAGCAATTATAGAAAAAGATATTTTTCAACGATTAAATATAAAGGACAAACATGATTTCAACAAAATTATTGATTTTGTATTTGATTCGGTCGGCTCGTTTGTTTCTCCGCGTTCAATTTCAAATACGCTTCGCTCAAATGGAACAATTGTAGATAATAAAACTGTTGCAAAATACCTGGATTCGCTTTGCGATGCCTTTTTGCTCTAAGCGCCTCGCTACGAAATTAAAGGCAAAGGGCTTTTACAAACGCTTAATAAATACTATCTTGTTGACCCCTGTTTTCGGAAAGTGCGGTTGATGCGGGATATGAAAAAAGATATTTCGCATTGGTTGGAAAATATCGTGTATTTCGAACTGTTGCGTAGACACAGAGATGTTTATGTCGGGAAAATTGATAACAGGGAAGTCGATTTTGTCGTTACCGATAACGAAGGTTATACTTTATACTATCAGGTAGCGTGGACTACAATGACACCCGAAACGCTTGAAAGAGAACTTGCTTCACTAAATGCCATCAAGGATTCCAATCCAAAATATCTGCTTACAATGGATATAGATTTCAATCCGGTTTACAACGGAATTCGCAAACTGAATGTTGCAGATTGGTTGCTTATGAAATAATTTCCTCAATTCATGTAGAGACGTAACATGTTACGTCTCTACGAGGCGTGGTTCGCGATTCAAGTGATGTCGACCCACGATGAGGATGTTATTTGGAAAGTATTCCTTATGAAACAGTAATTAGGTGGTGATTTTACAGAAAGACTGACAGAAAAAGCGGACATTGGAAAATAATTATCGCACTCAAACAGGGACATTTTTGTTAAAAAACATCACTCAAACAGGGATGAATTTGTATCTTTGTCGAAAATTGTCCGACAATGAACGTATTATATCAAACTTTAGAAGATCATTTACGCAAGACAACATTAGGTTTTAAGCGTTATTTGTATCCTGCAATCAATTGGAACAGCCGAATGTTCGGTATTGTCGGACCGCGCGGCGTTGGCAAAACAACACTGCTCTTTCAACATATAAAGGAAAATCATCGTACAACCGACACGTTATATGTCTCTATGGACGATGGATGCGATTATTTCTCATAAAAGCAACGACTTGAAACCTGTTATCGGTTATCCGGTTAAGTTTTTTAAAGATTATTTGCGAAGAGGATATTATCCGTTTGGAACCGACGTAGATTATATGGCTCTTTTAAATCAAATCATTGCTCAAACCATGGAATCAGATATTCCGATGTATGCAAATATGAACATTTCAACAGGCCGAAAACTGTTAAAACTTTTGGCAATAATAGCCGAAAGTGCGCCGTTTAAACCAAGTTTTACAGGGCTTTCAAAATTGATAGAAGTGAGCAAAAACAATATCTCCGACTACTTTTATTACATCGAAAAAGCGGGAATGATCGCCCAACTTCGCGAAAAAACCGAAAGTTATTTAGTTGCAGGCAAAGTAGAAAAGGTTTATTTAGACAATACGAATCTTGCATTTTGTTTGTCCGAAAAAGAACCCGATGTCGGAAACCTGCGTGAAACTGTTTTTTTAAACCAAATGCGGGTAAATAATAAGGTTTACCGGTCTGCAACATGCGATTTTACTATCGACAATATGATCTTTGAAGTTGGTGGAAAAAGTAAAACTCAAAAACAAATCGAAGGTTTGAGGAATGCTTATATTGTCAAAGACGATATGGAATATGGTTATAAAAATGTCATACCGCTTTGGGCTTTTGGATTGAATTATTGAGTATTTCGACCCACTCAAATTTATATAATTTTGCAATTATAATCGCAAATTCTTATGTTTTTCAGCCAAGATGCTATATAAATTCTCAATCATCACCGTTACCCGTAATGCCTCGCAGGTTTTAGAGCAAACAATCCTGAGCGTCCTGAATCAAACATACATTCATATTGAATATATCCTTATCGACGGAGGTTCCAAAGACGGAACAGTTGCGATAATCAGGCAGTATGAATCGGGCATAAGTTATTGGATCAGCGAAGCCGACAATGGACTCTATGATGCGATGAATAAAGGATTGCAGATTGCAACAGGCGACTACGTTTGGTTTCTGAATGCCGGTGATGTGTTCAAACACAGTGAGATAGTTTCTGAAGTAGCTGATTTTGCAATGCAAAACGGACAACCCGACATCTTATATGGAGAAACGGATCTGATGAATCGCCAAGGTCATGTTTTCGCTGAACGAAGATTAAAAACTCCTCGCAATCTTACCTGGAAAAGTTTCCGAATGGGCATGTTAGTTTGTCATCAGGCGTTTATAGTTAAACGTTCGATAGCGCCTGCATACGACCTGCAATATCGTTTTTCAAGCGATTTTGACTGGTGTATCCGCTGCTTGAAAGAAGCAAAAAAAATTGTAAATACGCAACTGCGCCTTGTCAATTATCAATATGAAGGATTAACAACAGCAAACAGAAAAAAATCTTTAAAAGAACGTTATACAATTATGTGCAAATATTATGGTACATTTGCAACATCTATTTTGCATGTTTGGTTTGCATGCCGATTTTATTGGGCGAAATGGAAAAAGAAAACAGTATAGATTTTTATCTTATATATAATTAAAAACTTGAAAAATGAAGACTTATTTAAAGAAATATGTACCGCATGCAATAGCAGTATTGCTGTTTTTGGGGCTATCCATCGCTTATATGGCTCCTATTGTTTTAGAAAACAAAAATTTATATCAAGGCGATGTTGTAAGCAGTTCTGCCTGGGGAAAAGATTTAAAGGATTATTATATACAAACTGGAGAATATGCATTTTGGTCAAATTCCATGTTTAGCGGGATGCCGGCTAACTATACCTTTATGCCCTCAATGCCTAATATTTTTCATTATATTCATAAAGCTATACATACCGTATTTCCCGGTAATATCTTTTTGATATTTCTCTATTTAATCGGTTTTTATATCTTTTTAATTTCTATCGGCTGTAAACCATGGTTAAGTATAATTGGGGCAATCGCTTATGCATTTGCTTCCTATAATATCGTTATTATTGATGCCGGACATGTAAATAAAGCTTTGGTAATGGGAACAATGGCGCCTGTAATTGGTGGGATTATACTTACCTATCGAAAAAAATATCTATGGGGAGTCATTATTTCACTTTTTTTTACCGGATTAAATGTAAGTTGGGGCCATCAACAAATAAGCTATTACCTGTTACTAATCCTTCTGGTGTTAGCTGTTGTTTATTTTATTTATGCAATAAAAGAAAAGACGCTGAAAGATTTTTTTACATCGTCTGCTCTATTACTTGTTGTAGCTGCTTTTGCTGTCGCGCCAGAATTAGGGAATCTTATTTCCACAGCCGACTATACGCAAGAAACCATGCGCGGGGGAGCTGTGTTACAATCTAATGCAGAAGGAAAGAAGGAAAGTTCAGGGTTAGATAGAGATTATGCATTTATGTGGAGTTATGGAAAGGGAGAAACAATGACCCTCCTGATTCCTAATTTTTATGGAGCAAAATCAGGTTACAATATAGGTACGGATTCCGAGTCTTATAAAGTCTTACAAAAAGCAGGATACGGAGTAGAGGCTACTCAATTCAGTAAACAGGCACCGATGTACTGGGGAGATGAGTCGTTTACAGGAGGGCCGGTTTATATGGGCGCTATCGTTTGCTTTTTATTTTTATTAGGTTTGCAGATTGTCAAAGGAAAAGAAAAATGGTGGATGCTGATTGCTACGGTGATAGCGATTGTGATGTCCTGGGGAAGGCATTTTCCCTTAGTCAATGACTTTTTGTTTTATCATTTACCGCTCTATAACAAATTCCGTGTGCCATCGATGATATTGGTTGTTCCTGGCGTAACCATGGCGGCGCTGGGGATATTGGCATTAAAGGAAATTCTTGAAAACAGGGAAAATCGGAATACGTATCTTAAACCTCTGTATATTTCGGCAGGAATTACGGGAGGTTTGTGTTTGCTGTTTGCTTTAATAGGCGGAAGTTTAATGAGTTTTTCCGCTTTGTCGGATGTGAACTATCAGAATTTTCCTGAACTTTTAAATGCAATCATTACTGACCGAAAAAACATGATGATTTCGGATGCCTGGCGCTCGTTTTTCTTTATTGCTTTATCTGCAGGAATCATTTGGTATTATTTGAAAAAATCGTTAAAGATAAACTATGTAATGGCTATCATTGGCTTACTGATTTTTATTGATTTATGGACAGTAGACAAACGTTTTGTTAATTTTGACAGTTTTGTTCCACAACATAGAGCGAGAGAAATTCCGGCAACACCTGTCGATGAGTGGATTTTACAGGATAAAGACCCTAATTATCGCGTATTTAATATTACTTCAAATCCCTTTCAAGAATCAATAACTTCCAATTTTCATAAATCAATCGGAGGCTACAGTCCGGCCAAATTGCGTCGCTATCAGGATATGATGGATTATTACCTGTCAAAAGACATCAAATGGAATATATTGAATATGCTGAATACACGCTATCTCATTACGCCTTCTGATCAGGGGCCGCAACCATATATTAATCAGGATGCGCTGGGAAACGCCTGGTTTGTAAATGAAATTCAATGGGTTAATTCACCGGATGAAGAAATAGTTGCGTTGGATGATTTTGATCCTGCACAGGTTGCTGTGATTGATACGGAATGGAAAGATAAAATTTCGGGTTGGGAAAAACTGCAACATGAAATAGAAGACAGTACAGCATATATCAACTTAACCGACTATGTCAATCCGGGTTATCTGATCTATGAAAGTTCGTCCAACCAACCCCACTTAGCTGTATTTTCGGAAGTTTATTACAAGACCTGGCGTGCATATATCAATGGCGTTGAAGTGCCATTGATACGCGTAAATTATATTCTGCGCGGTTTGGAAATTCCTGTCGGCAATCATACAATTGAATTTAAATGTATAGATGAAATATTTCAAAAATGGGCAAAATTTTCTTTGGTTGCCTCCATCATCACTGGTCTTATATTGCTAAGTTTATTTGGATATGCCATTTGGTTTGAACTTCGAAAATCAGGGATCAATAAAAATTGATATTTTATGAGAAGTTACATTCCTGTTTATTTTTTGTTAAGAATTTATTAACAATCCTGTTTAAAAGTATTCAAAAAATTATTTTGCAATGTCAAATTATTCCTCTTATAAAATTATTTTGCATTTTCCAATCATAAACAATGATTTATTTTTAGTTATTTTTTCAACATACTAATTTACTTTAAAAAAGTAATACATTCCAATTATTTTTACATAATTACATGAAAATATAAAAAATATTTAAACACTTTCAACAAGCTAAAATATAAATTACATTTTTAAAAACAATAATAAATTATTTTAATATATATACTTTTCATTATCACTTTAAAAACTTAAAATTATGGCGCGTCCAGTAACTTTGTACACCATTCAATGGGGTGATCTCTCGTTAGAGACAATATGTGAAAAAGCGAAAGCGTTTGGATACGACGGATTAGAACTTGGCTTACCCAGCCATGTAGATGTTCGTCAGACCAACGAGGATTATTATCATGGTATAAAAAAATTGTTGGCTAAGTACGACCTTCAACTCTTTGCCATTTCTTCTCACTTAATTGGGCAGGCAGTTTGCGACAACATTGATATAAGGCACAAAGCGATTCTACCTGATTATATTTGGGGAGATGGTGATCCGGAAGGAGTTCGTCGGCGAGCAGCAGAAGAATTGATTCGCTCAGGTTATGTCGCTAAAATGTTGGGTGTAAATACTGTTGTTGGATTCACCGGCAGCTCGGTTTGGCAGTATCTGTATTCATTTCCGCCTACTCCGGATGAAATGATAGAAGCAGGATTTCAGGATTTTGCCCGTCGTTTTATTCCAATTTTGGATGAATACCATAAAATGGATATTCGATTTGCACTTGAAGTACATCCTACGGAAATTGCTTTCGATACCGTTACGGCAGCTCGTGCATTGAAAGCAGTCAATCAACATCCTGCTTTCGGTTTTAACTATGATCCGAGCCATTTTGGGTATCAGGGGGTGGATTATATAGATTTTATTTATAAATTTGCTGAGCGTATTTTCCATGTACATATGAAAGATGTTTACTGGAGTGATATGCCAACACCAGCAGGCGTTTTTGGCGGATACGTTACATTTGGCGATCCGAAACGCTTTTGGAATTTCCGTAGTATGGGTAGAGGAAATATAAACTTTGAAGAGATCATTCGTGCGTTAAACGACATTGGTTATAAAGGACCTTTGTCCGTAGAATGGGAAGATAGTGCAATGGATCGTGAACATGGCGCCCGTGAATCATGTGAGTTTGTTAAAAAAATAGATTTTAAACCATCAGTTCACGCATTTGATGCGGTTTTTGAACAAAATAGATAATCAGGTTGTCGACCTGGATATAGTCGGCTAATTCTTTGAAGTAGGGGAAATACCAGGAAAATGTTCCCATTTCAACGCTACAGTACATTTTGATTTCCGCTGCAAAGGTATGGCATTTTTTCGTATGTGTCAATAGGCATTTATACCTAATTTTCAGCGTTTATAGCGCGCAAAAACACCGAAGTTGTAGGTATTGAGATACTGAATGCATCCGAACACGCAGGAAATCCGGCAAAAGTTGAATACGAATTTGCATGAAACCGGCTTATGTCGGCATCTCCTGACTTGTGTCTCTCTTTTAGAAGTGCCTAAAATTCTTAATTCTTCCTAATTCCTCAAAAATTTCATTGTTACGGTTCCTTTTTCCGTTTCAAGTATCACAAAATAAATTCCCGTCGGCAGACCGCTGACATTTACGGATTTCTCTGCCCTGTCGCTTCTTAAGACGATGCCACCCTGCATGTTTACAATGACAAAAAGCGTTTCTCTGCTGAAATATAACAGGTTGCTTGCGGGGTTGGGATAGATTGTTATGTTATCTGCCGCTACTTCGGAATTACCGGTGTCAATATCAGTGGCGAATACCGCCGCCGCGCTTGTCGGCGAAGCCGAATGGGTGGCTGTTTCCGCCCTGCGTTGTGTAAAGGTATAGGAGACGCCTGCCGTCAACCCTGTGAATGCGGGCGATGACTGCCATGCGCCGCCGTCCCTGTTGTACTCGCAACCTGCAACGCTGTTGAGCGTAATGCCTGTGGAAGTAAAACTTTCCATTGAAGGCGTCGGCGGCGCTGTCTGCGGCGCTTTGGCAACGGCTTCCGTACTGGCAGAAATTACGCTACCGCTGCAGTTTGCCGCCGAAACCACTACGCTAATCACACTGCCGATATCTGCCTGTACCAGGGTATAGGTTGCAGAAGTTGCGCCGCTGATGACGGTTGTGCCGCGAAGCCACTGATAACTCAACGTTCCCAGGACCGTAGCGGGCGCAGAGGTTAATGCATCAGTAACGGCAGTTAATGTCTGGTCGAACACCGCGCTGCCGGTAATGCTGACCGTTCCTCCCAAAACAGGAAGCGTTGCAGTTTCGGTACTGAACGATGCCGCCGTACTTGCCGCCGAAGCCTGATGTGTAGTCGTTTCCGCATAGCGTTGGGTGAAACTGTAGGATGTGCCGGACGATAATCCGCTGAAGGTGGGGGACGACTGCCATGCGCCACCGTCTCTGTTGTACTCGCAGCCCGCGAAAGTGTTGAGGGTGATGCTGTTGGAGGTTGAACTTGAGAGCGTGGGCGCAAGCGGAGCGGCTTGTGTCGCTTTGGTTACGTTAATGGCTACGATTTTCACATAATTGGTACCGGGAGCTGAGCCGTTGGCGATGGTTGCCTGTATGGTAGCTGTTCCGGCGCCGGTAGTGTTGAGGGTGTTGCCGCCGGTGATAGAGGCGCCGGTAGTTCCGGGATTGTATACGCTCCAGGTGATGGTTTTGTTGGTGGCGGAGCTTGGCACGACGGTACCAACGAGTGTCAGTGGCTGCAACACCGTGGCAGTGGTCGGGATGCCGGTGATGTCGGTAACGGCGACAAATGCCGGTCCCGGCGTGAAGGTCAGCGTTGTGCCGCCTGTGGCGGAGAGCGTTCCTGTGGCGCCGGTTACGGTGAGGTTGCCAGTGTTGCTGATGCCCGATGAGGCGCTGATAAGCGTATAACTGCTTGCCGAGCCGATGGCGGTGATGTTGAGCGTGTTCGTTCCAACTTTCGACAGTGTGCCCGTTACCGAAAGACGCGACGGAGTGCTGGCGCTCAGATCAAAATTGGTCATTCCGCCATTCATGTTCAAATTTCCGCCGATGGTGCGATTGCCACTGACGGTGAGCGTTGAATTTACGTCTTTCACAAAATTACCCGCCCAGTTGCCCGTTAAATTTACCGTTCCCTGACTGCAATTGAAAGTTCCTGTGGCGGTGTTGACGCCTCCCAGGGTAAAGGTTGCCGTACCCTGTTTCGTTACGCCGCCGGTGCCGGTGAATACACCGGAAAAATTGCCGCTGCCGTCGCTGCCGCCCGATGTGCCGATGGTCAGCGTTCTGGCGCCGAGGTCAACCGACGACACTGTACTGATGCTGTTTAACGAATTAATTTTCTTATCGTTAGTCGTCGAGATGTCCAATTTGCCCGATCCGTTCAGCGTAACGCCCGAAGAGCTTTCAATAGAACCGCCACCTAAGACAAGCGTACCTGATTCGATGATGGTACTTCCCGTAAATGATTTGCCGGGACCGCCTAATGTGAATGTTGCCGTGCCCTGTTTGGTAATGCCGCCTGCGCCGGAAATATTGCCGTAGTAAGTACCGCTGCCGTCGGCTGATGTGGTAGATGTGCCGATAATAAGTCTCCTGCCGCTGCCGATATTAATTTGACCGTAGCCGTTTAAGGCGCGGATCGTTTTATTCTGATTAATTGTGCCTTCTGACATCTCCAAAACAGCGGTGCTGTTGCTGGCAATCGTAAGTCCCGAAGAGCTTGCAATAGAGCCGTTTTGTAAGCCATAACTTAATCTAAGGGCGCCGGCGTTGATGGTAGTTTCGCCCGAATAAGCAGTTGCAGAGCCTAAAGAAAAGGTAGCAGTGCCTGTTTTGGTCATGCCGCCTGTGCCGGAGATTGATCCCTGGAAAGTGCCGCCGCCGTTGTTTATTGTGGAAGATGTGCCGATGGTCAGCGTGCTGCCGCCGAGTTCAACTTCGCCGGTGCCGTCGAGATTCTGGATGGTTTTACTTCCAGCCGAAATGTTTAATTTGGTGCCACCCCACAGATTAACGCCCGAAGAGCTTGCAATAGTTCCGCCTGAACCCAAGACAAGCGTACCTTCTTCGATGATGGTGGCTCCGCCGTAGTTGTTGGCAGCGTTCAGCGTCAAGGCACCGTTCCCCTTTTTAGTAAGGGAGTAACTGCTACTGCCGTTAATCGCCCCCGTGATGCTCGCCGTCGCGCTAACGGTAATGGTAACATTGCCGATGAGCGTGTATGGACCGGCGTAATTGCCTGTAGCGGTGTAAGAGCCGCTAAGATTGCCCGACGCGGGCAATGGCGTCTGTGCGAAAGCTGTAGATGCGTTCAATGCCAGCCATACAATCAGCGACATTAATCCGACTTTTCCGAATTTTGAAGAATTTTTCATCATTTTTCCAACTTATTATAATGTATATATATGCAACTGTATCAGCCGACAAAGGTACGGCGCCATTTCCTGCCTGTCAATAGGCATTTATACCTATATCCGGCGGTTTTTTTATAAGTATAAATGCCTGTATTTATTGAATAACTGAATAATTTAACATGCATTATTCATGCGTTAACGTCTTTACAGATTAAAATTTATTTTTATAAGCCACTCGCAAAGGCGACACACGCCGCCGTCATTGCAGCAGTAATAATGTCATCATGCAATTAACATTAGTTTCAATTTTCAAAGTGCACATGATCGCCATGCGGATTTTCTTTTCCGTCTTTGTCAATCCAGAAATGTTCGCCGTTGCGTTCGACAAAGGCTACTTCGCCCTCGTAGGCGATACCAAACATGTCCTGGTCAACGGTGTCGTATTTGAACGGTACGACTAATTCGTTGTCTCTGTTTATAAATCCCCATTTGCCGTCGCGTTTGACAGCCGCCAGGCCATCGCCTGTGAAATTATTGTCAGCGTCGTAATCGCCTTTAAATTCACAGATATCGTCGTATTCGGCAGGGATAACGATTTTGTCGCCGGGCGCTACCAGTCCCCATTTGCCATCCATGCAGAAAGCCCAATCATCATTAATTCTGTACTGTAACGTGTCGTACACGAAGGAGAGAACCGTATGGCCAGTGAAGTCAATACTGCCATACTTGCCTTCTTTTACAGCCATCAGCCTGTCGGAGTGTACGCGGTAAAAATCCAGTTTGTCGTAAATAAGCGGCGCTATCACTTCGCCACTGACGCTGTTGATGATGCCTGTCTTGCCGTTTGATTTGGCAAAGGCTATGTTTTCATGAAAATCCAATACCTCAAAGTCCTCCCAAACTTCGTCATATACAGGGTTGCTGTTACGCCACTCTGCCAGGGTCATTTCACTGTCCGACACGACGTCGTATATTCTGATTTCATAATCGGGCGCGGTATAGACACGAAACCAGAAACTTGTTGCAAAATGGTCGTCCATATTGCTTCCTGCCTTTACGGTGAAAAAGGGCTGATCGGCGGTCGGCTCGTCCACAATCATGATGGCGGCATTGGGAAACTGCATTTCGGGCAAGGATAGAATATCTTTCGTGATGGCGTCATTGACTTCGTTGTTGATTTGTTGCGGAATGGGGGTATCCGCAAGGGGGGCGACCGCGAGGGGCGCCCCTACATTGTCTGATACGGGTGTTTTCGGTTGCCGCTGTCCGCACGATGCCAATAGTATCGCTATTGCGGCGGCTACTATTACATATCTATTTTTTTTCAATTTCCACATAAACATGAGTATCAGTGTTTTCTTCTCCAAAGATTCGGGGACTGTTGAAATAATACCTGTCGTCTTTTCGGAACAGTTTAATCACGTAAGGCAACTGTTCATTGATGCTAAATCCGTCGATACGGCTATGAAAACGCACGAGCAGCATATCATGAGCGATTTTTTCGACTGTACAATTTTCCACAAAATGGGTTTGAAGCCCATCACCTGTAAATATACAGGCATCAGACATGATATCAAGGGTGTAGGATACACTGGATATGTAACATTCGTATTTTCCATTCCAACCTTCCTCTATTTCAATGCCGTTTATATCACTGGGATTCGCGTATTTGTAAAATTGTTTGCCGTCCCATTTGTACCACGCCCTCGCGTCTTTTCGGTAGTAATAGTCGAAATCGTCATTGTTCAACCAAAACGCAAAATAATTGAGACCGACCGAAAAGCCTTCTTTGTCAAAGTTTCCGTAGAGTAATTCCATTTTATTACCGAAATGCGTTTTTGCTCTTTGAAAAAGCCTTGTGTTTTCGATAAGGGACTCAAGAACCATTTCATCTACGGTCGGCAGTTCGATGGGACGTTCAATTTCGGTAAACTCCTGTGTTTCGATGTGGTAATTCAATGTCTTATCCGATTTTAATTCAAATCCGTCCAACCCCGATCCGTATTGAACAATCAACAATACATTTCGATTGTCGTCAGTTAAATAACCTGCAATTGTCCACTGGTCGTATCCATCGTCATAATGATGGTAAAGCGAAAAAGCGCTCTGCCCGTTGATTTCTCCCATATCGGATACTGCTTCGCGGCGCTGTTCTTCTGTTTTCAGATAGTCGGGCATAAGCGTAGCGGGCATTTGGTAGATGATTTCCTGCATCAACCGGCTGAAGTTTCCATCATTGATTGGTTGCGGAATGGGGGAGTTTGTATCGGCGTTTCCCGGCGCATTCTTATCGCAATAAAAATTAATTTCATAGAACCGTTTATCTACAAATCCTTTGGGCAGCAGCGGATAGACCTCGTCTAATGTGAACTCGAACCCGTCGTCGCCTGCCTGTTCGCTCAAATCGACAACGCCGGCAATGGTCGTTATGACTGCAAAACCGTTATAAACGGCTACTTCAAATTCATAGCCTTTTTCTTTGTAACGGAAAAGGTTGCCGTTTAAACGTGCAGTTCCCTGTATGTCTATCTTTATCCAGAACATACCGTTTATTTCGACCTGGATATGAAAATCTACTTCGCCTGCTTTGGCTGCGGGCGCGATACGGAGGCTCCTTGTATCCCATTCGCCGATTTGGTAGCCGTACAGGCGTCCGCCGGCAACTGCTGTTTCTTCGGGCAAAAACGGCGTTACGCGATTCAGGGCTACGCTGCTTGAGGTACACAGTTCCAATTCGGGAAAGAACCAGTTGTAGAACGCATCGGGGTGTCTGGCTATTTCACGCTCTGTTTCGAGCGACAGTTTTTGCTGTTTCAGGATCCAACTGCGATGTTCGCTTGTTGCATTGGGCAGCGGACTCCAGTTTGCCTCAAATGTATTACCGGTGATTTTGCCGTTAATTTGTGCGTAGAGACTGCCGTCGTTCGTGTCAAAGCCTGCGCCGCGCACATTGCCTTCCTTATCTACGATGCCTGCAATCGGCACGCTTGCGCGTTCCTGAAAGCCGGGGTCGATATATTCGCCGCGAAAGACGTTCCCGCGCTGCGTCATGATGATTTCTTCACCTTCCCCGCCAATCCAGTGATAATGCCGGGTTTGGGAGGAAGGGTTGTTTTGACAGGATATCGTCGTCAAAACGCTCATAAAGATTATACATAAATTTCGTTTCATCTTATTGTTTTATTTTTAAGTCCACTTCAAAAGTCATCAAGATTAACCACAAAGTTCACAAAGATTTTCGCAAAGAACACAATTTGTGGTAAAAAACAGTTTTAGAGTGGAAAAATTGTTTTTA
>Ga0099364_10003869_pt1 | contig 22939 bp, 20 predicted proteins | sample TergutTh196P3_FD_73070 | JGI IMG/M metagenome (GOLD analysis project Ga0099364, IMG submission 73070) | Microcerotermes parvus P3 segment gut microbial communities from Pointe-Noire, Republic of the Congo - Th196 P3 | ecosystem: Host-associated > Arthropoda: Insects > Digestive system > Gut ...
GCCTCGCACGAACTGAAGACCCCGCTCGCGTCGATGCGCCTGCTCGCCGACTCCGTCATACTCACCGAGGACATGCCGCTGCCCGACGTGCGCGAGTTCGTCGGCGACATCGGCGACGAGATCGACAGGCTCACGCGCATGACCGAAAAGCTGATGCTTCTCACAAAGCTCGACTCAAAAATATCGCCCGCAAGGCAGCGCGTCGAGCTGGCGCCGCTGATACTGCGCGCGCGCCATATGCTTATGCCGCTGGCGAACGCCAAAGCGGTGACCATACGCTGCGAGCTGGAAGAATCATGCTGCATCCTCGCCGACGAGGACGATATTTACCAGGTGATGTTCAACCTGATGGAGAACGCGATCAAGTACAACAAGCACGGCGGCGAGGTGAGCGTATACATGTTCCCTGACGGCGGGAGCGTCGTCGCGCACGTGGACGATACGGGCATCGGCATCCCCGAGGAGGACATACCGCGCCTTTACGAGCGCTTCTACCGCGTGGACAAGACCAGAGCGCGCGAGGCCGGCGGCGCCGGGCTGGGGCTGAGCATAGTCAACGACATGGTGTCGCGCTACGGCGGCCAGATCGGCGTGGTCAGCGAAAAGGACAAAGGCACCCGCTTCACCCTGCATTTCTCCGCCTGCGCACCATCTGCGGACTAACCTATAACATCGTCCATCGGAATCCGCTTGCCGCTATCCTGCGCCTTGCGTTTAGAGATAACCGCGGCGATCTCCGAGTGTTCCAAGTCTTCGAGCAGATGAAATAACCGCTCATATCTCGAAATATCCATCATCACAATATCGGGCCGGTTATTTTTGAAAATAAAGGTCGTACCAAGCTCCTTAGTCTTGTCACATGTCGCCTTGAAGCGCTTAGTCGCTTCGGTTATCGGTATTATTGCGTCGGCTTGAATATTCATTCCTGCTCCTCCTTACCGGTTTTAACGGTATATACATAATAACATAAGCCATCACAAATGTCAACAATCATTAAAATAATTATTCTAACTATTATAGGGATTATTATACATGAAAATAACGGAAGTGTTTTTTACGGAATTATCAAAGGCCGACTACAACGCGCTGTGCCCGAAGCTGCGCGTGGAGTGTTCGGCTTTACTGAGGAAGCTGCGGCGAGTCGGCGGTTCCCTTGGAATACCGCTTGAGAACAAGAACGGCAGGGACTTACGCGGTTATTACAAGCTGTATTTCGATAAAGCGCGCCACAGGATTATTTATACAATAGCGGATGAGAAGATAGAGATAACCGCGGTTGGCGAAACGCTCAGAGAAACCTTGGAAATAACAGGAATCGGCAAACGTGACCGCGAATATATTTATGAGTTGATAAGCCAGCGAATATCCGAAATAAACGAAATATAAAATAAAATCAGACGACATTTCCCCGCGCTGATAGGGGACTACAAACCTAAGGGAAATCACCCTTAGGACCGCCGGAGGGGTCACCCCTGGCGTGTTTTTCCGCCTTATTTTGATATTTTGGAAATATTTTTGCAAAAAGTATTGACAACACAAAAAAAAACACATATAATGGCTCTGGTGTTGGAGGGTAGCCCCGCCAAAACCAAAAAAATATGAATGCCCTGTGTAGCTTAACTCTCCAGAGCGCGTCGTGAGGTGTCGGTGAAAATCCGTCCAAGGGCAAAGTCAAAGTGAGGTATAAACCAATGTACGAGGACAAGACACTAAAGTGTAAGGAATGCGGAGAAGATTTCGTATTCACTTCCGGCGAGCAGGAGTTTTATGCTGAGCGCGGTTTTATGAATGAACCCCAGCGCTGCAAAAACTGCCGTGACGCGCGCAAGAGCGCGTCGAGGGCGCCCCGTGAGTTCTTCTCGGCGACCTGCGCGTCGTGCGGGACCGAGGCGAAAGTGCCTTTCGAGCCCAAGACGGATCGTCCGGTCTATTGCAGCGATTGCTTCGCGCGCATGAGAGAAAACGGCTGAATCGTCAACGAAAACGTCCGCTGAAAGGCGGACGTTTTTTGTGTTCATTCGCACCCCTGCGAACCCGCGTTTTCCCTGTCGTAGGGCGCGACGCCCTCGGCGCGCCGTTTTTACATACGTGGCAAAATTTACACGGGACGCCGAGGGCGTCGTCCCCTACACGAAAGGGGGCAGGGGAAAATGTTTCACGTGAAACATTTTTGGGGTGCGACATTTTGCGACATCGGCGCGCACATTAAAAACGCACGGACGCGCATTGCGCGCCCCTACATGCACCACGCATACCGTCCCGTTGTAGGGGCGGCCGCCCCCGACCGCCCGCGTTTTCCCCGTCATACGGCGCGGCATCCCTGACGCGCCGTGGCGCAACGGCAATATAACAACGGACGCGCAATGCGCGCCCCTACGGGCACCACGCATACCGTCCCGTTGTAGGGGCGGTCGCCCCCGACCGCCCGCGTTTCCCCCCCCGTCGCAGGGCGCGGTATCCCTGACGCGCCGTTTTTACATGCGTGGCAAAATTTACACGGGACGCCGAGGGCGTCGTCCCCTACACGAAAGGGGGCAGGGGAAAAATGTTTCACGTGAAACAATTGCCATAATGATTATACTGTGATATAATACTTTGGAATCTTTTATTACGCTTGGAGGTAACCGCCATGAAATCTATCACCAAAGACTCCATCATCGGCGATATTCTCGCGCTCGACGGCGGCACCGCGCAGTTTTTCCTTGAAGCGGGGATGCACTGCCTGGGATGTCCGTCCGCACGCGCCGAAACTCTTGAGGAGGCCTGCGCCGTCCACGGCCAGGACGCCGACGCGCTGACGGCAAAGCTAAACGCCTATTTAGCGGGCTTATAAAAGGCAGGGCGTCTGCCCGCCGCCCCCTCCGCAGGGGGTTCAGGATATGGAGGGTTATACTTGTTCAGGCAGCTAACGCGCTTACCTGCCCGTCTTGCAAACTTTTTGGGGCTTGCTTATTTGTCGCGCGAATTTCTGACGTTCCTGCGTATGCACGGCTTCTTCGTGCTGGCGGTCAACCTCTCCGGTATATTCATCGGCACGTTTATGCTGCAATCCGGCGGCGACATGTTCATCGTCGGAGTGTTTTACATGCTGTGCTTCTTATTCGAGGGCGCCATATACTTCATAATCCCATGGCTGCTTAATAAGCTCAGCCCCACCGCGCTGTCGCGTATCGGCCTTGTGTTTTACACCTGCTCGTATATCACGCTGCTCACGCTGCGTGACGACGCCGTCCGCGTCTTTCCGCTTATCGCGCTGCTCTCGGCCACGGGCGCGTGCTTTTACTGGGTGCCATATCACATATACACCGTGCAGTACACGCATCTGGGCAACCGCCAGCAGGGGATGTCGCTGACCGGCGTTGTGTCGAACCTTATCGTGCTGCTCACGCCGCCGATCTCCGGCTCGGTTATCTATTTCCTGCCCGGAATGAACGGCTATGTCGCGGTATTCTTCGTGTCCGTGCTGATGTTCGCCGCCGCCGCGCTCACAACCCGCGGTATGCCGTCGCGCCCCTCCGGCCAGACCGGCAACCCGCTCCTGCGCCTGATAAAGAACGACCTGCGCGACAGGCTGGTGTCCGGGCTGCTGCTGGCGCATATCTTTTACGGCGTGCGCGAGGGCCTGTTCATGTATTACCTGAACCTGCTCGTTTTCCGCACGACCGCCAGCGAGTTCGTCATGGGCATCAACACCACGGGCCGCGGCATACTAATCATGGTTACATACATGCTGATCGCCAGATACAACACCCCGCGCGTCCGCAGGTTCGCCGTCATCGGCGCGGGACTGATCGCGCTGCTGCTGTCCGGCGGCGCGGCGCTCTATTTCACGGCGTTTACCGTTATCGCGCTCAGCCTGCTCGACGCCGTCCTTCAGAGCTATAACCTGAACACGTTCCAGCTCGTTACATACCATGTCTGCGACCATCTGACAAAAAAGAGCGGCGTTGAAAGGCGCAGCGAGGTGGTCACGCTCAGGAGCATGGTGTTAAACGCGGGGCGCGTTATCGGCATCGCGCTGTTCCTTATGGTGCCGCCGGACTTAGGCTCGCCCGCGCTGATGCTGTTTGTGCTGTCGCTGATCGCGCTGCCGGCGGCGTTTATACTCCATAAGATGGAGAAAAACAGGGTATGACGCCGCGCCTGCTGGCTATCGCCGGCTTTGTGCCTTACGGCTCGCGCGTCGCCGACATCGGCGCAGACCACGCGCGGCTCTCCGTATGGCTCGCGCGCCGTAACGGCTGCAGGTGTATCGCCACCGACAAAAGCCCCGGCCCGCTCAACACCGCCAAAGCCCGTATCGAGGCGCACGGCAACCCGTACGGCATCGAGTTCCGGCTGGGCGACGGGCTGGACTGCGTCTCACCGGACGAGGTTGACGTTATCGTCGCCGCAGGCATGGGCGGCGAAACGGTCGCCGGTATACTCAGGCCGTGGGCGCGGGACAAGCTGTGCATACTCCAGCCGAACACGCACCCCGAAAGGCTTGAGGCGTTCCTGGCCGGAAACGGGTATAATATCACCGGCGGAATAACCGTTCCCGAACGGGGGAGGGTGTATTCGATAATTGTGACGGGGGCCGTATGCAAAATGAATTGACAAGGAAAAATATCAGGCTGAAGGAATATGATTATTCGCGCGCGGGATATTATTTTATCACGATATGTGTAAAAGATGGACACGAAATGTTGGGGTCAATTGCCGTAGGGGCGGCAACCTGCCGCCCGTACGTTAAATTATCCGACATAGGAAAAACAGTAAAAGATTCGATTGAAAACATTCACGGAATATATTTACATGTGTCGGTTGATAAATATGTAATAATGCCCAATCATGTACACATGATTTTACGCGTTGCCGCCACCGGGGACGGGCGGCAGATTGCCGCCATCGGGGACGGGCGGCAGGTTGCCGCCATCGGGGACGGGCGGCAGGTTGCCGCCCCTACAGCGATTTCAACGGTTATCGGTAACATGAAACGGTATGTATCCATGCAATGCGGGTTTTCAATTTGGCAAAAATCATTTCACGACCACATCATCCGAAACGAGGCCGATTACCGGCGCATTTGGCGTTATATAGACGAAAATCCGGCGCGTTGGACCGAGGATAAATATTATGTACGGGAGAACAACACCATGACCATTAACGAATTGCTGACCGTCTGCAACGAAATCGCGCCGCCCGACTGCGTGTGGAGCGGCGACAACGTGGGCCTGCTGGTTGACCGGGAGGGCGGCGTTGACCGCGTCCTGGTCGCGCTGGACGTCACCCTCGCCGTTATCGGCGAGGCCAAAGAGCTGGGCGCGCAGGTAATCATCTCCCACCACCCCGTTATCTTCGAGCCGCTTAAAAGCGTGACGTACGCCAACGCCACAGGCAGGCGCGTCATGGCACTCATAAAAAACAACATTGCGTGTATCTGTATGCACACAAATTACGACGGCGCGCAAAACGGCATAAACGACAGACTCGCGCGCCTCGCCGGTATAGTTAACCCTGAAATTCTTGTCAATCAGGACGGCAAATACGGCCGCTTCGGGCTGCTTGAGGCCCCCGCGGAGCTTATGGAATACGCCGCAGGGATAAAGCTCGCGCTGGGCGGCGCCGCCGTCAGGGCGCATGACGCCGGAAGGCCCGTACACAAGGTGTGTGTCGGCTCCGGCAGCTCCGGCGGCATCCTCTCACACGCGATCGGGGCCGGCTGCGACACGTTCATCACCGGCGACGTCAGGCACGATGTATTCTGCGAGGCCCGCGACATGGGCATAAACCTTATCGACGCGGGGCATTTCGCCACCGAGGACATCATGTGCGAACTGCTTATCGGCGAACTGTCCGTTCGCGCGCCGCGGCTAAAGGCGGTCAAAGCGTTAAACAGCTTAAAGCCGTATTCCGAGGTTTTTTAACACCGCGACGCCCCCGGCGCGCCGGGTATAAACGCCAATTGGAGGTTAACATGCCGCTTGACGCTATTTTCATAGGCGCGGTTGTGGACGAGCTTCAGCCGCTGGTCGGCGGCAGGGTGGACAAGCTGCACCAGCCGGAGAGGGACGAGCTTATTCTCGCCGTGCGCTGCGCGCTGGGCAACGTAAAGCTGCTGATCTCAGCGGCTCAGGGCGGCGCGAGAATCCACCTGACATCGCAGAGCCGCCCGAACCCGCAGACGCCGCCCATGTTCTGTATGCTGCTCCGCAAGCATCTTGTCGGCGGCCGCATAACGGGGCTGTATCAGCCGCCGAACGAGCGCATTGTGCAGCTGCGTTTCGAGGTGACGGACGAGCTGGGCGAACGCGCGGAGCGCGTTCTGGCCGTCGAGATGATGGGCAGCAGCACCAATATCGCGCTTATCGACCACGAGGGCCGCGTCATTGACTGCGTGAAACGCGCCGAGGGCGACGCCAAGCGCCCTATGCTGCCCGGGCTGTTTTACCGTCTGCCGGAGCCGAGGGACTTCGGGCTGTCGCCGCTGATAGCGCGGGAGCTGGAGCATCAGGGCATGTTGATTGACGCGCTGAAAGCGTCTGTAAATGATAAAGCCTTTATACCGTTTATGCTGCTGAAGGACGGCAAGCCCAAGGACTTTTCATTCATGCCGGTAAGGCAGTACGACGGGCTTTACACCGGCGAGATGTACGGCAGCTTCTCCGAGCTGCTCGACGCGTTCTACACGCGGCGCGGCATGGAGGCGGCGCTGCATAAAAAGGCTTCAAGCCTGAGAAAGACCGTTTCCAACACGCTCGAGCGCACGCGCCGCAAGCTGGTGCTGCAAAACGAGGAATACGCCGTCACGCTGAACAGGGAGCGGCTGAGGCAGTACGGCGATCTGCTGATGGCGAATCTGGGGAGTATCGCGCGCGGCGACGAAATTGCGAGGGTCGCGGATTTTTACGGGGAGGGCGACGCGGAGATAAAGCTGGACGTCAGGCTCTCGCCGCAGCAGAACGCCGCGAAGTATTACAAGGAGTACGCTAAGGCCAAGACCGCGCAGAACAAGCTGACGGAGCAGATAAAGCGCGGGGAGCTGGACGCGGAGTATCTGGAGAGTGTTTTGGATTCGCTGGACAAAATCGCCTCCGAAAGCGACATAGAGGACATACGCGGCGAGCTGGAGCAGACCGGCGTCCTGCCTAAGCCCGCGGCGAGGAAAAAGGCGGCGGACAGGCCGTCCAGGCCCATGGCGTTCAGATCCGGCGGCGGCATGATGATATATATCGGGCGCAACAACCGCCAGAACGACGAGCTGACGCTGAAAACCGCCGCCAAGACCGACATCTGGCTGCACACGCAGAAAATTGCCGGAAGCCATGTCATAGTGAGCTGCGGGGGCCGGCAGATCGACGACGTCACGCTGGGGCAGGCCGCGATACTTGCCGCCACATACTCGCAGGGCAAAAAGGGGCAAAAGGTGCCGGTCGATTACACTCAGGTAAAATACGTCAGGAAAGCGGCGGGCGGCAAGCCCGGGCTGGTCATCTACGACAAATTCAGGACGGTGTTCGCCGATCCGAGCGAGGAACTGGCCGAAAGGCTTAGAATTATAGAAAAATAAGCGGAGGAGGTCTTCTATTGGAAAACATTGTGGAAATGCGCAATATCCGAAAGGAGTTTCCCGGCATCGTCGCCAACGACGACGTGACCGTCGAGCTGCGCAAGGGCGAGATACACGCGCTCTTGGGCGAGAACGGCGCGGGGAAATCCACGCTGATGAGCGTTCTGTTCGGGCTGTACCAGCCGGACGGGGGCGAAATCATCGTGCGCGGCAAAAGGGAGAGGATTAACGGCCCCAATGCCGCGAACGCGCTGGGCATCGGTATGGTGCATCAGCATTTCAAGCTGGTGCATAACTTCACGACCACCGAGAACATCATCCTCGGGATGGAGCCGCCGCTGCTGGATATTAAGAAGGCGGCGAAGCGGGTCAAGGAGTTTTCCGAAATGTACGGCTTAAACGTGGACCCATACGCGAGGATCGAGGATATTTCCGTGGGAATGCAGCAGCGCGTGGAGATACTCAAAATGCTCTACCGCAGCGCCGAGGTGCTTATCTTCGACGAGCCGACCGCCGTGCTGACGCCGCAGGAAATATCCGAGCTTATGAAAATCATGCGGACGCTTATCGAGCAGGGGAAATCCATCGTGCTGATAACACACAAGCTGAAGGAGATCAAGGCCGTGGCCGACCGCTGCACGGTGATCAGGCGCGGCAAGGTCGTCGGGACGGTGGACGTCGGGGCTGTCACCGAGGCGGCGATGGCCGAGATGATGGTCGGGCGCCAGATCTCGCTGTCGGTCGATAAGGAGGCGCGCGAGCCGGGCGAGGTCGTGCTGTCGATCAATAACCTCAGCGTGCTGAACGTGAGAAAGACCGCCGCCGTCAAGAATTTCTCGCTCGACGTGCGCGCGGGCGAGATAATCGGGCTTGCCGGCGTGGACGGCAACGGCCAGACGGAGCTTGTCGAGGCGCTGACGGGCCTGCGCAATGTCCAGAGCGGCGGCGTGCTGCTGGACGGCAAGGATATTACGCACGAGAGCACGCGCACGCGCATAAAGGACGGCATGGCGCATATCCCCGAGGACCGGCAGAACCGCGGGCTTATACTGGACTTTACACTGGAGGACAACTTCATCATCGAGCAGTATATGGACGAGCCGTTTTCCAAAAACGGGCTGCTGCGGCGCGACGCGATACGCGAAAACGCCGACAAGATCATTGATAACTTCGACGTCAGGGCGGGGGAGGGCCCCCGTTCCGTCGTGCGCTCGATGTCTGGCGGCAACCAGCAGAAGGCGATCGTCGGGCGCGAGATGGAGCTGCACCCTCGGCTGCTGCTCGCCGTCCAGCCCACGCGCGGGCTTGACGTCGGCTCTATCGAATATATACATAAACGGCTGGTTCAGCTCAGGGACGCCGGAGGCGCCATTCTGCTGGTGTCGCTCGAGCTGGACGAGATAATGGCGCTCTCGGACAAAATCGCGGTCATCAGCCACGGCCAGCTTGTGGGCATACTCGACGCGGACAAGACCGACGAAAACGAGATCGGCCTGATGATGACAGGCATAAGGAAAGGGGACGGGTCATGAAAAGGATTGACACAAAGGTCATAACCTCGCTGATGGCGGTCGTCGCGGGGCTGCTGGCCGGAGCGGTGCTGATACTGGCGTCGGGCCACAACCCCGTTCTGGGCTACTATAATCTGTTCCGGGGCGGGCTGGCGTCGGTACTGCGCGTCGGCAACTCGCTCGCGCTGGCGACGCCGCTGATACTGACGGGGCTGTCGGTCGCGTTTGCCAACAAAACCGGCCTGTTCAATATCGGCGCGGCCGGCCAGATGCTTATGGGCGGGCTCTCCGCCTCGATGTTCGCGCTTTACGTGCCGCTCCCCAGGGCAATCCTGCTCCCCTGCGTGATACTCGCCGCGCTGCTCGGCGGCGCCGTATGGGGCGGTATCCCGGGCCTGCTTAAAGCGCTGTTCAACGTAAACGAGGTCGTCTCCACCATAATGATGAACTGGATCGCGTTCTGGGTGATCTCGGTGATTGTGCGGACGGTCATACCCGAAAGCTACCACGTCACCACGGTCAGCGCCCATATCCCCTCCGCCGCGTCGCTGAGGCTCGGCTGGCTGTCCGGCCTGTTCAACGGCGCGTATATCAATCTGGGGCTGTTTCTGGCCATTATCGCCGCGATAGCCATACATTTCCTGCTCAACAAAACAACGCTGGGCTATGAGCTGAAAAGCGTGGGCTTCAACCGCCGCGGCGCCGAATACGCCGGTATCCCCGTCAACCGCGGCATGATACTCGCCATGGTCATCGCCGGCTCGCTGGCCGGGCTGGCCGGCGCCGCGTATTATCTGGGCTATCAGCATAATATGCAGGTCAACGTCCTGCCGCAGCAGGGCTACGACGGCATCGCCATCGCGCTTCTGGGGCTGAACACGCCGATCGGCGTGACAATCTCGGCCGTGTTCTTCGGCGTCATGCAGGCGGGCAAAAACTTCATGAGCGCGCAGACCGCCATACCGCCGGAGATCGCCGACACGATAGTCGCCGTCATTATCTACTTCGCGGCGGCCGCGATACTGATGCACCGGCTTTTGGACTACCTCAAAAAGAAGCGCAGGCCCAAAGCGGGCGGCGCTGTACGGAAGGAGGCGAACGGCGATGCGTGAGATATGGGATATAATACTGCTTATGGCGCCTTACGCCGTAGCCTACTCCTGCCCGCTGATGATAACGGCGCTGGGCGGCCTTTACAGCGAGCGCTCCGGCGTGGTTAATATCGGGCTGGAGGGGCTTATGGTCATCGGCTCGTTCTCGGCGGCGTTCTGTATCAATATGTTCGGGATCTCTGTCTGGAGCGGCCTGCTGATCGCCATGCTTGTCAGCTCGGCGTTCTCGGTCCTGCACGCGTTTGCGAGCATAAACTTAAACGCCAACCAGATCATCAGCGGCACGGCGATAAACATGATCGCCGGCGCCGTGACCGTGTTCTTCGCCCGCAACATAACCGGCAGCGGCAACATCCGCGTTGACGGGCTGAGACGCTTTAATCTCCCCTTGGGCCTGTCGGAAGTCCCCGTGCTGGGCCCGTTCTTCTTCACAAACACATACGCGACGACATGGCTGATATTCGCCATGGTCGCCGCGAGCATATTCATTATCAACAAGACATCGTTCGGGCTGCGCCTGCGCGCCTGCGGCGAAAACCCGCACGCGGCGGACGCGGCGGGCATAAACGTCAGGCGCATACGCTACGCCGGCGTGATGATCTCGGGCGCGCTGGCGGGCCTCGGCGGCGCGACGATACTCGTTACATACGCCGGTGAGTTCAACGGCTCGGTCGCCGGCTTGGGCTTTTTGGCGCTGGCGTCGCTTATCTTCGGCCAGTGGAAGCCGCTGGGCATCGTCGGCGCGACGCTGTTCTTCGGCGCGGCGACCACAATCTCGAACGTCTCGCAGATCATACCCCAGTTCGCCGCGATCCCCGAGATCGTGATAAGGGTGTTCCCGTATGTCATAACGCTGCTGGCGCTGGTGATGTTCTCCAAGTCGTCGTCCGCCCCGCGCGCCGCCGGCCAGCCTTTCGACCAAGGGAAAAGATAGATATAAGTTATAAGATATAAGTTATAACTTAAAACTTATATCTTATATCTACTCAAGTTGGTCTTCAATCGCGCACATGTCCATAAACGCGTCGGGCCGCTTCCGCGGGTCGCGCAGCACAAAGGCGGGGTGGAACGTTGCCGTCAGCAGCGTTTCGCCTCGCTTTTCAAAAAGCCCGTGCTCCTGGGTTATCTTGTAATCCGCGCGTATTATCTTCATCGCCGCGATACGCCCCAGACACACGATGATCTTAGGCTTTATAAGATACACCTGATTGCGCAGGTACCCGATACACGCGTCCTGCTCGATATTCAGCGGGTCGCGGTTGTTCGGCGGCCTGCATTTAACTATGTTGGCTATGTACACCTGTCTGCGGCTCAGCCCTATCGCCGCCAGCATCTCGTCCAGCAGCTGCCCCGCGCGCCCGACAAACGGCTCGCCCCGCAGGTCCTCCTGCTCGCCCGGCCCCTCGCCTATGAACATTACCTTAGCGTTTCTGTCGCCGGTCCCGAACACGACGTTTGTGCGCGTCTCGCCGAGCGCGCAGTTTTGGCAGCTATGACAGGTTTTCTCAAGCGCGTCCCAATCCAGCATAAAACCCCTCCCGTTATATACCGCGCGGCTTATACTTTTATATGATATGCCTCATTTTCAACGGCCAATTTGAACCCGCATGAATAATACAAGTCCCTTGCGCGGGTGTTCAGCTTATCAACTATCAAATACACGGTGTCTCCGTTATGTTTGTTAAACGCTGAATCCACGACCGCGTTTAATAGCGCCCACCCATATCCTTTTCCCCGTTTATCCGGCTTCACGGCAAAAACTTCAGCTGTCAGGTCTTTTGAACCGTTATTTTTTAATACCCCAAAGCCCGCGAAGCTGTCCTCATCATCTAAAACACAAAACACCTCGCGCGACTTGTTGACAGAGCTTATAATATCGTTCCCCGTGATATACATATCGGGAGAAGTCGCGTCATGTAGTTGAATAATATCGCTCTCATATCCGCTTGAGTATTTTACAACGCGCGCTTTAATATTCTGCGGTTTATAATCAGGCTTGGCAAGCAGCAGCATATATTCGTTATCTCCGCGCTCCGCCGATAAACGCTTCATAAGCTGATGATAGTCCTTGTTTTTTGAGTTGAAGTAAAAGTTAAAACGCGCCGTCTCAGAAAGCGTTTCCTTTGCAAACATAAACATTTCATACGCAAAATCCTGATTCCATTCATCCATAAAAAACGGCCCGATACAATCCGCCCATCGATTATCGGGGTTAACAAAACACCCCAGCATACCAGCTAAATTTTCTTCAACAAAATATCCCGTCATCAGACAATCGGTATCGCCTATGATAAACGCAAGCTCGTCATTTATACTGTCTTTCGTTTTCGGACAGTACGCGCAGCTGCTCTCAGGCATATTGTTCCGTTTGAAAGCAATCTCAACACATTGCGATAAATGCTCCGTCCCGCATTGTTGGACCATTATGTATGTCCTCCAGTTAACCCCCATAATGGGGGAATTGTGAAAGGGGGGGAACCCCCTTTGGCATGTGCCATGCCTGGCAAACGATTATAGGTAATCCCCGCCGGGGGCACGGGGGCGGAACCCCCGGGCATGCCCGGCAGGGCACCCACCCGAGCAAATCTGTAAGCCGAGTTCTGTATTAAACGGTCATCTGTCTGGGCCGTCCGTCGCCGGACGGCTCAAGCCACCCTTCGGAGCGGCCGGGCAAAACCATGGCCCCAGTCGGTGTTGCTTCGGATAGAGTTTGCAGGAGCGGACTGTTCCCAACCGCCCGGTGAGCTCTTACCTCGCCTTTCCACCCTTACCGGAAATCTCCGGCGGTCTGTTTCTGTTGCACTCTTCCTGAAGTCGCCTTCGGCGGGCGTTACCCGCTATCCCTGCCCTGTGAAGCTCGGACTTTCCTCACCGGCCCTAAAACCGGCGCGACCGTCTGATTTACTCGCGGTAATATTGTAGCACACACCCAAAATTAAGTCAACCCGCCCGCACCGCCGTACCCCAACCACACGTCCGCACCCACGTCGCAGGGGCGCGCATTGCGCGTCCGCCGGCACGCAAAATGTTTCACGTGAAACATTTTTGGGGTGCGACATTTAGTGACATCGGGGGGTATATCGCAGCGCGTGACGCCCCCGGCACGCCGTTGTGAAATCGCGCATTGACGGCGCGTCAGGGATGCCGCGCCGTACGACGGGGAACCCCCGTTACCCCGTAGGGCGCGATGTCCTCATCGCGCCGTCCCCGCAAACCACCATACCCCATGAAAAAACGCGGGCGACCGGGGACGGTCGCCCCTACAAACACGTTCCACCCGAAATTTTATCGAACATTTGTTCTTGACAGGCGGCGCGGGCTGTGTTATAATGCTGTCAACACTGAAATATACGCGAGGTTTGTTATGGATCTGTCTCACAAACTTGAAATCCTCGGGGCGGCGGCGCGGTACGATGTAAGCTGCTCGTCGTCGGGAACGGAGCGCGCAAACGCCGGCGGGGGACTGGGCAGCGCCGTCGCGTGCGGTATCTGCCATTCGTGGGCCGCCGACGGGCGCTGTATCTCGCTCTTAAAGGTGCTGATGAGCAACGCCTGTGTCTACGACTGCGCGTACTGCGCGAACCGCGCGTCGCTTGACAAGGAGCGCGCGACGTTCACGCCGCGCGAGCTGGCCGACCTTACCATTGACTTTTACCGGCGCAATTATATAGAGGGTTTGTTTCTCAGCTCGGGCGTCGTAAAGTCGCCGGACTACACCTCCGAGCGCATGATGCAAGCCTTGGAGATACTGCGCAACGAGTATAAGTTCGGCGGATATATCCATATAAAAATCATCCCCGGCACCGACGGCAGGCTGGTGGACAAGCTGAGCCTGCTCGCCGACCGCGTGAGCTGCAACATCGAGCTGCCGTCGTCCGGCTCGCTGAACCGTTTCGCGCCGCAAAAGCTGCCGGAGCATATTTTCGCGCCGATGCGGCACATAAAGCACGGGCATCAGCAGTTTCTTGAGGACGGCAGAAAGACGCGCGGCGCAGCCGGCCTTACAAAAATTCAAGCGCCGCCGAAATTCGCGCCGGCCGGACAGACGACGCAGATGATAATCGGCGCGTCGCCCGACACGGATATGACAATATTGACATTGGCCAAGAACCTTTACAAGCGGTTCTCGCTGAAACGCGTGTATTACTCCGCGTATATCCCGCTGGGGACACACGCGGAGCTGCCGCCGCCGGAGACGCCGGTGCCGCTGACCCGCGAACACAGGATATATCAGGCCGACTGGCTCATGCGGTTCTATTACTTCGACCCCGATGAGCTGCTGGACGAGCTGAACCCGTCGCTTCAGCTGGACGTCGATCCCAAATGCGACTGGGCGCTGAGGCACCCCGAGCAGTTCCCGATCGAGGTCAACACCGCGCCGCTGGAGCGGCTGCTGCGCATACCCGGCGTGGGCCTGATCTCGGCAAAGCGCATAATAGAGGCCCGCCGGATGGGCGGGCTGAGGCTGGAGGATCTGCGGAAGCTGGGCGTCGTCATGAAGCGCGCGCAGTTCTTCCTGACGGCGAACGGCAAGTTCGGCGGCATCCTCGAGCCCGGGCACGAAATGCTCAGGGGACATCTTGTAGACGGCACCGGCATGGCGCAGCTGTCACTGTTCAGCCAGGCAAGCGCCCTGTCAGGCAATGCGGGGGCGCTGCCCCCGTACCCCCAAGAGTCCCTGCCGATGTCCGCCGCGGGCGGGGACGGGGGAGCGCTTCTCGCGTTGTCCGGCGGGGCGCCCGCTCTTGCTCTTGCAGGGCGGTGACGGCGATACGCCGTTGTCTATATAAGGAGGCAATTACTATGGATGATGACCTGAAAATCAAGATGTACTCATTCACGCTGGACTGCGAACACCCGCATGAGTCAGCGAAATTCTACGCGGCGCTGCTCGGGTGGGAAACAGGGTTTGCCGACGAGAAATACGCGTGGGCATACCCTCCGGGAACGCGTCAGGGAACATACCCTTTTATATTGTTCCAGCGCAACCCCGGATATAAACCGCCTGTGTGGCCGGAAGAGCCTGAAGCCCAACAGCAAATGGCGCATATAGACTTCGCCGTTAACGATTTGGAGAAAGCGGTTCAACACGCCGTCCGTTGCGGCGCGGCAATCGCGGGCACACAATTTTCCGATGATTGGAGGGTCATGCTTGACCCTGACGGCCACCCCTTTTGCCTGTGTCAAATGAAATCTGTCATAGACAGCGCCGCGCTGTTATAAACATGTCAAGTAACTACACCTACGACGGGTCGTGGGAGGGGCTTTTGAGCGCGGTGTTCCGCGCGTACAGGGAGCCGGACGCGGCGATACACAACCCGCGCGACGGCGTCACCATGTTCGCCGCCGTGCCGGTCGAAACCTCTCCCGAGCAGGCGGAGCGGCTGACGCGCGGCATGGAGCGGCTGAGCCCCGCCATGCCCATGTTCGTCTACCGCGCGTTCTGCGCCGAATACGACGGGTTTGAAACGGACCTGTTGGAATCGCTCAGGCTGGGGTTCAGGCAGAACGCCGACCCGTTCTGGCAGCGCCAGCTCCCGTATGTGCGCCGCGTCGCGGAGGCGGAGACGAAAACGGGCAGGGAGGCGCACAGGTTTTTGGGGCTTGTCCGATTTGTAAACGCCGGCGGCAACCTCTACGCGGGCGACATCGCGCCGGACTGCAATATTCTGTCACTTATCGGCGATCATTTTTACGACCGGTTCAACGACCAGCGCATTATTTTAAGGGACACCAAGCGGCGCACAGCGCTGATTAGCGAGCCGCCAAACGGCTGGTGGATAACGGATCTGCCGGATCTGCCGCCGCTGCCCGAGAACGACGCGTTTACGGAGATGTGGAAGGGGTATACCGTCGCGCTGGCGAATCCCGAGAGGAAAAACTTAAAGCTCCAGCAGAATTTTGTTCCGCTTAAGCACAGGAAAAATATGCCGGAGTTCCGCGGGCCGTAGGGGACGGCGTCACGTAGGGGACGGCATCCCTGACGTCCCGTTTGTTACGGCGGGCCGTTTGTTGTCACGGCGCGCCGGGGGCGTCGCGCCCTACGACATTGCGCCGCGCACAACCGCCAACACGCGGACGGCCAATGGCCGCCCCTACACACACGCCGTCCTCGGCGTCCCGTTTGTTACGGTTCCTTTGCGAGAATATCCACGTCCTCGGGTTTTATTTCGACGGTATAGGGGTTTACCGTGGCGTTGACCAGCTCAAGGACCGCCGGTTCGTCCAAAAGCTCGTAGTACATCGGCAGGCCGCTGGTGCCGGCCGTGGGCATGGTGTACATATTCAGCGCGTCGGCGCCGCGTATGTCCTTTAGCTCCGTGCCGAGCCATGCCATATCGGTCAGGCCGAGGTCGGTGAAAACATTGTCGGCGAAGATCCTGATGAACTCGGGTATCTTGAGCCAGTTCACAGGCTTGATAACCTCGGAGAGCAGCGCCTTTATCACGGCCTGCTGGTTCTCGATGCGCTCGTAGTCGCTGATGGTTCGGGCGCCGCCGGCGCCTCTCCTGTAACGCGCGAACCTCAGCGCGTCGGCGCCGTTCAGCCTGTGCGTGCCCTTGGAAATATCTATGCTCAGATTCTGTGTCGGGTCGTTGTACCTCATGTTCTGTTTGACCTCGACCTCGACGCCGTTCACCGCGTCGATTATCTCGACAAAGGCTTTCATGTTTATGACCGCGTAAAAGTCCGGCACGAACCCTATTATGGTCTTGATCTCGCGCCGGAGCTGCTCGATGCCGCCCTCTTTGCCGCCGCCGTTCAGCGTGCCCGCGCCGAACGCGGCGTTGATCTTTTTGACGCCGCGCCTGACGTTTACCAGACTGTCGCGCGGTATCCCGATTATGTTGGCCTGTTTGTCCTTCGCGTCATAGGACGCGACCATGATCGTGTCGGTGTTCCAGCCCTCGTCCAGCCCGACGATCAGGAACGTGTAGAAATCTTTCTTCCGGTCGTCGTCGGTGACGCCCTCCGGCGCGATCCGTTCGCCGCTGATACGCGAGTCCTCCAGATTGAACTCAGGCGTGTGGAAGGCGACGCCGTCGTCGTCCGCGTCCCCGATCACCGGAATCCTCGGGGGCCGCACCGTCAGATGGAAAAACAGTATGCCGCCCGCGATGAGGATGAGTATAAATGACAGGGTGACGATCACCTTGTTCGCGGTCAGTCTTTTCCTTTTGTTGCCGTACAGCTTCATATGTATTCTTGTCCTTTCGGGGGCAGTATATCACGCGGCGCGGATTATGTCAATGGGTGAACCCCGCGCCCCGATGCCGCGCTCAATTGTTTCACGTGAAACAATGGGCGGCAAACCGCCGCCCCTGTCCCTGTGTATACAAATGTCGCACAATGTCGCGTTTCATAATTGTTTCACGTGAAACATTATGTCGAGCCGAGCGTCACGTCCAGCGTCAGCGTCTGCTGGCCGCGTTGGAGCTTTACCTTGACCGTGTCGCCCGCCTTCAGCCTGTACAGCACGCCGAGCAGCCCCTCGCGCGAGCTGACCGCCGTGCCGTCAACCTCCAGTATATAGTCACCCTCGCGGATGCCGGCCTTTTCCGCGCCGCCGCCGGCCTCGACGCCGGAGACCTGAAGCGATCTCTGGCCCAGATTGTTCACGCGAGTCTGCGCGCTTATGCCCATGTACGGGCGGCCCGTGACGGAGCCGTGCTCAATGATTTGGTTCACTATGCCGGCCGCGAGGTTGGACGGTATCGCAAAGCCCAGACCCTCCACGCCGGAGCCGGACGATTTGGCGGCCACGACGCCGATCACATAGCCGTGGTCGTTGAGCAGCGGGCCGCCGGAGTTGCCGCTGTTGAGCGCCGCGTCGGTCTGGAGCATCGTGCGGGGGATCCCGTCTATGTTTATCTCGCGGTGCAGCGCGCTGATGTAGCCGACGGTGAACGTGTTGGCAAGCTGGCCGAGGGGGTTGCCGATCGCCGCCGTCTGGTCCCCGACGCGTATGCCGTCAGAGTCGCCGAACGTGAGGTGTTTAAGCCCCGAGACGTTTATCTTCAGCACGGCAAGGTCTGTGTATGTGTCCGCGCCGACGACCTCGGCGTCGTATGATTTCCCGTCGCTCATCTGTACCTTTATCGCGCTGGCGCCCTCGATAACATGGTTGTTCGTGACGATGTAGCCGTCGGCGGAGATAAGGAAGCCGGAGCCGGCGGACGGCAGATTGACGACCTGGCCGAACGCGTTGCGGCCCGTGACCTCAATGGCGATAGCCACGACGGCGGGGTTGCAGTTCGCGGCGATCTCTTGCAGCGTGAGCTTGCCCGACGCCGACGCCGTCAGCTGCTCGGCTAATGACGGCTCGGGCGCGAGCTGCACAAGCGCGGCGGGCGTCTCGGCGGACGGCGGGGCGGGGGACAGGTAAGCCCCTAAGAAGCCGCCGGCGGCGCCCAGCATCAGGCAGGCCAGCATCAGCGCGGCGATTTTAACGCCTGTGCGTGAGGCGCGCCTCTCCTGTTTGGCGTCTTGGGGGTTGAAGCTGTAGGCATAACGGGCGCCCTCGTTTATTTCATTTAAGTTCATAACGGTCACTCCTTCCTGTATTTATCTCCAGTATAGTGAATAATTATGGCTAAATTGTGAATAAATACCGGGTAATTTTTGAAATGTTTGTTACGTATTTGTTAACATGGGGCGGGCGGCCTAGCGGCGGAGTCTCTCCCAGATCTCTTTGCCGTCGGAGATCTCATGGTCGTGGGAGTTTGCCGCCTCGATGATGTCGTCGTGCGTCCAGTTGGTGCGGGGGACGTCTGTAAAGGTTATCAGCTTGTCGTAGTTGGCGTCGATATAGGCGGCGTCGGGGCGGCGGCGCAGGACGCTGTTCATCAGGACGACGGCCTCGGCGCGGGTCATCACGCGGGCCGGCTCGAAGCTGCCGTAGCCCGTGCCGTAGACAGACACCCAGCCGAAGTTTGCCGCAGTACTGATATAATTATACGCCCAGTGGGTGATTGGCACGTCGCTGTAGTAAAAGTCGCCGGGGGAGAGCTTGGCGAACTTGACCACCAGCGCGACAAGCTCCGCGCGCGTGATCAGGTCGGACGGGTGGTAAAGGTTATCTCCTTTACCGTCCACAATGCCCAGCGACGCCAGCGTGTTGACCGCGCGGGCGTACCACGCAGTGTCGGGCACGTCGGAGAATGTCTTTGTAATCGCCGCGGTTTTATAGCGCAGCAGATTGTAGAACAGCTGGGCGACCTCGCCGCGGGTCATGCCGTCCTGCGGCGCGAACAGGCCCTTTTCGTTGCCCTGAACATAGGCGAAGTGGTCGTCGGTTATCAGCAGCCGCGACACGTCGCTGTCGTCGTCCTCAGGCTCCGGCTCGGGGGCGGGGATGTAGTACCAGTAGTAGTCGGGCGGCTCGGGCTCGGACTGCTGCTCGGAGGGCGGCGCAACGTAGGTCGAGGGGACGACGGTGAGGGTGAACTTGAAGGTGGTTGTGCCGCCAGAATCATTCCTTGCTTCCAGAACGATTATATAAGTGCCAATCTCTAACCCCGAGCCGATTGCTATATGTCCTCTTTTTTCTCCATCCCATGTCCATTGGATTAATTCGTCCGCCATGGCCTTATTCTTAATTTCTGTGTCTATTTTAATTATATCTGACCATGTGGCGTCGTCTATATCAAATATGCTTGACCGTGTGGGGAAGTAACCCTCTTCAATTATCATTTCATCATAAATCAGCCTGTCCTCGATACCGGGCGACAATGGCGCTATAGTGGGGAGGGGAGGGATTACGGTTATTGTAAATGTGCGGGTATCGCTAAGGTCGTCTTCGTCTTTTGCTTCCAGCGTTACTACATATACTATCTCATCATATACTCCCTCACCCAGCCCTGCTTTAATATTTACTTCAAATGTAGTGCTATTCCACGATAAAAGATTTTCAGTATCATCAAAAGTCACGCCATCTTTTGTTATGGATTTTATTTCGACGCTCACTGTTCCGGTTTCTCCCTCGTACTCCACGGCAAACTTACCTGATGATGTGTCGGTGTATCCAACTTCAAGTGTTTTGCCGCGCGGGCCGGAAAGTGAAAGAAACGGGTCTTCCGGCGGTTCCGGCGGCGGGTCAGACAGTTTAACTTTCGCGTCTAACTCAAGAAAGCCGCGGTTATGTGTATTTGATACTTCTCCGTAATAGATGCCATTTACTACTCCATCATCTTTCCCCCATATGGCTCTGATATTGTCGGAATCGGAGAATACGCTGAGATGTACGAAAGTTCCGGCGAGGTATGGGTTGCCGGATGATCCAATCGGTTCTTTGTCTCTTGGTATTCCTTCTTTGCCGTTTATCGTATTCCACGCAACAACAACTCCAACATCTTCGATTTTTACAGTGCCGCCGCTTCTTATAACATCACTCTGCCGCGTCCCCCACGCAAACACAATGCCGCCGCTGACATTGACAGTAATCGGAGTGGCGGCGGTCGCGCCCGATATGGCATAGCTGCCGCGCGCGACTACCTGCGCGTTGTTGCCGACATTGACCGTGCCGCCCTGTTCCATATAAATAACCGGCCGGTTCGAGGCGGTCGCGTTGTTCGTCACGAGGCTGTTGCCTTTGATTTCGACTGTTGCGCCGGGATAGCCGGTGCGTATGGCAATGCCGGTGTCGCTTTCCACACGGCTGTTTTCAACGCTGACTGTCGACATATCGCCAAGCGCGTTTATGCAGCGGCCGCCGGATGCGGTGATAACGCTTCCCCCGATATGCACATTGCCGTATGTCTGTATGGCGTATCCGGCCGCGGCCTCATTTGACGCCGATACGCTGCTGTTGACGATTATCACGTTTTCTCCGCTGTCATTCTGATTTTTCATGTTTATCGCGGGGTGCAGATTGGTTGTTGAATTAGTTTCGACCGTGCCGTTGTTTCGCACCGTTACCGTGGCCCATGCCGACGTGGAGGTTTCGATACCGGCGCCGGTGTCTGCCGATATTGTGGCATTGTCAATAATGACATTAAGACGGGCGCCCGCTGTATTGCCCGAGTTCGATATATATACGGCGTTTCCGTCGCCTGTAATTTTTATTGTTTTGGCGTCTTTAACTTCAAAAAGGCCGCTGCCGCGCAGAATTATGAGCGACCGTGATTCCCACGCAGTGCTTGAGCGTATAGAGCCACTGTAGTCTGCCTGCCATGACACGGTAACGCCGCTGTTTATGTCGAGAATAAGAGGGTCGCCGTTTGTGAACTCCACGGATTCTGTGACGATGACGGTGTTGATTCCATCGTATTCAGCCGTCAGGCCTCTCGCCTCAATGGTGGCCGCCAGATCCGAAGCAGTTGCGGCTTGCGCGGTCAGCGCGGTGTTTGCATAAACCGCCAATGCGAGCAGGAAAAACGCCGTGAACAATCTACCGGTTTTCATGCTGATATACCTCCCGAATATAGTCCTACAGAGTACATTTTACATATATCGACACATGATGTCAATAGCAAACCCAACCCGTTCGGCATATAATAGGCCCAGGGAGGAGATTATTTATGCGATTTTTCTTGGGAACAAACGGCCCGGGCGGGTTTTTCTCATATTTCGACCACCTCATCGACTATGCGTCGGCCAAGGACGTGACGATCATCAAGGGCGGCCCCGGGTGCGGCAAATCAACGTATATGAACATTATCGACGACGCGCTGGGCGGCGGCGGCGAGTATATATACTGCTCGTCGGACCCGAAATCGCTGGACGCGGTGATATATCCCGACGCGGGCGTGGCGGTGGTTGACGGCACGGCGCCGCATGTATACGAGCCGGTGTACCCGGGCGTGACCGATACATACGCCAATCTGGGCATTTACACCAACCGCGCCGAGCTGGGCGGCAAGCGCGGCGAGGCCGAGCGCCTGAAAAGCGGCGCGGCGGCCTGTTACGCTATGGCGGCGCGCTGGGTTGCCGCCGCGCGGCTGATCGACGACACGGCGTTTGACAAGATTGTTGACGGCCATATCCTGACGCGAGCGGCCAAACGCGCGAAAGCGCTGTGCGGCGCGGAAATCCCCGTGCGCAAGCGTGCCGCCGTACCGCCGGTGAAGCGCTTTTTGTCGTCGATAACGCCGGACGGCCACATAGCGCTGTTCGATACGGTGAGCGAGCATTTTGAGCGCGTGATAGCGCTGGACGACAACTACGGCATTGCCGGACACTGCCTGAAAATCATCGTCAAGCACGCGTCGGGCAGCGGTTATAAGGTGTACGCCTGTTATTCGCCGCTGCGGCCCGACTCCGGCATCGAACACGCGCTGATACCCGAGCTGGGGCTGGCGTTCGTGACGAACAGCCGCACGCTGCCGTATGCCGGTGAGGCGACGCGGCACATACGCCTAGACGCGCTGATACCCAGAGAGAAGCTGAGGGGTTCAAGGGCGTATTTGCGGTTTTTGATACAGACTCGCGGCGCGTTTATAGCCGAGGCGGTCGAGCAGCTAAAGACGGCGCACGGGTATCACGCGAAATTGGAGGAGATATATAATCCTTATATCGACTTCGGCACGATAAGGGCGATGGCGAAGGCCAAGGCGGAGGAATTGAAGGTGTGGTTTTGACGAAGTTGTGGTTTTGATATGGCAGGGGGGACGCCGAAACGGCGTCCCTTTTTGGTGAGGGGTACGTCTAATAATTGCTCGTCAGAGCAAATACATTCACGCCAACCCGTGGTTAGGTTGGCGTGCCCGCTTTGGCGTGGTTTAAGACAGATACTTTAATAGAGTGGCTCTGATATTCTCATCGGA
>Ga0099364_10003870_pt1 | contig 22938 bp, 18 predicted proteins | sample TergutTh196P3_FD_73070 | JGI IMG/M metagenome (GOLD analysis project Ga0099364, IMG submission 73070) | Microcerotermes parvus P3 segment gut microbial communities from Pointe-Noire, Republic of the Congo - Th196 P3 | ecosystem: Host-associated > Arthropoda: Insects > Digestive system > Gut ...
TAAGCGAGGCAGGATTATGTTTCGAAATAACGCCGGATTCGGTAAGATTATCAGCCGAGGGAATCAACTGGAACGGGGTAACGCTCACAACATCTCCGTATCCCGGCTTCCCGACCGACATGCAGCCGCAGATAATGGCCGCAATGTCTATCGCGGAAGGCAAGAGCGTAATTCACGAGAGCGTATTCGACTCCCGTTTCGTCCATGTTACGGAGTTCCGGCGAATGGGATGCAAGATGGACATACAGGGCAGCACGGTCGTTATCATAGGAGTTCCGAATCTCACCGGAGCGGAGGTCAGAGCCTCTGACTTGCGCGCCGGAGCGGCGCTGATTCTTATGGGACTCGCCGCTGAAGGAGAAACGGTAATTTTTGAGACTGACCACATCTGGAGAGGATACGAGAATATGATGAATAAATTTGCTTCCCTGGGAGCAGATATTAAACTTATGCCCGGAGACGGCGAGGATGAATGAAGTCACAGCGTCCGGAACGGCGGATATGATCCAGACAACTGCCTTCGTAGGGGCGGCCGGCACGGGAAAGAGCCAGCGCGCGCAAATGGTCGCCGACTATCTCGGAGCGGATTATATCATCGACGACGGACTCGTGATAAGAAGGACGGAAATCGTATGCGGAAAAAGCGCGAAGGCAGAAAGGAATCAGATTAGCGCCATCAGAAGAGCGCTTTTCGAATTAGACGACCATCGCGAGTCGGTTAAGCGCTTTTTTGCAAATGCCGCGCCCTGTTCGGTTATGATAATAGCAACCTCTGAAGATATGGCGAACAAGATAATCAGGAAATTGGAATTTCCTCCCCCTCAGAGGATCGTCCACATAGAGGAAGTCGCCACGCCGGAGGAAATTGCGCGGGCACGCCGCGAACGCAAAAAAAAGAGACAACACGTCATACCGGTATCCCACGTTCTTGTGCGAAAAAACTTTGCCGGAAAACTGGTCGGCAGAATGAGAGTTCTCTGGAGATCGAAGTCGCCTTATGACGGGGAAAAAACAATTGTCCGTCCCCCGTTCAGTTTTTACGGAAACGTGCATATTGAGCTGGAGGCAATCGAGCAGATGGCGTCGCACGTGGCGTCAATGATTCCTCAGGTGGCGGAAAGCCCGATTAGTAAAGTCAATTCAACGGACGATGCGCTCACCATAGAAATCGAGATGAAAGTCAGGCTCGGATCAAAGAGTATTCCGCAAATTGCCGAGATGGTGCGGCAGAGAACCGCGAGGATCGTAGGATATTTCTGCGGGCTGACGGTACGCGACGTCAGCGTTAATGTTATTGGTATGGAGCAATGATATGATGGGAAACAACGGTTAACGGAACAATGGATATTTTCGCTCTCAGCCGGGAAGAGAGAGAACAAGCCAGAGCAGCTCTTTGGGACGAGTGCGAAAAACGCGCCATGACCTGTGATATGTGCGCTCTCGCTAAAACCAGGACAAACGTCGTATTCGGAGAAGGAAACAGGCTTTCCAGCCTCATGTTTATCGGAGAGGGACCGGGAGAAGCCGAGGACGAAACAGGACGGCCTTTCGTTGGGAAAGCGGGGCAGCTCCTTTCGCAGATATTGGCGTCGGTTGGTATTGAACGTGAGGACGTTTATATCGCAAACGTAGTGAAATGCAGGCCACCGGGCAACAGGACGCCGCTTCCGGAAGAGGAGGCAGCCTGCGACGGATTTATACAGACTCAGATACTTCTTATAAAACCGGCGATAATAGTACTTTTAGGCGCCACGCCGGCAAAGTGGATATTAAAAACAACGGAAGGTATCTCAAAACTCAGGGGACGCTGGTTCGATTGGCGGGGAATATCCGTGATGCCGATGTTCCATCCCAGTTATTTACTTCGTTTTGCCGGCGATAAGAAGCACGGCAGCCCAAAACATCTTTCATGGATGGATATTCAGGAAGTCAGAAAAAAATGGGATATGGTGAATGAGCGAATGCCGCGAGGAGAAGAACTATGACGGAAACAGATAATGAAATAAAAAATATTCCCCGCCATGTCGGAATAATTATGGACGGCAACGGGCGTTGGGCAAAAAAGAGAGGAATGCCCAGAGCGATGGGGCACGAAGCCGGCATGATAACGCTGGAAAAAATAGTGGACTGCGCAAATGATTTCGGCATAGAATATCTTTCCTTATATGCGTTTTCAACCGAAAACTGGAAGAGGGTTCCTTCTGAAATTGAAAACTTGATGAAACTGTTCCGGCTTTACCTGAAAAACAAAATTGAGCACATACACTCGCGCGGAGGCAGGATACGTTTCGTGGGACAGATTGACGCGTTTGCCCCGGACATCCTGTCGGGAGTCCGTGAAGCTGAGAACTATACCAGAAACAACACAGCGATAAACATAATAATTCTTGCAAACTACGGAGGCAGGCAGGAGATCGTGGACGCCGTGAATAAAATCCTGTCGGAAAAACAAAACGCCGCGATCACGGAGGAATCGTTAAACCAGAAAATGTATGCCCCAGACATACCTGACCCCGACCTGCTGATAAGAACGGGCGGTGAGTTACGTATGAGTAACTTCTGGCTTTGGGAAGGGGCTTACAGCGAGTATTACTTCACTGACGTATATTGGCCTGATTTCGACAAGGATGAATTTAAAAAAGCGCTGTTGAGCTATTCCGGGAGGGAACGACGCTATGGGGCTGCATAAACCGCCTCGGGGCGCCCGAGTCGTATTGGACGAATCCGATGAAAACGCCCGTCCGGAAAAAATGACGGACATTTTTAAACGCCTTGGAAGCAGCGCCGCCATAGTTATATGTATCGTCGCGGGCATCCTCGCCAGACAGGCGTGGATTTGGGGAGCGCTTGCCTCCATTGTGGCATTGACGTCGCTTTGGGAGATGTATCTTCTGCTTTACACGAAATTCAGGCTGTCAAGAGGCTGGGGAATCACAGGCGGATTTTTGATACTTGCATCGGTTATGGCCGGATTCAGTTATGCGGTCACACTTTCCATTATGACAATGATCTGCCTTCTTGTATTATTTACGGAGATAGTGCGCAGACAAAACACCGGGCACAGCTACGCGCTCTGGAACCTGGGAGGAGTGCTGTCAGGACTCGTTTATATTATCCTCCCGTGGAGTTTTCTTATACTTATCCGATCCTATCCTCACGGGCAGCAATACCTGCTGACGATTTTTTTCTGCACCTGGAGCTGCGATGTTGGCGCTTATCTGGTGGGTACGACTTTCGGCGATAGACATCTCTGTGACAAAATAAGTCCTTCAAAAACCTGGGAAGGCTTCTGGGGTGGTCTTCTCGCGAGTGTGATTTGCGGTTCCGTACTCCCGATACTGTTTGAAATGGCTCCGTTCCCGCTCGTTCTTCTGGGCGCTTTGTGCGGAACAGCGGGACAGGTCGGAGATCTCGCCGAATCGGTATTGAAACGCGAAGCAAATGTCAAGGACGCCGGTTCGTTGATACCAGGCCACGGAGGATTTCTCGACCGTTTCGACAGCATTTTAATTAACGCCACACTCACATTCTTCATAATCGAGGTGATAGGGTGAGCGGCGACACAGCCCCGACGCGCGTCGCGGTGATCGGAGCGACAGGCAGCGTAGGCGGTTCGGCGCTGGATATATGCGCGCGTTTTCCCGAACGTTTTCAGGTAACGGCGCTTGCCGCGAACTCCAAATCGGATGAACTTCTGAAACTCGCCGGGCGCTTTTGCGCAAAGTACGCGTACCTGGAATTCCCGTCGCCAAAAACAGCTCGGGCATTTCATGACGCGGGAGTTGAGCTGATGTCGGGGCCAGGCGCTCTGGAAAATTTCGCGGCGTTGCCCGAAGTCGATCATCTGGTACTGGCTTCATCAGGAACCGGCGCGATAAAGGCGTTGCAAAGAGCGCTTGAGGAGGACAAGGACGTTTCGCTCGCAAATAAAGAAAGCATAGTCGCCGCGGGCCCGTGGGTTATGCCGCTCGTCCGGCGAACTGACCAACTCAGGCCGCTCGACAGCGAACACAGCGCGATATGGCAGTGTCTGCGCGGGGAGCCGGAAAAGAGCGCAAAACACATAACGCTTACCGCGTCGGGCGGTCCGTTCCGGGATTTTTCGATCGAACAGATGGCCGGAATCACGCCGAAAGACGCTCTTCGTCATCCGGTGTGGAGTATGGGGGCGAAGATAACCGTCGACTCGGCCACTCTCATGAACAAAGGTATAGAATGTATCGAAGCGATACAACTCTTCGGGCTTTCGCCTGACAGAGTAAGCGCCGTGATTCACCCGGACTCGTATGTGCACGGCATGGTGGAATTTTGCGACGGAACCGTTAAATTTCTTGCGTACCCGCCCGACATGAGAATACCGGCGGCTTGCGCGCTGGGATGGCCGGAACGTCTTCCCTTCGGCGAGCATTTTCAAAATTTTTTTTCAACAAAACGAAAAGAATGGACGCTCGAATTCCGCGAGCCCGATATGAAGCGATTCCCCTGCCTGCCGCTGTCACTCGAAGCGGCGCGGCGCGGCGGCCCTTACCCGCCGTTGCTGGTGGGCGCGGACGAAGCGGCGGTCGGGGCATTTCTGGAAGGACATATTCCCTTTTTATCAATTTCAAATATAATAGAGTCCGTTTTGGAGCAATACTCAGGGCCGAGCCCCGTAAATCTCGATGACGCGGTGGAACTGATAGAGATGGGGCGTATGCTGGCCCAAAATACAATCGGCAGGTGATACGGAATTGATTATCAGTTTGTTGTCCTTTACCATCGTTATAGGAATATGCGTCATCATACACGAGTGCGGTCACTATTTTGCCGCCGTGTGGCGCAAGATACAGGTTCACGAGTTCGCGTTCGGAATTGGTCCGAAACTTTTTGCGAAACGTTCGAAGAGCGGAACGTTGTGGGCGCTTAGAATATTCCCTATAGGCGGTTTTGTCCGCCTTGAGGGTATGGAAGATCCTGAAAGCGAACCGCTGCCGGATGATATTCCGGATCCGTCAAGAAGTTTTAACATCAGGCGTCCGTGGGAACGGTGCGCGGTACTCGCCGGCGGTTCCTTTATGAACATCTTACTCGCGTGGTTTTTGACAATGCTGATTTTGTCGGCGATCGGGATATTCGACATGCGATCCCCCGTAATCGGCGAGCTGATGCCTGAATACCCCGCCGAACAGATGGGCGCGCTTCCAGGCGACAGGATTCTGTCTATCAATGGACTGGCGATTGAGGAGTGGCCTGATATCAGAAATACTCTCCAAACGCTGGAGACGGACGAAGCAAGCATAACTATCAGCAGAAAAGGCGAGGAGTTAACGCTCACCGGGATAATACCTTTCTCGGAAGAACTGGGCGCGAGGCTTTGGGGCGTTCAGCCATCTATAATGAAATACCCAATCCATAAAGCGGCGTATGAGTCCATGAGCTATTGCTGGAGAATCAGTTTAATGACGTATGAAGGCCTGTGGAAAATGATTACGGGACGGGCGCCTATGGACGTCTCCGGCCCCGTCGGAATTGCGCGAATGGCGGGAGACGCCGCGATACAGGGATTTTGGGCCTTCATCTCCTTCCTTGCGGTAATAAATCTCAGCCTCGGCATTTTGAACCTTCTGCCATTCCCGGCGCTGGACGGCGGCCGGCTCGTCTTTATTATCGGGGAGATGATCTCCGGCAGAAAATTTCCCGAAAAATGGGAGAATAGACTACATATGCTCGGTTTTGTCATGCTTATGGCGCTGATAGTCCTCGTCACATGGCACGATATTACGAGATGGCTGGCCGGAAACTGAGCAAAACTTATTCGGCGATCCCAAAGACAGATTTTTGAGATTATAGAGGAGATATTACTCATGAGAAAAATTATTTTCACTGTGATAATTTCCATGATATTCGGTCTTTTTGCGGCGTCCGCCTCAAGCGCGGCAACCGCGGAGGAATTTTATATGCGCGCGCAAAAACTCGACAATATCCACGCTTTCGCGGCGACATGTCAAAGCGCTCACGAAACCGGTTTCTGGACCTCGGCGCTCTGGAAAAACGCAATGAACGGCGCCGGTATCAAGGCGGACGTGAATTGGAGAAATTCCGGCGGCAGGGCCGTGCTGCACAGATCACCCGAGAGCGTGAACGGCAGGTTGGTTTATCGTGAGTCGTGGTTCAGGGCGTATCAATCCCTCGATGAATTCATGGCTGATTACCGCGTCAAGATAACCAGGGATTATCCGCTGGCGGCGCAGCACTCGGACAATCTGTGGGGATATTTTTCATCACTGAAAAAAGGCAGACTCGGCTCGTGGGCAACAACACAAAAATATTTCGAATACCTTGCCGATCTTGCATTCAGGCTTGCGCCCGGACTGCTTGGCGCGGAATGGCGGAGAGAACTTTTTCTGGACTATAGAGAAGCGAAAGCAAGAGGATTGCTGGACGCGAACGAAATAATCATACTCGAGAAAAAACTGATAGCGGCGGGTATTTCGCCGATTGCCACAATCGAGAAGGATAGTTTGTAATCCGCTCATTTTCATATTACGGGCGAACTATAACTGTGTTCGCCCGTTGTTCCTTTTAATATTTATATGTCTCTCTCGCCACGATGAGTTCTTCGTTTGCCGGGATAACGTGAACTTTAACCGCCGACCCGGCGGTGGAAACCAAACGCTCCGCCTCGCCCGAATTATTAATCGCATCTTCGAGCGCAATTCCGAGATGATATATTTTTTCGCATACGTCCGCGCGGAGACGGAAATCATTTTCGCCGATTCCTCCGGTAAAGACCAAATGATCAAGTCCTCCCAGAAAAGCGTGATAGCTTCCGATATAACGAACAATTACATCCACGAACATCTCAATTGCCAGTTTTGAACGTTCGTCTCCCTCGCCGGCCCTCTCTCTGAGATAACGAAGATCGTTTCCCGCTCCTGATACGCCTTGCAGTCCTCCGTTTTTGCCCAGTCCTTCCAGAATTTCCTTCATTGAAAGCCCTTGTTCCATCAAAAACGGAACCACGTAGGCGTCCAGGTCTCCGACTCGATTTGCATGAAAGACGCCTGCCTGCGGGGTAAATCCAAAACTGTTATCGATACTCCTGCCGTCCAGAATCGCCGAGATAGAGCAGCTTCCTCCCAAATGGCACGATATAACTTTTTGAGCCGGCCCGTATATAGAGCCGATCCTTTCCGCGACATAGCCGTGAGACGCTCCGTGATAACCCAAACGCTGTATCCCGTATTTTTCGTACCACTCATAGGGAATTGCGTAAATCCGGCGCTCCCTGGGTATGGTTACATGAAAAGCCGTCTCGAAAACACCGATGAGTTGTTTGTCGGGAAGAATTTTTTTAAACTGCCGTACCGCTTCCAGATAGCAGGCGTTATGCACGGGAGCTATCGGCAGGTATTCCTTCATCGCGTCGATTACGGATTCATTCAATTCGTGGACTCCATAATATCCTTTTGCGAGAACCGTTTTAAATCCAATGCGCTCCAGGACTTTTAAATCTTCCAACGTCCCATTATCTTTATCGGTAAGGTAACTCAAATATTTTTCGATGCCCTCGGTGTAGGTGGGAATGCACTGTTTATCCAACGTTACGCTAAAACCGCTCCCGCAGTTTTTATAATGGAATATTGCGTCGTCACGGCTGCCCACTCTCTCGATTTTCCCTTCCGCCAAAGCTTCGGCGGAGGGCATGTTATATAATTTAAACTTCAAAGACGTGCTCCCCACGTTACAGACTAAAATATACATACCATCAGCTCCTCCGGTTTTATGCCCCATATTATATCAATTTAATATTGTAATTATATGACGCTGATGCTATACTCACTTTAAGAAGTAGGGGTGAGCGCCGACAAAAACCCCGCTGCCAATATTTCTAACTAATTACTAAAATAAATGAGGAGGTTTTTTTGTATGAGGAAGTTTGTTGCCGTTGCTGTTGCTGTGATGATCCTGTTCGCCATGATTGCCGCCCCCGCCGCCGCCAATCCGGTTGCCGGGAAAAAGGTCGCCTACATCATGTGGTTGGCTCCCGCGACCATATTCCAGATGTGGAGAGACTCCTGCGCCGATCTGACAAAAGCTCTGGATGTGGAATTTGAATTCTTTTTCTGTAACAACGACTTCAACCTTTGGATGGATACAATCCGTACCTGCGCCTCCGCCGGGTATGACGGCATTTTGGTCAGCCATGGAAACAGGGACGGCTCATACGTATTCCTAAAAGAGATCACGGAGCAGTATCCCGACTTGAAGATCGTGGCATTCGACACGCAGTTCTACGCTGATGGGCAGGAGCAGAAACTACCGGGCGTCACCCAGTTGTTCCAGGAAGACAAGAGCCTTGTGACTGTTCTGCTCGATCAATTTGTCGAGCAGTTCGGCGAAGGCGTCCGCCTGATTAAAGTATGGCGCGGGCCGAACTACAACAGCCCGTTCGATCGCCGCGAGGTTGGCTGGCAGGAGTATGAAGCAGCAGGCAAGATTGTAACGGCCGGCGAAATTCAGCCTCTCCAGGATACAATGGAGTCCGCCAACACCGTATCCGCCGCGTATCTGCAAGGAGTGAACCGCGGCGACGTTGACGGCGTCGTGGCTTACTACGACCTCTATGGCCAGGGACTTTACAACGCGCTCGTCGAAAATGACAACTTCAACGGCGCCAATGGCCCGGCGTTGCCTATGTCTTCCGTCGATATCGATCCCGTTGACATCACCAATATGCTGACCCGCCCCGATATCTGGACCGCCGCCGGTACAACCGACTGGACTCTTAACGGCGAAATCGCCATGCGCTTGCTGATGCTCCAACTCGCGGGCGAATATGACAAGATTTACGATCCGGCTTCCGGCAATTACGGCGTTGATTGGGTGGAAGTTCCGGGTTCCGCTATTCTGGCTTCCAGTTTGAACCCCGATTCGACAGTTGACAACCTCGGAGAAGGAGTCGCCCCCGATACCTACGGCAATCTTTCCTACCTGTCGGTCGCCGACTGGATGCCGGCGGATCTCATCCATTAATTTCGGACTGTGTAAGGAGATTTTTCTGAGCAATATTTGACAAAAAGCGTCGGAGTTCTCGCTCCGACGCTTCGTTTATCAAAATATACAAGCGCTTGTTTTGAATAGAGGGGATAGCATGGATAAACTTACGCTTACAACAAAAAATATTTCCATAGAATTTCCCGGCGTAAAAGCGCTCTCGAATGTTGATTTTGAAGTCCGCACAGGCGAGATTCGAGCGGTTGTAGGCGCGAACGGCGCCGGAAAATCCACTTTAGTGAAAATTCTCGCCGGCGTGAACCCCGGCTACACCGGTGAAGTGCTGCTCAACGGGACGCCAATCGACCTGCGCTCTCCGATGATCGCCAAAAAGCACGGCATTCAGATAGTGTTTCAGGAGGTAGACACCGCCCTTATTCCCACGTTATCCGTGGCCGAAAACGTAATGCTCAACAATATGATTATGGATGACAAATCCAACCTGATGAACTGGAAAATGATACGCCGCGAGGCGCGCGAAGTACTGGCGCGCCTGCACGTTGAAATAAATGTACGTAAGCTTGTGCAAAACCTGACTCTCGCTCAAAAACAGATGGTTCTTATCGCAAAAGCCATTGCCGCGAAATGTAACTTTCTCATCCTGGACGAACCCACCGCGCCCTTGAGCGATACCGAGACGGCGGAACTTTTTCGCTTGGTCAGGCACTTGCACGAAACGGAGAACATAGCCATCCTGTTTATATCCCACCGCCTCAACGAAGTCATCCAGGTTTGCGATAAGTACACCGTAATGCGCAATGGCGAAATCGTCGACACTACTGCCGTCACCAAAAACACAACTACAAAGGAAATCGTGGAAAAGATGCTGGGGCGCGCTTTTGAGGAAATTTTTTCCAAGGAGCACGTTACGGTCGGCGAAACCATATTCGAAGTGTCGCACCTGTCAGGAGCGGGCGGCAAGGTAAACGACGTATCATTACATGTAAAAAAAGGGGAGATCGTCGGCGTCGCGGGCCTGGTGGGAGCGGGAAAATCCGAGCTCTGTAAAACCATTTTCGGCGCTTACCGCAAGACGGACGGCAAAATAAGCTTCAACGGGAAGGAAATGAAGATCAACAATCCCACGCAGGCGGTAAAAAACCGAATCGCCCTTGTGCCGGAAGAACGGCGCAAAGAGGGGGTTTTGGTTAATGAAAACGTAAGCCTCAATCTGTCCGCGGCTTGTCTTGGAGATTTTTGCACGCTGTCGATTATAAACAAGGCTAAAGTCGACGCCAACGCCAGAAAGTACGTACAGGATCTTAACGTCGTAACTCCGTCCATCCGCCAGGTGGTTCGCAACCTCTCCGGCGGCAATCAGCAGAAGGTCGCTGTAGGAAAGTGGCTTGCGGCCGATTGTGACATATATATTTTTGACGAGCCGACCAAAGGCATCGATGTCGGAGCGAAACACGATATCTTCAGTCTGATCAACGATATTACCAAGCGAGGCAACAGTGTTATATACGCTTCCTGCGAAAACTCGGAGCTTCTTTCCATCGCCGACCGGATCTACGTCCTTTTTGACGGAAAAGTCATGGCGGAACTTACAGCTTCGCAAACAAATGAAGATGAGATCATGCACTACGCGGTCGGCAGCGCCACGCCTTATACCGGCGTACTGAAAAATTAAACGACTAAACGGGAGGGGATTTTTTTCATGCAAGCCTCGTTCGATAAAAAATTCGGCGGAATTTCGAGTATAATTCACTTCTTACTGAATTGGGCCGCCATTATTACGCTGGTTATGTGCTTTGCGATTTTTACGTTTTACCGGGGCAGCAGTTTCCTGTCTCAAAGCAACATGATAAACATCCTGAGGGCCATGTCAATTACCACCGTGTTCGGTATCGGCCTCACAGTAACCATGGCGCCGGACGGATTCGACATGTCGGCATGCACATTGGCCAGTTGCTCCGCTTACATTTTCGTAAGCGCGTTCCTGTGGTTCGGATTGCCTTTGTGGCTTTGCATCGCGGTTACGATAGCCGCGACGATGATTCTTTATCAGATTACCATGTTTATGATACTTGTCTGTAAAGTCCCGGATATGCTTGCCACCTGTTCCCTGATGTTCGTCTATCAGGGGTTGGGTCTTTGGTATATCGGCGGCGGCGCCGTTTCCACCGGTATGCGGCTGCCCAGAAGCCTCGGCGGCGGCCCACCGGCCCGTACGGCCCTTACCAACTCATTCTCGGCTATCGGCCGCTGGCCCTGGATTGTAATTATTATGGTCGCTTGCGTGCTGGTTGCATGGTTTTTCCTGGAATTTACCAAGCACGGCAGATTTATTTACGCAATGGGGGGCAACCGCGAAGCGGCCAAGCTGTCCGGCATCAACGTGAAGCGATATCGCTACTTGGCCGGTATGATAACCGCGGTATTTATCGCCATCGGCGGCATCATTGTAGCCTCCCGGGGCAGTTCCGCCCAGGTGATGTGCGCCGACAATTACCTGATGCAGTCGCTCGCCGCCGTGTTTGTCGGGCGTTCCGTGGGAGGGGCTGAAAAACCGAACGCGTTCGGCACTTTTATCGGAGCGATGCTGGTCGTCACGCTGGAAAACGGACTCACAATCATGGCGGTTCCCTATTATATGCTGCCCGCCGTAAAGGGAGCGGTTCTGGCAGCCGCGCTGATTATCGCTTACGCCGGTAAGAAAGAGCAATAGACGCGGCAATAATACTTACATGGCTCAAATCGGAAGATCGGAAACTTTGCACGCTTAATTGTTTGATAAAACAGGAGGAAGGATTATGAAACAAAATTCCGAAAAACACTCAAGAGGAATTGGGCGGTTGCTGAATAAAATAAATTTAAAGCTGCGTCCGAAACTGATCCTGATTTTTCTCATTGTAAAAGTTATCCCGATCATTCTGCTTACAATTATTGCCTGGTATCAGATTGTTTCGCTCAGTCATTTGCTGAGGGAAATCGCGGTCGCCGACTCGGCGAAAGCCCTGAATGACGGAGCTATCGAAAATATCGAACGAATGACCACCGATACCGCGATGGCCGTTGCGGATTTTCTTTATCAGCGTGACAGCGATATCCTCTTTCTTGCCGAAATGGAACCTTCCGACGAAACTTACCGCGCTTTTGCGGAGAATAAACTAAGCAGATTGATTAGAAAAGGCGAATGGGTACTAGCCGAAGACGGAAGATCATGGGCGGAAAGTACGCCCTATGTCTATGACGGACAGCTTGGGACTTCCTCAAACGAGGAAAACAACGACATGGATGGTTTCCGTTACAGGCCGCCCGAATTTTTTACGCATGACAATGTGCCGCTTTATGACGAAATCGCTTTTATCGATTTGGATGGAAATCAAATATATAAATATGTTACGCCGAATTCGCCGAAAAAAAATTATCCGATGAATCCGAGGAAGCTTGATATATCCAATAAATCCAACACATATGTCAGGGCGGAAAATTATTTTGAGGAATTAAAGAAGCTGAAACCCGGAGAAATTTATGTGTCGGACGTAATAGGAGCGTATGTGGGCGCGAATTATATCGGTATGTACGCCCCCGGTATACTGCAAAACGTCCCCGAAACGCATCCGAATTTTGAGTTATTGAACGAAATCGGGCAACTGCCGAGGGACGAATTTCTGAAAGAAGCCGAAAAGCAGGCGTATGCCGGAATGGAAAACCCCAACGGCAGGCGCTTTGAGGGAATTGTGCGCTGGGCGACGCCCGTCACTGATGAGAACGGAGAAATCGCCGGCTTTGTTTCATTTGCGTTAAACCATGATCACATTATGGAGTTTGTGGACTATATTACTCCAATGAATGAGCGATATACGGAATTACCAAACGCTTTTGAGGGCAATTACGCTTTCATTTGGGATTACAAATGCCGCAGCATCTGCCATCCGAGGCACAATTCCATTGTTGGTTTTAATCCGGAAACAGGAGACCCCGAAATCCCGTGGCTTGAAACCTCGATATATGAAGCGTGGCAGGCAAGCGGCGTTGAAAAATGGACGGATTTTATAAAAGACCAGCCGATTTTCGACCGGCAATCGCGCAGTAAACCGCCGGCCCGCGCGCTAACGGCGGCCGGATTAGTCGGTCTTGACGGGCGTTACCTCAATAACGCCCCGCAGTGCACCGGCTGGATGGATCTCACGGAAAGCGGCGGTTCGGGTTCTTTTTACATACTGTGGAGCGGTCTTTATAAGCTGACCACGGCAGCGGCGATTCCATATTATACGGGTCAATACGCGCCATCCGAAGCCAACAATTATTCAAGGCGCGGTTTTGCTTTTGTCACAATCGGAGCGGGACTTGAGGATTTCAACCGTCCCGCTCTCGAAACGGAAGAAAGGCTTACAATCGCCATTGACAGCAGTATGAGGAGCAACGCATACCGGCTTGCCGTTACCAGCCTGTTTTTGTTTATCCTGATCGTTCTTATTGCCATTCTCTTATCGTCATATCTGACGAACAACATCAATCTGCTTATTAACGGTATATCGCGGTTCCGTTCGGGTGAAAGGCAGTTCCGGCTCCGTTCGGACTTCAAAGACGAGTTCGGCACCCTTGCCGCTTCATTTGACGAAATGGCCGACAGCATTGTGGACAGCGTTAAGGAGCCGCTTTCGATTCTTGATATGGATCATAAGATTATTTATATGAACGACCTTTCGCTCAGCGTTATCGGTAAGACTTTAGAAGAAGTTATAGGCGTCTCTTACGATGAAATGAGCGCTTATCCTCCCGCGTCCCCGTACAACCCTATTACCGCCCTGCACGAGGGTAGGGAGGCCGAAGTTTTATTTCGGGAGGATGACGGACATTATTATAAAGGCTTCGCGAATTATCTTCTCGATCAAGGCGGCGGGAAAATCGGATATATTATCGTTTCCAATGACGTCACGGAAATAGAGACTGCCAGAAAAAAAGCGGAACAGGCAAGCCACGCGAAAAGCAACTTCCTGGCAAACATGAGCCATGAGATCAGGACGCCGATGAACGCTATTATCGGAATGGCTTCCATAGGCGCAAGCGCGGCGACAATCGAGAAAAAGAATTATGCTATCGAAAAGATTCAAAGCGCTTCAAAACATCTGCTTGGCATTATTAACGATGTTCTCGATATGTCAAAAATCGAAGCGAACAAATTCAACTTATCGGTTACGGAATTTGAATTTGAGAAAATGATCCAAAGAGTGGTTGATGTAATCAACTTCCGCGTTGATGAAAAAAAACAGAAATTGTCCGTCCGCATCGATCCTGATATACCGCGAACGCTGATTGGAGACGACCAGCGGCTCGCGCAGGTAATGACCAACATTCTAACCAATGCGGTAAAATTTACGCCCGAAAACGGTTCCATACACCTGGCGGCCAAGCTTTCATCCGAGAAAAACGGCGTATGTACGCTTTTTGTCTCGATCAGCGATACCGGCATCGGCATCAGCCCCGAACAGCAAAGCCGGCTTTTCAGCGCTTTTGAACAAGCCGAAGCCAGTACGACGCGTAAATATGGAGGCACAGGACTGGGACTTGTAATATCACGGAACATAGTCGAAAAGATGGACGGTAATATATGGGTCAAGTCCGAGCTTGGAAAAGGCGCGGAATTTTCTTTTACCGCATGTCTTGCCCACGGTAAGGATTCACAAAAAAAACCGTCGCGTACCGATACGCAATTTGAAAATACCCGTATTCTCGCTATTGACACCGACAGCGAAGTTTTGTCCTATTTTGAGGAAGTATGCCAAAAGATTGGCGTCAAATGTGACACTGCGTCAAACGAGCTGGAAGCGTTTTCAATGATCGCAAATAATGACCTGTACAATATTTATTTTATCAGTTGGAATATGCCGGAAATGAACGGTATCGAGCTGGCGAACTCCGTGACTAAAAGGGAAAGCGACAGCATTATTATCCTGCTGGTATCCGCCGGCGAGTGGGATACTATTCAGGACAGCGCGCGCGAAGCCGGTATAAATAACTTCATTACGAAGCCTTTTTATATGTCGGCCATCGCCGACTGCATCAAAGAATACCTGGGTTTAACCACAGAGCAAGACGACGTTGTTGAACGATCCGAGTCCACGATTAACTTAGAAGGGCGTCATATTCTGCTGGTGGAGGATGTGGACATCAACCGCGAAATCGTGCTTGAGCTTTTGGAACCCACGAATCTGCAAATTGACTGCGCTGTAAACGGCGCCGAGGGAGTAAATATGTTCCTTGCGAATCCCGAAAAATACGAAATGATTTTTATGGATCTTCAAATGCCTGAAATGGACGGCTATACAGCGACGGAAACAATTCGGGCCTCCGGCGCCGAACGCGCGAAGGAAATTCCCATCGTTGCCATGACCGCGAACGTGTTTAAAGAGGACGTCGAACAATGTCTCAAAGCAGGCATGAACGGTCATATTGGCAAACCATTGGACTTGACCGAGGTCTTCGCAACTTTTGAAAAATATCTGAAGCCCAATTAACACTCGGCAATGTCTTTGAAATTTTTTACAAAAGGGGAGGATAGCAATCAGATAAAAAAATCTTGGTATTAATTCGCCAGTGATTTAAAAAGCGCGATAACTTTGTTTTCGTCCTTCACACCGGGAGAGTGTTCCACGCCGGTCATCAGATCTATAATCCGAGCCCCTGAACCGCCGGCAATCTCCGCCGCGTTTTCGGGAGTTATTCCCCCGGCGAGAACGACGGGACAGTTTACGGCGCGTTGAAGTTTACTCCAGACAGAGAGGTCGGCCGTTCCGCCTTTTGCCGCGTTATCAGGCGCGCGTGGATCAAAAAGCAGGGCGTAAACGCCCGCCGCGCAAAATTCTTCCGCTGTTTTTTCCAAATCAGACGTATCAGGGAAGAGCGCCTTGATTATTTTTATGCCGCGCTTCCCAAGTTCGCTAACGAGATATATTGTATCCGAGAGGGTTTCGCCGTAGTGCAGCTGGAGATAGTCCGGTTTCAAAAGCGCCGCGATACTGAGTATCTTATCCGGCGAGCCGCCCGTGACGACGCATATTTCGGCATGATCGCGGGAGTCCGCCGTAATTGTCAAAAGTTCTTTCGCCGCTTCGGCGCTCAAATTCCACGGAACCGGGCGCGGATATTCGACAACAAACCCCAGAATATCCGCGCCGAGCCGAACGCACATTCGCACATCTTCGGGGCGCATTAGCCCGCAGATTTTAACTTTTGGCCTCAAGAAGCATTGTTCCTTTCGACCCTTAGTGATCTGTACATTGCTCCCATGTCGTCCGCCAGCCACAGCGCGGTTCCGACGAGAACGGCGTTTGCGCGCGCGGACGCCGCCAATTTAGCGTCATCGGGCGAAAGGATACCGCTTTCGCTGATGAGCAGAACTCCCGAAGGTGTTTTGGACGAAAGGGCGACCGTCCTGTCAGGGCCGCCGTCGTCCTGCTCAAAAGTTACTATTTTTCGGTTGTTAATTCCTATAAGACGCGCGCCCAATTTGCCCGCGAACTTCATTTCCTCCGCCGTATGAACTTCCACAAACGGTTCCAGGCCGAATTTTATAGCTTTTTCGTACAGCGCGTTCAGGTTTTTTTCGTCCGAGACAGCGCAAATCAACAAAACTGCCGCAGCGCCAAGCTCCGCCGTTTCCGAAAGCTGATTTTCACTCGTAATAAAATCTTTACGAAGGACAGGCGCGTCCACGCTCTTTGCGATATCGGCGAGAAGCTCGGGACTTCCCCCGAAACGTTCCCGCTCGGTAACCACCGACAGCAGGGGAGCGCCGCACGAGACAAGGTATTTCGCCGTATCAACGGGATCGCGCCCTCGCAATAAATCGCCTTCTTTTGGCGAAATACACTTTATGTCGGGTATGACCGCGACGAACCCGCGTTCGTTTTCCAATGCGATGGCGGACGAAAACCGTCCGGAAGCCGCGGACGTCATTGCGCTTTCTCGAAACTGTTGGACATTTCGATCAGTTCATGCAATTTTTTTGCCGCATCTCCGCTGTCGATCAGTTCGCCGGCGAGAGCGATTCCTGTTTGGAAACCGTCCGCCCTGCCGCCGACGACGAGCGCCCCCGCCGCGTTCAGCAGGATTGCGTCACGCCTCGCGCCCTTTATCGTCCCGGCAAAAACACCATTTATAGTCTCGGCGTTTACGGAAGGAGTGCCGGTTCTGATGTCCTCAATAACGCACCGTTTTAGCCCAAAATCCTCCGGGGCGATTTCGAACGCGGTGACCTCGCCGTTTTTCAGGTGATTGATTCGCGTTTTTCCAAGCAACGATATTTCATCCAGGCCATCAAGACCATAAACAAACATTGCGTTGGTATAACCCAATTCTTTCGCCACGAATGTGACGGTGTCGAGCAGATCCGGCTTGTATACGCCGAGCAGATGCCTCGGCGCGAACGCGGGATTGATCAGCGGCCCGATAATGGAATAAAATATCGTCTTGATGCCTAAATCCTGTTCCGGCGGGAGCACCTTGCCCATAACGGGATGAAAGAGCGGCGCGAACAAAAATGCGACGCCGATTTCTTCAATCATTTTTTCGGCCTCGCGCGGCTTCAAATAAATATTGACGCCGAGCGCTTCGAGTACGTCAGCGCTCCCCGAGAGGCTGGCGATAGATCCGCTTCCGTGCTTCGCGACGGGAATACCCGCTGCCGCGGCTATCAGCGCCGACGCCGTTGAAATATTAAATGTGGAAAGCCCGCCGCCCGTGCCGCAAGTATCCATGGTTTCTTCACAGGTATCAGGATTCAGCGGAACGCAGTTGTCTCGCATGGCTTTAGCGATATACGCAATCTCCTGCAAAGACGCGCCTTTCATAAGCAGAGCTACCTGAAAACCCGCTATCTGAACGTCACTGACGGTTCCTTCTTTGATTGCCGCGATTAGTTCGGAAATTTCGGCTTCGGTAAGTTCCTGTTTTGCGGTTATCTTTCCCAGAATTTCTTTATATGTGTCCATGTTGATTTCACTCCTTAGTTTTTTATTTTTTGAAAAATTTTTTTACAAACTTTGCGAATAATTTTTTTTCGAACAGCGTCGCCATCGCCCGCGTATTTTTTCCGGCGCCGGAATTGCGTTCTTTAACATTTCGAAAACATACCGCCTTCCCATAGCTTCATCTCCTTTGAAATAACTCCATTAAAAAATCCCTGACAAAGCCTTTGGCTTCGTCAGGGACGAATACTTAAATATCCGCGGTGCCACCCCGATTCACGATTGCTCGTGCGCTTAGCGGAGTACATTCATACTCCCGGCAACTTACGTATGCCTTCACGTCATGGAATACTCGGCGATCTCAGCCTTTGACCATGCCCTCAACGGCCCATTTGACGATCCGCGTTTCCGCCCGGCTCTCACCTTCCCGGACTCTCTGTATGGCGCGTAAAAGCCTTTACTCCCGTCTCAACGGTTTAAGTGAAAATACAACGGCAAGGCAATTTTGTCAATAGGGGCTTAAAATCCCGAATCTTCGCCATTCCAAAATACCGTGGAAAAAAGTCCGCCCATAGGTAATTTTTACTTGCAAGGGAATTCGGAAGATGATAATGTCGCGCCATAAATAATTCTAATTCCAAATCAATATGTTTCGCATATTAATTTGGCAAAAATCACAACGCTACGCGTTACAATTCTTTCGAAATTTTACGAGCAAGGGAGAGGTCTTATCATGAGCAAAATAGTACTAATCGGAGCAAATCATGCGGGAACCGCCGCGGCTAATACCATATTGACCAACTACCCTGGGCATGAGCTTACCATCGTGGATCGCAACGACAACATCAGCTACCTGGGGTGCGGAACCGCCTTGTGGATTGGGAGACAGATCGACGAATACCAGAGCTTGTTCTACTCGTCCAGCGAGGCGCTGACTGAAAAAGGCGCGCGCGTTTTAATGGAAACGGAAGTCAGTCACATAGACTTCGCCGCCAAAAAAGTTTCGACCGTGAACAAACAGGGCGACAAAGAAGCCATATCTTATGACAAGCTGATCCTTGCCACCGGTTCTTTGCCCATAGTCCCTACGTTGCCGGGAATTGACCTCGAAAATATCCAGTCGGTCAAGCTGTTTCAGGATGGGCGCAAAGCGAACGAACTTTTGGACGACCCTGCTGTCAAAACAGTGGCGGTCGTGGGCGCCGGATACATTGGGGTGGAACTGGCGGAGGCAATTCGAAGGCGCGGCAGAAACGCCCTGCTTTTCGAAGCCGAAGACACCAGCCTGGCGGGTTATTACGACGACTGGCTGACGCGAGATATGGACAAAATTTTGTCCGACGAGGGTGTGGAACTTCATTTCAACGAGCGTGTGAAAATGTTCAAGGGGGACGAAAGCGGCAAAAAAGTTTCGGCCGTCGTAACCGACAAGGGAGAATATCAGGTTCAAATGGTCATCATGGCAATAGGTTTCAGGCCCAATTCGGATCTTGGGCATGGAAGCCTCGACACCGCCGCCAACGGCGCATACAAGGTCAACCTTCGCCAGCAGACAAGCGACCCGGACATATACGCCATAGGCGACTGCGCGACGGTATTCTCCAACGCCTTGCAGGATTTCGCCTATATCGCCCTTGCCACAAACGCGGTGCGCGGCGGTATAGTGGCAGGGCACAACGTATGCGGAACGGCTTTGGAATCGGTGGGCGTGCAGGGTTCCAACGGCATAAGCATATACGGATATAACATGGTGTCGACGGGTTTGAGCCTGAAGGCCGCTCTAAAGGCCGGTTACGGCGCGCTCTCCGCCGATTACGAGGATTTGCAGAAGCCCGAATTCATGTCCGGCAACCATAATGTCAAAATACGCATCGTCTACGACAAGGACACCAGGCGGATACTGGGAGCGCAGATGGCGTCGTATGAAAATATATCTATGGGCATACATATGTTCTCTCTTGCCGTAGAAGAAAAGCTCACCATTGATAAACTAAAGCTCCTCGACATCTTCTTTCTGCCGCACTTCAACCAACCTTATAACTACATCACCATGGCGGCGCTGGGGGCGAAATAATTTTCGGTACGCCAAAATCGAGGGCGGCTTAAATTTTTATAAAGTTGCGCGAATATTGGCTTGAATAAAGAATTCACTTCCGCATGTTGGATATTTATTCCATCACTGTTTTATTAGTCATGGGCAAGTGTTCTTTCTCTGAAAACGTTATACGCATCCGTTCCTTTTAAATTTTCATTTTCGTCGGCATAATCAAGCGCGTTTTTGCCGTCTTGCGGGCAAAACGATGGGCATCATAGGTTTTGGACGCATCGGACAGACGGATCGCGAAAGCGTTTATTCGGCGGTTGCTTGGGTTCGGTATAACAAATCGTTATACCTTGATTGTTTATTAGTATTAGACAATGTTTCCGGGAAAAGGTTATTATTTCGTAACATAAATTTCCACACATTATCACAGGTACTGTCGGCATTGTGGGGGGACATGACAATGTCGAATCAATCCGGGAAATAATCTAGGAAGAAAAAACCTTTGTTTTTAAGCCGGCTTGACTCGCCGGACAATATAAAAAGGAGGGATAATTAATATGGATTTTTTCAATATCACGATTGACGAGAACGTGGCAATACTGCGCATACACCGCCCGCCTGTGAATGCTGTTTCACACCAGGTGTTCTTTGAATTGGGCGAAGCGATGGACGAGATCGAAAACAACGACGAGGCCAGGGTGGTGCTTTTCACCGGCTCCCCCGACGTCAAAGCCTTCTGCGGCGGCGCCGACCTGAACGAGTTCATGAAGCTCGATTATGAATCCAGGCTTCGCCGCTACGACATCATCGACAAGGTTCTGCCGCGCTTGGGCAGCTTTCCGAAGCCCATTATCTGCGCTATCAACGGTCCCGCTGTCGGAGTGGGCGTCGCTCTGACTCTTCTCTCCGACATCCGCCTTGCCGCCAACGACATCTTCTTTTTGATCCCTGAAATCGACCGCGGCGTTGTGTCCAACCATCTGCCCAAGTTCCGCAGGCTCAATGTTCCAGACGGTATCGCCAAGGAGTGGATTTTGACGGCGCGCAAGATCCGTGTTGCCGAAGCTGAACGCTATGGCGTGGTAAACCGTGTCTGCGAACCGGAGCTCCTGTTTGACGAGGCTCTCTTCCTGGCCAAGCGCATCGCGAAGAAGAGCAAGGATGCTCTGAAATTTTTCAAGATATCGTTTGTGGAATCGGAGAGCATGCCTTGGATAGAAGCCTACAAGAAATCACATGAATACAGCGCCCAGCTCACCGCGCACCAGAATTCCAAGGAGGGCATTAAAGCCTTTTTTGAAAAGCGCGCGCCTGAGTATAAGGATTAGCGCGGAGGCGCTGGTATGAATTTCGTCTGCTGAAACTTTGCGGAGCCTGTAGAGTATTGAAATGGAGGAATAGTTTTGCTGAATAAGGTCATGCCGTTGCGGGACGCAATCGCCAAACACGTAAAGAGTGGCCAAAAACTTTACATCGGAGGGTTTACGCACTGCGTACCTTACGCCGCGGTGCATGAGCTGATTCGTCAGGGCATCAACGATCTGGAAATCTGTAAAATGGTGCCGGAACTCCTGCTCGATCAGTTGATTGCCGCCGGCGTCTGCAAAAAAATTATCTTCGGGTGGGCGGGAAATCCGGGATTGGGCAATCTGCGCGTACTGCGCGGCGCCTGTGAAAAAGGCCAACCTTACCCAGTGGAGATAGAGGAGTATACGCATATGGGCTTGTTTTCCAGGCTTTACGCGGGCGCCGTCGGACTTCCGTTCATGATTCTGCGTTCAGGCCTGGGAACTGATCTTCCCAAGGTAAACCCGTCCATCCGGGAGTTAACCTGTCCTTATACGGGCGAGCGGTTAAACACAGTTCCGGCATACAACGCGGACGTCGCCATTTTGCACGCCCAGCGCGCGGACAGAGAGGGGAACGTACAGATGTGGGGCGTAATCGGCGAACAGAAGGAAGCCGCCTTCGGCGCGAAAAAAGTGATCGTGACGGCGGAGGAAATTGTCGAGCGGGAAACATTGCGGGCCGAACCGAACAAGACCGTGCTTCCGGGTTGCGTCGTCCATGCGGTTTGTCACGTGCCATGGGGAGCGCACCCCTCGTATGTATACGATTACTACGACAGGGATAACGAATTCTACGTGGAGTGGAACCGCCGGACCGCCGATCCGGAATTCATCGGCTTGTACCTGCAGGAGTGGGTATACGCCCTGGATGGCAGGGAGGCGTATCTGCGTAAGCTCCCGCGCACCGAGCGCTTGAAGGCGGGTGATTCGTATGTTGTATAACGGAATAGAATTTCTGCTTGTCCAAGCCGCGAGGCAGATAAAAAAAGGCGAGGTGGTCTTTGCCGGCGTGGGGCTTCCCATTATGGCGATGGCAGTGGCCAAGGAATTCTATCATCCTGATATTACTATCGTGTGCGAGAGCGGCATCGTGGACACCATGCCCACACGGCTTGCCCTTTCAATTGCGGATCCCTCCCTTGTTGCCAACAGCGTAGGAGTTTTCACGCCGGGCGAGATGTTTTCGTACTTTTTGCAGGGAGGGCGAATCGACGTGGGAGTGCTTGGCGGCGCGCAGGTAGATCGCTTCGGTAATCTGAACACCACCGTCATCGGTGCGTACGAGGCGCCCAAAGTGCGCATGCCGGGCAGCGGCGGCGCCTGTGAGATCGCCTCCAACGCAAAAGAAATTCTGATTTTGATGCAACAGGGCAAACGCCGCTATGTGCGGCAGGTGGATTTCGTCACGAGTCCCGGGCATGTGAGGGATCCGGAGGTAAAACGCCTGCTCCGGGGCAAGGGACCGCGCGCCATAGTATCCGATATGGGCGTATATTCATTCGAAGGCGCGGATAACGAAATGGTGTTGCGGGGTATTGCCGAAAATGAAACGTTGGAACGTATCAGAGAAGAAACGGGATGGGAGCTTTGC
>Ga0099364_10003871_pt1 | contig 22936 bp, 15 predicted proteins | sample TergutTh196P3_FD_73070 | JGI IMG/M metagenome (GOLD analysis project Ga0099364, IMG submission 73070) | Microcerotermes parvus P3 segment gut microbial communities from Pointe-Noire, Republic of the Congo - Th196 P3 | ecosystem: Host-associated > Arthropoda: Insects > Digestive system > Gut ...
TCTTACTACAGAATCGCTTGTGGCCGACATCAAGGAGGAGGCTCCCCCGATGATGCCTCCCGGCGGCGGAATGGGCGGAATGTATTAATATTTAGGGGTTTAGAGAAGCGTTTTCCGTTTGGGAATACGCTTCTTAATTTTTTGTAAAACCATATTGGAAATAATGAGGTTTTTATGTTATAATAACCTCACCCGCTAACGAAATCAAAGATTTCGAGCGGGTCCCGGGAACATTGAAACATCAAAAGGCGGACGCTTCGCGCCCACACGCGGCTTCGCCGCTTACAAAACGCTTCGCGTTTCGCTTCATGTTATAATAACCTCACCCGCTGACGAAATCATACTTATTTTCAGGAGTAACAGATTATGTTAATGAACAGGCGCGCAATGCCGCAAATGGAGGAGCTTTTGGGCGACATTCTAGACGCTCAGAATGCGGATATGGTCGTTGTGAGGGGCGATGACTGCAAAATCCTTTTCATGAGCTCCGAGGCGCGTGAGCATCTTGAGGAGGAACGGCTAAGTACCCGCTCCTGCAAGGAAGGCTATGCAAAAATCTTCCGCGGTCTTTGCACAAAATGCCCTAACAATCCAAATCAAGCAAAGCCGGGTCAGACATCCGTCGAGTATGACGTCACGGGTGAGGACGGCAATATTGTCGCGGTTACCGGCACACGGGTGAAATGGACCGACAAGGTTTTAGCGACCGCGCTGTTTTTGCGCGACGTCAATGAGCTTCGCACAATGCAAAACAAAATGTACAACCTGGCCTACAAGGACCAGCTTACCGATATGCCGAACCGCCAAAAGCTGCTGGAGGACTGCGAAATAATCGCGACGGCAAAAAGTAAAAACATCTGTGGCGCAATCGCCATGCTCGACCTTGATAATTTTAAAATAATCAACGACACATACGGGCACAACACAGGCGACATCATGCTAAAGCGCCTGACTGAGCATCTAAACGGCGACCCGCTGTTTCAAGGGCACCTTTACCGCCTGGGGGGCGACGAGTTTGTGCTGTTTTACCATGACGACGCCTCTATGTTTGATAACGCGGACGAGGATGAGCTGCAAAAGTATTACGGCGAAAAATTAAAGCACGCCTTTTTCTCGTATACGCTGCCGAACATCGATATGGCATGCACCGTCAGTATGGGTGTGGCGTTTTTCCCGCTGCATGGCACAACTATCTCCGAGATGCTGAGAAAGGCCGATATCGCGCTTTATAAATCAAAACAAAACGGCCGCAACCAGATGACCTTCTTCGAGGATTCTTTTGAAAAATCCAAGAAATTCAAGAATTTTTATATTAATATCCAGCCTGTACTGACCTCAAGCGGGAACACGTTCGGATATGAGCTGATTGATTCGGGCAACGAAAACGAGCACGGCGAAAAGAGCGTCAACTTAAACGAGCTTGACCGGTCTATAGACGCGCTGGGCTTGGACGATATCGACAATGACAGCCGTTATTTTATAGCGTATACGCCGAGAATACAGAACAAAACCACGCTCAAAAACCTGCCTAAAGATAAATTTATCATGCAGATAAGCCTGCCTTTAGAAATAAAGCAAAAGGATCTTTTAACATACCAGACGCTGCGCTCGCAAGGGTTTCTCCTTTCATTTAGCGGATTGACAGAGAAAAATGCGTCCCCCGGGCTGCTTGATCTTGCGGATTACTGCCGTTTCGAGCCCGGAAAAGCTTCCATTCACGCGCAAAAGGAACTGATATCGTCGCATCACAGCATCAAATTCATTGCGTCCGGAATTGACACAAAATCTGATTACGATAAAGCAAAAGAGCTTGGCTATAAGTATTTCCAGGGGCTGTTCTTCGACCATCCTGTCGTGGTGCAAAAAACAAAGGACATAGAGCCCCTGAAGCTAAATTATTTAAGGCTTTTAAAGCTAACAAGCACCGATGATTATGTGGATTTTTCGCAAATATCCGACGTCATCGCATCGGATGTAGCCCTTTCATACAAGCTGTTAAGGCTCTTAAACTCCGCGGCAGTCGGGCTTCGCAACCGCATGACCTCCATACCCATGGCCGTGTCTTATCTGGGCGAGGAAAGCTTAAAAAAATGGATTGCGCTTCTTTCCGTGCGCGGCGTCGCTCAAGACAAGCCTCTGGAGCTTGTGCGCATCTCGCTTGTCAGGGCGCAGTTCGGAGAGCTGCTGGCCCATCAAATGAAGCCCTCGCGCGATAAAAAGTACGCGTTTATGGTCGGCATGTTCTCGCTTTTGCACATTGCTATGGAAAAATCAAAGGAGGAGCTGCTTGCGGAAATCCCGGTCGCGGACGCGATAAAAGAATCTATTTTGACAAGCGACGGGCCGTATTCCGACCTTCTCAAGTTTTTTGACAATTACGAGCACTCGAATTGGGAAGACGTCACCAAATTCGCTGATAAAAACCATTTGAGCAACCAGGTTATATATGAGTCGTATATCTCGGCTGTAAAATGGTACAACGGCCTTGTGGGCGGCGACATGGAATAATACCGGGCGAGGTTTTGCAAGAGGTATATTGTTTATCTCGATTATACTATGGATTATAAGCACACGGTTGCAATCGTGAAGCGCCGCCCGTTCTGATAACGGGCGGCGCTTTTGTATGCGTTTATCTGCGATGGTGGCGGTTATTCTGATTCACATTTCTTGCTTGTTTCCTGTCAAAGTTGGGGTTAAAGGCGTAGAAGTTTTTGCAGTCAAGCCGCTCTGTGGCAAGACGCAGTGATTCACCGAAGCGTACAGGATAGAACTCTTCTTTTGTGCTTCTGCTTATATCCGCCATGTTATCTTGACTTTGTCACTGGTCGCATGGATTATTTTGATTAGCTGGTCAACGGTCTGACGTTTATCCTCAAACGTTAGATCATCCCAGCCTGTCAAATGGTTGCTGATTTCACAGACATCCACGTCCTGCCGCAGCTTTAACCCGGAAACCTTGCGCCCGAGCTCCTGCTTTTTTTCATCAAGCTCGCCTATGCGGCGGTTGATGTAGCGAAATAACGCCTCGTCCGCGTTGCCCAGCTTGCCCATCAGCGAACTGATTTCAGCTTCAACCTGCATCAGTTCTACATTAAGCGTGGTGAGCTCAGGGTTTATCGGGCTCTTTTTCCGCTTATGCAGGCTTTGAAACTGTGCAAGTTTTTTCTGCATCTGCTCGTAGATAAGCTGTTCAAAGTCATCTGAATAAATCGTGCCGGGTCCCTCACATGCTTTCGAATTTATCCTGTTAGAGCAAAGGAAGTAGCGAGATTTTCGTGTTGGATAATGCTTATCAACCAGCGCGTAACCGCACACGCCACATTTGAGTTTGCCGGCAAGCCAGGTGTTTTTCGCCTTTTGATAGGGCCTGACCTGACGCGCGGCAAGGCATTTGGCGCGGCATCTAAGCCACAGCTCTGCCGGAATGATTCCTTCATGCGGAGCGAGAACCAGATGATTTCCTTCAAGATTCATATGCTTGCGACCAGCGGAATTTTTGCCCTTGTAGTAATAGCAGCCGTTTGTTCCTATGAAATCGGAAGGGGCATTTGCGAGAATGGCTCCCTGGTCGTGGTAAAACTCGTACACGTTGAGGTCAGCTCGCACGTAGATTGGGTTTCGTAACACATCAGCCATCCTCGTTCGCCCCCACGGCTTTCCGTGCCTGGTTATGCCGTGCTCTTGGAAGTATACGATAATATCTCCATACGAGGCTTCCGGCATGGCGTACAGTTCGTAAATCAGCTTGACGTGTTCTGCCTCCCCGGGATGTAGTACATACTTAGCGGTTTTTACTCCATCCAACACCGTTTGTTCCAACCGGAACCCATACGGAACCCTGCCACCCATATAGAAGCTTTTTTGGCTTCTGGAATAGTAGGCGTCGGCTACCCGCTTCTGGATGGTTTCCCGCTCAAGTTGTGCGAACACAATGCAGATATTGAGCATCGCCCTGCCCATCGGCGAGGAGGTATCAAACTTTTCAGTCGTTGATACAAACTCCACTTTGTGCTGTTCGAACTTTTCCATCATGCCGGAAAAGTCTAAAATCGAGCGGCTGATCCGGTCAAGCTTGTACACCACAACTTTTGTGATTATCCCGCTTTCCATGTCCAGCATCAATTGTGAAAACCCGGGACGGTCGATGTTTTTCCCGCTGTAACCACGGTCTATGTAGGTCTTAAACTCCTCCCCTCTGATTTCATATTTGCAGTAGTCGATTTGGCTCTCGATGGATATACTGTCCGCACGATCCGCCGATTGCCGCGCATATATTGCGATCATTTCATACTCCTTTTCCAATTCCAAATAGAAAAAGAGTTGCCGATAGCATCATTATACCGCAGCAACTCTTAATTAGCTATCCTGTTTTCGCGATTATCTTCATACTTTTCAAAAATATTAAACAGTCCATCTTCTATGCTTTGACGCTGCTGAGATATTTCTTCTTCTGTTAATATGGGATTGAGATGCTCAACGGTTATGCTTCGGTTTCGCTGAGTTATGACTTGACTTTCCGTGCTGTATGAAATAGTGCGAAGGATGATAAGCGTCACCTCCAGTGATACAGTTTATTAACACAAAACTTGTCTTTATTACCGATTTTGTCCGCAAGCAAATGGCAGGCTTGATTATGAGGGTACACCCCGGCTCACAAAAGAACCCGGCGCTGATTTTGGCAGCTACTATTCTGCACTGCATAAAAACAAAGAAAAAGACCCTGTACTGCGACAGGGTCTTGCGAGACGAAAAAACTTGTAAAACTACAGGGCCGAAGCTGATGCAGCGGTGGCATAAAAATCAAGACGAAGCGATTCGTGAGTATGGCCGGATTTATAAAATGTATTACGCTCGTGCCGGGCGGCATGAATTCCGCTGATGAATTTTATACATGGTCGGCGAGAGCGGCTGCTCTGCGGCGCCAGTACGTTGCGGGGGAAATTTCAAAGGAGGTGTTTTTGCAAGGCCTCTGGTTGCCTGGATTGTAGATGTTTATTATGAATACAGGTTCTTAAACCGTTCCCCCTGTACAATTAACTATATATTTCCAGCAACTCTTCAAGGGATATTTCGATACCTGCACAACGAAGATGTTCTATTCTGCCGTTGTAAAGCCTTTCCAACAGCTTGTCAAATCCCCAGCCATAATGAAAGCGATTATGACAATTACTGCACAATGAAACGATGTTTTCCTCTATATCCAGAGAGAATTCAAAGTCGTCCTGATATTCCAGAGGTATCAAATGATGTGGCTCCATATAGAGCACGGCCTTGCGCTTTCTTAAGAAGGAAGGATGTGGAATGTCCGACGCCTCACAGTTATGACCTGCTTTAGCAAGCGCACGTAATGCTATCTGCTTATTACGCCTGTATATTTTCCGGCTTCCTGCAGTTAGGGGCTCAGGCTTTTGTTTCGGTGTCCCGGAATACTCAAAGGTTGCTTCTGCGGGAATATCGGAATCTGCGATTTCATCAAGCAACTCCAGGTCAAGATTTTTTTCTGCCTGCATATCGCTCCTGGACAGTGTCCTTTTTGAGATTTTGCGCTTTGTAACAGTCGGAGCGCAAGGCCCGGCCGCTGTTGGATGTGTTGTCGCCGCCGTTGCTGAGGCAACAGGCGTTGCTCCGGTGACTCCCGCCCACTCTGCAGGAGTCATTATTCCCAGCCATGGCGTGGGATCGTTCTCCTTAAAGCAGATAAACCAGATATTTCCCGGGGCCAGTTTGTCTCTCGGGATACTAAGACTGCTGGTAAAGTAAATTGTCATCTCATTCTTGGGCTCCGGCTTTGCCAGTTTAAAGGTCAAAGTAACTGCTGTTGTACTAAATCCTGTAACTCTATCAGAAATTTTAAAGCTACATGTCTCAATGCTTCTATCCGTTGCCTGTGGAAGTTTATTGTCGATTGCCATTTTTCTTATAACAGATTTGACATTGAATGTTGCTTTTCTTACTTCTTCAGCAGTCATCGTTGTGTAAGCGCCATCAATGGCATTAAAATAACTTTTGTGTATGGCTTCAAATCTTCCCGTAGGCATTATCTACACCCTTTCCTGTCGTCAAAATACGGCGTGTACTTGTTTGAATTATACCATGCGCCCATAAACTTCACGCTTTGAGGCCGTAGAGTTTTGCCCTGCTATTTTCGCGTCAGAGCAAGGCGAAAAACGCAGGAATACTGGCGTATTGCGAGTATTTTTAACGCCGCTATGGCACAAAAACAGAGGGCAAAACCGCGTTGCACATTGCATATCAAGGGTGCCATAAATACAAACAAAAAATGCTTTTGCTATATGCCTACTCTTTACACGCAAGTTGTTTTGTGTTAAAATGAGGACACAATGACCTGTGAGGATGTGTTTGATGTGTCAATCTATTCAGAGGGTATTAAGAAAAAGAGATTGTCTTTGGGGCTTACGCAAAAAGATTTTGCCGGTGCACTGAATCTGGGCCGGAATGGTGAACGTAAACTCCGGCGTTGGGAAAACGGCGAATGCAACCCTTCTAACCTGGAATACAAAGCGATTCTCGGCTTTGCAAATGATATTCCGTTTCCTGCCGCAAACAATCCCGATTTTACTTTTATTGACTTGTTTGCCGGTATAGGCGGGATTAGAATACCTTTTCATGAATTGGACGGCAATTGTGTATTTACATCCGAGTGGGACAAATTTGCTCAAAAAACGTACAGGATTAACTTTGGAGAAGAACCGTCAGGAGATATTACTGTTATCCAATCAGACGATATCCCTTCTTTCGATATCTTACTGGCCGGTTTTCCCTGTCAGCCGTTTTCACAGGCCGGTTTAAAAAAAGGCTTTGAAGACACCAGGGGAACCCTTTTTTTTGAAATTGAGAGAATAATCAAAGATAAGCGTCCCAAAGCGTTTATGCTGGAAAATGTAAAACAATTGAAGGGGCATGATAAGGGGCGTACTCTTAAAACGATAAAAACGCACCTGGAAGCGTTGTATTATGATGTTTATATTGAAGTTTTACGTGCAGCCGACTTCGGGGTGCCTCAAAACAGGGAAAGGCTTTTCATAGTCGGCTTTGACAAAGACGAATTGCTAAAACATCATTGGAAATCATTTATCTTCCCGGATGCCCTGAACACCGCTACGCGGGTGGGTGATATCCTGGAAGATGTAGTTGATGAAAAGTATATTATTAGCGATAAACTTTATAACGGACACATCCGCCGCAAGCAGGAGCATATTGAAAAAGGGAACGGGTTCGGTTATTCTGTGTTTACGGAGGAGTCTCCCTATACCAACACGATAAGTGCTCGATATTATAAAGATGGCAGCGAGATTCTTATTGATCGCGGACAGGGTAATAACCCCCGAAAGCTCACGCCGAGAGAATGTGCAAGACTTCAAGGATTCCCCGAAAAGTTTATTATTCCGGTTTCCGACACCCAGTCATATAAGCAGTTCGGGAACTCTGTAGCTGTTCCTGTCGTTGCCGCAGTTGCAAAGTCAATGATTGAATTTATGAAAAAAACGGGGATGTTGTATAAAGACGGTAAGGCCTATGCCTGACAGATTAACTCCCGAACATCGCAGCTGGAATATGTCCAGGATTAAAAGCAAAGATACATCAATAGAAATCCTCGTCAGAAAATGGTTGTTTGCACAGGGCTTCCGGTACAGGAAAAATTATAAGAAACTGCCGGGGCACCCGGATGTCGTGCTGGCAAAATATAAAACTGTAATCTTTGTTCACGGATGCTTCTGGCACAGACATGAAAGGTGCAAAGATGCAACTACTCCTAAAACGCGTACAGAATTCTGGCAGAATAAATTCGACAAAAATGTTGAAAGCGACCGCAAAGCGTTTGCAGCCCTGCAAGAACTAGGGTGGAATGTAATAGTCCTTTGGCAATGCCAGTTGGAAAAAGACTTTGAAAGCACTATGGAGGGATTGAGATTAGCGCTGCAAAGCTATTCAAATCATTCTTAGAATGACCTGTTCATTCAATCTGCACATCTTTAGGGGGTGTCGACAATAGGTTGAATCGTGGATTTTTGAGATGATTTTAACTCATTTTTGGCGCGGAGGACGCAGGCGGGCTTTCGCCCGGCAAGGACAACAAGTAAAAAATGCGTAAAATCAGCCAAAAAGACACTGGTTTGTTCTATTGTCGACACCCCCTAGGACTTTGATTCCCACTCGTGGGTTTCATACCCAGCCGCGTGGCGGCGTTCGTGTAATCAAGCGGGGCATACCCCGTAGCTTGCTGCGGGGCGCTTGATTGAAGCAATCAAACAAAGGTCATTTTAGAGCTTCTCAAGCAATATTTCATCACTTTTAGTGATAATTTTTTTAATATCATTTGAAAATCAGATAAAAGAATCTGCCTGGCACCGTATGCAAAAGCGATTGATTATGCTACCCTGCAAAGGAAGCTAACGGCAGTTTTGCATCGTATTTTGCGAATGTCAAAGCGACCCGGACGAACAGACAATACGTTTTTTCGGATAAGAGCTTCAACGCCAGGCGGAGGTGCGTTTCCCCTCTCGCATTTTTGTTGCTTTGTTGCGTTACGAAGCAACATCGCTTCCATTCTACCCCGGCGGCCACGCAAGCGCCCTGCCGCCAAGCACGTGAAAATGGATATGCCCGACGGATTGCTGCGCGTCTTTGCCGCAGTTTGAAACGATACGGTAGCCTTCCGTGAGCCCCAGTTCATCCGCGGTTTTCGCAATCACGGAAAATATGTGTCCGATCACCGCTTCGTTTTCGGGCGTGATTTTGGCGGCGCTTTCGATATGCGCTTTCGGAATCACAAGATAATGCACGGGAGATTTCGGGTCAATATCGTGAAAAGCGATGACACGGTCGTCCTCGTACACCTTGCCGGACGGAATTTCGCCCGATACAATCTTGCAGAATAAGCAGTCCATAATCCGTCCCCTTTATTTGTTGTCAAGTGTTTTCAGAATAATTTCGGGAGCTTTCGCAACCGCGTCTGTGAGCTTTTGGCACTCCGTTGTGCCTCCCATCGCGTTGTCGGGTCTTCCGCCTCCGCTGCCACCCGCAAGGATTGCAATCTCGCGCACAATGTTCCCCGCGTGTATTCCCGTTTTTACGGCTTCTTTGCCGGCGAATACAAGGAGCGTAGCCTTTTCGCCTGAAGCGTCGGTCAGTATCCCTACAAGATTCGGGAACTTGTCTTTGATTATATCGGCGGTGGCTTTCAGCGCACCGGCGCCCTGACCGTCAAGCGACGACGACAGGAAGTTGACAGGTCCCAGCGGTTTAATGTTGAGCGTCATATCGCTAATCTTCGTTTTTGCAAGCTTGTCGCTTTGCTCTTGGATTTGTTTTTGCATCGCGCGTATCTGGGTGGCGTTTGCCGCCGCCTTTGCCGCAAGCTCATCGCGGTTTGCGATTTTCAGCGCTTCACATGTTTTGACTATAATTTCGTTTTGCCGCTCGATTAATTTTAGCACGCCACCGCCGGTCACGGCCTCGATTCTCCTGACACCCGCCGCGACGGAGCTTTCGCTTAAAATTTTAAACATCCCGATTTTCGCGGTGTTATCCATATGTGTGCCGCCGCAAAGCTCAATGGATTTGCCGCCGCCGACATCGCAAACCCTTACGATATCGCTGTACTTATCACCGAAAAGCGATATCGCTCCGAGTTTTTTCGCGTCGTCGACCGGCATTTCCGTTACCGTTACGGAAAGCGCGTCTAAAATCATATCGTTTACAATATGCTCGATTTTCGCAAGCTCATCGGGTGTTACGGCTGAAAAATGCGTAAAGTCAAAACGGCATATATCCGGGCCGACCAGAGATCCGGCCTGATGCGCGTGCGTTCCGAGCACCTCGCGCAGCGCCGCCTGAAGCAAGTGGGCCGCGGTGTGGTTGCGCATAATCGAGGCGCGGCGCTTATGGTTTACATGCGCGGCGGCTTCGTCGCCTGCGCTGATGGCGCCGCTTGCCACTTTCCCGATATGCAGGATGTTTCCCGACGGGGCTTTCTTGCAGTCTGTGACCTTGAATACGCTTTTGCCGACATTGATAACGCCGGTATCCCCTACCTGACCGCCGCTTTCTGCGTAGAAAGGCGTGTTTTCCAAAACGACGGCGGCTTCGTCGCCTTCGCAGATTTGGTCTTGAGGCGCGCCCTCTGCGATAATGCCCAAAACCTTTGTCGAAAGCGCAAGATTGTCGTAGCCGTCAAATCGGTCGTCAAGGCGCATCTTCGCAAGGACGTCTTCCTCCCAGCCCGTATCGCTTATGGCGTCGCGCGCTTTCCTTGCGCGTTCGCGCTGCTTATGCATAAACTGCATAAATTCTTCTTCGTTTACCGTAAGGCCTTTGTCCTCCACGATTTCCTTCGTCAAATCTATCGGGAACCCGAATGTGTCGTAAAGCTTAAACGCGTCAATCGCAGGAATCGCCTTGTGAGCCTTTATGTCTACATGGTCTATGATGCTGTACAGCATGTTTATTCCGGCGTCAAGGGTCTTGAGGAAGCGCTCTTCCTCAATCTTTATAATTTTCCGGATATATTCGCGGTTTTCATAAAGCTCCGGATACGACGCTTTGTTTTCGTCCATGACCGTGACGGCGGCCTCAAACAGGAAAGGCTTCTTTATCCCGAGCAGGTAGCCGTGGCGCGCGGCGCGGCGAAGCAGCCTGCGAAGGACATAGCCTCTTCCCTCGTTGGCCGGCACGACGCCGTCGCCCACCATGAACACGGTCGAGCGGATATGATCCGTTATAACGCGCAGGGAAACGTCGGTCTTTTCGTTTTCCTTGTACTTCACGCCTGCGATTTTCGCTATGCCGCCCATGATATTTTGAACGGTATCGACTTCAAACAGGTTATCGGCGCCCTGCATGACGCACGCAAGCCTCTCAAGCCCCATGCCGGTGTCGATGTTCGGATTCTCAAGCGGCGTGTAGTTGCCCAGGCCGTCGGAGTTAAACTGCGTAAAGACAAGGTTCCATATCTCGACATAGCGGTCGCACTCGCAGCCCACGGCGCAGCCGGGCTTGCCGCAGCCGTATTTTTCGCCGCGGTCTACATAAATCTCGGAGCACGGCCCGCACGGCCCCGAGCCTATTTCCCAGAAGTTGTCGTCTTTGCCGAAACGCACGATGCGCCCCGCCGGGACTCCCCTGTTTTCAGTCCAGATTTTAAAGGCCTCGTCGTCGTCCTCATAAATGGATACCCACAGCAGATCGGCCGGGATTTTCATATCCTTAGTTACAAATTCCCACGCCCATTTTGTGGCGTCCTCTTTAAAATAGTCGCCGAAAGAGAAATTGCCGAGCATCTCGAAAAACGTACCGTGGCGGCTCGTCTTGCCAACCCGCTCGATATCCGGCGTGCGTATGCATTTCTGGCACGTAGTCACGCGCTTCGACGGCGGGATCTCGACGCCCAGGAAATAATTTTTAAGCGGCGCCATACCGGAATTTATCAGCAATAGGCTTGCATCGTCGTGCGGCACAAGGGGTGCGCTTTTCATCCTGAGATGCCCCTTGCCTTCAAAGAATAAGAGGAACCGCTCGCGTATTTCATTTAGCCCAAGATGCTCCATTATTTTAAAAAACCTCTTTCTTTACACGTAAAATGCCGTTTTAGTCATCCCATTCGTTGATCGGATTGTTGGGGGGCGGGATAAAGTCGTCATAGAAATCATCGTAATCGTCAAAATCGTCCCCATCATCTATCTGCGGCGGCTCATCAGGCTCAGGCTCAGGTTCAGGCTCCGGATCCGGCTCGGGCTCAGGCTGGGGCGTGGGCTCAGGCGGTGCTGCCGGCTGCTGCGCCGGCGGCGGAGACGGCGTCGGTTCAGGCGCCGGGGTATCCGGATAATCCACGCTCTTGCTGCTTTCGATTTCGCCGTTTGCATATTGCTGCATCCTGTCAAGCTCGTCGAGCATCTTAAAGCTTTGCCTGTCAAAAAGAGTTCTGTCTATATACAGGTAATGGTCCTGTAGAACCGCGGTTAATCCTCTCCAGTACGCGCTTTGCTCCATGTCCTTTATCGTCATGTCGTTGCGGTCCATGTAAATAAAATCGATGGCCCTGAACTTTTCGCGGGTTTCCTCGCTGTTCGCCTCCTCCTCGGGAACCGTCCAGTCCGTGAAGTCAGCCGCGACATTGATAAGCCCGATTACGCCGAGCAGCTCTCCCTCCAGCGTATCGCCCGTCGCAACGGTATAATCAAGCTCTTTTACAAACACGGCGTGCCGCCCGGGCTCCTGCGCCTTATCTGAAAGCCCGCTTAGCTTTCTCTCGATCGTTTGCTCATAATATGACCTGCCTACGCGCTCGCCGGTAGTCATGCCGTCGAGCACCTGCGCAAGCGTGATATAAACCTGCTTAAGCTGGCTCATAGTCTGCACCTTTTCGACAAGGCCGACTTTAATGCCAAGGCTTTCAAGGCTGTCAAGAGTCCCCTGCGAAAGCTGGGAGTCGGTGAGCACAATCTGCGGGGATACGCTTTCGATTGCGTCTAAATCCGGCATCTGCACGCTGCCGCAGCGCGTGCGGCGCTCGCCGTCCTCGTTATCGCAGAAATCGGATATTCCGAGAACCCTTTCCTGAAACCCCATTTCAAACAGCTTGTCCGTCACGGACGGGGATAGCGACACAATACGCTGCGGACGCGATTCGACCGTCATGTCAAACGCGCGCACAGGATATTCCGGCGGCCTTTCAGGCTCAAGGCTTTCCGCCGCCGCCGCATCCTCCTCTTCTTCCCCCGGATTGAGTATGCTTTCGCATCCTGTCATACAAAAAACAAGCATAAGCGAAAGCAGCAGCGCAAGAATCCGCTTTTTCATATAATCCCCCGCCTTTGCCAACACATTCGCTCATATTATACCTTTTCATGCAGGTATTTGTCAAATAAAGAAAGTGTTAACACAAGCTTCCGTTGCGGAAAATGCTTATCAGGGCCTGTTGACATAACACGAAAATTGTTTTTGAATATTTCATTTTTATTAATCTCTATAAATATAAATGATCTTCATAACGGGGCGCCGCGGGCTTCGCGCCTGCCCGCCGCTTAATCGTCAAGCAGCTTTCGCAAAAGCTCGTTTACGGTTTTCGGGTCTGCCTTGCCCTGTGATTTGTTCATAACCCTGCCGACAAAAAAGCCGATGACCTTTTGGTTTCCGTTTTTGTACTCAAGCACGGATTTTTCGTTTTCTAAAAGGGTTTCCCTTACAATATTCTCAAGGAAAGCCGTATCGGTCACCATGCCGAACTTGTTTTCTTCCACATACTGCCCGGGGTCGACGCCCTCTTCAAAAACCTTGATGAGAATCTTTTTCGCGACATTGCGGTTGATGGTCTTGTTCTCGCAAAGCTTCATAAGCTTTGCGAATTTTTCCTCGTCGATCACAATGTCGTCCTCGCCCTTGTTATCGCCTTTGGCGATGCTCAAAAGCTCAACGATGATCCAGTTCGCAATCTCCCTGGGATTATTAAAATGCCGCATGGTTTCATCGAAAATAACGGATAGGTTGCGGCTTCCCGTTATAATTTTCGCATCGTACACGGGAAGATTCAGCTCCGTTGTCAGGCGCGTGAATTTATCCTGCGCCGTTTCCGGCAAAGACGCGCGCACTTCTTCAATCCACTCATCGCTGATGCAGACCGGCATCAGTTCCGGGTTCGGGAAGTAACGGTAATCGGTAGCGTCTTCCTTGCCGCGCATGGAGAAAGTCTCGCCCCTGTTGTCATCGAACCTGCGCGTTTCCTGTATAATCGTCTCGCAACCCGTTTCAAGCGCTTCAATGTGTCGCGCGGATTCATATTCTATCGCCCTTGCGATGGCCTTTAACGAGTTCATGTTTTTGATTTCGGTGCGCGTTCCAAGCTTGCCGGTTCCGGCCTTGCGGACGGAAATGTTTACGTCGCACCGCATGGAGCCCTCCTGCATCTTGCAGTCGGATACACCCGCAAAGCTCAAGAGCAGCCGCAGCTTTGAAAGGTATGCGACGACCTCCCCGGATGTCCTCAAATCGGGATTGCTTACAATTTCAATCAGCGGAACGCTTGTGCGGTTAAAATCGATAAGCGAGGAACCGGTTCTGTTGTCGTGCACCAGTTTTCCGGCGTCCTCCTCGATATGAATTTGCTTTAAGGTAATCCGGCGGACGCCCGAGCCCGTTTCGATTTCGACCCAGCCGTTTTTGCAGATCGGGGCAAAAAGCTGTGTAATCTGGTAGCCGGCCGGCAAATCCGGATAAAAATAATTTTTCTTGTCAAATGTCATCACACGGGCAATCTCGCTGTTTGTAAGAAGTCCGGCGGCGATCCCCAAGTCAACGGCTTTTTTGTTTGTAACGGCTGGCATCCCCGGCATACCGGAGCAGGCGGGGCACACGTTTTCGTTCGGATCGGCGCCGAACATCGCGGAGCAGCCGCAAAAGAGCTTCGATTGCGTCGAAAGCTCAACGTGGACCTCAAGCCCGATTACAACCTCATAACTCACCTTGTCACCGCCTTTACAACAGTCAGGAGCGCGTTTTCGTTTTTGGGCGCCGCAAGTATCTGGACGCCGCCGCCATTATATGGAAACGAAACGCATGGCAGTCCCGCGAGCGCCGCCAAAGCGCGCACCGCCGGGTTTTCGTATGCGCCGCCCGTTATGCGCAACGGCAGGATCATAACGTCGCAGCTTTTAAAGTCAAGCGATTCTTTTATGATGCGCCGAAGCTTGAGCGCTTTTTCGTAATACGGCGTATAATGCTCTTTTGACAGCACCATCGAGCCCATGATAAGCGAAAGCTTCGCGTCAAGCCCGAAGCCCTGCGTCCTTGTGTTTGTATAAAGCCCGTCAAGATTATTGTAGCTGTCGGCGCGAAACCCGAACTTTACGCCGTCATAGCGGCTTAGGTTTGCGGAAATCTCGGCGCAGCTCAAAATATACTGGACTTGGCTTAAAACATCAAAATAAGCAAGATCGTCAAAAGCCGCGTCAAAATTCGCGGCAAGCTTTAAGACCGCGGCCTTGTCCTCCGGGATTGCCGCAGCCAGAACGTTTTCGGGCACAACCGCCTTTATCTTTTTATCGAGCGGCTCATATACATAGGATTTATCCGGATACATCGCGCCGTCTTTTTCGTCGTTTCCCGCGATGACGGACAAAAGCTTAAAGCCCTCGTTTATGTCCCTGCACACGACGCCAATCTGATCCATGGAGCATGCGGATGGGATCAGGCCGTAGCGCGAAACGCATCCATATGTCGGGTGGATATAGCATACGCCGTTTTCGGCGGATTCCTGCCGTGTGGCGCCGGTAAAGTCGTTGCATAAAGCAAAGCTTACTACGCCGTCCGCGACCGCACGTACCGCGCCTGAAGCTTCGGCGGCTTCTTCGCAAAGCGGCAAAAGCCCGAATTCCCGCATCCTCGTTTTGCCTGAAACGGCGTATCCGCCCGCTTCAAGGCGCGAAACAACAGTCGCGTCAAACGGGGAGGTAAAGCCCGACAGAATCTTCGAGCCGGCCGTCGCCGCCTTTCCCTTTTGCATGATGCTGTCTTCAAGCGCCACAAGCTTGCCGTTATTTTCGCCGGTATTGCAGTCTGCGATATAGTAGCTCATAACCGCGGTACTTCCTTTCAATCAAGCGTTTTCGGCGCCTCGAAGTATCCGTCGTGGCCGGCCGGCGCGTTTTTCAGTATCTCATCGCGGCTAAACAACTTTACGCTTATGTCGGGCCTTAGCACATTTTGCATGTCAAGCACCGTTACAAGCGGTTTCACGCCGTCTGTGCCGATTAAGGCAAGGGCCGCGAAGCTTTCGTTTAGCATACCGGCCTTTTCGCTGATGAGCGACCTCTCGCTTTCGGGAAGAGTAAGCTTTGACATCGCTTCATATTCTTTTATATCCAACGTGACGCACCTCGTTTTACCTGATTTTGATGTGTGATTCGCGAAGCTGAAGCTCCGTTACGGGGCCGGGAGCGCCGAGAAGCAGATCCTGGGCGCTGCTGTTCATCGGGAACGCCACGACCTCGCGGATGTTCTCCTCCCCTGTAAGGAGCATGACAATCCTGTCAAGGCCGGGAGCCATTCCCGCGTGCGGCGGAGCGCCGTAATGCAGCGCGTGAAACAGCGCGGAGAACTTCTCCTCAATTGTTTCTTTCGAGTATCCCGCGATTTCAAACGCTTTCACCATGATATCAGGCCGGTGGTTTCTAACGGCGCCCGACGAAAGCTCGACGCCGTTACACACAATGTCGTACTGGTACGCTTTTATCTCAAGCGGGTCTTTGTTTAACAGCGCGTCCATCTCGCCTTGCGGCATAGAAAACGGGTTGTGCGTAAACTCGACCTTGCCGGTTTCCTCGCTTATGCCGAACATGGGGAAGTCCGTGATAAAACAAAACTCAAACCTTGCCCCGTCGGTTAAGTCAAGCCGGATTCCAAGCTCCGAGCGGATTTGCCCCGCGAAATGATCGACAAGCTTTAAAACGTCCGAGATAAAGAACAGCGTGTCGTTTTCCTTTAGATTAAGCGTGCCGATAAGGTGCTGCCGCTGCTCCTCCGACAGGAATTTGACGATAGGGCCTTTTAGCTCCATATCCTTTAGCACGGAGATATAGCCCAGGCCCTTCATGCCGATTTCAGTCGCGAACGCGAGCATCTTTTCAAAGAACGATTTCGGCATCGACGCGCAGTTAGGAGCGGCGATACCGCGCACCGGCTTATTTTTAAACGGCGCGAAATCAACGTCCGCGAAGAAGCCGGTCAAATCCTCTATGATTAGCGGGTTTCTAAGGTCGGGCTTGTCGGTGCCGTATTTCAGCATGCACTCTGAAAACGGTATGCGCCGAAACGGCAGGGGGCTTACGGGTTTTTCCGAAAACTTTACAAACGTGTCGTGCAGCACTTGCTCCGCGACTGTAAAGACGTCCTCCTGAGACGCGAACGACATTTCAAAGTCGAGCTGGTAAAACTCACCGGGCGAGCGGTCGGCGCGGGAGTCCTCATCCCTGAAGCACGGCGCAATCTGGAAATATTTGTCGAAGCCGGAGACCATCAGAAGCTGCTTAAAAAGCTGCGGGGCCTGTGGCAGCGCGTAAAACATACCGTGGTGCTTTCTGCTCGGGACAAGGTAGTCCCTTGCGCCTTCAGGCGACGACGATGTCAGTATCGGCGTCTGGATTTCAAGAAAGCCAAGCTCCTCCATCTTGCTTCTCAAAAAGCTTGTGATTTTCGAGCGCATGATGATGTTATCCTGCATTTCAGGGTTTCTAAGGTCAAGGAACCGGTATTTTAAGCGGACGTCCTCGCGCGTCTGTTTTGATGCGCCGACGTCAAAGGGCAGGGGCTTTAAAACGCGGCTCAAGCCGGTCACAGTCTTTGCCGCGACATCGACCCCGCCCGTCTTTAGCTTCGGGTTTACCGTTTCAGGCGAGCGCTTTCGCAGTACACCCTCAACCAGTATTACGCTTTCGCGCGGCAGCCCCGCGATCATTTCTTCGTTTTCCAAAACGATTTGCGTCGTACCGTAATGGTCGCGCAAATCAACAAAAAGAATCCCGCCGTGGTCGCGCACGGTATCAATCCAGCCCGATAGCCTTACCGTTTTGTTTATATCCTGTTCTAAAAGCTCGCCGCAGTGGTGCGTTCTATAATGGGTCATTGCCGTTATCCCTCCTATACATTAAAACATTATCGCATAAAACATCGGTGATGGCAAGAAAAATAGTAGACTGTACGCCGGAATCCTTGTATAATAGATTTAAATAACCTTAAAGGGGTCACAAATGAGCAAAAATAAAGGCAAGATTATATCCGCCGTGGACATCGGTTCAAGCAGCGTGCAAATGCACATCGCCCAGTGGGACGGGCAAAGAATCGTAACGCTCGACCAGCTTGAAAAGCCCACGCACGTCGGGCAGGAGGTCTTTTCGACCGGGCGCATATCCTTTGAGACGGTAAGGAGCCTTTCGGATATCTTAACCGGATTTTGCGCGCTTTCAAAAGAATACGATATCATCCGCCCGATTGTCATGGCGACCACCGCGCTGCGCGAGGCCAGGAACCTTGCGTATGTGCTTGACCATTTTGCCGTCGCGAACCATGTGAACGTACAGGTTTTAGAAGACGGCGAGGCAAGCGCTTTGTTGTTTGAAGCCTTAAAAAGCAGGTATCCCTCCGCCGAAAAGGTCTTGCAGGTTTACGGCGGTACAGGTACAATCGACTTTGCGCTTTTACAAAACGGCAAGGTCCTGTTTACGCAGAGCATACAGACCGGGATGCTTAAAATCGCTGAGATTATGCGGGAGACATCAGAATTTTCCCGCTATTCGAGCCTTGTCGTAAAGGAGCACCTGACGAAATTTTTATCCCGCGCGGGACAGATTTACAAGATGCTCAAAACCGATGAAATCGTGTACGCGTCCGCGGATATCGCGCCGCTTTTAAAAATCCTGAACGGATTTGATATTAATACCGGAACCGATACCCTTGTCGTATCAAAAGAGGAGATGCAAAAAGTATACGGCGAATATATGAAGCTTACCGTCGATCAGATCGCAAGGCGGCACAAGCTTGATTTGGCGCAAGGCGGCAACATTTACGTCACGATTGTATTTTTGATGCTGCTGTTAAATTCAACGGGGATAGGCCACTTGTATTGTACCCAAATCAACCTGGTTAACGCGGCGCTTAACTTAAACCTGCGCCCGGGCGCAAGGCGCGCGTTTAACGAAAACATGCGCGAGGGAACGGTCTCGTCGGCGCTTAAAATGGCGGAGCATTACCGCTGCGACCTAAATCACGCCGGGCATGTCGCGTATCTTGCGCTTATATTATTCGACAAGCTTAAAAAGCTGCACGGCCTTTCGCGCCAGCAGCGGCTGCTTCTTGAAACGGCGTGCATACTCCATGAGGCGGGAAACTTCACGAACACGGCGGATATGAGCGAAGCCTCGTTTGACCTTATCAAAAACGCGCAGATATACGGCCTTCAATCAAGGATGACGCTGTTAATCGCGAACATCGTCGCCCCGCAGGATATTTTGGGGGTTGTCCAAAGCGACAGGCGCGGCGGCGTGCTCAATCAGGAGGATATGCTCTTCGTAAACAAAATGCACGCCATTTTACATTTAGCTGACGCAATCGACGCATCGCGGCTTGGAAAAGCAAAGCTGCTTGACGCTAAGCAGGACGGCGACCAGCTTCTCCTGACATTGAGGGTGGCCGGGGATTATGCGCTCGAGCGTTACTCGCTCACGCAAAGCGCGGCGCTGTTTCAGGAGGTTTTCGGCTTAAAGCTTGATTACATCATCAAAAAAGCAGGGCGGATGGAGGACGGGCAATTATGAAGTTTATCCAACGGGAATTAAGCTGGCTTGATTTTAACGCCCGCGTTCTTGCTGAAGCGCAAAAGAAAGACAGCCCGCCTCTCGAAAGGCTTATGTTTTTAGCTATTTCCGCTTCAAACCTCGACGAATTCTTCATGGTTCGCGTAGCGTATCTGGTCGATGAAAACAAAAACCGCGCGGACCGTGACCAAACAGGCATGACGCCGCAGGAAAAGCTTGACAAGGTGCTTCAAAAGGCATATAATTTTCAAATGCAGCAGGTTGAGTGTTTCGATGAAATACTCACAAAGCTTGAAGAGAAAAAAATAAAAATCTGCGCGATGGAGGATTTATCCGGCAGCCAAAAGGAGTTCGCAAGGGATTTATTTTACGACGAAATCCTGCCGGTATTGACGCCGCTGGCGGTCGACCCGGCCCGGCCGTTCCCGTTTTTGTTAAACCAGTCGCTTAATATCGGCGTCCGCATGAGAGACGACGCTGGCGGGAACCTGTACGCGGTGGTTCAGGTGCCGTCGATTTTACCGCGGTTTATCATGATACCCGTAAAGACGGGCAAGCTGTTCCTGCCGATCGAGCGACTGATTGCCCACTATCTGCCGGAAATCTGCAACCTGCATGAAATTTCGGCATACGGATATTTCCGCATTACAAGAAGCGCCGACTTCGACGCGGACGACGACGCCGACGATTTGATGGAGGAAATGAAGCGCACAATCAAACGGCGCAAGCGCGGAAGCCCCGTCCGCCTACAGCTAAGCGCGGATTTTGATGAGGAGCTATACGGCTTCCTGAAAAAGATGCTGGGCGTAAATAAGAAGTTCGTTGTACAGGTGCGCGGGATTCTGGCGATGGCGTCCCTTGGCAAGATTGCGTCGATGGAGGATTTAAGCCACCTTCGCGCAAAGCCGATTCTGCCTGTACCGGCAGCCGACTTCGTGGGGCACGACGACGTCTTCGCGCGGATACGCGAGCGGGATTTAATGCTTCATCATCCTTATGAAAGCTTTGACACGGTTCTTGATTTTATAAAAGCCGCGTCAATTGACCCGAACGTCCTTGCGATAAAGCAGACGCTGTACCGCGTCAGCGGGAAAAGCCAGGTCGTCGCGGCTCTCGTGCAAGCGGCGGAGTCGGGCAAGCAGGTGACGGTGCTTGTGGAATTAAAGGCCCGGTTCGATGAGGAGAACAATATCCAATGGGCGACACGCCTTGAGCGTGCGGGCTGCCACGTCATCTACGGGCTTACGGGGCTGAAAACCCACTGCAAAATCACGCTGGTCGTCCGCCGCGAGCCTGACGGTATCAGGCGGTATCTGCATTTGTCGACAGGCAACTACAACGACGTGACGGCACGGCTTTATACCGATATAGGCATGTTTACGTGCCGCGCTATGTTTGGCGCCGACGCATCCGCCCTGTTCAACCATTTGACGGGATTTTCAAGGCCGCCGGAATATAATAAGCTGATTGTGGCGCCTGAAAATATGAAACGGTTTTTCTTAAACAAAATCGACGGGGAAATAAAAAACGCGAAAAAGAATCTGCCAAGCGGCATAAGCTTCAAGGCAAACGCGCTTTTAGATTACGCGGTGGTGCAAAAATTATACGAGGCGTCGAAGGCGGGAGTTCCGGTAAAGCTGATGATACGCGGTATATGCAGCCTTTTGCCGGGCGTCAAGGGGTACAGCGAGAATATACGGGTACGCAGTATATTGGGGCAGTTTTTAGAGCATTCAAGAATCTACGCCTTTGAAAACGCGGGAGAGCCGCAGGTGTATTTAGGAAGCGCCGACCTCATGCCGCGCAACCTTGACCGCAGGGTCGAGCAATTGTTCCCGGTGGAGGAGCCGGATTTGCGCGAGAGGATTCTAGGCATACTTGATTTGTCGTGGCGCGACAACACGGGGGCGTGGGAGCTGGGTCCCGACAGCATTTACCGTAAGGTCGGGCAAAAAGGCGTGAGCATATGCTCGCAGCAGGAGTTATCCAAACTTGCGGCTTTAACTTATGAACAAAAAAAGAGGGAGCTGGAGCACATATGAAAATCGGTATGCTAACAAGCGGAGGGGACTGTCAGGGGCTTAACGCGACGTTGCGCGGCGTTGCAAAGACGGTATACAACCTGATGCCGAATGTGGAAATTTACGGCATCACAGACGGCTACAAGGGCTTAATCGAGGGCATATGGCGCAAGATGGACAGAGATGAGTTTTCCGGCATCCTAAGGCGCGGAGGCACGATTTTAGGCTCGTCAAGGCAGCCGTTCAAGGCCATGCGCGAGACAAATGAAAACAACGAGGATAAGCTTTCGTTAATGCTTAAAAACTACAAAAAGAGCGGGTTTGACGCGCTTGTGATTTTAGGCGGCAACGGAACGCATAAAACCGCCCACCTGCTAAGCAAAAACGGGGTTAATGTCGTGACTTTGCCAAAGACAATCGACAACGACGTTTACGGTACGGAGCTTACGTTCGGCTTTGACAGCGCTTTGGAAAAAGCAACGTCGGTGATTGACGCGATACATACCACGGCGGCGGCCCACGGCCGCATTTTCGTCGTCGAGGTTATGGGCCATAAGGTCGGATGGCTTACGCTTTACGCGGGGATCGCGGGTGGCGCGGACGTAATCCTGATTCCGGAAATACCGTATGAGGTTGACTCTGTTTTTGAGGTAATCAAGAAGCGCAACGCGAAAGGCAGCAACTTTTCTATCATCGCTATCGCGGAGGGCGCCATAACCGCGCAGCAGGCGGCGCTTCCGAAGAAAGAGCGCAGCACTCCGCCGTCGTCGGGCGCGTACCTTGCAAATGTTTTAAACGACCGCATTGAGCAGGACGTCCGCGTCGTTGTCCCCGGGCACTTTCAGCGCGGCGGCGAGCCTACGCCCACTGACAGGGTGCTTTGCTCGCGCCTGGGCGCGAAGGCCGGCGAATTAATCCGCGACAAAAAATTCGGGCGGATGGTTGCGTTTAGAGGCGGCACCATCGTCACCGTGCCGCTTGACGACGTTGCGGGTAAGCTTAAATATGTGCCGCACGACTGCGACATGATTCGCGAAGCGCGGCTCATGGGCATCTCCTTCGGCGACCACCGCGCGGAATAACCGTAAGGTTTAAATCATATACTATTCTATTTTGAAAGGAAAGATCTATTATGAAATCAAGGCAGGAAATCAAATCCCTTGCGAAAGAGGCAGTGGCGCAGCAGAGAGGAACCATTATTATCCTAATCTTTTTACTCACTCTAATCGGCGGTGCCACCGGGCTTATAGGGCAAATCCAATATGTCGGAGGATTGCTCTCCCTTGCGGTGTCCTTTATCATAATGGCGCTTGAGGTCAACTTTGCAGGCTTGTATGTTAAAATTTTTAAAAGGGAAGATATTACGGTCGGGGAGCCGTTCTCCGCTCTTTCCGTCAACTTTTTCCGCAAGGTCGGCGGTATGTACTGGATGACGCTTTGGGTATCCCTCTGGTCGCTGCTGCTGGTGGTTCCCGGCATCATCAAGGCTATCGCGTACAGCATGACGCCCTATATCCTCGCGGATTGCCCGAATGTCAGCGCCACGAAAGCGCTGAAGCTTTCCATGAAGATGACCCGGGGCCATAAGATGGA
>Ga0099364_10003872_pt1 | contig 22933 bp, 27 predicted proteins | sample TergutTh196P3_FD_73070 | JGI IMG/M metagenome (GOLD analysis project Ga0099364, IMG submission 73070) | Microcerotermes parvus P3 segment gut microbial communities from Pointe-Noire, Republic of the Congo - Th196 P3 | ecosystem: Host-associated > Arthropoda: Insects > Digestive system > Gut ...
AATTATATATAATATATTTGATATTTTATATAATTAATTATATATTTGCACTCGAATTACACTGCTAAAGCGTAATTATGAGAAATAAAAAGGGTTTAACCGCCCTATAAAGGAAACAACGACGAGAAAACGCTTTAGCAGGTCAAATACTCAAAGTTGTTTCCTTTTTTATTACAAACAACAAATATACCAATTATTAAAGAACTATAAAATAAAACTTAAAAAAAATTAAAAAACTTACGATATGACACAGCAAACAGTATATAACATTGGACAAACAGACCTTGACCGTTTTTTACAGCAGGCAAGCGAAAAACTGATAACAGACAGATATTCGGCGCGTGAGGTAACAACGCCGACAGTAGCAGAGATATTGGGCGTGAGCGAGCGGACGGTTAACGCTCGTGTCCGTACAGGGAAATTGAAACCTTTAAATCCGGGTAGTTCAAAGTACCGTTTCAGATTGTCGGATATAATGCAACTAACCCTTAATTAAATAAACCTAAATATATGGATACAAACATTCAAATTTTCAAAAATGACCGATTTGGCGAAGTGCGAGTAACCGAATTGAATGACGAGCCAATGTTTGCAGCTAAAGATGTTGCAAAAGCATTAGGTTATAGTGATAACACAAATGTATCAACAGCTACCTCTTTTATTCCTGATGAATGGAAGGGGGTTTTTCCAATAAACACCCCCTATGGAAATCAGGAAATTATGTTTGTTACTGAAAAAGGCTTATATTTTTGGCTCGGACGATGCGATAAGCCCAACGCTTTACCATATCAAAAATGGTTAGCATCAGATGTTCTCCCCTCAATCCGTAAGCATGGCGGCTACCATATCCACCAAAAACCACTCACACAAATAGAGATACTAGTACAATCTGCTCAGTTATTAGCCGAGCAAGAAAAGAGGCTAAGTAGCATAGAGAACAGTGTTGATGTTATTTTACAGCGTCAAGCGAATGCCGAGCATGAATTATTAGCACTACCGACTTCAGGAGAAACAGTGCCGGAAATGTCTATAAATGCAAAAATACGGCAATTGGTTAATAGATATTGCGCCGCTACTGGTATGTATCAGCAGTTTGTGTGGGACAAAGTTTATGAAACACTTTATTACAATTATCACATAGCCTTGAAATCATGCAAGAAAATAAACGAAAAAGAAAGCTGGTTAGATGTTGCCGAGCGAAGGGGTTGTCTTGATAAAATCTACGCTATTATATCGGACTTAGTAGTTCAACAAGGATTAACAACCATTTAAAACAACTAACTATGAAAAAAAGTAAAACATTAAAACAAATGGGTAAGTCATTTGCAGATATGACCATACCGGAAATGGAAGAATGGGAGAATAAGGCAAACGGAGTGATATTTTTTGACCACGAACGCGGAATATCTTTTCAAAAATCGCGCACCGAAGATGACAATGCGCTTATTATTCTAATTGACGGCATAAAAAAGCCAATAATTCTCATTGATGCTCAAATTGGGCGACTAAAACAGTATTTGAACACCAAATTTTAAACGCATGAAAACACACTTACAAAATCCTTTTGACCGCGTTTGTATAGCGGTTGTAACATTAGCTTTTGCCTATTTCATAGGACGAACATTAGTAACAGTAATTTACGGAATATAAACACTTAATACCAAATATTATGAAAACAGACAAAACAAATGAATTACCGGAAGCTATCACGAATAGCAAGCCATTGGACTTTTCCAAGCTAACCATTAGCCAGCAAACACAAGCCTTTTTAACATGTATACACAGATTGTGTGAACTCAGAGAGGCTATTTATCAAACCCTCGAACTCACTTATGCGGGGGATTCAAGCGAAGAAATCTATAACAAGGATTACTATGATAAAATAGATGCCCTCGAACAGCAAATATTTGAAGGTATGAGGCCTATCATTAGTGTGAACTTTAGTAGACTAAATATTACAGAAATTTAAAAAACAATACTATGACTACAAAACAACAAAACACAGAGCCACGACAGTACATCGTTAAAACGGTGCTATCGCCCGAAGCAGTAAGAAGTTTAGAATTTCTATTGCACTGGTATTGGGATAACATAGACCACGACATGTTCACCCCAACTATAATGGAAATTTTGGGCGTGTACATAAAGTACTGTCCAGAAGATGCAAATACATTCATGCTGCCGGATTATATTACTCCGAACTTCATATCAAGGTTAATAGAGCTTAATAAGGATATTGGCAAGCTGATTGAAAAGGAAAATCCGAGCCAATGGGAAGAAGGCGATGCAGAATACGAATACGCCTATGTACTCCCATGTAATAAGCCAGAGTAAGGGTAACGCTATAACAGAATCAGTATGTTCAAAACGTATCAAATATGTGGTGGCAGATGGTTAAAAACCCATGCCTGCGCTATACACAAAGAAGGCAATGAGGTGGGCGGTTTATGCTTTAATGCAACCGCCCTGCGGTTATGCCTACGATGCTACAAAAGCGAAAAGGTAATGTCATAGTTTTAGATAGTGTTGTCCGGGCATTGAATTTGATTATCAATGTATTATATGATTACATATTTAAAATTTGACATAAAATAATAATTACTAATATCTTATCCCGGCTAACGCCCGAAGCGGTAAGAGGGCAAATAAATAAAAATAATAATAAAACAGAATAAATTTTTGTGTATGAAAAATAAAAGTATTATATTTGCAGCGTCTGACCAAGACAGGTTTTTTAGCATGATTTGTGGTGGCTATTTTTTTAGCTATACAGATGCTGCAATATCGAAAGATAAAAGGCTATCAATTCACAATGGGTTACTGCATTCATGCTTTAATCGGTCTTGGTCGACAAGTGGAAAGATAGCCTTTCCGCTTTTATATACTTTAATTTTTCATTCAATGACCAAGACCAATGAAAATGCAAGCAGAGTGAACAATAGTAGCTCGCACGCACGAGAAGCCTGCGAAAGTGGCGTATCGGTAGCAACAATCAAGTTGCAAGTATCCAACCCTTATTCAATTGCCTGTTTTGATGACTTCATTGCAGAAGCCACAAGGCGCTTTGAGGTTGAAAAGAACGAAAAGAACAGATTATATTCCTTTTTGCTCTCACAGGGTTTATTAGATGTTTATGCGGAGTTTATTCGGTATAACAAATCGGATGACTGGCATGATACGTGTTTAAGGCAACTTGAATTATCAGTAACGGAAAAGGATTAATAAGGTGAAAATAAGTGAAGGTTACATACGGTTAAGCAGGAAGTTTTTCAACAATAGTTACTGGACACAGCAACGTACTTTTAGTTTCGCTGAAGCGTGGCTTGATTTAATTCAGATGGCACGATTTGAAGTGGAACCAGCACAAAAAATTCTACCAAATGGGAAAAGGATTTGGATCAATCGAGGCGAATTACACGCTGGTTTGCGGTTCTTATCCTCCCGTTGGGGCTGGGGTACAAATTGCGATAAGACAAAAAAATTTATCGACTTTCATATTTCAAAAGATGAAATAGTTCGCAGAATAGAACAGGGTGAAAGTTTATTATGTCTTTGTAACTATGAGAAATACAATCCGGTTGTCAGTGTCTGCGTTACACCGTTTGACGACTGCAACAATCTGTCTATAAGCAATATGGATATACAGACCGTTACACCACCCGTTACACCACCCGTTACACCACCCGTTACACCACCCGTTACACCACCCGTTACAAAGAATAATAAAGGGAATAAAGAGAATAAAGAGAATAATAATATACCCCCTATACCCCCCCATGAAGATGTCGATGAGGTATACAACGCCTATCCAACAAAATGTATAGTGAAGGGAAGAAAAACGAACAAATCGTTTAAGGACAAAGAAAAAATAAAAAAAATGCTTAGAACGATAACAAAAGACAATATGTTGCTGACAATCAAGCAATATATTGATGATTGTAAAAAACACAAAACGTATATGCAGAATTTTTCTACGTTCCTGAATAACTTTCCTGACTACGGTAATGATGACAAACAGGCTGTTAGTAATAACGCCTCCGAAACAGCTTCTGGAATCCCACCTGAGCCAAATATTGAAGATTACCCCAATGACTATGAATATCGAAAGGATTTAAAGAAATATTGGATAACATACGGAAGGACAAAATGATAAACGAAATAGACATACGCAAAACGTTTGAAATCATCAAGCAGGGTGATTTTACTGAAGTACGGATTATCGGGAACGGTAAGACGCACTCAGGCTACTTTGCAAACGTTGATACGCTTCTGAAAGAGTTAAAAAAGTTTGATTCAGAAAACGTTTATTTTGTTCTAAATTCAATTAATCCCGCATGTTACGACAGAAAACAACAAGAATGTTTTCAGTCATTTCAGATAGAGGCAACAAAGGATAAAGACATTGTTCACCGTGATTGGATGCTGATTGACATAGATAGCAAACGGGCTGCTGCTGTTGGGGCTACTGAAAACGAAAAAGAGTATGCTCGAATTGTGGGGCGTAGTGTGTTGAAGTTTTTAAAGAACGCCGGATTTTGCGACCCTGTATCTTGTGATAGCGGTAACGGAATACACCTTTTATTCCGAATCTCGCTCGAAAATACACCCGACAATTCTTTTTTGATTTGCAATGTTTTAAAACTACTTGATACTTATTTTTCAACCAACGAGGCAGCAGTCGACACAGTTGTCTATAACGCATCCCGAATAACAAAATTATACGGAACGGTAGCACGAAAGGGGAAGAACTCAAAGGATAGACCGCACAGGGTTAGTAAATTTTTATCAATTCCAAATCCAATTAACACAACCCCTCTTGAACTTTTGCGAAAAGTTGCAGATATGCTTCCAAGACCAGAAGTGAACACTAAACAAAACAACTACAATGCAGAAAAGTTTGATCTTGATGATTTTATCCGCAAACATAATATCAACGTTGCAAAAGAGGAGAATTTTTCGGGAGGAAAAAAATATATCCTTATGCAATGCCTGTTTGATGACGGTCATAAAGGAAAGGATGCGGCAATCTTCAAACTTGATAGTGGTGCACTTGGATACAAGTGCTTTCATAACTCATGTAGCGGATATTCATGGACAGATGTCAGACTTAAATTTGAACCAGACGCATACGAAAGCACACAAAAAGAGTATAGCAATAACAGGTCTGTTCAAACACAGCAACTGCATCAGCCACAACGGAAACAGCAAGCCGAAACGAAAGAAAAAGGGAGAAAATTCAAAAATTTATCGGAGATAAAAAGTCAGGACAGAAGCAATATTACAACCATTAAATCTGGATTTAACGCTCTCGACAAGCGAATCATCGGTTTCAACATTTGCGAGGTGTCTGTGTGGAGTGGCTCAAATTCAAGTGGTAAATCTTCAATTCTGAATCAGATTTGTATAAATGCGGCACAGCGAGGATTTAATAGCATAATTTATTCAGCCGAATTGGATGCCTCGCGCCTCAAATATTGGTTGCATTTACAGGCGGCAGGTAGGCAGTTTGTAAATCCGACAGAATATGAAAACAGTTTTTCTGTGCCGAACCATATCCGCAAATCAATTGATAAATGGCTTGAAGGAAAGATTTTTGTTTACAACAACGAATATGGTTCAAACCTGTTAACGCTGCTTGCAGACATAAAAGAACACATATCGAAACACAAAACCGATATGATTGTTGTTGACAATGTGATGACATTAGATACGGATAATCTTTCGAGTGACAAGTTAGAACAGCAAAAAAAAATGATGAAACAACTTGTTGATTTTGCATTAGCATCTAATGTTCACATTCACGTTGTTGCTCATCCGCGAAAATCAATCGCCTTTTTGCGCAAAGAGGATATTTCAGGAAGTTCTAATCTAACAGACTTTGCGTATAATGTATTCATTGTTCATCGGGTAACGAACGATTTTATTAAACGATCCAAGGAGTATTTTGGAGAAGCAACCGCAGCTCGATGGCAGACATTTAGCAATGTTATTGAAGTCTGTAAAAACAGAGACTTGGGAGTAATGGACGAAATGTTTGGATTGTATTATGAAATTGAAAGCAAACGATTTTTAAATGAACCATTTGAGAACCCTGTTTATGATTGGCAGAATGAAGCGTTTTCTTTTAGAGAAACCAAAACAAGAGATATAACAGAACCAAAACAGTTTGATTGGGATGACACCACCCAACCCGACCAACCGCCTCCATTTTAACAAGCAAAAGTATGGAAACATTAAATTTCAAAGTATTATCACTATTGGTTGAGACAGGTAGCACAATGGCAAGCGAGATAAGGACAGAGCTTAGAGCCGCAAACCCGCACCGCTGTATTTTCGAATTACGCAAAATCGGCTATCCGATACGTGATTGCAGGATATGGGGGAATGAGAAAGTGTATTATTTACCACCCCCTCCATTTAGTCACCATCAAAATCAGCATAAATATAAAAATGCGATATATAGACCAAACGAAATTTTATAAACCCCGTATTTTTTCTGACCAACACAGCAAAAAAGCGACATTTAGGACAAAAACAACAATAGCGATATGAATATCTTTACTATCTTTGCGAAACATAAAAAATGAATGGTATGAACGTAGCAATAACAATAGAAAAAAAGGGTGAAATAGAAGCCATTATGCGAAAGTTCAAAAACGAATTATCGGATAATGTCATACGCGCCAAAACCGCAAAAGCAATGAATGGCATAATGAAAATGGCAATATCCAATAAACAGTCAGGCATCAATGCTGCGCTGAAAAAGGAAACGAATATAGCGCCCAAATACATGAAACGTATTGCCTTTGTGAACCCGAAAGCCACACGCGACAATCTTTATGCAGGAATACATCTTAAAACGTCATCTGTCCCTGTTGTAGCATTTAAGCCGACAGGAACAGATTTGGGTGTTACCGTATCAGTGTACAAAGGTAAGAGTATAACCCTCGGACATGCTTTTATGGCTAAAATGAAATCAGGACATGAGGGAGTATTCGGACGGGGTAGATATACCCACAGCAAGAGAAGGAGTGATTGGAAATACGCAAAGGAGTTACCTGCGGGACGTGGACAGGGAAACAGGTATACGAAAACAAAACAGACAACGAAAGCCGGAAAGATAAAGAAAGTAGAAGCAATCACAGAAGCGCATACAGCATCTCCTTTCACATTGGCTGTCGGGCAAAGAGTATCATCGCATGTGAATGAATTTATCAATAAGCAGGTAGTAATTGAAGTAGAGAGATTGCTCAAGGTTGCTGCCGATAACATAGCGAAATAACTAATATCTTCATATTCGTATGAAAACAATTTGTTTTTTAGAAAATTTTAAATTTTTTTTTGGGTCCTTCCCGGCAATCAAAAACGAGGGTAGGCCGCACCGCGTTTTCTTTTTAGTTAGATGCTTGAAACTCATTACGTTAGAAATATTAACAAGAAATATTAAAATATGAACACAAACTCAAATTGGTTGATTTTAGAGGATTATGCAAAAACATTATGCGTAACTCCCAAAGCAGTGAGGGCGGCAATTAACAACGGTCGGATACCTTCGAATGCAATTTCCACTACGAATTTTGGGGGACGTACAGGTAAGAAAGAGCGTATTTTGATTGATAAGACAGTGGCGGATGTTGCATGGGTAAATACCGAAAATGTTAGTCAGGGCAGGCGAACGCCCGAAGCAAAAGCCGCCGTTCAACGACTTCGAGAGGAATTGAGTTTAAACGGAAAGACGGTACAGCCTGCCGAAAAGGAAAGCAAAGAAAAGAACATGACACTTTCAGAGGCGCAACGACGTGAGAAAATCGCGAAAGCAGAAATCGCACGGATTGAATTGTTGAGGTTAAAAGGGTCTCTTGTTCAAAAAGATGTGGTTTATAAGCAGTTATTTGAGGCAGGTGCTCAATTGCGCGATTCGATTATGTCTGTTCCTGATAGAATTGCGGCGGACATAGTTTCCGCTAACGGCGAAACATCAAAGATAAGAAAAATACTAACCGAAGCGCTTGCGTCCTCTTTAGAGGGTCTGACGGATGTAAATTCAAAAAAAATAGGGTAACATTTGGATGAGCGCTTTTAAAGAAATACAAGGTTTTTTGGATGGTTTAAAACCATCGCTCAGAATAACCGTATCCGAATGGGCGGATCAATACCGGTTTCTCTCAACGATAGCGGCGGCTGAGGCAGGGCGATACCGTACCAAAAGAACGCCTTATCTTCGCAAGATAATGGACTGTATGAGCGATTTTTCTCCCTATCAGAGAGTTGTTGTAATGAAGTCCGCTCAGGTAGGATTTACGGAAGCCTGTTGTAACTTCATAGGTTACGGTATGCACATCACCCCTGCACCCATGTTAATGGTTCAACCTACTACCGATATGGTTGATTTGCTTTCCAAAACACGTATTGACATGCTTATCGAAGCCTGTCCCGAATTGGCCGCACGGGTATCGCCGAACAAAAGCCGCGACGGGAAAAACACGATCAACATGAAATCATTTCCCGGCGGAGTACTAAGGCTCGCAGGTGCAAACAGCAGTGCAGGGCTTCGTTCAATGCCTGTTCGATACCTCATACTTGACGAAGTGGATGCTTACCCGTTGGATGTTGACGGCGAAGGCAACCCGCTTGATTTAGCCATAGCGCGCACAAGTTCTTTTGAGGGCAAAAAGAAAATCCTGATAGGCAGTACGCCAACCATATCGGGAATGTCGGTTATTGAGCGTGAATTTTTCGGTAAGCCGGATGATAACGGAAATACAATCGGAGGAACCGACCAAAACTATTACCATGTACCCTGTCCACATTGCGGCGAAAAGCAACGGCTTGTTTTTAGTCAACTGAAATGGGACGAAGGGAAGCCCGAAACGGCACAGTATTGTTGCATACATTGCGGCTGTTTGATTGAGGAGCGGTATAAGACAACCATGTTTACGGAAAAAACAGACGATTATCCCGAAGGCGCTGAATGGATTCCCGAATGTCCCGAAAAGTCAGGTGACAAGGTTATCGGATTTCACCTGAACACATTATATTCGCCTTTCGGGTGGAAGTCATGGGAAACCATTGCGCGTGAATTTTTAGTATCAAAGGGCGTACAGGACAAATTGAAAGTATTTGTCAATACCGTACTCGGCGAAACATGGATGGAGCGCGGCGAGGCTCCCGAATACAAAAATCTTTATAACCGTCGCGAACATTACCCTTTAAACCAGATTCCCGAAGACGTATGTTTCCTTACCGCAGGTGTGGACGTTCAAAAGGACAGGGTAGAACTTGAAGTTGTCGGATGGTGCAGGGACAAGCGTTCATATTCTATTGATTACAGGGTTATTGAAGGTGATACGGCAGGGGTTGAGGTATGGAACAGACTGGCAGAAGTGGTAGAAGAACGCTGGCCGCGTATAGGATATGGTGAAATGCCTTTGCGCCTGATGGCTGTTGACAGTGGATACAACACCTCGCATGTTTATACTTTTTGCCGCCGTTTCGCGCCCGACAGGGTTGTACCTGTCAAAGGGCAGGACAATCTCGGCATGGTTTTTTCTGCACCCAAAACAGTAGACATCACACGGTCAGGGAAAAAGGTCGGTAAGGTAAGGCTGTATTCGGTCGGCAGTTCGTTCCTTAAATCAGAATTGTATTCATGGTTGCGACTTGAAAAAGACGGTGATGGAAAACCGCCTCCCTGTTACTGTCATTTTCCACAATACGATGAGCATTATTTTCGTGGTCTGACGGCAGAGCAGCAGGTGAAAAAGATAATAAAAGGATATCCTCGCTACGAATGGATAAAGACATACGAACGAAACGAGCCACTCGATTGTCGAAACTATTGCCGGGTCGCCGCATCGATTGTAGGATTAGACAGACTCTCTCCGGAAACGCTGGAGAAAATCGGAGGAATTAAACACAGAGCGCCGCGTGAAAAAATCGAGGAAACCGGCAACGACACAAATACAGAAAAAACCGTCATTAGAAGAAAACGAAAATCATCGTTTTGGGATTAAAACATCCTTTTTTATAAATATTTCACTCAATTACGATTTTTTTTGAATTTTTTGTTTGAGATAATATTATAATTATTATTTTTGCGCAATTATTATAATTGTTATATTATTATGCGTTTCACTTTGCAGCAATACGAAAAACTAAAAGATGCGATCACGGAAGGTGTTCGTTCAGTTCAGTATGGGGATAAGACGGTAACATATCATTCAATGGGAGAAATGATGAAACTGCTTGAAATTATGGAAGAAGATTTATTCCCCGAACGTTTTGGAAGATGCAGGAAGATTGCAGTAATTGACAGAGGGTATTATAATAACAACTGTATATTATAATTAGTATGAAACTGTTTGGATTGGATATTAAGCGTATAAAAAAGGAGAAACGCTCTTATGAAGCAGCCGACAAAGGCCGTCGCGGAAAGGCGCTGCGAGGCGCTAAGCCGACAGGCCCGAACATTGAAATCTTGCATGCCATTCAAGATTTACGCTCCCGCTCCCGCCACATGGTCAGAAATAGCGGATGGGCAAAACGGGCGGTAGAAGCGGTTGTCAAACATACCATCGGCGAAGGAATCAGACCGGCCCCATTGGCAACAAAAGAATTAAATCAAACCATTAAACATTTATGGAGAAAGTGGGCTGAAACGACCGCATGTGATTTTTACGGAAAAACAACGCTTTACGGGCTACAGGAGCAGGCTATGAGGGCAATCGTCGAAGGGGGTGATGTCGTTGTTGTTTTGCACAGAACAATACCCGAAGGCGACGAACTGCCTGTCAAATTGCAACTTTGCGAGGGCGATTTAATTGACCATACGCAAAACGGAGTAAACGATCGGGGAGTTGCGCGACTTGGCGTTCAATATTCGGAAAGCGGTGAATTGTTGGGTTATTGGCTGTTTGATTCTCATCCCGGCGACATCGGATTTTATGCCAAAGGTTTAAAACAGAGCGAATTTTACGATAAAAAAGATATTTTGCATGTCTTTGAAATTCTCAGAGTCGGACAGGCTCGAGGGATACCTTTCGGCATATCTTCGTTTATGAAAATGAGTGACTTCAGCGACTACGAAGATGCGCAGTTAACGAAACAAAAGGTGGCCGCCTGCTTTGCCGCTTTTATCGGCGGTTCATCCATGCCCGAAAGGGAAGAAGATACATTGGAAAGAATTGAGCCGGGCATCATCGAGCGTTTGGGGACTGACGAAACAGTAACCTTTGCAGAACCTCCGACTGTAGGCGATTACGACAGTTATAACACACGAATATTGCAAGGTATTGCCGCTGCTTACGGCATTAGTTATGAGATGCTTACAATGGACTATTCGCGCGTCAATTTTTCATCCTCTCGCATGGCAAAGATAGACATTACCAACAACTTCCGCAGTTGGCAGTACAATATGCTGGTCCCACAATTGTGTAATCCGATTTGGGAGTTTTTTATCGATGCGTGTATTATTATAGGCGCACTTAGTGAGCGTGTATTGACAGACTGGACAGCGCCAAAAATTCCCATGATTGATCCGATAAAGGAAACAAACGCCCGTGTATTAAGCATCAAGGCAGGATTAAACACGTTGAGTGAGATAATCCGTGAAGACGGCAGGGAGCCGGAAGAATTTTTCGAGGAGTACAAACAGGATATTGAAAGGCTTAACGCTTTAGGCATAACGCTGTCAAGTATTGTGCTGGCGCCCGACAGTCCCGAAAACAATAATCAAAATGAGCAAAACAAAAAGCAAAATTGACAAACTGTACAACCGCGCCCTGATAGTTCCGTCAAGTCTGAATCAGGAAAACAGGGAGGTTGAGGTTGTGTGCGCAACCGAAACGCCTGTATTTCGTTGGGGATGGTCGGAAGACTACAACGAAATATTAATCTGTGAACAAAGCGCAGTCCGTATGGAAAGAATAAACAACGGCTTACCCGTGTTGGACTCTCACGACAATTCTTCCATTTTTAAACAAATCGGGCGCACGACAGAGGTGCGTTTTGAAGACAATAAAATGTTTGCGAAAATTGCCTTTTCAAAACGCGCTGAAGTACAGGAGTTGTTTCAGGACATCCAGGACGGAATCGTAAAGGATATAAGTATCGGATACCGTGTATTCAAATATGAGCGTGAAGAAAACGGCGAGGATAAATTACCGACCTACCGCGCCACGGAATGGGAACCGTTTGAAATCACATTTGTCCCTGTTCAGGCGGATGTCAACTGCACGGTAAGAGCCAGTGAAGGAAAAAATGAAGTTTTAGTGATAAATAAACGCAGTATTAATCAAAAAATCAGAAAGATGATAACAATTGTATGCCCAACGTGTGGACACGAATGGGAGTCTGAAGAATCAGACAACTACACATGCCCTTCCTGTGAGGCTGAATTTCAGCCTTTGGCAGGAGGTGACGACGCAGCAGAGGCAGCCGGAGAATCCGCTACGGAAGAACCGGTTGATCCCCCTGCATCGGAGGAAGAAGAACGGGGCAACAGCGTCGCCGGCATTCGTGCCGCCGCTTCCAGACAGGAACGCGACCGCCTCAATGCAATCCTTCTGTCTGCAAGAGCCGCAAGGCTTCCGGACAGTTATGCGATTGAACTGTACAACTCGAAAAGAACGATCGAACAGTGCCGCCATGCTATCATTGTAAAAGCGGCAGCCGGTCAACGTTCCGTTTCAGGCGCCCACACAGCGTCGGTTGTAAAAGATGCGATCGAAAAGAAACGCAATGCCGCACAAAACGCCATGTTAGCGCGTGCCATTCCGGGAACGTTCAAACTCGAAGACGGCAATTATTTTCGCGGCATGACGCTCGTCGAAATGGCCAAAGAATTATTTGCCGAGCGCGGAATTTCCGTTCGCGGAAAAAGCAAACTCGAAATTGCCGACATGGTATTCGGCAAACGCGCACACAGCACAAGCGATTTCCCGCTTTTGTTTGAAGACGCTTTGAACAAAACACTCCGGGCAGACTATCCGTTTGCACCGGAATACTGGGATCAGATCGCCCGACAGACCAGCGTAAGCGATTTCCGCGCCAAGAATTTTTATCAGGTTGATACTGTCAACGGAATGCACGAAACGCCGGAGGGTGGCGAAATCAAGTACACCACCATGAAGGAGGGCAAACAGACTATCCGGGTGAAAAAGTATGCTGAAGGCATCAAGTTTACCCGCGAGGCGTTTATCAACGACGACCTGAATGCCCTGGCGCTTATCCCTACCCGTTTCGTCAAAGACTGGAACGAACTGAGGGGTAACCTGGTATGGGGACTGGTAATTGATAATGTAGTCATGGACGACGGCAAAGCATTATTCTCTACCGATCACAACAACCTGGTTTCAGGCGGCACAAGCGCACTGAGCGAATCAGGCCTTACATCCTCGTTACTTGCTTTCCGCAAACAGGTTGGCCTGGATGGCAAACGTAGGATCAGGGTACAGCCAAAAACGATTATCGTACCGGCGGAACTCGAAATCCTGGCGAAAAAATTGATGACGGCTATTGCAGCGTCAACGACTACTGATGTCAACGTATTCTCAAATGCGTACAACATTATTGTTGAACCGCGTCTGGTTAATGCCACGGCGTGGTATCTGATAGCAGACCCGAACGAGATTGAGGGACTGTATTACGCTTATCTGGACGGAAACGACGGATTGCGCGTCAACAGCGAAGACGATTTCGGTACCGACACGATGAAATACGCCGTCCGCGGTGAATTTGGCGTTGCTGCAATCGACTGGCGCGGCATGGTGAAAATGGCAGGAGTATAACTTATTAATAACGTTTAGATATGAAAACTTTTAGACAAGAAGGAAAGGTGCTCCATTACAGAGTACAGGCGGGTGATAATATCAAAAGCGGCGACCTGGTTGCCGTCAACGATGTAGTCGGCGTTGCCGTTACTGATGGTGTTACCGGCGAGTTGCTGGCCGTATCGGTTGAAGGAGTATACGAAGTGCCTGTTCCGGCTGCTACCGGCAACGTGGATCAGGGCAAAAACGTGTATTACGACAAGACGGCAAAGGAAATTACCCTCACGCCCACCGGCAATATCCTGATCGGCTATGCCTGGGAAGACGGCGAACCTGCCGGAGTGGTACCCGTCAAAATTATGTTCTGATGGTAACACAGTTCGATGAATTAAAACAGACAGCCTTCGCCCGTGTGCTTTCGCTTATGGGTGAAGATGCTGTCTGGGAATCCTCCGACGGCTTTACAGTCGAAGGCAGGATACTCTTTAAATATCCGACAAAGCCTGAAAATATCGGCAGTTCGGACGCTTACGAGTACCCGCCCGAAACGCCTGTCGCCGAATGGTTTATGGATACGTTCACCGGACTGAAAGAACTGTCTGACGCACAGAATGATGAATACCTGATAATCAGGGGTGAGAAATATTTCATTACGAAGGTAGAGACGAAAGTCGATGGCGACACATACGTGGCAAATCTTGAAAAAGTGAAGGAATAATGGTTAATGGTTAGTGGTTAATGGTTAATTGAAATGGTGATGATAACTTACGACGCATACGAAAATATGATTGTGAAAAGGTTGGAACATACCGACTGGGATGTATCGCCGCTGCCTTCCATCAAGCAGTTGGACGAACAGTCTCCGCTGAAGCCATGCCTTTACGTCATCTTTTCGGGCAGTACGTTCGAGGATGTTACCAATCAGGGCGACTTTGCGCAGTATGAGCCATTAACCTTTGAAGTATATATGATTGCCCGCAGGCGGGACGGCGAAAAGGGTATTTTTGCCGTCGCCGAAGAAGTCATACAGCGACTGTTGAAATGGAACCTGCCCGATGCTTACGAAAAAATAACGCTTTCGTCATTCGGATATGTCAATGGCATACAGAACAACTGGCAGTATGTATTAAAGTTCTCATTCCCGCGCATTCGCATTATGCGCGAAGAAAAGGAAGAGCCTGCCGTAATTAAACAGATTAGTCAAAAAATGATTGTAGAAGTTAAATAAGATGAAAAAGTATAAAATATTAGAAATTATTGTTTTCGCAATTGGAAAACAGGAATATTCCTGCAAGCCCGGCGACGTGATAGAGTTGGACGAAAACCACATCACGACACGCGCCTTGGTAGAAAGGAAAAGAATAGAGGAGTCCGCAGAGGAACAACCAAGCCCTGATGACGCTCCGGAAGGAAAACAGGTTCAACTAAACCCTGACAGCGCTCCTGAAGAAAATCAGGAACAACCGAATTCAGATGACGCTCCGGAAGAAAATAAGGAACAGCCGAAACCCACCTCGAAAAAAAAGTAAAAATAAATTATTAATTCTTAATTATTAATTCTTAATTAAAAAAATCATGGCATTTTTACACGGAATAGAGCATCTGAATTTACCGTCCGATTTCAGGCCCGTTAATGATATTGTAACGGCAGTAATCGGTCTGATTGGCACTTCGGATGTATCGGAACACAATAAACTCGTGCTTTGCACGAACGAAAAAGACGACGCCCAGTTCGGTACCCAGGGTACGATACCCGAAGCGTTAAAGGCAATACGCCTGCAGGCGAGCCGTCGGGGTAGCGCCCTTGTATTTGTTATTTCGGTAGCAGACACAAGCGCAACGGTAACGGCAGCAGACATCGTTGGCGAGGTAAGCCCCACCGACGAACGAACCGGTTTAAAACTCTTTGAAACGGCGTTAAACAAATACGGTTTTGAACCGATGATTTACATTGCTCCGCGCTATTCTGCCCTGGGCGGCGTAAAGGCGGAGTTACAGGCAATTTGCGCCAAAACAGAGGCAATGGCCTATATCGACTCTCCGGACGGTTATACGTTCACGGAGGCGATCGAAAGCCGCGGAACCGCCGGTGAATTTGCCAACCTGGATGACGGACAAAAGTTGCTTTTCCCGCATTTCTTAGTTGCAAATCCCGCCTACAACCCTGATGACCCAAGCAGCGTAAAGTTCCTGAACATGCCGATGTCGCCATTTTTGGCAGGATTGCGGGCAAAGATCGATTTGGAGGAAGGCTGGCATGTATCCTCTTCCAATCACCGCGTATACGGTGTAGAAGGTATGGATGTCGACCTGACCTTTTCGCTCGGCAACCCGAATTGCGAGGTCAACCTTTTGAACGGCGCCGGTTTTGTCACGGCAGTAAGCATGTACGGACACGGCATCGTTGAATGGGGCAATTACGCTGCAGGCTTTCCGGGCAACACAGGCGCAGACGCTTTCGAGTGCGTCCGCCGCACCCGCGCTATCATGAAACGTACAATTGAGCAAGCCTGTATACCGTTCCTCGACAAGCCTTTTATTCAGGCCAATGTCGACGCTATCCGGAATACGGTCAATCAGTATCTGAACAAACTCGTCGCACAGGGTAAACTTGTCTATGGAAAATGTTTCTACCGCCCCGAAAGCAATCCGATCGCCCAAACGGCAATGGGTCATCTGACGTTCGATATTGACTTTACCCCTGCCCTTCCGATGCAGCGACTTACGTTTACATACACAATCGATTTATCACAATTAGCAACACTTCAATGATATGGCACAGACAATCAACAAAGTATTTGATGCAAATGTTTATGTAAACAACGCATCGAAGCATGGGCAGGCTTCGGAAATCACATGCCCGGATGTGAACTACATCATGAATGACTATCAGTCGCTCGGAATGTTCGGAACGGCGCGTTTCCCGAACGGCATAGAAGGAATGGAGGCGACATTCAAATGGACGTATCCCGACAACGAGGCGCAAATCGCAATGTCGAATCCATTTAAGGCAGTCGATATTATGGTTCGCTCCTCAAAGGCTGTGTACGACAACGGCGGTTTAGTCGAAGAACTGCCGGTAGTTGTCTACCTTCGCGGTTTTCCAACGAAGCACCCCGGCGGAAGTTTCAAACGCAAAGAAGATGTCGAACTCGAAAGCACACTCGCAGTCAATTACTACAAGTTGGAAGTGGACGGCGATGAGATCATCGAAGTCGACGCAATGAACAACATCTTCAAAATCGATGGCGAAGATATGTTGGAAGAGCGTAGAACGAATCTTGGAATATAATGGTGAATGATAAATGATTAATGGTTAATATTCTGCTATTCATTTATCATTAACCGTTAACCATTAACAATTAACAAAGTATGGAAAAATTAAACAGAAAACCAAAACTGGATATCAAGCGCGAAATTACGCTTGAAGATGGCACAACAGTAGCAATCAGGAGCATACAGGCACGCGCAATCCTGGCCAATGTGAAAGAAAAAAACATGAGTCAGGAAGAGCGGGGCCTTCGCATTATGTCTAAAATGTTGCTTGTCAAATTACCCGACGAAAAAGAATTTAAGGAAATCGTTTACGAAGACCTTTTAGACTGTTTCAGCGTTGAAGAAATGACACTCATTTCGAGTGCACTCACGGAGGAGGACGGCGAAAAAAACGTTTAATATCCCACGCCGACGCCGTATTCTTAGCCCATTTCGTCGGCGGTGGGATTAACGAAGTACTGGATTTGGATTCGGACGATTTTTCCCTTTATCTCGATTCAGCCCTGGAATTATACAAAATTGAAGTTCAACGTCCTGTCAAGGCAATACTGGCAGGCATAGAAAAAAAACAGCGTGGCATCTGAAAGTACAGTAAAATTAGGTTTCCTTTTGTCTGCAACCGACAAAATGACCCGCGTTATCGACCAGGCCGTCAAGAGTTCAACCGACAAACTGAATGCCTTTGAGCGGAGAACGGCAAGAATAGGCAAAGGCTTTGCCAAAGTCGGCGGGATTATGACCGGCGCCGGTTTGACGTTTGCTACAGCCATGTTTGGCGCCGCAAAAAACGTTGCAACGTATGGCGACACTGTGCTCGATGCAGCCCAGAAAACCGGTCTCGGTACTGAAAACTATCAGAAATTAGCCTACGCCGCCGAGCGTTGCAATGTAAGCACGGAAACCTTCCAGGCTTCAATCAAACAGTTAAACCTGAAATTAGTTGAATTTCAGGACAAGGGACTCCGCGCTACTACTATTTTCAGGGACTTGAATATCCGTACCGATAACGTAAAAAACACGTTGTTGGATACGGCTAAGGTATTTGCAAGCGTCGAAGACGGCCCCGGCAAAGTAGCCGCAGCGATGGAACTGTTCGGAAAGGCAGGCGCGGACTTGATACCGTTTTTAAATCAGGGAGAGGCCGGAATCGAAGCCCTGATGGAACAGGCCGTGAAAATGGGACTTGTTTTGGACGAACAGGCCGTTATAGCCGCAGACAATTTTGACACCACGCTCAACGACCTGATGAGCACAATTAAAGGCGCCGGTCTGCAAATCGGAGCCGTACTCATTCCTGCCGTTCAGGATGTCGTACTCAAAATTCAGGGCGTTATCAACAAAGTCATGGAATGGGCAAAAGCAAATCCGAAGTTGATCAATACGATACTTAAAGTCGTAACCGGATTGACAGGATTCCTGCTTGTGGCCGGCCCGATACTGACCGCCATCGGAGGAGTAATAGCCATGGTTGGCAAGATATCCTCCGTGATCGGACTGATTGCAAGCCCGGTCGGTTTGATCATTGCCGGCATCGTTGCCCTCGTCGCAGCCTTTATGTATTTCTGGAAAACAAGCGAAAAGTTCCGGAATTTCTTTATCGACCTGTGGGAAAAACTCAAAAAAGCCGCCGCTGTGGCTGTCGAACGGCTGAAGAAACTATGGGAATCATTGCGCCCGGTTGTCATGGAGGTTTTCGGCGCTATCCAAAAATTTATATCTGCCATATTTGACGGTATAAAACAGTTCTGGGATAAATGGGGCAGTACGATTATTGAATTATTTACAACTTACTTTACCATACTCCGCACAATCTGGACAACGGTTTTTGAGGCGATATGGTTTGTAGTCAAACCGATTTTTGATAGTCTGAAAAAATTCTGGGATGAGTGGGGCAGTACGATTGTCAACATATTCTCTACCTGTTTTGGCGTGATTTGGGAACAGATAAAAATGTTTGTAAACGTGATTATGGGTGTTTTAAAAGTATTCCTCAAGGTTCTCCAGGGCGACTGGGAGGGCGCATGGGATGCCGTCAAAGGTATTTTTGTCGACGTCTGGGAGGGTATACAAAACATCTTCAAAGCCTTAAAACCGGACGAATGGCTTAAACCCTTTTTTGTCAGGATAAATAACTTCTTTTATAATTTAAGGCAGTCGTTTGTCGACTTCGGAAAAAACCTTATCACCGGACTTATCGACGGCATAAAGTCCATGTTTTCCAAAGTCACCGACACAGTATCCGGTCTCGGCAACACAATTAAAGATAAGTTCACCGGCTTTCTCGGCATCAAATCGCCGTCAACCATCTTTGCCGAATACGGATTAAACATCACAAAGGGCCTCACGCTTGGCATTGAAAAGGGCGGTTTTGAAACCGGACGCGCCACTGAAGGTCTCGCCATGCAGGCAGTCCGCAGCGCAGGAGTAACGAACAGTACAAGTTCCGTAAGTTCGATCGACAACAGTTCGACCGGCGGAGTGACAGTCAACTATTCTCCGACCGTGAATGTGACCAATGGCGGAAACACACAGGATATTTTAGCCGCATTACGGCGGCATAAATCGGAGTTTATAAGATGGATTGATGAAGCACAGCAAAACAGGCGACGCCTTGCGTTTGCCGATTAACATGATAAAATCAAGAAAGATATGGAAAAAAAGATACCGGCTTTTGTAAACCGCGATCCCGACCTGATCATGTCGGAAATAAAGACGCAGATGGAAGGGATGCTTGGAAGGCAAATACAGCCCGCTCATGTCGAACAGCTTATGTTGCAGGCAATCTGTTATCGCGAGGTTTTGCTTCTGGAGCGGTTTAATGCGGGCATGGCGCAGATGCTTTTCCAGTTCAGCCAGGCACCGGTGCTTGATTATATTGCCGGTCTGGTTGCAGTCGAACGGCTGCCGGCTGCCAATGCAGGATGTATCGTCCGGTTTATCCTCGTTCCGGGACATGGTTCGGTTGTTATCCCTGCAGGTACGCGTGTAGCCACAGGCGACGGCAAAGCGATTTTTGCAGTAGCAGACGACATTGCAGTCCCTTCAACTGTAAATTCCGTTGAAGCCCTCGTAACGGCACAGATCGCCGGAAAGGCTGCAAACGGTTATGAGCCGGGGTTTGTAAACAAAATACTCGATCCGCTGGCATTTGTGTCGTCCGTCACAAATATGACTGCAACAGGCGGGGGATCCGATGAAGAAACCGACGAACAGCTGCGCGAACGAATCAAACTTGCACCCACCCAGTATTCAACTGCTGGAAGCCGGCAAAGCTACATATATCATGCAAAGTCGGCCAACCCGGCAATCATCGACGTTTCCGTCAGTTCGCCGGTTCCGGGAACAGTCTATATTGTTCCCCTGCTTGCTGAAGGCACATACGCACAGGTAGTTGCCGATATTCATGCCGTATGCAGCGCCGAGACTGTACGCCCGTTAACCGATATGGTGATCGTTTCCGAACCGACGGAAATTAATTACGGCATCGAAGTCGAACTGACAGTTTACGAAGGCGCAAATGTCCAGGACACAGAAGACAGGGTACTGGAAGCTTTGAAGGAATATACCGAATCAAAATCACGCCGTCTCGGACTTGATATTATCCGTTCGCACATCACACAGGTTTGCCGCATTCCGGAAGTGTATGACGTGCGGGTGGTTTTGCCGTCGTGGGCAGCAGGGAATATCATTGTCGAATACGACGAAGTGCCGGTCTGTAGCAGCATCGCAGTAACTACAACGGGGACTAATTATGGATAAAAGAGTATTGGCGAACAGCCTGGACAGCTTCGAACTGGCGAAAGCTGCACATGATGTGGTAGCAGGGCGCTGGGATAACTGGGACTTGACCGGTTTCCTGGCATACCTGGTTGATACCTGCACTCCGGAAGCTCTGCCTTACCTTGCCGAACAGTTCAACTGCGACGGATTGCGGGGTTTTGCCGTCGCGAACACTGAAGACGAACAGCGCGAACTGATCAAAAAATCTGTCCGGCTACACAAATACATGGGCACGCCATGGGCTATCCGTGAAGCCTGCAGCACGGTTGGGCTTCCTGACATCATACTGACAGAAGGCATCGCATCCATTCCCCCTGATCCGGACACGGACTGGGCGCGATTTAGCCTGCTTGTACAGACACCGGATACGCTCACTGTTGATACATCTGTCTTTGCGCAGCTTCGGGGATTCATCAATCACTATAAACCCGAACGCTGTCACCTCGTGAATTTTGGACTGTGGTTTGACTTTCGCGAAACGGACCGACTGTTCCGCGATGGTGGTTGGGATAGAGAGTCGCTTGAAATACATATTGATGGTGAGGAAATGACGTATTTTGATGTTGTGGTAGATGATATTGAAAATTTCATGGCAGACGATAACGAAGAATGTTTAATAATTTAAAATACAGGAGATTAAAATTATGCCCGTAGCAGCAAAACCGATTTTATGGTCAGAAGTCACCGAAATCCCGAATGTGGACGGGGACGAGCATATGGTCTTATTGAAAAAAATATCGACTTCGCCCGATAAGACAGAATGGCGGAGGTATAAGATAGGAGATTATTTTCAGGAAATTGAAAACAGGTTTAATCAATTACAGGCGTTATTGGCGCCGCCGGAATCTGGAACATGGATACCAGCCGTAAGCGGAATTACACTTGTATCCTATAGATATTGTAATTGGCATATCATTGGCGACAGGCTGTTTTTTTCGTGTGAGTTGACCGTTAGTGGAAACGCCTCTTCTTTCGTGGTTTCCGGTCTTCCAAAAGATCAAACCGGTAGGGAAACTTATACAGTAATACCGGCAACATGGACTCCTGTGTATGCTGTCACTTCGATTACCGGTGCCGGTTCATTTGTCGTTGCACTCCAGCAACTGGCATCTCACAGCAATTCAATTTACGGGATATCCGGTTCATATCGATTTAATCCGCAGCTATGATACTCAACGACAAAATACAGTTAAAAGGGCGCCTTCTCATTAAAGTTGTAAACCGTAATGGTTTGATAACACAGGAATACGACTGGGACAACCTGATTACCAACACGGGATACCTTGCGGCAGCCCAGTCTTTGGCAGGCATGCCAGGCGCAGCCGTTAACAGCGTTGCGATAGGAACAGACAGCGCAGAGCCGGCACTGACCGATACGGCAATCACAGATCCGTTTACCGTTCCCGTGACCGGCATTACGTATCATCCGAACCTGACCGATGACCCCAAATGGGTACAATTTAATTTTACGGTCGGATTTTTGCAGGCAGTCGGAATGAATATCTACGAGTGGGGGCTTATCACAGCGGACGGACGGCTGTTCTCGCGCCTTACACGGTCGCTTATAGCCAAAACAAACGAAATGCAGTTAGTTGGACAATGGACGGTTAACATGTAAGAATGAGGTATGTTAGCGCAATTGGGAGATATACGGTTTGAAGGTTTGAACACTCCACGTTCATGGAGTGAGACGCACGCAGCGAAATTCGGCGAAATACCGCATATTGGCGCCAAGCCGTCAATGCAGTATACAACCGAAGAACTTGTATCTATCGACCTTGAAATCAGACTTTCTCAGGATTTTTGCGACCCGGCCGAATCACTTGACCTGCTAAAGAAGGCAAAAACGGTGGGCGAAGTGTTGCCGTTTATTTCCGGTACCGGTGTGATGGTCGGAAAATTTGTTATCACATCGTTTGACGTGAATGTCGAGCGCACATCCGCAGAGGGTGAATTACGGTCGGTAACGGTAAGCATTTCGTTAAAAGAATATGTCTCCCCTCCCGGCAGTGAAAAGGAGCAACCGAAAGGCGAAGCCATCAAAGGAATGGCTACGAAAGTAAAGGAACCCCCTGTTTCGCCTGTTTTGACTGATGCAAAGGCAATCA
>Ga0099364_10003873_pt1 | contig 22929 bp, 16 predicted proteins | sample TergutTh196P3_FD_73070 | JGI IMG/M metagenome (GOLD analysis project Ga0099364, IMG submission 73070) | Microcerotermes parvus P3 segment gut microbial communities from Pointe-Noire, Republic of the Congo - Th196 P3 | ecosystem: Host-associated > Arthropoda: Insects > Digestive system > Gut ...
AGATAGGTACGGACACGCAGTTTTTGATGATCACGCATAACAAGAAGTCGATGTCGTTTGCGGCTTCGTTGTACGGCATTACGATGCAGCAGTCCGGCGTGTCGAAGTCGGTGTCGGTGCGTTACGTTGATGTCGGGGAGAATGGAGAGATACTCAAAGCGGCGTGAGGGTTTCGTTCACAGAGCCCGGTGCGGTAGCACCGGTGCTACCGCACCGGGCTCTGCGACATGTTCTGACTTTACCACCGCTTTCAGGATAATGCGGACGTAAATGGGAGAGGGGTTCTCTTCTTCATCTAAATCGGCGAAGCGATAGGCGATCCATATCTCTCCGCCGACCAAATCGGATATGCGACCGGCAGTAGAAAGAGTGCATTTCACCGGCATTTTTTCGCCGGGCAAAATCGTGTCGCCCGAAAGTTCCGCCACACCGCATCGACAAGTGCTATCGACAAAAAGAAGAGTTATCGGTCGATTTGTTTGATTTACCAAATGCACAATGCCTTCGTGTTTTCCTTCCTCCACTTCTCCGAAGTCCAGCCGTTCCGGCTCGGCAATCAAAGGTTGCACTAAAACGGTTTCGACGGGTTGTTCCCCTGGCTTCTTATCAAACAAATAGAGTCCGATTAACGCTCCGATAGCGGTAAAGGTGAGAAAGCATACCAAGACGAAGGAAACCAGAGCGATGCTTTGTTTGAATTTGTTCGTTTTAGTCATCAGTGCTGTTTTGTTTTTTGAGTCGTAGATAGTAGCGTAACGAAATAATCGCAACTATTATGCCGATAGCGATGGCGTTTACAAGAAGAACTTTCGTTATCCTCGCCGCCCTCTCGCTCTTGCTCTTTTCTATCATTTGCGTTATCAAACTCTCGTTGTACATTCTGCGCGTGATTATGTCGTTGCCGTCCCAGAGGAGTTCGCCGGTCGGTTGTGCGCCATGAGGCGGCGGCACAAGTTCGGCTCGCCAAGTAACTTTCGTTCCTGCCGGTATAATTTTAATATCACTCATATCAAAGAGATGTTCTGGAAGCGGTTTGTTTAACACGACATTCCTAACAGTAACCTTCGCAAGATCACTCGGTTTGTCATCTTCATTTCGCTCGTAGTGCCAAGCGGAAGGAAACTATATACCGCTCCCTTTGTCCAAAGCGACATCTACTTCCAGTAATTCTTCGTATGGGTACGATCCCTTGGACTGGTATTGGTGTTTTCTCAAGGCATATCCCTGTTCCTCAGCTATCCACAAGGTATTTAGTGATTCTGTTTCGAGCATGTTTGTTTCAAAATTGAAACTACTACTTTCAAGAGTAATTTTCTTGCATAAAGTTCCTTTGTAATCTTCCTTGGCTATTGTTACATTGAGTTTGATAGGCACCATCCGATGTGTGGGACCAGATATCAATATTGATAGTTCAGCCACTAATGGGGAATTGTCGTTAATGCCTGTCCAATCAACGGAAATTTCATATACATGCGACGGATGCGACGGCTCTGGTCTTGGTCGGTCAGGATCAAACAATTCCAAAGGACTAATAAAGCCAGCCATCAAGCGTCCCTTTGCTCCTTCAATAGTATCTTTTCGCGGAAAACTTCTGTCGCGAAAAATACCCATGTATTGCGGTATAAAATTGAATTGGGAATTCCAAAAGTTGTTTTTTTCTTCGATTTGATTTGTATCGTAGAACATAAGGCTTTTCTGTAAGCGTTCATCCTTGCCTCTTTGACTGTTGTCGTAATTGAACGCAAGCCGATTGTCTTTTTTATAGCAACCAATGCAGGCGACTTCATCATAAAAATTGTTTTTGGAATAAGTGTTGGTACGGTCTATTCGTCGTCTGTTTTCATCGAAAGCAATGGTGATTTCGCGAGTAACTTCGCCGGGAACACTGCCCCATGTCCGCGCGTGGGTAGTAATGGTCATCTGTCCTGAAGTAATCTGTTTCCGATGTGCGAGCCCCTTCTGAAACAGATCTGTTATGTATACCTTGAGTTCCTCAACAGCGTTTTCCTTGTTCGGTATTTCTTGTGCGTGAATAATTCCACTAGAAGAAAAAACTATAGCGAAAAACGAAACAATGATTGAGAAACGTATTACGTGGCAAGGGTGTGAGCTCATTTGCTCTTCTCCGAATGTGGGGGAATAAATAAGGTAAAAGGCACTTTAGAGATAAATTCACCAGCCATCATAGTCAAAACAATCTCCCCAAGGGTCTGCTACCGACCAGGTAAACGCCTGTGCAGCGGACGTGGTTACCCAGTCTCCACCTCAACATCTGGATTGCTTATGACTAAGTTGTTCTCGTGCGAACCGAGTAAAACCAGATGGTGCCTGCCCTACTGTAAACTCGTGCCATAGATAACCAGAAATGGTATAGTTTGTGGTATCGTCCGAATCCCGCCACACACACTTGTACCGATGATAACAGTCAGCATTCCCATCCTGTATCGAGGCACTCCCGCCGGCATCTAACGGATATGTAGCGAAGTTATTGTTATAAACTTCATTATTGCGTCCAGTACAGACTGCCCCCGACCGAACGATAACCTGAATGGTGTAACAGTCATCTGGATCGTCAGTTTCGCTACATGGCACAATGTAAAATTTATGCCTTCCTTCCTCATGCCAACTTACGTCCTTAACCAACTCCGATTGAGTGGTGTACATCCACTCTTCCAAGTCGCAATTAACGGGGAAAACCTGCGGATCACAGGTGATCCAAAGTGGTCTACTTTCCAATTCACAGACGGGGATATTCTCTTTCGCAAAAACAAACCCCACGTATACCGCCAACGGACATAGTACGGTAAGCAACACAACGACGCGAAAACTCATGGCAACCTCCTTCAAAGTATAGGATAAAAACGGGCGACCCGTCCGACCAGCCTATGTTGTACCCCTCCACCGGTTTTTGTCAATGGGGGGCGGGAATATGTTTTGTTTGAACTTATTCGTTTTAGTCATCGGTAACGTTTTGTTGTTTGAGACGTAAATAGTAGCGTAACGAAACAATCGCAACTATTATGCCGATAGCGATGGCGTTTATAAGAAGAACTTTCGTTATCCTCGCCGCCCTCTCACTCTTGCTCTTTTCTATCATTTGCGCAAGCATGTTCTGGGAGTACATTCCACGTGTGATTATGTCGGTGCCGTCCCAGAGAAGTTCGCCGCGTTGCGCTCCGTGAGGCGGCGGAACTTGCTTTGCATGCCAAGCGACGGGAACTCCCGCTGGAATAGTTTTGAGTTCCTGCATCGTGAAAAACTTGTCCGGGATCGGTTTGTTTAGCACGACGTTCTTGATAGTGCCTGCCTCAGAAAATCGTGGGCTTCCATCACTACTGTGCTTTCGTTCGTAACGCCAAGAGGATGGGAACCAGATACCACTCTCTTCATCTAGGGCAACATCCACTTCCAACAAATCGTCGTATACACTTTCTTGAAAATGTTGTTTTCGTAAGGCATATCCCTGATTTACCGCGAACCACAGGGAATTTCTCGTTATGAAGCCATCATCCCATTTTATCTCAAGAACAATCTTTTTACATTCCGTACCTTTGTAATCTTCGTCTGTGATGTTAACCTCTGTTACCCCAGAGTCCAAACTACGGATTGATTTTCCGTGTAATAAATACCAGGCTTCATCGAGTACTTCTTGTATTGGAAAGCGATACTCCGGTCTCGCGCCATTGAAATAGACGATATACTTTGGTATGAATCCGAGACGCGTTGTCCACATATTGCTCCACTCTCGTCCTTCAAATTGTTGCCCTTTATCATTGACAATTAACCAAGACCGTTCGTCGGGTTTATTCGGATTCTCATATTGACTGTATGTTACAAGTAACTGATTGTTTCCTTCATAACATCCGATGCAACCCACTGAAACGTGTGGTATATTTGTTCCTCCTGCGTCGGGGTTATATCGTTGTGTATGCCGTTGATCCACACGGTGTCGTTCTTCATCAAAAGTAACAAAGGTTTCATAAGAGGACTCATTTTCAACTTTTCCGCCTTTCCCAATTGTAACAAAACGATAAGAGATGTCCATCTGTCCCGATGTGATTAGATCTCGATGCCAAAAACCTTCTTGAAACAAACTCAGTATGTAATCTTTGGTTTCCTGGGGAACGACGATCAGTTGTCTTCCGGGATGCATGATAATAGTTCGTGAATAAGGATTTTGCGAAAGAACTTCTTCGCAATATGAAATAACGCTCCCCAAAAGCAAAATCATGCTCAAATAGCGTAAGGTACGACAATTGAATCTCTTTCGTTTTTCTCCACACTGTGAATTGATTAAGTGGTATAATACGGGCTACAATTACTGTCCCGGCGGATAAAAAGTTCACAGAGCCCGGTGCGGTAGCACCGGTGCTACCGCACCGGGCTCTGCGACATGTTCTGACTTTACCACCGCTTTCAGGATAATGCGGACGTAAATGGGAGAGGTTTTTTCCTCTTCATCTAAATCAGCGAAACGATAGGCGATCCATATCTCTCCGCCGACTAAATCGGATATGCGACCGGCAGTAGATAGAGTACACTTCACCGGCATTTTTTCGCCGGGCAAAATCGTGTCGCCCGGTAGTTCCGCTACACTACATCGGCAACTGCTATCGACAAAAAGAAGTGGTTATCGGTCGATCTGTTTGATTTACCAAATGGACAATACCTTCATATGTTCCTTCGTCCACTTCACCGAAGTCCAGTCGTTCCGGTTCGGCAATCAAAGGTTGCACAAGAACGGTTTCGACGTGTTGTTCCACTGGTTCTTTATCAAACAAATGGAGTCCGATTAACGCTCCTACAGCGGCAAAGGAGAGAAAGCACGCCAAGCAAAAGGAAACCAGAGCGATATTCTGTTTGATTTTATTTGTTTCAGTCATCAGTGCTGTTAAGTTTTTTGAGTCGTAAATAGTAGCGTAACGAAACAATCGCAACTATTATGCCGATAGCGATGGCGTTTATAAGAAGAACTTTCGTTATTCTCGCTACTCGCTCGCTCTTGCTCTTTTCTATCATTTGCGCAAGCATGTTCTGGGAATACATTTTGCGTGTGATTATGTCGGTGCCGTCCCAGAGGAGTTCGCCAGTTGGTTGTGCGCCATGAGGCGGCGGCACAAGTGTTGAGTGCCAAAAAACCATTACGCCTTTCGGAATAATTTCAATGTTCTTTATGTCGAAAACACGTTCTGGTATTGGTCTGTTCAAAATAACGTTTCTGATTGTACCAGTGTGCGATATTGAGAAATTTCCCCCATCATTTCGTTCATAGTGCCAAGCCGAAGGAAACCAGATTTCGCTGTCATTGTCGAAGGTAACATCTACTTCTAAAAGTTCGTCATAATCTCGCGATTCTCTTCCAGTGAACTGAAAATGATGCTTTCTTAAAGAATACCCTTGTGACTCAGCAATCCAAAGGTTTGTGATTGCCGCTGCACCGCCAGAATACTTGGATTCAATCGTAATTCTCTTGCATAGGGTTCCTTTGTGTGTCTCCTCGGTAATTGTTACATCTACCGTACCTGGACGTATTCTATCAATCGTGGTTGACAAGAAAAGCCCTTTAGCATATTCAAGAGTCTTCTTTGTAGGAAAACGATCTGTGCTGAAATAGGCAAGATATTGAGGTATGAACCCGAGTTCTTCAGTCCAACGATTGTTCCATTCGTCATGTTCAATTTGTTCCAAGTCATAGATAGACATGACAGCTTGCGAAAGTAGATCATCTGCATGCTCTCTTCGTCCCACAAACTGATTACTATATTGTAAAAGCAACTGTGTGTCTCCGTTGCTGTAACAACCAATACAACTAACCTCGTCATAAGGCATGTTTTGGGTGGTATCACGGTACATGTCCACACTACGTCTGTCCACGCGATGTCTCTCTTCATCGAAGGCAAGGGAGATTTCGTGAGATCGCGAATTTCCTCCTGCTTCCATTAGACGACTTGTAATGACCATTTGTCCAGTTTTAATTAGATCTCGGTTTGCAAAGCCTTTTCGGAGCAAATCCTCGATATGTTCTTTAGTTTCATGCTTCTTACTCTGCACCTCTTGGGAGAAAGCCCTTTCGCAAAAAAGGAGAGAAAACCCGAAAACATAGAGCGATATCCAAAAAAACATAGAGCAAAAATGATAGCATTTCATCTTGTTTTCTCCGCACAAAAATTTGGTTTAAGAACGGTAAGTGTATTTCCCTCGGCACAAGAAAAAAGGTTGCGTTAGTTCCTCATATTCACGTAAATGGCGAAGTTTGCGTACTTTTCTATCTCATTACCAAGCCTCTGTTTCGTAACATTTGATCACGGTTATACCTGGCCACATAGGTGAAAGGCTACCCGTTCTGCAAACAAAAATAGGAAATGAAGGTTTACGAACATAATCTTCCATATTCTCATCCCAATACCAAACATTGTGAGCCTCTCCCCCGAAATTCCAGCGGCACCGGCGATATTGGTAGCAGTCATGATCAGGTCCTGGCATCACGAAATCATATTCATTGTCAGTTGGTTTTGATTCGAAGGGGTCTTGTTTGCGAACATACTGCCGACCACCGCATCTGTTGTCGGTCTCTTCGATAATTCTTGCTTCGAAACTTTTCCAGTAAAATACCGGATCATACTCCTCTGGATATGGTATCTGGAGCCCAGGTATAGGGTGTAATTGATCGGGGGCACTGACTTCATAATCCCCGCTTAAACTTGTTTGTATAAGCCACAGCGTGTGGGTGACCGCAAAATCCGTGCCACCGTCTCTACAGTCGAATGTCTCCGGTGAAGGACATCTTGCCTCGTTGTTCGGGATACTCTCGGAGTGTCCTGCTCCATCGCACGGCGGTAATTCCCAACTCCCGACGACAAATCCCGCATACACAGCCAGCGGACATAGTACGGTAAGCAACACAACGACGCGAAAGTTCATGGCAGCCTCCTTCAAAGTTAAGATCAAAACGGGAGTTCCGTCCGATCTGTCTGCATTGTACCCCCTCCCCCGGTTTTTTGTCAATGGGGTGCGGGACGATATTAATAATGGATGAAAGTCGGGAGCGCAGCAACCGGATTGCACGGAGTACCGGCTAAATGATCCGGTCGCTACGGCTGCCATTTGCCCCCGTTTATGGTACAAAAGGGATAAACAAGGGGTGAACAACAGGCATAATGTTCTGCATGAACGCAAAGGAAACTCAAAAAATGACAACCGTAAAATTAATCGTTTTCGCCATGCTATTCTCGTTCAGCGTCGCCAATATCAGTGCCGCCGATCGGAGCCTCCATCTCCATCGAGGCGGTGTCGCCAATATCAACGCCGCCGATTGGACGCTCTATCGAGGCGATGCCGCCGCAAGCGGACGAGTTGCCGATGAAATCAAAATTGCCGATAAACTCAAAATCGTCTGGGAAGAACGACTCGAAAAAGGTTTCTTTGAAGCAGCACCCATCGTCGCCGGTAACTCCATCTTCGTCGGAAGCAGCGACGAAGGACTGCAAGCATTCGACTTGCAAACCGGAAAACCAAAATGGCGGTATCCCACCGCCGATGCCATCGCCGCCTCTGCCGCCTATTTCGACGGACTCGTCTTCGTGGGAGACCTCAAAGGTATTTTGCACGCCGTCGATGCAGAAACAGGAAACAAAAAATGGACTTTCGATACCAAAGGTACGATTGACAACAGTCCGAACATTGATGTTGAAACGAAACGTGTTCTCATCGGTTCGCAGGCAGGTATCCTTTACGCTTTGGAAGCGGCAACCGGCAATAAAGTATGGGAATACGAAACGGAAGACCAAATTCGCTGCTTTCCGTCGATAGCCGGTCGGCACTGTTTCGTGGCGGGTTGCGATAGTTATCTGCATGTCGTCGATCTCGATACTGGTAAGGGCATCAGCCGTATTCCTTTGGAGTCGCAGACCGGCTCGACCCCATCGGTATCGGGCGACTTTGCTTTTGTCGGGACAGAGGGGAATGAGTTTCTGGGAATCGATTGGAAAAGGGAAAGGGTGATTTGGCGGTTTCCGATGTCTCAGGCGGTGCAGAATCCGGCGGCGCATCGTGGGGAAACCGTTATCTTCGGCGGCATGAACAGAACGGTGTACGCACTGGACGTAAAGACTGGTGATGAGCGTTGGAGATATGTAACGAAGGGGCGCATTGAAGGCGGAGCGGTCATCATCGGCGATAAAGTTTATGTTCCTTCGATGGATTCTTCGCTGTACGTTCTCGATTTTCAAAGCGGCAGACTGATAGAGTCGATAGAACTCACCGGCAGACTTGCCACGTCGCCTGCCGTTGTGTCCAACAGGATCATAATCGCTACCGACGAAGGAGTGTTGACATGCTTGCAGGGCGAATCAGCATTCTAAAAGATGACAACGTTTCCACGATAGCGGGGCAGAGCCGAAAGTATTCCGCAGAAGTGTTGCCAAGTTTTTACTGCATTATCACCCTTTCCGCAGACGGTGCATCATAGAGAGTCGCAGTCCTTTGTCGGCTTCCGCCTTCTTCTGGGCGTTGCGCTTGTCAAACTCCTGTTTGCCTTTGCACAAACCGAGTAATACTTTGGCTTTGCCCTCTTTGAAATACATCTTCAACGGAACGAGAGTCTGACCTTTTTCATAAGCCCGCATCGCAAACCGATGAACCTCCCGGCGGTGCAACAACAATTTCCGTTCCCGTTTCGGCTTGTGATTGAAACGATTCGCTTCAAGATATTCAGGAATGTCGCAGTTAATCAACCACACTTCGCCGTCTCGGACTCTCGCGTAGGCTTCGGAAAGCGCAACCGTACCGTTGCGCAAACTCTTGACTTCGCTGCCGACTAAAACGATTCCACATTCTAACGTGTCGAGAATGTCGTATTCGTACCGGGCTTTCCGGTTTTCGGCAATGGTACGTACATTCGCCTCCGCCGCTTGCTGTTTTGATTTTTTCTTCGATTTGCCCATGAATGTGATGTAAGGCTTACACCGGAAAGTGATATGCCGTAAACGGCAGCCGATGTTGTTTTTCTTTGTGTCCCTTGCGTCATTTGTGGTTAAAAAGAAGGGAATTTAACCACAACGAACACAAAGGATTTGTCGACGGAAAAGGGTATATTAGTTTCTGGCAGAAGCCTAGGATAAACTCCCACTCTGTTCATTATGCGCTTTTAACGAAAAGAGTCAACGTAAAATTGCAGATAGACGGCACAGACCGTCGACGAGTTTGCGCAACACCGTAACATTGTGGAGTATCGAGAGTCAAAAACCTCATTTTTACCTCATTCACAAAAACAAAACTACCTCAGTAGCCAATGCGCCCCTGAAAAACTAACCTCATTTACCTTATTGACACGGAGTACCGGTAAAATAAGGAAAATGAGGTAAATAAGGTTGATGTTGTGAGGATTGCTTTGCTACTGAGGTTTTTTGTCAGAAAAATGAGGTCGAAAATGAGGTTTTCATATCGATAACCTGCCTCCATAATGTTACCGAATCGACAAACTTGTCGACACAATTGCGGACTCCATCGTCATCTGGTACAATGACCGCACTATGCGACGCTTATTCCTACTCCTCTTCACTTGTTGCCTCTTTCCGTCCGCCATCGCCCAAGAGGCAGAGCCGGAAAAAACGAACTCCCTCTACGAATCCGTCTTCGTACCAGACCGAACACTCACACGAAGACTCGAACAAGTCAATCGACTCTACGAAGCAGGAAGAACCAACGAAACAGCCCAACTCCTCGGCAATATCCTCGAAACCGCAAACTTCGCCTTCATCACGCCCGAACAAAAAGAAGAAGAAAAACTCCCACGCACACTCCATCAAACCGTCAACGATTACATCATCGACCGACTACGGAGACTTCCCAAAGAAGCAAGAGACTCCTACGCCTTTCAATTCGAACCGACCGCACGGCGACTGCTGGATAACGCCGCCGCCGCCGGTTCACTCGACGACGTACAAGAAGTCGCACGGAAATACTTTCCCACCGCCTCCGGCGCATCCGCAACATTTCTCATCGGATTGACACAATTCGAACGCGGAGATTATACCGCCGCCTTCCTCACACTAGATCGACTCCAACGACTCCATCCCGCCATTCCCGACGCACTAAAACCAGCACTAGATAAAACACTCGCCGAATCAAAAGCCCTGTCGTCAAGCACCGCCGGACTGCCCCAACGATTAGCAGAATCCACCTGGCTCGAACACGTCGGCTGGCGTATTCCGACCGGCTCCCCCTCCCATAATTTCAGCACGAAAGCGACCGCCCCCCTGCTCGAAAAAAATTGGACTGTACCGGTCTTCAACCGACTCTCTTGGGAACGTGAAACCGACACGCTCGCCCGAATGATTAAAAGCCGCGATGACGTGTACATTCCTGCTTCGCAACCACTCGTGGTCGGCAACCTCTTCGTTACCCGAACACCCGGCGAAACGATTGCCGTCGATGCCCTATCAGGAAAACGGCTCTGGGGCGCCGCCGAATCGGAGTACCGCAATCCCGACGGCAACATGTTGTCCCCGCGACCAACGCCCTTCATGCAAAATCTCCGCACCGCCCTGCGGCTCTACTTTTGGCACGACCGCATCGCCCAACAGTTAAGCAGCGACGGAGAACGACTCTTTACAGTAGACGAACATGATCTTCACGGCATTTTTCAATCGACACTGGGACGCGCCCTGCCCAGTTTGCAAGGAAGGGGTGAAGACCCGCGCTACGCGCCGGGCAGTACACTCACGGCACGCGATCTGAAAACGGGACAGATACTTTGGCAAGTCGGGAAATTTCCCTATGCCCAAAAAGCGATCAATGATATGCTCGCTCCCCGACCGCGCAACGCGCCGGCGGGACAAGTAGCGATTGACGAAACCATCTTCACCGACGACGAAAAGGCACTCCGCGAAACATGGTTTCTCGGTGCGCCGCTCCCGCTTTTAGGTCGGCTTTACGTCATCGGCGAAACCGACGGTACGATCCAACTCTATGCATTGGATCCCCAAACCGGTCGACTCATCGCTCGGCAACCCTTTGCTCAAGCGGCGGACTCCATTGTGTTGAATACTATTCGGCGAACCTATCCGCTCTTTCCTTCGGCATCAGGCGGTATCGTGATTTGCCCCACCGGCAGCGGACTCATCGTTGCCCTCGATGCCGCCACGCTCACACCGCTCTGGTGTTACTCCTACTCACCCGCCACTCGAACAGTCGAACCCAATAACCGGAACGCAATCAATGCACTGCGGCAGCGGCAGTTGCCGTTGCTCGAGAGAGCAACGAGCGAAGACGCTATCCGGCAACTCTTCGCCGAAAGCGGTTGGCAAGTCCCTAGCATTATCATCGATCAGCACCGTGTCTTGGTCGCACCGCCGGATCAAGCCGCCCTCTATTGTCTCGACATGCTCACCGGAGAACTCCTCTGGGAACAAACGGTCTCGAGGTCGAACTCGCTCTACGTCGCTTGTGTTCACAATGACAGAGCCTTTTTGGTTACGCCGGTCAACATCATGACGATAGACATGAACACCGGCGAAAATTTTACGCACACCGAAAACCTCGAAAGCCGATTCCCCAAAGCGTTGAAACCGGCGGGAGTCGGCGTGCGCAGCGGCGGACAATACTTTATCCCCTTTACGGACGGTCATCTGGCGGTGGTCGATTTGAACGACAGCACCCTCACTTGGCTCGATGCATCGGGAGCGGCAATCGTACCGATAGCGGAAGAGGAAATCGCGTCCGGCATAAACTTCCTACTAGAAGCCGACGACGAATTACCGCCGAACCTGGACTTTTTGGACAGAATGAGAGCGGTTGATCCTCCTGTCGGTCAGCCGGTGCAACCTTTCGAATTTCCCGCAGGTGCGCAAATAAATAGACGACAGTTGCAGATAGAAGGACGGATAGTGATCGATGGACAGCAAGTCGTCATACAGCAGGGATTCGGCGGTATTGACCCTTTCGGTACGCTCACGCCGATTGCACTCTCTAACACTTCGCCGAACTTGGCGGCAGACGATGTGTTTCAACAGCCGATTCAATTCGGCAACCTCGTGGGTATCAAGGGGCGGTTCTTTTCGCAGTCGCCGACGCAGATTTCGAGTTTCGATCAAAAAGAACCGTTGCGGCAACGCGCCGAAGAATTACTGCAAGCCGATGCAAACGATCCCGAAGGATTGCTAAAACAGGGACGGATTCTCAAATCGGAAGGCAAACTAACCGAAGCGATTGAAGCGTTCCGCGCCTCGTTGAAGGCGAAGCATACGGTCGAAGCCGCTGATGCACTTCGGCGAAATCTACTCGAAGCGATACGGAAGGACTATCCGGCTTGGGCGCATGCCAGCGAGGAACTCGAATCGCTTGCCGAGTTTCCCGACGAATGGGGAGCGATTCTGCACGCCCAAATCGAAGGAGTGTTGCAGTCGGGCAGCAGGGATGACCTCGTTGCCATATTGGAAAAGGTCTTTGCGTTTGGACAGAATCATTCGATGTTGATACCGGTGAGCAGCGATCATTCGGCGCAGCTTCATCGGGCGTTGGGGTGTTTAGTGGAGCAGAGCATTGTTCGGAATCCCGGTCTCAAAGCAACGTGGGAGGAACTCGCCGAAATGTTTTTGTATCATGATTCGTCAGCCGCTGCGCCTCGAGGGGCGCAGGCGAATTCGTTTCAATGGTTTCGCAGTCCCGCCTATCTGCCGCCGGAAGTGCAACGTTGGTCAATGTTCACGAAAATCTTCCGCAACACGGCGGCGGCAGAAAGAGCGAAGGAGATGCTCCGGGCAGAATACATCCGCCATCGTTTGCCTATCGCTTTGGACTTGCAGGAAAGACAGCCGGTACTCTCTTGGTCGGAACTCCCCGCACCGCTCGTCTGGAGACCGAAAGTCGAAGTGCAAGTCGTACCGGTATCGGCGGCACTTAATCAGCCGGATTTACCGCCGGTACAGGGTGATGGAGCGAATAGAGCGGAGATCGATAGAATCGTGAGCCGCCTCGTCGCAAATGTTCAAAATCCTACTACGACGCGTCCCAATGAAAATCCGGCTCCGATACTCTTTTTGGGGGCTTCCGAGTCGGAAACCGTTGCGTTCAATCATTTCATCAGGCAGGGGACATCGGGCTTCTTTTTCTGCCGCACTGATCTTGCGGGTCGGGAACTGTGGCGGCTGGCGTTGCCTCCTACGGTTTCGTCGGGATACCAAGATGCCCAGGCGAGCAACAGATACAATGGAGAATATACAACGTATCTAAAAGGATTTCGGCATTTTCTCCTTCTCGTGCATGGCAATTCTCTTACGGCGATTGATACGGCTCCGCAGTCGGAAAAAATACTTTGGTCGAAGACGTTGTCGGCGGTACCGATTTCGCAACTGACCGGTACGAGAATGAACAATCCGAATCAGCGTCCCAATCTCGGCGTTATGACGTTTCCGAGAAATGCCGTCGTTGTTTCGCCGCACGCCGTTTGTTATTGGGAAGCGAATAGTATCTATGGACTCGATCCGCTCACAGGGCAAACGCTTTGGGTACGGAGAATCCTTTACGAAAACTGTACTCTATTGGGAGATGACGAGCATTTGTTTGCGGCGTTTCCAGAGGTTCGGCAAGTGATTTCGATTGATCCGGCGAGCGGGCGGGAATTGGACAGCGGAACGTTTCCTGCCAGTGGAGTCTACGTTTACGGCACGAACATTGTATTTATGCAGCAGCGGGGAAACAACTGGGAATTGTTGATGAGTGATCTTCGGGACATGCATGACAGGCGTAAGCGGGCGTTGCAAGCGTCGGATGCGCCGCCGGGAACGACACCGACGATATTAGTGGAAACGCTCCATAGTGCGGTAAGGGGTACGTCGATGTTACAAACGTTTCGGAATGACCGGTTCCTTTCTGTGGCGACTTGGGACACAAAGATGTTGCAAGTCTATGATTTGCAAACGAAGAAAAAATTGTTGCCGGACGATAACAAGATATTGGAGTTTGTGCCGCAGGACAATGTGAGCATGTCTCGATGTGATGTTGAACTTGTGGGGGATCGCATTTTGGTGTTATTCACGAAGAACACGCAGTTTCGGAACACGCAGGAGCCGCAGCCGGACGAGGATGGCACTTCGGTTCGCCGCAATTATCGGATGGTCAATGGCGTTGTCGGATTTCCTACGGACAGTGGTGTGATGATGTTGTTTGATTCGTCGGGAGAGCCTTGTTGGTCGGAGCCGATGGTCATTGAAAAGTGGTATAGGCTTTTGGATGTTCCTGACAGTTTGCCGGTGATGTTATTTGCGGTTGCGTTTGATGACACGGTGATTGCGAACACGCAGCGTCTTTATGGTGTGAGGCTTAAGGGGATTGACAAGCGTTCTGGTGAGCGGTTATTTCGTACTCGTCTTACTGCGGAGTCGGTGCCGATGCAGCCTTTCCGGGTGAGCGTTGATGTACCGGCGCAGGAGATTATTTTTACGAATTCGCAGGTGAATCCTCCGCGAACGGTAAAGGCGGTCTTTGTGGATGAGTGAGAGGGTTCTCTAAAAATACGGCTCTCACGCACTTTTTATCCAATCATTCAAACGCTGCCTAAAATCACGCCCCTTACCCTATCAACATTGCATCGCCGTAACTGAAAAATCGGTACTTTTCCCGAAGGGCTTCTTGGTACGCCGCTTGTATCAACTCATCGCCGCCGAAGGTGCGCACCAAAATGAGCAACGTGGACTTCGGAAAATGAAAATTCGTCAATAAGACATCGACGTTCCGAAAGCAATACGGCGGACGAATGAAAAGCGAAGTCGTTCCCTCAAAGGGCGAAAGCGGATGCGGAGCGGACTCCAGCACGCGTACCGATGTCGTCCCAACTGCCGCGACTCTCCCGCCGCTACTCCGGCACTGCTGGATGATCGATGCCGCTTCCGCCGACAACGAACACCATTCAGAATGCATGGAATGTTCCTCAATGTTTTCGGCTGTAATCGGTTTGAATGTTCCCAAACCGACGTGAAGCGTTACCGATGCAATGCTGATTCCCCGCTGTTTAATCGTTTCGAGCAATTCCGGCGTGAGATGCAGACCGGCGGTGGGAGCGGCAACCGAACCGGCGTGAGCAGCATAGACCGTTTGATAGCGGTCTTTGTCATACGGCAACGGCTTCCCCGACCGAATGTACGGCGGAATCGGTGTCCAACCGATTTGGTCTAATAGATCGAACATTCGATCAAAGAACCGGGGATGTAACGCTGTGCAATCTCCGGGGTCCGGCTCCACAAGCCACGTGCCGTCTTCATTCTTTGCAACGAGTTTAATGAGTAATTCGTTTTTTCCGTCGGGCGATTGCAGTTGCACTGTTTCGCCGATTTTCATTTTGCCGCGTGTCTTTCCGATTATCTGCCAAAGATTTGGCGGGACGGGTTGCAGAAAAAGTCCTTCCCAGTGTCCGCCGGTTTGAATACGTTTGCCGATCAGTCGGGCGGGTACGACTTTGGTGTCATTTAGCACGAGACAATCATGGGGTTGCAAAAATTTCGGCAAGTCCCGAATGTACCGATGGTGAAAGGATTGCGTGCGGCGATCAACGACGAGCAGCCGGGCATCGGAGCGGTTTTGTAAAGGTTCTTGAGCAACAAGTTCGACAGGAAGGGTGTAATCGTAATGGTGTAATGATTGCATACGTTTGCTTTACTGTCTTAGTGGGGCAGCATTTTTCTGTGGGGACAATAATGCCGCGGCTACCTCTTTTTTTTCCCGAATTTTTTTATCTTTACGCCTTCTGTTCCTATTTTAAGAATTTCCTTCTCTTCGACTTCTTTCTCCTGTCTCTTTTTGTCATGCTTTTCTGCCATTTTTTGGACTGATCTCACATGTTCTTCGACATCTTTTCTCTTAAAATAGGTTTTGAATCTAGTTGCCATCGCTTCAGCCCCTGTCTTTATTCTTTGGCGATCTAGTGTATCTTCCGTGATGGGAATATGGTGTGTAGCCGCTAACCCGAAACAAGTCAATGCGATTCCGCCGGAGAGTCCCATTCCGGTGCCTATTACCATATTTTTCAAGATTTCAATCCAAGAGATTTCAACGTCGGGCGGTTTTTCCGGCATTCCTCTCATTGTTGCCAAGACGTTGTGTCCCAGGTCATGTCCTTCCAAGTACCCAAATAAAGCACCGCCCATTGTGGTAAAAACCGGAAATGCCATCAGAACATTTTTTAACAAATCCACATGTGACCGTCTCATGGTAAGCCCATTATACCCTGTGATTGTGTATTTTGTAAGTCATCTCTCTGATGTGTATTTATTGGGTGTGGGACTGTCCGTCGACAAGTTTGCCGAAAATCCGTCATCCCCGCGTAGGCGAGAAGCCAAACGAAACTGGTATAAACAAGGGGGCATGTCCCCTTGTTATTTCTCTAGATTCCCGTTTTCACAGGAATGACGGGGTGGGGTAACAAATCTATGAAAAAAGGGTTATTATCGAGGTCTCGGAACCTCAATAACTCTCGGCAACAGATCACATTCTACGCCGTCGATGATAACAGGCTTGTACGAATTGCCGGTAACTTGTCCCTGATACTGCTGAATGATTTGCAGAATCACCGGATGATACTGTACCGCACCGTTCGGCAATCGTTGCTCATATTGGTCGAAACTGCCTACGGTAACAATGCTGCCGTACCGGTCATGAAATTCATACGCCTCGACTCCCCGCTCACGCAAGGCTTTGCAGAGTTTCGCTGCCGCCAGTTCTCCCTTTTCGAGTTCGGACATCTTACCGGCGTTAGCAACCGGAAGCGTGTTCAATACTGAGTCGGGAATAACGTGTCCCGTGAACGTCGCTATTTGAACAGTATAGCGGCGCGGGTTCCGCAGAAGCGTGTAAGGACGATCCTTGTTAATCGAAACAATGAACGTGTCCACTCCGCCGCGTTGATGGTCGGCTGGCAACATCGGGTTTGCTAAACCAAACGCCATCGCAATGGACATTGTTGACCTCTTGCCTTTCAGCGATTCCGGTTGACTCTTTCGCACGTCGTCGAGTGTTTTCTCAAATTGTCTGTCTTCCAAAGAGGAAAAATTGCCAATCAAAACGGCAAATTCAGACTCACCTCCCGGATTCATGTAGGACGCTCTCGTGCCAGTATAAGGATTTCTCGCCTGCTTTAAGTCTTTTGCTGCGTCGAAAACAAAGTTTTTTTCATAGACGAAGGCGTTCCATTTGTATGTTTTTCGGAGTTCCAAGGCGAGAGCGTGAGCATCCTGCTGGGCGTTCGGTCCTGAAAAGGCTGCCGCAAAAATGAGATAGGGTCCCTCCATTTCGGTGAGTCTATACTCTTTATTGGGATCGGCTTCGACGGTTCTTCCAATATTTTGGAGGAACGTCATCGGTCTTTGTGCCGAAACGGTGCGTTCTTCGGGTTCTTGTTTTCCTTGGGTTTCCGGCTTTTCTTCGACGGCTTGGGGTTTAGCAGTTATAAGGTTGATGGGATTTCTTAGAACACATCCCGAGGAAAAAACCATCGAGAGCGCAAACGCCGTAGCCAGTACTGCATTGATGGAGCGAAGCCAAAGCATTTTTCCAGTTTTTTGACTCATAAAACATCCATTGGGAGCGAACGAGAGTCTCCACGTCGCACTATTCGGCATTACAGAGGGCAGACTTTAACGATTCTGACGAAAAAAGGGGGCTTTGGCTTTACTCTGCAATCGGGCTGACGGCAATGAGTGTTTCTACACCTTCCAACGCCAATTCTTTTCGGGAAGAACAGTCAGGATTGAGAAATCAGAACCGCACCAAAAAGATAGCCGACTAACTCCATCCAACGGTCAGGTCAGCCTCTTAACGATTTCCTCAAAGTTCATGACATCGACGTTATCTCGAAGCCAGTCTGTGAGACCATCATCCGATTCGTACTGATATTCGTCTATCTCCGACATGATTTCGTCTGCCCCACTCGTGTCAAAATTTTGGCAAGCAACAAGCAGTTTTGCTAAAAGTTCAGCATCCGGTTTTTCCTTTTTCGGTCTGGGATTTTCCGCTTCTATTACCGCCAGCATATTTTCTATGTCGCCAATGAGTTTCCATGCCATTTGGAGAAATGCAGAGTTATTACTTTCGATAAAATCGAAAACGCTGTGTTTTGCCGCCATTTCCAGGTCGCGTGCCGCTTTGCCCAGTTGTTCGGCAAAAATGTCCATGCACGCTCCTTTGATACCGTGAACCACTATTTCATAATCGTGCAGTCTCTCTCTGCAAAAAGAGTCGACGGTGCCGAGCATCGAGCGTACAGTAGCAGCAAAAGAACGCAGAAACTTCAAGTACGTTTTTTCATCCCCCTCAAATCGGGCAATACCTTGAAACATACTCAATCCGTTAATGTTTTTGCCAGCGAGTATCGACCTCGTGTTATTTTGTGCAACCGTCTCTACCGGCGGCGTGTTCTCCCGCGCAGGCTGTTCGACAATCACCTCTTTCTGTTCTAGCACTGTTGTAGTAACTTCCAACGATTGTTTATCTCGAACAAATTTGTTCAAAACAGAGTTTAACAAGCGAATGTCAATCGGTTTAGAAATGAAAGCGTCGAAACCGTTTTGCAGAAACATATCCGATTGCCCTACCACGGCGTTGGCTGTCAGTGCCACGATGGGCTTTGTATATCCCCAGTCACGCAAGTGCTTTGTCGTTTCGATACCATCCATTTGCGGCATCATGTGATCCATGAAGATGACATCATAAATTTTTCCGCTTTTGATTTTGTCAATAGTTTGGCGACCGCTCGTAGCGGTATCAATTTTTAGCCCATAAGGTTTCAAGAGACGCACAGCAACGTAGATGTTGGGTTCCATGTCGTCCACGATCAGCACGCTACCATAGGGCATGGGGGTGCGTACAACCTGGGTTTTACTTCTGGATGTAACATTATCCACTCGGAACTGTTGCAAGTTTTCCGCCCGTTCTTTGCCCAGTTTGTTGCCGTTCACGATACCCTGCGGCAGATGCACGGTGAATGTGGAACCTTTCTTTGGTTCACTCTCCACCATGATTTCACCGCTCATGAGGTCTAGCAGACGGCGCGTGATAGACAAACCTAGCCCGGTTCCTTCGGTAGAATGATCGTTTTCTCCCTCAAAACGGGAGTATTCGCTGAATAACATGCTGAGTTGTTCCGGTGTCAGTCCATGCCCCGTATCTCGTACAGACGCTATAAGAAGTACGCTTTCATCGTTAGGCTCGAAAGAAACAGACAACACTACCGAACCGGCATCTGTATATTTGAAAGCGTTGGAAAGGAGATTGCCTAAAATCTGCTTGACACGCAGTTCGTCGCCTACCAGTTTTTCAGGCAAGTTTTCGTCGACGCGTAATTCAAAATCAATAGGTTTGTCGCCGATCCGCATCAGGTTCATATGCACCACATCATTGACTAAACTGGCAATATCATAGGGAGCGAGGATAACTTCTAATTTTCCCGCCTCAATTTTGGAGAAATCTAAAATATCATTGATGATGCCGAGCAACAGACCGCAAGAATGGTGTATCCTGTTCAGTAATTCCTGCGTCTCTTCCGAAAGTGAGGTATCCTGTATCAAGATTTCCGTGAGACCCCAAATCGCATTCATCGGCGTTCGTATTTCGTGGCTCATCATCGCCAGAAAAGCGGACTTTGCTTTATTGGCTGCCTCAGCGTCGGCACGCTCTTTTGCTAATTGCTGGGACTCTGTAATATCCTGCATGACCTTGATGAATCCTGAAACCGACCCTTCCAAGTCGTGTAGAAATTCGGTATTGACTTGATAAGACAAACCTTGATGGTCAAAATAAAAACGCTTGATACCGCGTTTAGCCCTGGAAACGGCGCAATCGTCGGTTTCGCACATTTGGAGTTTCCAAAGGTTGCAGGGCTTGCCCAAGATGTCTGCACTGTTCGCCGCTAAAAAGTCCTCTGCCATTTTGTTGACAAACGTCAAATTCTGATCCACGTCAGTTACTGAAATCATGAGCGGCACCGCATTCAGAAGCGACTGGTACCAATGGGCTGCGGCTTCGAATTTTTGGCTTGCGGTATGCAGCCAGGCATGAGCCTCTGCGATCTCGAGATCCTTGTCGTTACGCATGTGTGCATTCGCCCACAAAAAAGCTGCAGAACGTAAAGTTTCAATGCTCGATTCATCAAAAAGCCTGTCGTTGATGTTGTCTTGAAAAGCAACGACTCCCCATAAATCGTCGTCTTTGAATACGGGAGTCAGCAAGAGCGATTTCACTTCGAACTCACGTAAAAAAACAGATTCGTCTTCGGAAAAAGTATTCGTGTGAATGTTTACGACTCCGCCCTTTACCAGCGTCTCTATCCAACGTGCCACTGTTTGTTGTGAGAAAGGCAAGGCTTTCAATTTATCAATAAGGGGAGCCGAACCGGCTAGGGCTTGATCCCAGCGATAGACCTGTGTCATATGTTTTTCCGTACTTACGTCCAAAGTGCGGTAAATGTCAATGCGGCTTAATCCCACCGCATCGGCAACAGGTTGAATGGCACTGCTCATGGTAATATCAAATGTTTCCGGCGTTTGCGATAGGAGAGTGACCGCCATGTCGTTCAACGCATTCCGCATTTGTTTTCGGTATTCGAGATGCTCCCTTATTTCCTTTTGTTCCGTAACATCCCACAATGCACCGGCAACCCGCAGAGCGATGCCTTCGCTGTCTCTGATCGAGGTGCCAACGGCGTGAAAATGCCGATACGCCCCATTTTTCAATTGGAGGCGATATTCGACATCGTAAGGAATTGTTCCTGTACGGTCCTTGATGTGTGTCCAAAAGGCGGTTAGCGTCCTCTCTTTGTCTTCAGGATGGAGTCGGTCGCTCCAACTGCGTCCTTCATTCGGAAAGTCGTTCTCGTCGGTGAACCCCAACATGTCGCGAAATTCCTGTGACCATACGAATTTGTTCTGCGAGGTCTCTGGATCAGGAACTAAAACTTCCATGTCCCAAAGAGCGATGTTCATAGCCTGACTCGTCAGTTTGTATTTCATCGCGTTATATTCGATGTTGGACTGGTTCGCACGCAACTGCTCGAGCAACAACATCTGATTCCGCACCCTGATTCGGACTGTCGCCGGTGAAAACGGTTTGGTAATGTAATCTACGGCACCCAGGGCTAGTCCCTTTTCTTCGTCGCCGGGTCTGTTCATTCCCGTGATGAAAATAACAGGAATGTGTTTCGTCTTTTCAGAGTTCTTCAGCGCAACAATAACGTCATATCCGTCCAAGTCTGTCAAGATAATGTCCAACAAAATCAGGTCGGGTAACAGTTGTTCCGCTGCTTCAATGCCTTCTCGCCCGTTTCTGGCTGAATGAATGATGTAATCCGACTCTAAGACACGTTTGAGAATCATAATACTCAAACCGGAGTCTTCTATAATGAGTACACTGTGTTTGGATTCGTTCATTGATGGTTACTTTTGTTTTGCGCCGGAGTGACGCTCTTTACTTATCAGCCGTGATAAATTGACCGTACGCTCCGTCATTGCGCTGCGCTCCATTCCGGCTTTTGTTCAGCGTTAACAAAAGCCGGAATGAAACGAAGTGTAATGACGGCACGATTCGAAAAGTGCAAAATAAACGGCAGGTCTACAATTTCTGGCAAATGCCTTACATAGGTTCTTCCTTCGTGCAAATGTGTTTGGCGTAAATGTGTTTGGATACTTTTTCCCGCAACGTTGCAGGACTAAATGGTTTGACAATAAAATCGCTGGCTCCAATATTGATGGCGGCGGTAACATTGTCGATGGTTCCTTCCGATGTCAAGAAGATGATCGGAGTTGATTCGTGTTCGGGGAATTCTCTGATCTTGAGAAAAAGGTCGTACCCGTTGATAATGGGCATATTGAAGTCCAGAATAAACAATTCCGGTGTTTTCTTTAGTTTTTGCAAAAATTCTTCCAGCATTTCCGGTTTCGACAGCGTTTCCACGTAGAACCCACTGCGTAACGCATATTGGATGGAACGCAACATGTGAGGAACATCATCGACGGCAACGATACAAGGCTTGTTGTCTCTTTTTGCCTTCTGCATCTCCTCCTCTTTCTGCATCTTTACGTGATAATCGGGATCCAGTAGTGTCTCGATTCGCTCATGTAAAGTGAAAGCGGAGAATGGTTTGGTGACATAATCTGTTGCGCCGAGACCTATTCCTTGAACCACGCTGTCCTCATCGCTTTTGGCGGTTAGAAAAATAACCGGAATGTCGGCAAATCGCGGATCGGCTTTTAATTGCTCAATGGCGGTAAAGCCGTTGACATCCGGCATGTTAATATCAAGCAGTATCACATCGGGGGTAACGTTTTCGAGTAGTGCAAACATCCGGTCGACGGAGTTCGCTATGAAAACTTCGTAATATTCCTGGAGTTTTTGTTTCCCCATTTTTAGGACGAAGTTGACATCGTCAACCAAAATAACTTTTCTACGGACACCGGTCATGATCGTACTATTTTTGGATTATTCTTTTCGCCGCATCACTTGCAAGCCCGCAGCCGATAGGGCACAACAAGTGAACGTACTTTATACAGTGTTTGCCGCTCTTTGGCAAGAGGTGAGAGCAGTAGAGGTACAAGATATAACAAGAAATCCCAAAAAAAATTGTGTTGACAAACCAAACAATCTGTGATACAATAAACGTGTGGTCTATTACCGTTAAAGCATCACCATTAACAAACGGAGGAGAAAATGTCTTTTAATCGCAACAAAATGTTAACTTGGGGGGGGGCAATTTAGGCAATTTAGCCGCAACATCCCTTTTGGCGACCGCACTTGTGCGGCGCAAGCGGACGACGCTAAAAGGTTTCACCCTCGTCGAACTCCTCGTCGTCATCGCCATCATCGGCATGCTCGTCGCACTGCTGCTCCCCGCCGTGCAAGCCGCACGAGAAGCCGCAAGGCGAATGCAATGTACCAATCATATCAAGCAGA
>Ga0099364_10003874_pt1 | contig 22927 bp, 21 predicted proteins | sample TergutTh196P3_FD_73070 | JGI IMG/M metagenome (GOLD analysis project Ga0099364, IMG submission 73070) | Microcerotermes parvus P3 segment gut microbial communities from Pointe-Noire, Republic of the Congo - Th196 P3 | ecosystem: Host-associated > Arthropoda: Insects > Digestive system > Gut ...
TGTCCTCCCCCGAGGGTGGGGGACCCGTTGTTTTTTTGTGTTTTTAGGTATTGTTATATAAACCCCCCCCCCCCCCCCCCCCCCCGATAAACGTCCTTCAATCAGCTCGAAATTCATCACACAAAAACACAAAGCCTTTAAGGTACAAAGAGATGCGTACAGTTTGCAAACTGCGCACAAATTTTCGTGTCTTTGCGCCTCTGTGTCCTTGTGTGGTAAATTTTGGAAAAAAAATTTATTATTTAGGAGGAACAAACAATGAAAACTTTGTTTAAAGTGTACGGGAGTATCATTCTTGCAGCGGTACTCGGATTAATTCTTGCGGGTTGTCAGGATCCGTTCATCGCGGGTGTAGATCCGGAACCGGGATTAGGTTCCATAAGTGGCAGGGCTTTATTCAATAATAGCACAAGCCACAGCGGGATTACTGTAACTCTGGAAAAAACAGACGGGCCGCGGTCGCTTGGGGCGGTTTATGCGACACAGGGCAGCAATACCGATGTTGCCCGAGCCATTATCGGCGGCAAGCAAACGGATACAAACGGCTCATTCACCTTTGACGGTCTTGAGGCCGGGTTGTATACCATATATGCCTCATCGCAGAATTCCAAGGAACGCGCCGTAGCGATAAATGTCTCCCTTGAGGTAAACCAATCGCTTACAAATATCCAGCTTAACCTAACCCCGGTAGGCTCTATTACCGGGCAAGTCAGGTTGAACGGTAATGCCTCCGGCAATTCAGGTTTCCTGGTCAGCGTAGCGGGAACCTCGTATATGGCAATGACAGACAATGCCGGAAATTTTACCATCAGTGATGTGCCTGTGGGAAATAATTATTTCATTATTGTTATGAAAGGGAACTCTACATTTGAATGGTCCAATACAGGCATAACAGTACAAGGCGGGTCCGAGTACAATCTTGGGGCAAAAGACTTTAATGAAACAGAAATCAATATCGGCAGCGTTATTACTATCGACCCCGTAACCGGCAACTGGGTAGTCAACGGCGTTAATACCGGCGTACCCGCACAGGGACCCAAGGGCGAAAAAGGCGATTCAGGAACACCGGGCAGTATTGTAACTATCGGTATTGACGGTTACTGGTACATTGACGGCATAAAAACCGATGTAAGTGCGGCGGGAACACCCGGCACACCCGGTACTGTCATCGTAATCGGCGATGACGGCTACTGGTATATTGACGGCAAAAAAACAGACACAAAGGCTGCGGGCAGTGTCGTTACCATTGGCACTGACGATTACTGGTATATTGACGGCGAGAAAACCGATGTAAAAGCCCAGGGGGCACAGGGTGTAACCAGCAGTGTTGTAACCATTGGCAATGACGGCTATTGGTACATTGACGGCATAAAAACCGATGTAAGTGCGGCGGGAACACCCGGCACACCCGGTACTGTCATCACCATTGGCGCTGACGGTTATTGGTACATTGACGGCGAAAAGACAGATACAAAAGCAGCGGGCATTGACGGTACGCCCGGCAGCGTTGTTGTTATTGGTGCTGACGGCTACTGGTATATTGACGGCGAGAAAACCGATGTAAAAGCCCAGGGGCCGCAAGGCTCGCCTGGCGAACCAGGCGAACCAGGCAAGGACGGTACGCCTGGCAGCATTGTCACCATATGCGAAGAAACCGGCAACTGGCTTATTGACGGTATAGACACAGGCATATCGGCGCAGGGCGAAAAAGGCGCAGACGGGAAGCCCGGCAGCGTTGTTACCATCAAGGACGGCAACTGGCACATTGACGGCGTGGATACGAGCATACCGGCGCAGGGCGAGAAAGGCGCGGACGGGAAGCCCGGCAGTGTTGTTACGATTGAAAATGATGGCAACTGGTATATTGACAACGTAGATACAGGAATAAAGGCGCAGGGTCCGCAAGGCGAAACTCCCCACATTGGAGACAACGGTAACTGGTGGGTTGGCAGCACCGATACCGGAGTATCTGCAAAAGGCGAGAAAGGCGATCAGGGAGATTCCAGTTTTATTCTAGACCGTATCACGGCAAGCGATAAAACAGAATATGCAGTAGGTGAAGCATTTAATACTGCCGGATTGGAAATTAAGGCCCACTTCACCAACGGAACCGCTGTAATTGTTACTTCTGGTTATAGCCTCTTATGGAATAACCAGCCATTAAACATTGGCGATACTTTCATTACAGAAAGCCTGGGAGAAAAGATAGTTACCATAACCTGGCAGGAAAAAGCTACAGACTTTGCGATTATGGTAAACGAAATGGTAACAAACACAAGCCAATGGAACAACGCTATGAGCCAAATCCGTAACGGCGGGAATGACAGGAATTATACTATAATTGTTAGCGGAGATGTTGGAGTTCCCGGTACTACAAACAACAGCTTTGGCGATTTAACCAACCTTTCTGTAACTATAAAGGGGGACGGTAAACTGTACCTGACTAGCCAGGGTAGTATAGTCAGACTTGCCGACAATCAAAGCTTGTACATAGACGACCTTGCGTTGGAAGGGCTTGCAGAAGGTCAGAATGGCTCAATCCAGAATAATAACGTGTCAGTAATTGCGGTGAATGCTGGAAATTTTACCATGCTGGGCAAGGCATCGGTATACGGTAATGCTGTAATTAGCGGCTATAGCGGCATTAACAGCGGCGGGGTTTGGGTCAATGATGGTGGAACTTTCACCATGCAGGAAAGCGCATCGGTATACGGCAATGTTGTCACTGGCAGCACCGGCACCACTAACAGCGGAGGTGGGGTTTGGGTCAATGGTGGAACCTTCATCATGCAGGACAAGGCATCGGTATACGGCAATGCTGTCACTGGTGGTGGTAGTACCACTATTGGCGGCGGGGTTTGGGTCAATAATGGTGGAACTTTCACCATGCAGGGCATTGCATCCGTACACAGCAATACTGTCTCTGGCTCTACCAACAGCACCGGCGGCGGGGTTCAGATCACCGACGGAACTTTCACCATGCAGGGCATTGCATCCGTACACAGCAATACTGCCTCTGGTTATGGAGGCGGGGTTTATGTCAACGGCGGAACTTTCACCTTGCAAGACAGCGCATCCGTATACGGCAATTCTGCCTCTGGTGGTACCGGCGGCGGCGGGGTTTATGTCAACGGCGGAATCTTCACCATGAAAGGCAGAGTATCCGTATACGGTAATACTGCTACTGATTCCAGCAGTCTCGGAGGCGGGGTTTATGTCAACGGCGGAACCTTCACCATGCAAGACAGCGTATCCGTATACGGCAATTCTGCCAGCAGCCGCGGTGGTGGAGTTCATGTCGCCGGGGCTCCGTTCGGCGGGGTTCAGGGAACCTTCACCATGCAGGGCAACGCCTCGGTATACGACAATACTGCCGATAGCGGCGGCGGGGTTGATGTCACTAACGGTGGAACCTTCACCATGCAAGATAGCGCATCCGTACACGGTAATACTGTCTTTGGTACCGGCCCCGGCATAGGCTTAGGCATCGGAGTTTATATCGCCAGCGGCGGAGCCTTCACCATGCAAGACAGCGCATCCGTATACGGCAACGGTAATAATACACTTTACAGCCGCGGTGGCGGAGTGTTTATCAATAACAACGGAACCTTCCGTATCTCCGGCGGGATCATCTACGGTAATTCCGCTAACGACATGAGCAATATAGCTCCTTTAGGAGGTTCTGCCTTGGATTTCAATAGTGGCGGCACAGCACAATACGGTACCTTTAGCGGAGATGATTTTACCAGGACTGGCGACTTGGACACTACAGACGACACTATTGAGGTAGTGAATGGGGAATTAGTGCAGTAAGGAAGATGAGTGGTTAGTGAGTGGTGGATAGTGGTTAGAAAAACTATTCACTACACACTATCCACTCTTATTCTACGATTTTTTTGGAACATCATCAAAATACATCGCGCTTCTTACATAATGTAAAATATCATCTTTTTCATATTTTTTCTTAAAATTTTCAAATATTTTGTCTATCGACATATATTTTAATAAAAAAACAAATCCACAAAGTCTTTTGCTTCATCTCCTTTTTTAATTTCAATATATACCTCCATTTTCATAACATCTGAATTGTTCTTTTTTTATACCAAATAAAACACTTAAATAGTTTAGTATTTTATTATTCAAATATTTTATATTAACAATTTCTTCTTTAATGGTTTCCCATCCGTAATAATTAAATAATTCCTTTTCATCTTTACTGCTGCCTCTGCTTAAAACCCTTCCAATTATAAATCGTTTGTCCTCTTCAAAATCAAAGACTTTATAGTCCATATCCCAAAAACATTGGTCAGAAAAAACCGGTGTTTTCTTAATTGCGCCTTTTATATTTCTTTCAATATCCATATTAATCCCTTTTTGAAACTTTACTCAAAAACTCTAAGAAGTATAACAAAAGTAAAAATACCTGTCAAATGACATTTAAGCACAGACATGGAGATTAAATATCATTTTTCCTCGCAACTAACGGTTATGATCAATATAGTCCTGCAAATTCCATGTTATATTGTCACCGCCAAAAGTATGCAGGGCTTCATAGGAATCTTCGATAAAATCATATACTTTATATTTTTCGAAAATGGCAATAACTTGTCTGCCAGTTAACTTCCTGGCATTTTTATATTCTTCAATACAATAAATAATAAAATCCAAATGTTTAAACATATACGCTTACCCTTCAACCGGATATTCAATCTCTCCGGTTTCAAGTTCCTGTTTTAATAGGTCTGCCATCACAACAGGGCTAAAATGCCATAATTTCGTGCTTTCATCCGCATATTTTTCATACAAACTTGAACGGTAAAACAACTCTATCGCTTTTTTCTCATCCACATTCTGTGTTTTTACGATTTCCTTGATGATAAGCGGGTTATTCAGTTGTAAGACAGATTTAAATTGTTCATTATCCATGGTATTGCTCCTTAATGAAACGTAAATAACCTAATGATTTTTCAGTGCAGAATGCAGTCTGGTTATAAAGTTCCCTGACTTTTAATCGTTTAAGCGTTTCTTCCCGGCTTGTCGCTCCTGCTAAATAACCAATAAATGTCAGATAAACGGTATCATTGGCAACTGGCCCGATAATTATATCGTATTCTTCACCTGTATATTTGCCCAAACGTTTATCGCAGACAAAATCAAACCATTCTTCATCCGCGGTTTTAAATGTTTTTAATGCAAGTTCTTTTTGTGCGGTTTCATAGTCAAATTCATACACACTTATTATTGGGTTGCCGCCGCGTCTGTTACAAACAATACGGCTGAAACCTTGTGCTTGTTCCATATTCATAGTAGTGTAAAAACCAATACCAAAATCAAGGTTGCGGTTTGGTTTACGAATTTCTGGTTTTTCAACCGCTATATTACTGCCGTGATAGACCAACACTGGTTATTTCGCCTCCATCTACCCTCATTATATCTGGTAATATTTATCTTGCCAGGCTTTCAAATAAAGCCTTGAAAAGCATATCGCGCTCAATGTGATACACATAACGAATAAAGTGGCGGTGCGGATCAAACCCGTAATGATGGTCGTATTGGGGAATTGGGCTGGGAACAAGATAATCTTGCATATAGTTCCCGTCAAGAAGCCAGGCAACAGCAGTTACATCCCAGATAACACGGGTCCAATTTGGGAACCCTCCGTCTTTAATGGCCGATTCTGCAGTATATTGTGCAAGATAATCACACAGCCTATTTTTTCCTTTAAGCCAATAATCCAGTTCATGGCCAGAAACCCTGAAAGCCGACACAACTCCCATACACGGAAGCTGCACAAGGGCAACACCGCAGCCAAAAATAATACGGGCAGCGGCAACATCCTGCATCATATTGAACTCTCTGGTATCCGGCCAGAAATGAGCATGACCGCCCAACCAGATCACAACAATACGATCCCGAATCTCAGGGTTAATCAGCAGAGCAGAAGCTACATTGGTAATAGCTGCAATGGAAATAATGTAAAGAGGGTTTTCTGGGGTATAACCCATAGCCCTTTCAGCCAAATCCCTGGCCGCAGGGGAATCTACAGGTTCCGTCTCCGAAGGAAGGTATGATTGGGAACCTCTTTTTACTATCGTTTTAAGATCATCCCTACCCATAAGAGCAAGAATATTTAAAATTTCATTATAGCTTTTTTCCATACCATCGGCAGGACTTAAAGACTTATTGTTAAAAAAAGGCGCCGCATAAATTGCCTTTAGCCTTATTTTTTCATCGGATTTAACCAAAAAAGCAAGGGCATACTGATCATCTATTTCGTTCCAGGTATCTGTATCAATTACAGCATCTATAATTCCCAAAGGCTTCCTGAGCCTCTTGAGCAAATTTTCATCATCCTGTTTCATTAATACCTTATATCCCATTGGCTATATTTTGTCAAGTTTTACACAAAACAGTTTTGCACATAAAATTAATGTCAATGCGGCGCTGCTTGGGTTAAGAGTTCCACTTCCTTAACGCTTCCCGCATAAATCCGTGAACATCAATTCCATAAACAGCCTGCAAAGTTTCGCTGTTCAGGACTTCATCAATCTTTCCGCTGGTGGCAATTGCGCCCTTGTCCAAAACAATTGCCGTGTCGCCAAATAGCCGCGCAAGATTTAGATCATGAAACACACCTATCAAGATTTTGTTATTTTCCGCTGCCTCTGACCGCGCGCTTACCCACGATTTTAAAAATTTAAGAAACTCAATCTGATGTTTCAGATCAAGATGATTGGCAGGCTCATCAAGCAAAATCAGATCGGGGGTTTGCGCCAGAGTTTTGGCAAGAAAAACCCGCTGCAAGGTCCCGCCGGAAAGTTCATCGATCATGCGTTCTTTTATATCCCACAGATCAAGTTGTTTTAAAATGTTATCTATAATAGTTTTATCTTCTGCGGAAAGGTTTTTCATAAATCCCCGTGAGTATGCGTAACGTCCCATCGAAACAGTCTCGTAAACCGTGTAGGGAAAAAACATCTGAGCGGTTTGTCCCAATAGCGCGATTTTTTTCGCCAGTTCCTTGCGTGAGAATGACATTATGTCGATACCGTTCAGTGCACCCCCAGTGCCAGCTTTCAAAGTGACAATGCCGCGATAATCAATAATACGCGCAATTGCCTTGAGCAGAGTACTTTTACCACTGCCATTTGGTCCAAGTATACAGAGACTTTCCCCCCTTTGTACTTTAAAACTGATGTTGCGGATAACGTCAACGCCATTGTATCCGGCGAATAAATCTTTAACTTCCAACATTATGCCACCCTTGAGCTACGCCCCAGGCGGCGTCCTAGGCTACGTCCTAGGCGGCGTCCTTTGAAAAAAATCCACGCGAAAAATGGCGCGCCAATCAGAGCGGTAATCGCTCCCACCGGAAGTTCCGAAGGAGAGATAATTGTCCTTGCCAAAAGATCTGTCAATACCATCAATGAGCCGCCAAGGATAAATGACATGGGAATTAAACGCTTGTGACTGGAGCCAATAATTTTACGCGCGGCGTGAGGCGCAATCAAATCGACAAAGCCGATAACGCCGCTTAACGCAACCGAGGCGCCTGTGAGTATCGCGCAAAAGGCAAGCAGTTTTTTTCGCAGCATGCCTGTTTCCACACCAGCAGATTTTGCCTGATCATCGCCGAAACTGAGGATGTCCATTTCCTTTGTGTATAAAAGAATTCCCGCAGTCCCGATAATGAAAAACGGCAGCAATACCTGAACATAAATCCAGCCCCGCATGGCAAAACTGCCCATCTGCCAAAGGGCTATACGGCGAAGATCATCGGAAAAAATAGCGCTTAACGTTGTAAGCAGCGCGTTCAAAAAAAGCGAGAGTACCATGCCGCAGAGAATAATTGTGTTATTCGACATTGAGCTGTCAACGCGCGATGAGAAAAAGGCAACGAAAAAAACAGCCGCGAGACCAAAGACAAAACCCGTCAGCGGCAGTGTAAAAATTCCCAACAGGGGAATCGCGATCCCGCTGATGATAACAAGGCCAGCGCCCAAAGACGCTCCAGAGGAAACGCCCAGGATATAGGGTGACGCTAGAGGGTTTCTCAGAATGGACTGGCAGACAGCGCCGCTGACAGCAAGGCAGCCGCCGACAAAAAAGGCAAGAAGGACACGGGGCAGCCGAAGCAGCCATACAATCGAAACATCCCTTGGATCAATTTCCTGTGATAATGGCAGTCCAAAAATTTTGTGTAGTATAATCAACACTGTGTCGCCTATACTTATCGTGGAACTGCCCAGAGCGGAAGCAGCGGCGATGATAGTAATGGAAATTATCGCAGCTATAATGATCTTGTTACGACCGCTCATTCCTTTGTGCCTCGCCTTGGTGTGATCTCTTTCTCAGAATAAATCGCTTCGGCCATTTGCCGCAGAGCCAAAGTAATACGGGCGGAGGAACGCGCCGAAGAATCGGTGTCTATCGGGTAAACACGGTTATGTATAACAGCGTTAATGTGGTTAAAACCAGGTCTGCTTTTAATTTCCCCGATTGGGTCGTCAATATAATTTACATTGGTAAGGATTACATCGGGATTCCGCTCAATTATCGACTCCGCGCCGGGCATTACCAGCCAATGTTCATTTTCAAAAATGTTACGCGCTCCGATAACTGAAATCATATCGTGGATAAAACTGCCATACCCAAAAGTCATCATATCCGGCGCGGCGGAAATTTCAAAATACACCGTTGTTTGGAATTGGGAACCGGGGACTGTTTCTACAATGTTTTGTATCTGCTCCTTCATTGAATCAATCAACTCCTCTCCCTCTTTTTCCGCCTGCAAAAGTCCGGCAATAAAGATTATATCCCTGTAAATATCTTCTATGCTTCCGCTCATGGAAATATACACAACGGGAATGCCTATTTCACGTAATAGACGGAACGGGTCTTCGCCGGTACCGGTTGGATTATGCCCGCTTGCTATAATAATATCCGGTTCAAGTTTAACAATCACCTCGGCATCGGGAAAGAAAAAATCCAATAAGGGAAGCCCTTCAGGAATTCCGCCAACACTCGCCGAGTGACGGTCTATGGCGACAAGCTTGTGCGCCATGCCAAGGTCTACGATTATCTCTGTATTGGAAGGCGCGGTAGAAACAATCCTGTTAACATTACCCTTGATAACAACAGCCCTCCCCGAAGGATCAATCACCTCCCGCCCCCTGTTCGCGCTGCATCCAGAGATTAAAATAAACAAAATCATTCCTATTACTATATGTATTATACCATAATTGATCTTAATATTTTTAATCATCTCCGTGTCTCCGTATCTCCGTGTGAGTTCTTGTAGAATAAATTTTTAGCATCAAAATTCCCTCTTACTCCAAGTGTCAAAGCAATTCCCGGCATTGGATAATCATAAAATGATTCATAAGATTTGTTAAGAATATTCCGTAACGCGCAAAAAGCCGTAAAGTTATCCCCAATTTTCTGATTGACAACCGCATTAAGCAAAAAATACGGCTTTAGTGTTGTAAGGTTGGCAGTATCATGATAGCGCATACTTTCATAATGACCGCCAATCAACAAAGACCCCGATTCCCAGATAAAATCCACCGAACCGCCTACGGTATGTTCAGGATTGTAAGGAACCCGTTTGTTAGCCGCAAAAGAATAATCATGACTTAACAGATAACTCAACAGATATTGATACGAAAACGAAGGAACAATTTTTTTTACAGGTCCAATGTAAAAAGGTATTTCAATACTGCCCTTTGTAATTTTTCCGAACAAAAACGCTTCTCCCACATTTTCAGGACGCCAGATACCATTGCTACCAAGAAACCAGTGAATCGAATCTGTTATCCATTGGGAAAAATAAATTTGTTCCAGATTAATCCGTTCAAATACACGCCATGTCGCGCCAATATCCGCGCCCCAGCCATCCTCCGAACGCAGATCGGGGTTGCCAAATCCGCCGCCGCCGCTCCAGTAAAGTTCCTCAAAATCGGGATACTTAAAACTGCGGAAATAGTTGTTTTTAATGGTGAATGTATCCGAAACATTCCAGAAGATACCGAGTTTTGGTATGGCGTTAATCCGCGCTGTCTCCCCGTTTGTAAAAACGGCTTTTACCGAAGGGATAATAAGCAATCGATCTATCGGCAATAGTTCCACTGTCAGGTAAACGCCGCCGTCATGCCTGTCCCTGTTTCCAATTTCTGTTGAATCAAGTGAAATAAACCGGTAATCAATGCCGCCGCGCAAAGTAAGCCGTTCTGCCGCGAACCAGTTCCAGCGGTTGATAAAACCAAGACTATGCTGATCGTGGCGGGATTTCTCCCCGGCGGCGGCGGGCGAAGCGTAATCGCGGCGGCTGAACTGCCAAGAAAGCGAAACCTCTGCGGCGAGATCGTCATGGAAGGCGCGTGGCGCGTCAAACAGAAGGTTCTGGCGGCTTGAAAAATCATGCTGATTACCAACGTTACTCGAAAAACCTGAAGTGGGGAAATTTTTATCGCCGTAATAGAAGTGCGAAGAAATTATCAATTTTGAATTATCCGGCAATTCCCATACAAGGGACGCGGCGGCTCCAGCATCCTGCACTTCGTTGTTGTCCTTGCGGCGGGTATGACCGGCAAAATCGGTAAAAAGAAAATGGTTCCGCGCGTGGTTCGCAAAAAAGTTAGCTGAAATCGAAAACCCGCTGCCGCCATAGGCCGCGAAAAACGTGTAATTCTGGGTATCCACAAGGTCTTCCCAGTTAGGACCTTGTGTCTCGCCGCGGCGGCTGCGGTACTCACCAGGCATGGCGGAAGTATTGGATACCGAGCCGCCGAGCCGCAGCCCGATCTGCCGCTTTTTAACAGTAATTATGTTAATCACCCCACCCAAGGCCCCTGAAACATTGAACTTTGAGTCAGAGCCGCCGTAGATAACTTCGATACGTTCAACAGAGTTAAGATCAATTTGATTAATATCAAATTTTCCATCCAGCGATGAGTTTACCGGAACCCCGTCTATCAAAAATGAAACACGCTTTGAATCCATTCCGCGCAGGCTAACTCCCGCCTGATTCCCATACGCTCCGTAACTGACAATGTTAATATTAAGTGTATCACGCAGAAGGGTTACAATATCAGTTGCGCCCCGGCGTTCAATTTCTTCTTTACCAATAACAGCCATCTGCTGGCTTGTCTGCGCTGTTCCCACAACGGTAATACCTTCCGTTTCGGAAAATAAAAATTCATCGTCCCAATCCAGGTCTTGAGAGAAAAGAGAGAAAGGTATCAGCAGGAACAGCAGCAGAAAAATCATTTGGTATAACCGGAACCCCAAAAGGTTACATGAGTAGACATATTCCCCGAAGTAAATAAGGCAAGGGCAGCATTTAAAGAGTCTACTTCTATAGTTTCATAAGCAGGTCCAACCGGGTTTGCAAGAAGCACATGATTATCACTGTATTCTTTATAGTATACACAAGTGTATTTTCCAGGCGTGTGTTCCATATTTTCGGCTTGAGTAATTTTAATAACAAGGGCGCCGCTATTATCCGAAAAACCAACAACCTTTTCAATATTCCCTTTCAATGTTTGAGCAGGAAAATCCGGGCCATAATCCGGTGAATAATATTCAACGGAAAATTCGGTTATATTGTAACCGCCGTCAAACCCGTCTGACCACTCCCCTACCGGAATAAAACCGGTATCTTCAAAACCATCATCGTTTAGCTGGCACCCCATAAACATGATGGCAAGAATCAAGACAACAGCAGCTTTCGTACCTCTGCGCCTCCGTGTGAGAAAATTTGAGCAATTCATAAAACACTCCTTTTCGAAAGAAAAGAAGCCACAAAAAACCGGGCTGCGACAACAATAACGAAAATTTACCGACGGGAGATTCGTATTGGACAGGTAGAATTGGCTTTTCACAGGCTCTTCCTCGAAGCTTGGAAAAAATTGCCGCCTTCACAAAAAGACGGCGCATACCAAAGTTTCCTGGCTTAAGGGCTGCCTTTTAAAGCCGATTCCTACCGGTCTTCCCATCTCGCCGAAGCGAAACAGTGACCGTACTTGTCTGCCTTTCGGCAGCCAGGTAGGATCTTCCCTGTCACAGTTACGGGTTAGCGGGGGATTCTCACCCCACTTCCTTTGAAATATACGTTTACAACATACACCCTATTACGCATTGTGTCAAGCGAACGGCGAACGGATGATGAATATTATGGCGGTAGATGACGAGTTCTATGCCCTTAAGCGGCGCTTGAATATGCAAAAAACAATGGGATAACATCTGTTACTTGCTATCTGCCGCATACTTCCACTCACCAATATTCCGCTTCTCGCTGTCAAAATTAACGCCTACCTTGAACAGCGTCTTTCCTTTCCCTGTCCACCCCAGAAGGTATTCTTTCTTATCAATTTGCGCAAGGGCTTCATCTGCGGTTTTGTCCAACTTAAACTCGAAGCAGTAGACGAAGTTTTTCATCTCTACGAGCGCGTCCATTCGTCCACCGGATGTATGCACTTCCGAGCGGCAATTAAAGCCTAAGATATTGAATATCAGGTGGACGGCGGTTTGATAATAATTTTCCGTATCCTTGATTATATCGTAAGGTATCACGGCAAAAAACCGGCGCAGCGTGTTCATTGTTTCTTCGATGTCGCCTTTGTGCATCGATTCTAAAAGACGGACATTCAGAGCATCGGCGCTTTCACCCGAAGACAGCAGGTACTGATCCATCAGTGATTTAGCAAAACAAGAGCGTACTTCGGTATTTGGAAAGTCCAGTGTGTAGATGTTTAACTCGTCGTTGTAGTCTGTTATAGTCAGGTATCCGGCTTGATACAATACCGGTTCTGCCTTCATGTTTTCAACATCGTATTTGCGGAAGTCGTAGTGTCCTACCTGCATGTTATTCAAACTAAGAATATTTATCTTTTGCTCGGTAACAAGTTTTATCAAAAAAGTAGGCGTACCGGTTTCATACCAGTATGGTGAAAAATCCCCGCCTTTCTTAAAGTGATTAAGCAGGCCGAAAGGGTTGTATACCTTAATCGGTTTTCTTGAAAACCGGTAACCGTTGTAGTACATGCGTATATTATCCATGTATTCTTCCCGATTCCTGCCCGTTTCCTTCAAAATTTCCTCTATTTCAGGTCCGAAGTCCCGTTCCAGTTCTTCCTGCGTTATTCCGCAGATGTCGGCGTAAGCCGGATCGAGTGTCAGATCATCAAGATGGTTAAGATCAGAAAATACGCTTACTTTGGAAAACTTAGTTACGCCGGTAAGAAGTAAAAAACGCAAATATTGGTCAGACGACTTGAGAACCCCGTAAAAAGCCTTCAATTTTTTGCGTATTTCGTTACAAAGATCAGGATCGTCAATGGTTTCAAGCAGAGGTTTATCGTATTCATCGATTATTACAACAACCCTTTCGCCGGCTTTGTCGCAAGCTTTTTGTATCAAACTCGCGAACTGGTTAGCGTCGTCATGAGCGTCCAGAACTAACCCACGTCTTTCAGCTTCAAACTTTAACTGCCGTGAAAGCGTTGAATGTAATGCATCCATCCCCCCGCCCGAATAATCCCCGGTGTTCAGGTCCAACCTTATCACCGGGTGTTTTTTCCATTCCCAGTCAAGGGAGTTTATCGCCAGAGCTGGCATCCGGGGGATGCCTTGACGACCTGCAATCTCCCCAAACAGTTCCCGCCGCCCCTCAAAAATCGCCCCAAGTGTCGAACACAAAAGCGATTTCCCGAAACGGCGCGGGCGGGAAAGGAAAAACGGCTGCCCGGAACCGGTTATCAATTCATGGATACGGGCGGTCTTGTCTACATAAACAAAACCACCTTCGCGAAGTTTCGGGAAATCCTGAATACCTATAGGGAGTAATCGCTTCATATAGATAGGATACTATACATCGGGTGAGACAGCAAGTAACAAATAACAAATTGCAGTACTCGTTTTTTGCTGCCTACTAATTGTTCTTTGCTATTTGTTCTTTGCTTTTGTAACACTTCTGTAACAGTCGGTATTTTATATAGCAAATAACGGAGATTTCTTACCTCTGCCATATTATTTCCAAAAATTTTATTTCATAATAGCCTAACCCCCTCTTTGTCTTTTTTTCCCTGTACCCCATGTGAAAAATTCTCGAATAAAAGGTATAATTCCCTATGCTTTTTACAATAACTTATACTGGGGAGAACGCTGCCGACTTGGGCTTCCTGCTCCATAAAAACCCTTCGCGCCCGCAGACTGCACAGCTTAACTTTGGCAGGGTTCATATTTTTTATACGGAAGTCTCAAACCAGCGCTGCACCGCCGCCCTGCTCCTTGATATGGATCCAATCGATCTTGCCCGTGGTAGGCCCGGCTCCCCGGCGCGGGGGCTTTTTGATTATGTGAATGACCGCCCCTATGTTTCTTCTTCTTTTATGAGTACTGCCATTGCACGGGTCTACGGCACGGCAATGTCCGGGCGCTGTGAAAAAAAACAGGCACTTGCAGATACCGCCCTGGAGCTATCCGCAACTTTGACCATGCTCCCATGCCGTGGAAATACTGCCATGCTGGAAAAGGTTTTTTCCCCGCTGGGCTATGAACTTAATTGGGAAGAACATCTACTGGATGAAAAATTTCCCGAATGGGGTATGGCAAGTTATGTGAATTTAAACCTTAAAGGCAAGCAGAGGCTTAAAGACCTTTTGCGGCATATCTATATATTAATTCCGGTGTTCGACTATAAAAAACATTATTGGATAAACGAAGACGAAGTTGACAAACTTCTTTCCCACGGTGAAGGCTGGCTGGAAAACCACCCGGAAAAAAACTTTATTACCCGCCGTTATTTTTCATGGTTCCGCCGTTATACACGGCTGGCTTTGGAAAGGCTGGACAATGGCGAAAGCGGCGCACCGTCGGAAGATGAAGAAATAGCAGATGATGAAGAAACAAACCTAAGCCTTAACGAACTGCGCCTTGCCGCTGTTGTTTCCGAATTAAAATCATGCGGGGCAGAATCGGTGATAGACCTTGGCTGCGGCGCAGGGCATCTTTTGCAATTACTGGTTAAAGAAAAATGTTTTACTTCTCTTGCAGGATGCGATGTTTCCCTTTCCGCACTTGACCGCGCTGCCGGCAGGCTCAAACTGGATTATCCCTGTGATGAAACTGAAAACATAACCAATACAGCCGCAGAAAAAAAGCGGCTTTGCCTGTTTCAAAGTTCCCTCTGTTACAGGGACAAACGTTTCAAAGACTACAATGCTGCGGCAATAGTAGAAGTGATTGAACATCTGGACAAAGGCCGCCTATGCGCCTTTACCTCGGTTGTTTTTGCAGAAGCAGCGCCAAAGACCGTGATTATAACCACTCCAAATAAGGAATACAATATTATTTATCAGATGGGAAGCCTGGATCTTAACGGCATTATAAAGAGCCGTTTCCGTCATCCGGATCATCGTTTTGAATGGAACCGTGCTGAATTCCGCGCATGGTGCGAAGAAACCGCTGAACATTACGGTTATTCAGTGTGCATCAAAGAAATTGGGCAGCATCACAATGAGCTGGGAAGCCCGACTCAAATGGGGGTCTTCACAAAAAATGCAAAGGCCCCTTTGACAGACAGCCCTGCAGAAGAGGGGGTGTCAGGTGAAAATTGAAATCCCCGAACTGTGCCTTGTAGCGTTAATTGGCGCATCGGGCAGCGGCAAGTCCAGTTTTGCCAAAGCTCATTTTAAACCAACGGAAATTCTTAGCTCGGATTTTTTTCGCGGCCTTGTCTGCGATGACGAAACCGATCAGAGCGCCACAACGGCAGCCTATGACGGTCTGTACTTTATAGCTAATAAACGACTTGACAACGGGTTGCTCACAGTAATTGACGCTACCAATGTCAAGGAAACTGCCCGTAAAAAACTTCTAAACATTGCCCGTTCGCAGAATGTATTTGCCGCAGCCATTGTATTGGATATGCCGGAAAAACTTTGCATTAACCGAAACAAGGAAAGGCCGGACAGGAACTTTAGCCACCATGTAATACGCAGCCATGTCCATGACTTAAAGAAAAGCCTGCGTTATCTGCAAAAGGAAGGCTTCCGGTATATACATGTTTTAAAAAGCCAGGAAGAAGCTGATAATGCCGAAATTGTCAGGGTAAAACTTTGGAACGATAAACGTGATGAAAGCGGGCCGTTCGACATCATTGGCGATATTCACGGCTGCTACGATGAACTTTGCAGCCTGTTGGAAAAACTTGGCTACACTGTTGACCGCGGCTCTGCCATTGCAAGGCCGCCCAATGAAAGACGCGCTATTTTCCTTGGCGACTTTTGCGACCGGGGGCCTCAAAATGTAAAAGTTTTACGGCTTGTAATGAACATGGCGGAAAACGGCTTTGCCCTTTGCGTCCCCGGAAACCATGATGTAAAGCTCCTTAAAAAACTTAGAGGCGCAGATGTAGAGATGACCCACGGCCTTGACCTTACTATTAATGAACTAGAAAAAGAAAGCCCGGAGTTTATTGCAAAGGTAAAAGATTTTATCGACGGGCTTGTAAGCCACTACATATTCGACCAAGGCCGCTTGGCTGTGGCTCATGCGGGTTTAAGTGAAAAACTCCAGGGGCGCAGTTCCGGAAAAGTCCGCGAGTTCTGCCTTTACGGGGACACCACAGGGGAAACCGATGAGTACGGGCTTCCTGTCAGGCTGAACTGGGCGGAAGAATACCGGGGGCGCGCGCTTGTGGTTTACGGGCACACTCCTTCGGCAGGAGTCCGCAGCCTTAATAACACAATATGCCTTGATACAGGCTGCGTCTTCGGCGGCAGCCTTAGCGCGTACCGTTATCCCGAAAAAGAATTTGTAAGTATTCCTGCAAGAAAGGAACACTACGCGCCGGTTAAACCTTTGGACATCTCCAGCCCCCGCAGCGAAGAACCCGACATTGCAGATATTCTGGGAGAGCGTCGTGTGCAAACCCGGCTTCACAGGGACATCCCCATAAGCAAAGAGAGGGCCGCCCTTACACTGGAAATCATGAGCCGCTTTTGCGCAGACCCCCGCTGGCTCATCTACCTTCCCCCAACCATGTCCCCCTGTGCAGCCAGTTCCCTGGATCCTTTCCTGGAACATCCCGAAGAAGCTTTTGCCTATTACCGCAGGCGCGGAATTGAAAAAGTTATCTGCGAAGAAAAACACATGGGCTCCCGCGCAGTCATCGTCCTATGCCGCAGCGCCGAAACTGTAAAGGCCCGCTTTGGAATCAATACCGCTCCCGCAAACGGCATCATTTACACCCGCACAGGCAGGCATTTTTTTGACGATGCCGCAATTGAACAGGCAATCCTTGTACGTCTTAACACGGCGCTGGAAAAGTCGCGCTTTTGGGAAACTTTCGCTACAGATTGGGTATGCCTTGATGTGGAACTTATGCCCTGGTCTGCAAAGGCGCGCTTGCTCATACTGGAACAATACGCCCCCAGCAGCATGGCAGGAAGGCAAGGGCTTGAACGCGCAATCGAAGCATTAAAAGCCGCCGCTGTACAGAACGAAAATGCTCCGCAGACAGCCGTCCAGTCTGCCCCGGATACCCCCGGCAACATGGACATAAGCGCCATTCTTCAAAAATACAAAACCCGCCTTGAATGTGCAGAGCTTTACACCGAGGCATACCGCCGCTACTGCTGGACTGTTGCTTCGCTGGACGACTACCGTATAGCGCCTTTCCATATACTTGCCACCGAAGGCAAAGTTTGGAATAACGAAAACCATATCCGCCATCTTGAAGTAATACGGGATTACATCACAGGGGCCGATCCAATTTTTATGGCTACAAATCATCTTGCTGTGGATTTAAACGACGAGGCTTCTGCCGCAGAGGGAATCGAATGGTGGCTTAACCTTACCAATGCCGGCGGCGAAGGCATGGTAGTAAAACCCCTGGACTTTATCTCAATGCAGAATAACCGCCTTATCCAGCCTGCGGTAAAATGCCGGGGCAGGGAATACCTTCGCATCATCTACGGCCCTGAGTACACAATCCCTGAAAACCTGGAGCGTCTGCGCAAACGTTCCCTTCGCAAAAAGCAAAATCTTGCCCTTTCGGAGTTTGCCCTTGGGATGGAATCCCTTGAACGCTTTGTTAAAAAGGAACCTTTCTACCGTGTCCACGAATGTGTATTTGGGGTGCTTGCTTTGGAGAATGAGGAAGTTGATCCCAGGCTGTAAGTCTAAACTTGACCCGAAAATCACCGAATTGCTTTTATGATTTCTTTTATTTAAGCTTTCCCATTTCCTTTACATGCCGCTTCCAGTCTCCGGTTAGTTCTTGGGGAGTTCTGGGGATGGCATTGCAGCCGCAGGACAGAACCCATTGTAAAACTTTGTCATATTGGGTGCTGGTGAATCTAAATTTAATGCCGCCGTCAATTTCTGTTATTTTTTGATCCTCTGCCCACTGGCGTTCTGATGCATAGAACACAGCTTCTTTGTAACAGTCAATCTCAAATTTAAACTTTTTGTCTGCGGCAAAAACGCCAAAATAACTGCCGCCAGTTGAATCTTTGTAATTAAAATTATTCGGAAGCACAAAAGACTCTTTTGTTAAAGCGGCGTTTTTCATTCTGGAAAGAGAGAAGACCCTAATTGCTTTGCGTTCCTCGGAAAAACCATAAAGATACCATACGCCTGAATCGAACAAAAGCTGATATGGGCGGACTTTCCGGTTTTTGTAATCTTTATCGCCGCTTCCAAGGTATTCAAAAGTGACAACACGGTTTTCTTTTAAACCGGAAACTATTGTTTTCCAGAGATTGGGTTCTACCTTTGCAGAGGCAACTTTTGGAACTACGATTCTGTTATCCAGCCAATCGCGGTTGCCGTCGCTCGCTATGGGGGCTATGATGCTTTCCAGAAGATTGGCGGACGCTTCGTACAAGGGCGTTTCCTGATACAGCGACAAAATGCTTTTTGCCATACCAAGGGCAAGCAGATCTTCGGCGCTGGTAAAGCCGGCAGGCAGGCGGTAGGTTTTTGTAGTGTAATAGTAGCCGCGGTTATAGGCATCGTATTCAATTGGGGCAAAAAGCTGATCCCGCATAAACTCAATGTCGCGGCTTATTGTAGAAACGCTGGTTTCGCACATTCTGGCAAGCCCGTCCGAATTGGGAAACCTGCCGGAAGCGATTTCTGCATCAATCCTGTAAATTCGCGGCAGGGCCGTTTTTGGCAGGTTTAACCTTGCATGTTTTTTTTCTGTTTTCATATTTTTATTATAGCACATTGATCTGTCATAGAATGACAGAGCTAATTTTTTAAGGTAGCTGTTAGCTTGTTTTTTAGCAGTTCTATCTCTACAGCGGACAACCCAATCTTTTTTTGCAGGTAAATTTCTGCAACTTGTTGTAAATTTTGCTCGTTTATAGCAATTGAATCGCTCATTACGGATAAAATCTGCATTGCTGTGTGCAAATCTGCGTAAATGCTTGATCCTAAAAGGCTGTTAAAAGATAAAAGGTAGTCGTCAATTACATCGTCCAGTTTTGCTCCCATAAAAGCTTCCAATACCATGCAGACAAAACCTGTACGGTCAACTCCGGCATGACAATGAATAAGCCACGGCCCGTCAGTTTTAATAATAAATTCAAGGGCGTCTTTTAATCTGGTTTTGAACCTATCGCTTGTAATGCTAAAATCCATGCCAAGACCTATTATCCTGCCATTTGTAAAAAGCGCGTTGTACCAAGGGGCAAGAAATGCTTTCAAAGAAAGCCGGGAACTGGTATCGCAAAGATTAAGAACAGCGGCTATTCCTGCCTTGCCTGCCAGCATGGAGATTGCCGCTTCCTGCTTGTTGTCTTTAATTGGATGGCTGCTGCGAAAAAGAGTGCCGGGTGCAATATTCCCCATGCGAATTTCGCGAAAGTTCACCGCCTGTGCATCGTCAGAAATAATCCTGCTTTTTTTCATTTTTGTCTGCCGAGTAAACAATCTCGACCATCCTTTCTAAGTATAATAAATTTCCGCCGTTTTCGGCGGCAGATTAAGATTTGTAGATTACAGATTCAGCCATAAAGCGGGGCGAACACCACCGTTGTCAGAGTTGACATAGGGGCCAAAGCCAAAGCCAAACTCGTTATCGTTGACGGAAGTGCAAACAACACAGCCGGGCGACGAAAGCCACCACGAACCCTCACCGTCTGCATCCCCTGCTACTATTGCGTAATTGTATTGATCATTTATTCTACGACCAGAACGTGGGATGCCGTCCTTAAACTGGCTGCTGTCACCAAAGTATTTTACTACCTCTTCGGCGCTCAACAAAAATATCCTGTCGATTGTCACGCTGCCTTTACAGCCCGAAAACAGATCCTTTTTAATTATTACCTTTGTTTCCGCTATCCGCGCTTTGTCATCCGCACTGAATGTATTGTAAAATGTTTCCTCCTCACTGAATGTATTGTAAAATGCTCCGTTCAGATAACTACGCAATGTGCAATCTTCCCATGTGATTTTTCTCAGATAATTCCATGTGTTTGCGAACTTCGAAGAATGATATGCCCTTTTCTCTATTATTTTTTCGCTCAATAACAGCACTTTGTTGTTTTGTTTGTCAAACAAGTCGTTTTGTTTGTCAAGTACAAGCCAGTTGTATCCGCCAAAGGGGATAATACTGCCGATCTTTGGAGTTACCTCTATGCCGCCGGTAGTTGAAGCGGCAGTTACCATAGTCGTTACTAGCTGTTTATTTTGCGGGATAATTAGTTTTTCTAGAATACTGATAAAACCCTGTTCCATAATAAATCTCCTTAATTTCCTATACATATTAAAATAAAACCTGAACGCCTACGGAAATGGCAAGCCAACAATCGCTTCACCAATTTTCAAGCTGTTCAAGTCCCAACCCTCAACAGTTTACCTGTTGCGTCATCCCCTCCTTCGTGATTTTCTCTTGTATCTAAGTAGCCCACATTTCTACCCGTTCTCTTATTGTTTTGATAAGGGTAAGCGCCTCGCTATCTACTAAATGCAGAGATTCTAACTGGTTGTAATTTACATCAAGCGAGACAAGGCTCTTGAAATCTTTGACTTCTGCGGGGATTTCAATCATGTATAAATTGGAAAGATCGAGCGTATCCCCGCCGCTTATACGGAAGTTTTCTATCCTTCTTGTTATTTCCTTTGTGTTTGGCACTCTTTTCCACATTTTTCATTACCTCCATAATTAAATAATGCTTCTCTGCATTTTTTCTTAAAGTGTAGCACCTTTGATCTGTCAAATAACGATAGAGTAAATATTTTTTGTCTAATTTATTTTATTTTTCACCTTTTCTTCCAACTTATTCAGAATGTAAAATAATAGATGGATATCTAAAAAATATTAAAAATTATATGGGTATATCATTATATGATAGATCAATAATGTATAGTTTAAATTCTTAAGGAGGCTAAAAATGGCTAACAAATGCGGTGAATGTTTATTGTTTGAAGGTCCTCAAAAAAAGTGTGGGACAGGGCGGACTATCATCAGTGCTACTCAGTCTGCTCACAGTAACTGCTTCAAAGGACCGGCTAGTCTTTTCGACAAAAACGTGTGCGGAGGCTGCCGGCTTTTTGAAGGTCCTCAACAAAAATGCGGAGCAGGGCGGACTATCGGCAGTGCTACTCAGTCTGCTCCAAATAGTTGTTACGCACCAATACCAGGATAATTGTTGTACCGTATCGACCTATTATATATCTTATGGTAGAATTAAATTACATATTCACCATAAGATAGGAGATTATGAAAATAAAATAGAAAAAGAGTCCGAAAGTGGGAATTTAAAATTACTTAGTGTCTGTCTATAAAGTTGGTTGTTTGCGGGAAGATTTGTAATTTTTCTCCATAAAACATCTCGCCAAAATATGGTTACTCCTTCTGTAAAAAAGCCAATACACTACCCTTCACTTTCTGATCTTCCATCATTCTGCAAAACACCTGATACGTAACAAGCGAATCATACATACTGCTATGCAGTTGGCTTTTATCAAATTCAACCCCGTAAAACGTGGCTGTTTCTTCCAAAGATGGAAATTTTGGCCTTCCGTCTTTTCGCTTCAAACCCAGGATTTTTGTATTTGCTTTCATGGTGCAAAACACATGAGGAAGCCAGAAATTAATATATTGCTTATCATAGAACATATTATGCCCGACAAAATGGTGGGTGTCTGAACAAAACATACGAAACGCTTCAATATCATTGCAGAAATGCTCTGGGTACTCCGCATTCTCTCTTCGGTGTTGTATTACGCTGTCTGTAAGGCCGTTTACCCAAATTGCTCGCTCACCCAATTTTTCGCCGGGTTTGCGGAAATAAAAACGCTCATATCGGTCTATGATGGCACTGCTTATATTTTGTTGCTCCATCGAAAATGAATATTTTATAGCAGAGATAGACAGAACGCTGTGATGTTTTAGCAATCCATTTGTCTCGGTATCCCAAAAAATGACATTCATTCCTTTACCTTCTCATACAATACATGAATGGTTTTCTTCCATTCGGATGCCAGTTCCTTAGGCTCAATGGGCTGGACTCCGATGCCAAAAGAAAGCACCCAGGACAGTACTTTCTCGTATTGAGTGCTGGAAAAACTGATAACAATGCCTTTTCCATCTTTCCTTGTTTCAATTTTTTGATCCGCCGCCCATTGCCTGTCTTTGATGTCCTGCGCCAGCCAGGGAGAAAAGCTTATTTTATAACGTTTCTTGTTACCGATAAAAACGCCAAAGTAACTGCCATCATTTTTAGCGCAATAATCAAAGTCTTTTGGCAGGGTATAACGCTCATTGGTCAAAGCCGCTTTTTGAATGCGCGACAGGGAAAAAATGCGCATGGCGGATCGTTCTTCCGAATAGGCGTAGAGATACCAGGCCCCGGTGTCAAACAAAAGCTGGTAGGGGCGCACAAGCCTTGATTTATAGCTTTCATCATAG
>Ga0099364_10003875_pt1 | contig 22926 bp, 15 predicted proteins | sample TergutTh196P3_FD_73070 | JGI IMG/M metagenome (GOLD analysis project Ga0099364, IMG submission 73070) | Microcerotermes parvus P3 segment gut microbial communities from Pointe-Noire, Republic of the Congo - Th196 P3 | ecosystem: Host-associated > Arthropoda: Insects > Digestive system > Gut ...
TGCGGCATCCTTTCGATATTGTGCGGGTTGGAACCGATGCTTGTGATAGGGTTTGTTTTCCTTGTCAGTGTGCTTATCATCAATTATGACATATCACCGCCGAGCGGTTTTCTGCTGTATGTTTTTCGTGCCCTGTTTTTTGGTGCCCCGCTGTGTGTCATTGCCGGTATCCTTTTCGGAATCTGGGGGCGCAAAACGGAGGGAATACGTTATGCCAACGTAGGTCTTGTGATTTCCTCGCTGAGTACGTTGCTGGTACTCGGAATAGCAGCGATGATCGTACACAGCATACTTGTTCCTTGTTGTTGAACATTCACTGCTTTTGATGTCCATTATACACGAAACAGAGTCGCAATCGGAATGTTGCGCACAAAAAAACCGCAGTCTTACGACCGCGGCTCTGTACCGGAGTACCGGCTAAATTACTTCTTGCGTCTCGCTCTTGCCAGTCCGAGTCCTGCCAAGCCCAAGCCCAACACCGCCAGCGTTGCGGGTTCGGGAACAACGTTGGAATTGCCGTACTCCCAGGGAAGATAGGCGGCATACATCATTATCATACCATCGCTGCCGAGAAGATCTCTGTTGACCTCTGAGAAATCAAGTAAAATACTCGAAGCCATATCCCAAATGGATTCACCGTGGAAAATAAGCCAATTTCCTTCGATGCCGACCACATCGCTGGCTGCACCTACAATTTTAAGTGCATCCAGAATTGCTTCTGTATCCTCCCAAAGTTCAAAGTTGAAAGCCAACGTATTAAAACGGGGGCCCGTTACTAGTACGTCTATGTCGTTCTCTTCGTCATACATGAAAAACGTGCTGGTGAAGAAATTTTCAAGCAACTGGAAGGAGATGCCATTCTGATCTGATGTGTTGTGCGTATCTAGTGCCATCCACGCATGAGGGAGGTACCAGTTATTTCGCCAGTCGTCATAATCCTCTTGAGAGATCTCTCCATCCCGCAGCATCTCTGCCATATACACGCTCGTACCAAGGTGGAGTGCAGAATTCACGTTGTAATGGTCTGATGAGATATACCATCCTCCCATGTCCCTGTCGTTCAGAACTAGACCGACCATATGTCCGAGACCGTAGTAATAGTACGGGTGTTCTGGAACGTTGTCTATCATAGTCCACCACTGATCGTCTGTCATGCGTAGGACATCCGCCCTGACAGTAGCTGCCATCAGGAAGGAAACGACGAGCACCAGACTGACCAAATTACCCAAGATTAACAAGCGTGTGTTACTTTTCATGATTACTCTTTTCGCCCCCAAGGGCGGTTAATGTGTTTATGTTTGACGTATCACTGGCATTTTTTAATGCAATCGGCGTGCCAATCGGACGGTTTTCGGAAATTTTTGTTGGAAATTGTGGGCAATCTCAAAAGCGGGGTGGCGTTAGCCCCCGGTTTTAAGGCGTATTCGGTGAAACTCACCATGAGGGTGGGTGTCGCGTAATTTACCGGAGGGCTTACGCCGCTCCGCTCTTGCGCTGAGAGAAGTGCTGCAAAATGACACAAAAACGCAAAAAATGTAGCATTTTGCAACACAGTCTGTTTTGTGCGCCGCACAAGTGCGGCGGCTAGCAGTCTATTACTAAGGCAATTTGTGTCCCATCTTGTCCCGCTTTGCCGCCAAATACTGTTCGCTGTGTTCGTTCGGCAAACAGACAATCGACACCTGATCGACAACCTCTAAATCGAAACCGCCGTAAATGAAAGCGTCCGTCTTCTTCGGATTGTTCGTGAGCAAACGAATCCGTTTAAGTCCAATGTCCTTTAAGATTTGGATGCCGACTCCATAATCGCGAAGGTCGGCTTTGTGCCCTAATGCCAAGTTTGCCTCTACGGTATCCAAGCCGCTGTCCTGCAAACAATATGCCTTGATTTTTTCGGCGAGTCCGATGCCGCGACCCTCTTGCGGAAGATAGACCAGCACTCCCGCTCCGGCTTCGCTCATCATTTGCATTGCCGTGTGAAGTTGATCGCCGCAATCGCAGCGGAGCGAATGAAGCAAATCGCCGGTGAAACAGGACGAATGAAGCCGAACCAACGGTGTCTCTACAGCAGCCGGATCGCCCAGCACAATGGCAACGGGTTCTTCCGGCTCATATTTGATTTTGTAAATGTAGATTCGTGCCTGACCATATTTCGTCGGCAAATCCGCGTCGGCGATGCGGGTTACGATTTTTTCGATCCGCCGCCGATACTTAATGAGTTCCTCAATAGTAATAATCTCCAAGTCGAACTGTTCGGCAACGGCAAAGAGCGTGTCTCTATTGGCACGGTTGCCGGTGTCGTCCAGAATTTCGCACAGCACTCCGCCGGGCTGCATACCGGCAAGACGAACCAAATCAATGATGGCTTCGGTGTGTCCTGCCCGGCGAAGCACGCCTCCCTCTTTGGCTTCGAGCGGAAAAAGATGACCGGGACGGACGAAATCTGTCGGCTTACTGTTCGGGTCAATGATTGCCCGAATCGTGTCGGCTCTTTCTTGTGCGGTAATGCCCGTCTTGTTCGTAACGTGATCGACGGGCACGGTAAATGCCGTTTGAAGCGGAGCGGTGTTGTGCGGAACCATCGGCGTTAGTTCGAGCCGTTTGCATGTTTCTGGTAGGACAGACATGCAGACTTGTCCTCGTCCATGTTGGAGCATGAAATTGACTTGGGCATCGGTAACGGTTTCGGCAGCGCAGACGAAGTCTCCTTCGTTTTCCCGGTCTTCGTCATCCATAACGATAACGATTTTTCCGGTCTTGATAGCGTCTAACGCTTTTTCTATTGACGAGAAAGACAGCATAGTGACTCCATTGTATCAGAAAATAAATTTTCCGTAACTATTCAGCCGTGTGTGCGTTTTTTGGGTAAAAATTGGTATCGGAGGATTTCTATACTGCGGCACGGCAATAATTTACCTTTTCCTCTTCGTGTCTCTTTGTGTCTTTGTGGTTAATCCTTTTATTTTAACCACAAAGTACACAAGGAACACAAAGAAAAAAGTGTAATCATTGCCATTGTACAGTATAGGTTGAGCGGTGTCGCCTGCGACGCGTCTGCTTCATTCCCGGTTCTTTGGTCTGCACCACAAAGAGACCGCTTTCCTGTACCCCTTCTCTATGAAGTCGTTGGTATATTTCCCTTGCGCTTGTTTCATTTTCGCACAGCCCAAAGAAGGCGGTGCCGCTTCCACTCATTTGGACGGCAAGGCAACCCGCCGCCGAAAGCCGCTCTTTGACTTCGCCGAACCGATGCCACAATTTTTGTGCAGGCACCTCTAAACGGTTGAACAAATGCTGCCCGATTTCCCGTGCGTTTCCCCCGGAAAGAGCAGCAATCAAATCGTCCTGCTGACGAAATCGACCCTCATGCAAAGGCATGCACTCGGCATACACGGCAGCGGTGGACAATCCTTCCGGCGGTTTGAGCAGAACGAACCAAAGCGGCTGCATCGGCGGCAACGGTTGAATCCGTTCCCCGCGTCCCGTGCTGATAGTCGGTACATCGTAAAGAAATATCGGACAGTCGCTCCCAAGTTCGGCGGCTATCGGCAGAAGTTCCTCATCGGAAACTTGGAGTCCCCAAGCCCGACACGTCAACCGAAGGGCGGCGACGGCATCGCTGGAACCGCCACCCAAACCGGCTTGACTGGGGATACGTTTGGTCAACGTTATCACCGCTCCGTGCTGAACGTCAAAACGCCGTTGAATCAATGTTGCCGCCCGAACGACAAGGTTCGTCTCATCGAGCGGAACATCTATACCGCCGGTGCAATCGAATTGAATCGACGATTCATCGGTTGCCTCGAACGTCAACGTATCAAAGAGCCGAATCGGTACAGCAACCGAGACGATTTCATGGAAACCATCGCTCCGCTTGCCGAGCACCTCGAAAAAAAGGTTAATCTTGGCAGGAGCATCGGCAGTGAACGAAGAGTTAGTCAAGGTTGTCTTTCCCGTTTTTAAGGCTTTTGCCAGAAACTCATATACCCTTATTTCGTCGAGCAATCCTTTGCGCCCTTTGCGGTTAAAAAAAGGAATTAACCGCAAAGGACGCAAAGAAAAAACGTCCGTTTTCTACCCGTTGCCAGTATAGCACTGACACGGCACTATCTTTGGAAAATAAATCCGAGGTTGGCGGCGTGCATGACCTGTCGATCGTTGGCGTATGCGTCGTAACCGGCAAAGCCTCGCATGTTGGCGTTAAAGTCGTAGTTTAAGCCGAAACCCGCCTGTACCCAGTCGCGTCCGGGATCATTGCCGTGAATAGTGAATTTCGGTCCGCTAAGGACACCTGCATCACTGAACTGGGCAGTAAATTCCGTGTGCCGTCTGTCCGCTTCAAACTCATACATCCATGCCACGTTGCCGTAGAACGAAGCCAATCCGCTGTGCAGCCGGAACGGCACCGAATCAAACCGCATACCCAACATCGTACGGACACTGTGGTAGTCTTCCCTTTTCGCCGTTAAATTCAAACTTCCTGCTCCGTGTTCGGTGAAACCTTCACGCAGCAACCCTGTGCACTGCAATCCGACGAAGGGTGCCAAGTTCAAGACACGGTTCCGATAGCGTAACCCCATCTCGAAGTGTGCCGTTGCCAAAAACGAACTGTGCTGATTTCTCGCTGTGCGGTCAAAGTATCCCAAAGTGTCGTTACTGTAACTGGAATCAATCGGATCACGTTCAAAGTAACTGAACGAAATTTTCCGTCTGGTATCGTAACGGTGCGTCCCAATGCCTGCATGCATAAGCAGATAACCGTGGTCAGTATCCTTGCGGAAGTAATGCCCTAGCATAAACTCCGTGGAGTACGTCCGATCCTGCAAGTCACTCGATAGGCTGCCGTTTGCAGCCGAGAGGAACAAGCCCAAGCGGAGGTGTTTTTCATTGACTCGGTCGTAACCCACCATTATTCCTGACAGCCCTTGCCGGTATCCGTTGATGTTTCCGTCGTGCGAGGAACTCCCTGCATATCCGTAGATCATGCCCCAAATGTTGCCCGACGGAGGTGTCCCCCTGCCGTAGTACATGTTGACCGTGTTAATGGTGTTGTAATCACGCCTCAACACATTCGCCAAAGATGAATGGAGCAGAACAGTGTTTTGGAAACTCGCCGTTGTCATTGTACCGTAGATGGGACCGCCCATTTGGTCAAGGACTCTGGGCAACGGATCAGTCATCGCGACACTGCTGACTTTGTTGTACCCGGTCGCGACTGTGTCTGTGTCCTCGCGGGCAGCGTCACGATCCAGTTGCTCCTGTATTGCCGCTGCGGCACGCATTCCATCGAGAGCCGACAAAACGGTTCGGAAATCACCGCCGGGATACACTCCCACTTGGTCGAGGTATCTTCCCATCGCGCGTTGTCCCGCCGTCGTGCCATTTCCTGAGTATGTAACAGCCCGAACAATGGAGACCCAGTATTCTGTGGCATCGTGCCGGAGAACCGCCGTAAAGAGCGGATCGTCCAGTCTGCCCGGTACAAGTTCAGTTTCGACAAACAGTCCCTCACCGGTGGTGAGGAAACGGTAGGGGAGGTTCACAATGTAATTGTGATTGTGGGGATTAAGTATTTCGATATTGACCACTCCGCCATCAATGAAAGCCGTCCAGGCAACCTCAATGGTACTACTGTTTGCGGCATCGATCCCGATCACAAACGTTCCAAAAGTGCTGTTGAAATCGCCGTCAATCCTCAACGTGCCGACGCTCTCGAAGAACCAATCAGCATTGCCTGAAGAGCCGGATGCAAAACGAACATCCCCGACAATAATCGTTCCATTCTCGTTGTCGAGCGTACCTGTCCCGCCTAAATCAATGTTGCGGATACCGACAAGCACTCCTTGATTGAGGAACGTACTGCTCTCGATCCTGTGAATATCGACAAGGTACCCCGCATTGGCAATATCGGCAGCCGTTATAGTCTGAACGCCAACAATAGCACTGTTAACGGTACGATTCATGAGGCTGCCGGTAATCGTCATCGTATCGATTTCTGCCATCACCCCCCTGTTGTCGATGCTGTCTGCCAGTAAATTTTCGACATCCACGATGCTTCCAGTTGCCGTATTGAGAAGATCACTACCAATGTCAATCGTACCGATTGTTGCCATCAGCCCTCTGTTGTCGATGCTGCGTGCTTGCAAATTGTCTATCTCCACGATGCTTCCGGTCGTCGTATTGAGAAGATTGCTGCGGACGGTGAACTCGCCGATTACTGACATTTCTCCCGCATTGTGTACACTCTCCGCATCCAAATTGCCGATTCCGGCGATGATTCCCAGATTGTCGTTAAACGAGTTATTATGAAGTGAGTCTGTTACCGAGAGTGTGCCAATCCCGGTGATAAACCCCTGATTGTTGGTAAGTGTGCTTGTTACAGAGAGACTTTCCATAAGTCCGATTGTCCCGACGTTGTTGACGACACTACCTGCTGTCAGTTCTGCGATGTCGAAAATAAAACCGCCGTTGTTACGGACTACTCCGTCCGCCGCGATTCGGACATCGGTACTAATGCCGCTCAGTACAGTTCCTTCTTGAAGTGTAATGGCACCCACAGAATTCAGTGCATCGCCAAAGAGGATCGCACCCTCCTCAATCAGTGTCAAGCCGGTATAGGTGTTGTTTCCCGCCAAAACTAATGCTTCGGCTCCTCTTTTGGTGAGCGAACCCGTACCGGAGATGTCATGCACAAAAACGATGTCATCGGAACGATGAAACGTAACATTGCCGTAGTTTTCAATATCGTTATTGATACTTCCGGTTTCACCGCCGTTACCGATCTGGAGTCTGCCCGATTCAATCAATGCACCGCCTCTGAATTCGACATCGTTGAGCAGAGTAACCGCACCAGTGCCAGCCATCGTGAAAGCACCGTTGAGCATATGCTCAATCCCCTCTTCGTCTATGTAACGGAGTGTGGATAATGCACCATCGCCGAGGATACCGCCGCCGGTGAAAATCCAATCGCTGCTCCCTGTGACTAACATTTCCGCAACGACCACGTAGTTTCCGTCCGCAAAAGATTCACCGGTGTCGTCAATCGCAATGATGTGTGTGCCGTTGCTCTCGTCGGTAAATATGTCGGAAAATATGACGGCATCGCCATCGACAAATCGGGTGTCCGTTTCCGGTTCTTCAGGATCGGCAGAGTTGGGGTTGAATCCCCACCAATTCTCTGTTACAAAGTCCCAAGAAGTTCCATCGGCTTCCCCCGTCCAGTAGAGGAAATAATTGTTGACCGTCCCGTCAAGGGTCAGCAACAGTTCGGTACCTGTGTTGATTGTTTGTGCGTCCAATACTGTCCACCGTCCGATGGTCAGAGGAATCTCCCGACCTCGAAGCAGGAGAGTTGCCGAATTGTCGCTGTAGATCAGCCCTGCCTGCGAAGAGACGAGAGTGAAAGCACCTTCGAAGAAAGTACCGTCCATAACCAAACTCGACAAATTGATATTGATGCCGTCGCCTTCTATGCCTGCTATCACGGCAGCACCGGTAACTTCAACGCTGCTGTTCTGCTTAATAGAGTTTTCTTCGACCAGTAGATCGGAACCGAGATTGATATGTAATGTGCTTCCGGCGTACATCCAGAGGTTGCCTTCAATGGTTAACGTGTCGAACATGCTGAACTGACTGCCGGGAACAAGGATACCGGTGCTGTAAACACGAACGTTGTCCGCTCGGACGATCCCGGTGCCTCCCAGCCATCCTGTGCCTTCTTGTCCTGCGGTGCCGTCGCCGCCGACATAAACACCGCCGCCTGTGCTGATGAGTTCCGAACGGAAAACTTCGGGGGGCAAATCGCCATCGCCGAGTATGGTCATACTGCCGAGGGTAACTCTCCCGTCAGAATCGTCTGCACCGCCGATATAAATGTTCTGTGCGGCTACTGCCGTTCCGCCGTTCTGCAAATCCAGCCAAGCAAAACCGGTCGTGCCGACAAAAATGTTCCCGTCTGTGGAAAGGCTGTAGGGAGTATGAACATCATTAGTGAGATCGGCTAAACGGGCACCAACAATCGTTCTGCTGTGCGTAATGTCATCGACGATTTTGACCCCGCCCTCCAGCGAAATGTCCCCTTCAAAAGTATTGAAACCGTTCAGGATAATTGTCCCTGTGCCTGCCATTGTCAACCCGCCGGTGCTCAGTGTCGTATCGCCGGTGCTAATGTCACTAATCAGCGTTTCTACACCGGCAATATCTCCAGTGAAAGTCCAGTCGCCGTTTCCAATCACGAACATATCCCCCACGGTGACACCGTCGTCGATAATCGAGATGACGTTCGTGCCGCTTAATCCAAAAGTTACTGCATCGCCGTTTTGAAACCACACGGCAAAAGCGGCATCGTCCCGCCAGTTCTCTGTGCCGGGATCCGTTACATCACCAACATCCCAGATTTCATCGACAGCACCCGTCCACGTGAGATGGTAATTTTGAGTTAAATTGTCCGTGGTGGAAATCTCTACGATGGTCAAGTGTAAGTGAGTCTCTAAAACGTTTGCGATAATGAGATCGTCCGGGCTTACGGTTTTCCGTCCGTAGGGAGTGGTAATAGGGACCCCGTTGGCAACGACGTTGGTATTGTCGATACTATCCTGGGTGTAGTTTAAGGCTCCCTCCGTTGCTGCCGAAATAAGTCTAAAAGTACCCGGAAACAACGTCGTCAAATCAATGGTGATTGCTCCAATGTTGGTATTGTAGATAACTGTATCTGGATCATCTGGATCGTCTGGTGGGATGACGGTATTCTCTCCGATAACGATAATCCTATCGGAGTTGTTAATTCCGGCGATATCGAAACCGTCACCAAGATCAACCCGTAATGTACTGCCGTCGGCCATCTGAAAGGGTCCGTCGATGGTCAACCTACCGAGGTCGTCTGTGTTCATGCTGGGAGAGATCACGCCGCCTGAATAGACTTGGACGCTGGCAGTGATGGTGGTTCCAGCACCGCTTCCCGCCGCTATCAATGTACCGCTTGGCAAGACATGGACGAGTCCGCGAGTTAGGACACCGGTATCGACATTGCCCCTCAGTTCGAGCGTGGATCGCTCCGTCCCGTAGCCGATCCAGAACCAACTGTTCATAATGTCCAAATCTTGGGTGATCACAGTTCTTCCCCCCCAAAATTCAAAGTCGTAAGAACCGATGATACTGCCGTTGATGAGCATCTCAAAATCGCCGGGGTCGCCGGAGAATCCCGGCGTCTGTCCCGTCGTACTTGCTAACGCATGTTCCAATTTAGCGGCTAGCCAAGATCCAGGGTCAGATATAGGGTCTAGAAGACCGCCACTAAACGTTCCTCCGCCTGAATCACTTTCGTCTATCGCAAAACCATCCGCACCAGCTAATTTTCCGAAGGTCAACGCCTGCCAGCCGCCAAGGTTGCTGGTAATGTTCCCCACGACGGTTGTTCCTCTCATGAAGTTAATTCCCGTTCCCTGAGAGGGGTAGTATCCGTAGAACCCAATCACGCAGTCGATGAGGATTGCATTGTTTCCTGCGCCGACATTGATGATACCGGAGTTGTCGAACCTGGATAGGAGGTCGCGTGTTCCATCGAGATTGACATGGACACCGGTCCCGCCTGTACCTGTGGCATCAATTCTGCCCTGATTGAGAAAAGATGACGCATTACCATGTGTTATGAGCACACCGACTCCATTTTCGCCGCTGGCATTGACCCTTACGTTCGGGTTAATGGTTACAGTATTGTTGCTATTTTCGATGCGGATACCGGCACCGGCGTAGCCAGTGGTGGTAATGTCCGTGTCCAGAACGATGGTGTTTCCTCCCGCAACAAGATGTAAACCAATGCCGTACATTCCTTCGAGTGTGAATGGGACACGGTTTCCCTCTTCATCCCTGTTGTCCACGGTAATGGTTCCCGCGTGTGTTTGATAGAATGAGAGTCCGAAATAATTGCCGATGTCAATGTCGTGTCCCAAGTCCGCCATGATTGCCAGTTCTACTTCGGAGAAGAACGGACGAGTCATCGCATTGTAGGTCGCATTCATGTTTCCGAACGGCGTGAAGGGGTGTATGAGGGTAGAACCTTCCCTTGCAGGATCGAGCAAATTGAGAGATTCGACAGGGACACCGATCAGAGCGCCATCCCCCCAGACGCGCATCGCATTCTCCCCTCGGAAAGTGTAGCCGGTCGTAATCGTGAACGTTTGCCCCGACAAGTTCGATAGTTTGATATTTCCGGGAGTGTATAAAAAATCCGCCCAACCATTAGGTTCGATGTTACCGACCGTAACCGTCCCGTCGGCATTCACGGTGAACTCAGTAGAGTAATAGTTAATTCCCAATGAGTGCCCTAATTCGTGGATAATAAGGCTTTCAAGATTGCTGATGCCGGTTTTGAGTTGCGTGTTCCGGGCTGTGTTCCAGTTGGAAGCGGTATTGCCCGAAATCGTTACCTGAGTGCTGTTCCCCCATGCGGCACCTGGGTCAAGTGCAGGATCCTTAGCAAACGCTATTGTTCCGGTGAATCCGTACCGGTTCCAATCAGTGGTGCTGAGAACTTCATTCCAGTAGTTGACGGCACACATTGCCGCCGCCCGTTCTTCATCCGTGTAGTTGTCAGTGAACGTAACGGTATGTATCGGCAGTCCGCCGGTGGGTTGCGCAGAGGCGGTGTCCGCCCATGTTCCAACGAGGAACGCAAGCATCAAGAACGCCAGTACGTGAGCGCAGTGCAGTCTGCATTTTGCCCATAAAGATACGGCGGCAAGCCCGAACATCCTTGATTTTGGCGTTTCCGACATTGGTTTTCCGTCCTAAAAGCCGTTTCGACCCGATAGTGGTCTTTCAGGATTATCGAACAACGGGTATCGGATACTTGGGCTTTTTTGCCGAATCGCTCCCTTGTTTTCACGGGGCAAGCGGTATAATCGTTACATATTATCTGACCGGAAAAACTACACATTTCTTTCCACACCGAGGACTCCCCTTGTAAATTATTGAAATGGCGCAAGTCAGCGCAAGAGCAGAGTCCCCTAAGCCCCTCGCTCTTGCGCTGTATTCTCTTGGGCTGAATCCTCTTGAAAATTACTGCTTCCGTGTTATACTTTTGCACCATGGATGAGTGTAAACCCCAAGTGTCAAAGTATCATCGGTTCAAGTGGTATGTCGATGTCGTTATTTCGATTGCAACGTTGCCCCTCACAGGTTCGCTTATTTTGCTCTTTATGTTTCTGACTTGGTTGACCTCCAAAGGTCCCATCTTCTACACGCAGATACGGTGCAGTAAGGACGGCAAACCGTTCAAAATGTACAAAATTCGGTCTATGGTTGTCGATGCGGAATCAAAAGGTGAGGCAGTTTGGGCAGGAAAACGTGATCCTCGGGTTACCGCCGTGGGAAGACTCATGCGGCGGCTTCATCTCGACGAACTGCCGCAAATCTGGAACGTTTGGCGGGGGGAAATGACCGTCATCGGACCGCGTCCCGAACGCCCCGAAATCATCGAACAGATTAAAAAGGAGATCAACTGTTACGAATACCGCATGTTGGTTTTGCCGGGACTGACTGGCTATGCTCAATTAAACCGCCCTTCCGACACCGATTTGCGAGATGTGCGTAAAAAATTGATACTCGATATCGAATACATCGAAAAGGCATCTTTTGGGTTCGACATGCGGATTCTGTTAGGCACGGCATTCAAGTTCGTTCGGATCAAGCATCCGCGTCTGGATAATGTACCATTGCGGATATTTGGTATTTACCGTGAGCCGCAGGAGTCGCCTTGGGCAGATAGGATCGGTGTCGAAGAATTTGACGATAGAGTGCCTTGCCAGGCTTTTAGTTTTAGGATACAGTAATGCCTCGTTGCTATTCTGACATTTCGACATGCCTCAATACGTTGGTTATCCATTCGATTCGCATTTTCTAACGCTTGCTGAGGGGCTACGGTGTCATTACGTCGACGAATCGCACGCCACAGAAGACCGACCTGTTTTGCTCATGGTACACGGCAATCCGACGTGGTCTTATTTTTGGCGGAGTCTGATTACGCAGTTTCGAGACCGATACCGGTGTGTTGCTCTCGACCACATCGGTTGCGGTCTCTCCGACAAGCCCGGCGAACAGGAATATCCCTTCACATTGGAACAGCGGATTGCCGACTTGGTACAACTGATCGAATACCTCGACTTAAAGCGGATAACGTTGATTGCTCATGATTGGGGCGGAGCAATCGGAATGGGAGCGGCAACTCGGCTTCCAGACCGATTCGAAAAATTCGTCTTTATGAACACCGCCGCGTTTCGGAGTGCGGACTGCCCGATACGGATTCGCCTTTGCCGAATACCGCTGTTCGGTCGGCTTGCCATACAGGGATTGAATCTTTTTTCGCAGGGAGTCATTTGGCTGGCATCGGCAAATCGGAAAAATCTCACGCGAGAGGTTCGTTCGGCACTGCTTGCCCCTTATGATTCGTGGGAACATCGTTTAGCGGTCTATCGTTTTGTGCAGGACATTCCGCTTTCGCCGCGTCATCCGAGTTATACTGCGCTAAAGCAGATCGAAGAGTCGCTGCCGATGTTTCGTGAACATCCTGTTTGCCTGATTTGGGGGATGTTAGATTGGTGTTTTTCGCCGGAATATCTCAAACGTTTTTTGCAGTTCTTTCCCGAGGCAGACGTGCATCGTTTGGAGAAAGCACATCATCTCTTGCTCGAAGATGCTCCCGAAGAAGTTGCTGCTGCACTGGAAACGTTCTTGAAGGCATCGGCACCTTAGAAACGTGTCCAACTTCAGTGAGTGCATTGTCGTCCTGCAACACTTGGACACACACCGGAAGTAGCGACACATAATACCGACACATTTAACTAAAATGGAAGAACAATATATCGTCATCTTGGACGATGTAATCTTTCGGTTCACGCCGGACAAGGTTTTCCGCTTTCACTGCCCTTTCGCTGCCAAGCCGGATCAAATCTTCTGACCGCATCACTTCGGCACGAATGAAACCTTTCGCCATATCCGTGTGAATAGAAGCCGCCGCTTCTAATGCCGTACTGCTCCGAGGAAGAAGCCACGTCCGCAGTTCTCGCTCCCCCGCCGTGATGAATGTCATCTGTCCCGATGCTGCTAACAGTGTGTGCAACACCGCCGATTTGTCGCTCGATGTTAACTGCATTTCCGCAAGAAACGCCGTTTTTTCCTCCGGCGACATCTGGGCAAGTTCCATTTCCAGAGCGACACTTACCGCAATGACCGGCATACCGGCTTGCTCATATTTTTTGTATTGCTCTAAATCCGTTTCGTCATCCGGCGTGTTGATAATCATCATTTTCGGCTTACCGTTGAGCAAACGAAAGCCCCGCACGACACGTTGCTGTTCCGGTGTCAACTGCTCTTCTTGCAGGGGATTGCCCGATTCGAGACCTGCCTGTACAAGTTCGAGTACCGAAAGTTCAAACTCCAATTTTTCGTGTTCTGCTTTCGGAATCGGTCGCCGATTTTGGTCGATGACCTTGTCAACTCGATTGAGTACAATTTCGAGGTCGGCAATGACGGTATCTTCTCTGAAGGCGGCGATTTCCTTATCGGGATCGGAGCCGCCGAATACCGGAATGACCCACACGAGCGCATCGGCTTCACGAAGTTGGGCGAGCCGTGCCGGATTGCCGTGTTGGTCGCGTGCAAGACCGGGAGTGTCCACGATTTCGAGACCAGCGTAGGTGAACTTTTTAGGATTATAGATTTTTGCCAGTGCGTCGAATCGGACATCGGGAATGGCGACCGTTGCCGACTGCAAACTATGCGACAGTGCCGGATCAGGAGTGATGCCTGTGAGCCACTGAAACAACGAACTTTTTCCTGAACCTTTGTAACCGACCAATCCAATTTTCATGGGAGTTTGTTTTGTAAATTATGTTATATGGTTATCATTTTCCTTGCTTACACGGCGTAAGATTCTACCGTAATTTCTATTGCTGCACCATACTGCACGATTCTGTAACCCCGCGCATTGCAAATGGTTATAGGCAGATTCGGGGGCGTTTTCGACGTGGTTGAGGAGTCTGAAAAACATGCCCCCAAAACGCCGCATGACCGAACTGTTGCGAAAAACCAAAGAGCCGCGAAACGGAGAGCAGACGCAGTCCATAAACGTATTCTCTGATTCTATCGCGTAACCGCCACGCCTTCGATTTCCACGAGCAATTCCGGTCGGCAGACATCCGCAAGGGTATAGAGTACCGGTACGTCCGCAGACAAGCGACGCTCGCAAACCTGACGAATGGCTTCCAACTCCGATGGACGTTTCACATAAACCCGAACGCACTCCATGTTTTCCAATCCGCACGACATACCCTTTATGCCGTGCCGGTCAAGGTTTTCTCCTGTAATTAGAGCGGCAATGTTGTCGAGCGTCTGTTCCGTCTGTTTCACCGGGTCTTCGATGTGCCGACTCTCCGAATCGGTAATGCTTGCCGTGCCGGAGACGAAAATCAAACAGGTCTTGTCCACTGCCACTGCCATTGCCCGCGAAAACTTCGGACTCTGCGGACTATACACTTCTCCGTAATCGAATGCCGAAGTCTGATTCGGATTCTCCAGCGGCACCGCAATGACATCTTTCCGCTTCGTATCCAGGGCGACGGCACTGATGACGACATCGAAGTCGTCCGCTCCGATGCCGGTACTTGCTGGATACGCTCTGCCTTTATAGCCTTTGGGCAGATACTTTTTTAGAAACTCCGTTTCGCCGAAAAAATCGGTGCGAGCCCGGTTCAATTCCTTGTACCGCTGCGTCTCTCCTTCCGGCGAAACAAGATGCCCCTGATAAATCCACGTCCGAAGGATGTGTTCGAGTCGGAAATCTTCCTGTAACAATGCAACGTCCATGTCTGTGAAGGCATCAAACGACCGATTATATGCTCCAAAAGGCTCCACATTCGGTCGTATCTCTCCACTAAAAAACCAACGCATTTCGTCAAATTCTGCCACCGTGTACAACGCATAGCCCGATTCTGCGTAATCTTCGTTGTAAATAGTTTCGGCACCACATCTCCCGCCTACTGTCCAGAGTTCGAGGGCAATTCCTGCTCCGCTGGCTGGGGCTTGGGGGACAAAAGTTGGTGCCATAAAAATTCTTGGACAAATCTCGTTTGCCATTTGCCGAACAAGTTCCTTCGTTCCCAAGTCTGCTAGAAAAAAGTTGACCATTCCTGAAACGTCTTCCGTGAATCCCTCTTTTTCGCAGACGTTTTTTACATTTTCGAGTAGGTTTCTTACTTGTTTGGGATAGTCGGGCTTGTTTTGGCAAGTATATTGTTCTTCGGGTTCTCCGACGAGGAACATTTGCCGTGAAGAGCCGAACGGAAAGACCGAATAGGCGATTCCTTGTGAATTTTTGTGCCGCATGGAAAAACTCCCCGACGTGTCGAACGCTTTGGGGACATTGTAGTATAAAACTGATAATAATTCAACTGCCCTTTCCCAACTCATGCAGCCAGCCCGAACATCCTTCGATTAGAGGTGCCCTTATGTCTCCCCCCACTTGCAAACACCGAGAAAAGTGTAAAATATACACTACTATTTTGATAGTAATTCATGTTCCTTCACAAAAACGGAAAACAATGGCAACGAAAATACACTCATCCATTTTGGATTTAGTGGGCAAAACGCCCCTCGTGCGGCTCAATAAATTGAACGATGGAAAAGCCGACGTGGTCGTCAAAATCGAATCGTTCAATCCGGCGGGAAGCGTAAAAGACCGCCCGGCGATTGCGATGATCGAAGCGGCTGAGAAAGAAGGCAAAATCACCCCGGATACCTTGATCGTCGAGCCGACCAGCGGTAATACGGGAATCGGACTTGCACTGGTTGCAGCAATTCGCGGCTACCGTCTGCTCCTGACGATGCCGGACACCATGAGTATCGAACGCCGAAAATTGTTTCAGGCTTATGGGGCATCGCTCCATTTGACAGAGGGAAAACTGGGAATGAAAGGTGCCATCGAAGCGGCAAACAAAATCGTATCAGACACGCCCAATTCCTTTATGCCGCAGCAGTTTGAAAACAGGGCAAATCCAGAATACCATCGCCGTACCACCGCCGAGGAAATTTGGCAGGATACCGACGGGCTCGTCGACGTGCTAGTTGCAGGAGTAGGAACGGGCGGTACAATTACTGGTGTCGGCGAAGTGTTAAAGGAAAGGAAACCTTCGGTTAGAGTCGTCGCAGTCGAACCCGCCGAGTCACCAGTGCTTTCCGGCGGCAGTCCTGGTCCGCATAAAATCCAAGGGATCGGCGCCGGTTTTGTTCCTGCGATTTTAAACCGGTCGGTCATCGACGAAATTATCACGGTTGTTGCCGACGAAGCCGCTGCCGCCGCTCGAGCAGCCGCCCGAGTTGAAGGGCTTCTGGTCGGCATCTCCTCCGGCGCAGCATTAAAAGCGGCTCTGGAATTGAGCCGCCTACCGCAATACGAAGGAAAAATGATCGTTACCGTCCTACCAGACACCGGAGAACGCTACCTGTCAGGCAGCCTTTATGAAACCCATTAACCAAAATTCAACAAAAGCCGGAATGGAGCACAGCGCAATGACGGAAAACCGGAGTATCAGATAAAATATCCGTCATTACACTCCATTTCATTCCGGCTTTTGTTTCAACCATTAACACACCCAACCCCCGAACGGAAAATAAAATGAGCGAAAAGAAGTACCGCATCGAAACATTGGCAGTCCACGCAGGACAAGAAATCGAACCGAACACCTTGTCCCGCGCCGTGCCGGTCCATCGGACGACGGCATTCAATTTCAAGAGTGCCGAACACGCCGCCAACCTGTTCGCCCTCAAAGAATTCGGAAACATCTACGCCCGATTGATGAACCCCACAAACGACGTTCTCGAAAAACGACTGGCAGCATTGGACGGCGGTGCGGCTGCGTTGACGGTTTCCAGCGGGACAGCGGCGATCTATTTTGCACTGACGAACATCATGAAACAGGGAGACGAATTCGTTTCTGCCTCAAATCTCTACGGCGGGACATTCACGCAGTTCGATGCCATTTTGCCGCAACAGGGAATCACCGCCCGATTCGTACATATTAACGATTTTGCCGCTACCAAAGCAGCAATCAACGAAAAAACAAGGGCGATTTTCATCGAAACCATCGGCAATCCGGTGCTTGATGTCGCTGACATTGAAGGTTATGCGAAAATTGCCAAAAAACATCATTTACCGTTGATTGTTGATTCAACCTTTTCGCCACCGACGTTGCTGCGTCCGATAGAGTACGGAGCGGACATCGTGATTCACTCTTTGTCAAAATGGATCGGCGGACACGGTACAGGCATCGGCGGAGCGGTGATCGACAGCGGCAAGTTCGATTGGTCTGACCCGAAATTTGCTTTGTACAATGAGCCGGATCGCGGGTATCACGGTTTGCGCTTTGCCCATGATCTTGGCGATTTGAATTTCCTTGCCTTCATTTTGCGGTTGCGGACGGTCGGACTGCGGAATCAGGGACCGACGCTTGCTCCCGATGCGGCGTGGATTTTCCTGCAAGGCATCGAATCGCTTCATCTTCGGATGGAGCGGCACAGCAGTAATGCTTTGAAGGTTGCGGAGTATTTGAGTACACACCCCAAAGTCGATTGGGTGCATTATCCCGGCTTGAAGGGGGATCCGTCGTATAAACTTACGCAAAAGTACCTGCCGAAGGGCAGCGGGGGGATGGTCGTTTTCGGCGTGAAAGGAGTCAGCAAGGAGGGAATCAATTTGGTGAACAATATCAGATTATTCAGCCATCTGGCAAACGTCGGCGATGCAAAGAGTTTGATTCTCCATCCGTCGAGTACCTCTCATTCGCAACTGAGTGATGAGGACCAACGCGAATCAGGTTTACGACCGGAGTTGATTCGGCTTTCTATCGGCTTGGAACACATCGACGACATTGTCGAAGCCCTCGACGATGGCTTGCAACTGATTTGACATGCAGTCGTGGAGTGTGTAAAATCTGCCGGAATTTCGACGGTTATTTTCCGGAAAAAATCTGACGAAGAATTTTCAATACGTTTCGATACAGTGGTTGCGGCGAAGTGTTCGCCATCTCGTGTTCATCATTAACCTTTCAACCACGCAGTGAAACATGAACATCATCTTTACAGTCTTTATTGTCCTCACAGGGCTTGCAGTATCGAAGGCACAGACACCCAATTCATCAGAAATTGCCGATCCCTGTACGCAGCCGTCCGCTGTCGCTGCGGAAGGAGCAAAGTCTCACTCGGTCCATACCTGCGTCAACGTTGCCCATCGTGGTACGTCCTATTTTTATCCGGAAAATACGTTTTCCGCTTATCTCGCTGCCGTCTTTGCCGGTACCTGACATCACGAACCCCTTGCCGGTGTGTTTCCTGCGAATCCGTTTGGATTGCGGAGACGGAGTCCATCGCCGCTATGGTAGTTGGCGTATTCGGTAACAATAGTTCCCTGTGCGCCGCCCATCATGAAGTGAAACGCACCGAGACGATTCAAAACCGCTTCCCCGCCGGGACCGGTAACAGCACGTAATTCGACGCAGTTGAACGCCGTGATTGCACCGGCATCGAGTTGCGATTTCGGCAGTGCGACCGGCAGTGGGTCGTCTTGGGAACCGCCTTCGCCAAAGTTGAAAATGCTGCCGTGTCTGACCTGCCAGTATTCGTGCTTTGCCGGCATGTCTTCCGCTTCGACGTGCGAATGCTCGGGAATCATCTGGAAAGGCAACAGATAAATTTCGTGTCCGAAATAGCCGTGCTCTTTGTCGTTGATCCAGAAAATCCCTGCCATTCCGACGTTGGCAAAATCGCCGAGCCCGAAGTCGAGAATCCAGAATCGCTCGTCATTCACGACATCAGCCAGCGAGTAACCGTGAAACCGAAACATTTCGGCGTAGGCTTCTTTGGCGGCGGCTTCATTGAAGCTGCCGTCGGCGTTATAGAACCGGGAGTTGGGGTACTTCGTGAGCCCTTGTCTGCGCTGCCTGGCAGTTTGCCCAGAAGAACGTATTTGGGCAACGGCACTGGTGCCTGCCAGGGCTGCCAATCCTGCTGCGCCTGCCAAAGTGTTTGTAATCCAATTTCGTCTGTTCATGAAAGTTCCTTTCTGTATTAGAGGATTTCGTAAAACGATTGTGAACCAACCGCACCGGTCATTGTAACCGAGATGTCCCGACAAAACAAGCGTGTCAATGTACACAAATTCGGGAATTCGGGGGATCCGCTACTCTGCCGTAATGCAACAGTATGCAAGGGGCGAAAATTGGCGGGGCAGTTTTGCCGCCGGACAGTCTGTTCCATACCGGCTTTTGTTTGTGATACAATGAACGTGTCCGATAAAAGTAATGTTTGAACATTCTATGCCGATTCATGATTTAGCCGGTACTCCGGCACCCGACTCCATTCTCGATGACCTTGCCGAACTCAATACGGCATACTACGAAGTCAAACCGGACGCTTCCGACCCCGCCCAGCAAGTTACCTTCGGCACCAGCGGACATCGAGGATGCTCCCTCGATGCCTCCTTCAACGAAGCACACATCCTCGCCATCACGCAGGCAATCTGCGATTATCGGAAGGAAGAGGGCTATACCGGTCCGCTCTACCTCGGAAAAGATACGCACTTCTTGTCCGATGCCGCCCAAAAGACTGCTTTAGGAGTATTTGCCGCTAACGGAACAGCCCTTATCTATCAGGAACGTAGCGGGTACACGCCCACGCCAGTGATCTCTTGGACAATTCTGGATTGGAACGCTGACTGGGATACCGCAGGCGGGGGAATTAAAGCAGACGGCATCGTAATCACCCCATCGCACAATCCCCCACGAGACGGCGGCATTAAGTACAATCCGCCCAACGGCGGTCCCGCCGATACCGATGTTACCGGCTGGATACAAAATAGAGCAAATAAATACCTCAAAACGGGTTTGAAAGGCGTGCGTGCAATAGACACATCCCGTAAAAAAAACGGGCTGGGGAATCTCGCCTTTGGCGGGACGCTTTACCGTTTCCCCAACGTGAGTGAAGGAATTTTTGAGAACCGACATAACTTGGTATGTACCTCGATGTACGAAATCGACTTCGCTGATAATTACATTAAAGCCCTCGAAAGCGTCATCGACATGAAAGCCATTGCGAAGGCAAAAATCAAAATCGGTGTCGATCCCCTCGGCGGTGCCGCCGTGGACTATTGGAAACCGATTGCGAAAAGATACGGACTCGACATTACTGTCATGAACAAGTCGGTCGATCCGACGTTCTCCTTTATGCGGGTCGATCACGACGGAAAAATCCGAATGGACTGCTCCAGTCCGTATGCCATGCGGGGGTTGGTCGACATGTTAGCCGCCGAACCGTGTTCGGCGCAGGGCAACTTTGATATTGCCTTCGCCAATGATCCCGATGTTGATCGGCACGGAATCGTCGTGCCGTCCGTCGGTTTGATGAATCCGAATCACTATCTTGCAGTGGCGATACAGTATCTTTTCACGCACCGTAATTGGAAAGGCAAGGGAGTCGGCAAGACGCTGGTGTCGAGCGGCATCATCGACAAAGTGGCGGCGGACTTGGGCTTGAAAGTGGTCGAAGTGCCGGTGGGGTTCAAGTGGTTCGTCGAAGGCTTGTACAAGGGAATGCTCGGCTTCGGCGGCGAAGAGAGTGCCGGTGCGTCTTTCCTTCGCAAGGATGGTACGGTTTGGTCAACGGACAAGGACGGCATCATTATGAACTTGCTGGCGGCGGAAATTTTAGCGGTGACAGGCAAAGACCCCGGCGTGTTGTATCAGGAGATCGAAAAGAAGTTCGGCAGGTCGTTTTACACGCGGGTGGATCAGACGACGACACCGGAGCAGAAGTCGGCGTTCAAAAATTTGACTCCTGATAAGGTATCGGCGACCCATTTAGCCGGTACTCCGATCACGGACAAGTTGACTCATGCGCCGGGCAATGGTGCGCCGATGGGCGGATTGAAGGTTGTATCGACCGACGGTTGGTTTGCCGCTCGACCATCGGGCACGGAAAACATTTACAAGATTTACGCCGAGTCGTTCAAGAGTGAGGAACACTTGCAGGAGATTTTGAGCGAGGCGGGAAAGATTGTGGACGCTGCGCTAACTCGTTAGCCGCCGCACCTGTGCGGCGTACATGCCGTTACCATATCCTCGGCTTCCCCTTCGGTGCAAAGACTTCGACGTTTTCGCCGGATTGCTGTACCACAAACATACCCTGTTTCAAGGCGAATTCCTGAACGTTTTTTTTGACCACTCCGCCGCCGACAGCGGCAATGAATTGGCGTTTGTCGTTTTTAGCATCGGCAACTAAACGGAAATCTTTCAGTTTTTTCTTGTGTTTTTTAACGTCGTCCACTGACAGATTTGTTTTCACTTCAACGAGCAGAGCAAAGTCGCCGTTTTCGAGTAGAATGTCAATTTCACCATAAACATTGAGTGCCTTGTTCCCAAAATTGTGTTTAGGATTGATGACATCAAATTCATATCCCAAATTGTTGAATATCCGTTTGATTCCTCCTTCGACCATCGCCTGTACGAGTTCACCAAGCCGGTCTCCCAACTTTGCGTTCTCCTTGGCGATCCTGTCTATCAGCCTACTGGTTTCCTCTTGTTTCCGACCGATTTCCCGAAACATCTCGCGAATGTCTTCATTGGTTAACTGTTGCGTTGTCATGGTACTCCCCTTATCGTTTCGAGAGGCTTTATTTTATCATAAACGACGTTACCGACAACAGAACCGCTGTGTACCACTTTCAAGAAACCCTCATCGGCGGGTTGAAGGTCGTTACGCCCGATGGTTGGTTTGCTGCTCGACCCTCGGGTACGGAAAACATCTACAAGATTTACGCCGAGTCGTTCAAAAGCGAGGAACACTTGCAGACAATTTTGAGCGAAGCGAGTAAACTTGTGGACGGTGCGCTGGACAGTTAGTCACCGAGCAAATCAGGACGCTTTTCGGAAGTTCGCCGTTGGATGTTCTCTTCACGCCATCGGTCAATCTCTCCGTGATGACCGCTCAATAACACATCAGGAACGGCAAGTCCGCGATACTCTCTCGGTCGGGTATATTGCGCACAATCCAGAAGCCGATTGCCCGTCGAAAAAGAATCGTACCGATTAGAGTCTGCGTCTCCCAATACGCCCGGCAAGAGCCGCATCACCGTTTCGATGATGACCATCGCCGCCGTTTCGCCGCCATTCAAAATGTAATCGCCGATAGAAATTTCTTCCGGCTTCAATAAATCCATGATTCGTTCGTCGAAACCTTCATAACGTCCACAGAGCAAGAGTATCCGTTGTTCTTCGGCAAAAGATTCTGCCCATCGTTGATTGAATGTGCGTCCTTGCGGGGTGAGCATAATGAGTCGTCCCGGGGTCGGCTGCTGCTGTTGGACTGCTTCGACGCAAGGAACGACGCGGTCAACTTTTAGCAACATGCCGGGACCGCCGCCGAAGGGTCGGTCATCCATTGTCGAATGTTTGTCGTTTGCCCAGTCCCGCATGTTGTGAATGCGGATTCGGATTTTGTCCGCATCGAGCGCATTTTTTAAGACGCTTTCCGAGAGGAAACCCTCAAAAATGCCGGGGAAAAGAGTTAAAACGTCGAAATGCAAAGGGAATAGTTCGGTTTTGTGTTATAATGGACTCGAATGCTTCTATGCTCTTGCTCGTGACCGCTTTTTTTTGCGGCGGTGCCGTTTGGTTTCGCTCCATTCTTTCGTCATCTGTTCGAATACTTCGGGCGATTCATACCGCAACACTCCTCCTGCTTCCGGCATCGGACCAATCAATCCTTTAAAGACGGGACGACCGCGCAACGACACGTCAATGCTGCAATCATTAGCACCGGTTTGGGCATGTCGGCAACACAACTCTTCTTCGCTGACATAGTCGCGAATACGATACTCACCTTCCG